>Ga0257126_1000029_pt1 | contig 107762 bp, 109 predicted proteins | sample SI060_120mmetaG_FD_190151 | JGI IMG/M metagenome (GOLD analysis project Ga0257126, IMG submission 190151) | Marine microbial communities from Saanich Inlet, British Columbia, Canada - SI060_120m | ecosystem: Environmental > Aquatic > Marine > Inlet | place: Canada: British Columbia | collected... | reverse complement strand
TGTAAACAGAAACGATAACTTAGGTCCAGCTTCAGATAGAACTGGCTTCTTTGTTTATGCAAAGACTGGTACTTTACAGTTTGAAAACTTTTCATACAGTACAAAAATCTCAAATCTTATAGAGACAGTTGCAACAAATAATATTTCAAACTCTGATGTTTGGGTACAGAAAGTAGATAATACTAATACATACTCATCCAGTGTAACAAAAGTAGATAACGACACAAGAGAAACAGCAATTTATAATTCACTACGTAACGGCAATGGCGATATTGTAAGTGTGAATACAATTAATAACAATGCAATTGAATTGCATTACGGCGACGGTGTATTTGGTAATGCTGCGAGTGGTAACTATCGTGTTTGGTACCGAACAACAGATAACGAAAACTACAGAGTAGATAGAAACGATGTTAAAGAAAAAACAATTTCTATTCCATATACAGGTGCTGACAAAAAGAATTATAGATTAGTTCTTACGTTATCAACAACACGTGATTTCTCAGAAAACTTTGCGGCAGAGTCTTATACAAGTGTAAGACGTATTGCGCCACGTGCTTATTATGCGCAAGACAGAATGGTGAATGCGCAAGACTATAATGTTCTTCCGCTATCACTAGGTTCAAACATCGTATCAAAAGTAAAATCAGTAAACACAACATATGCAGGTAACTCACGCTACTTTGAAATGGACGATGTAACAGGACATCATTCTAATATTAGTATTACTGGCACAGACGGTTCTGTATATATGGACGATGATGAAGTTACGATGAACTTACGTTTTAATAGACAAAATGGAAACACTAACGATTTTATTAGAAACGAAATTTCAAAAGCAATCCGTCATCCAAGTCTAGTAAATCTTTTTTATTCTGTAAACAAAACAAACACTGATGCGGTTATTGATTTAACTCTAGCACCAGAATTATTTGACATTGATCCTACTGATCCTAAAGTTATTGTACCTCGTGCTACTATGGTTAATGGTATACGTTCTGGTGACTTTGTTAAACTTGTAGGAGATAGTGGAACAGAATATTGGACACGTATGAATTATAGTACAACCGCACCAGTATCAAACTTTGACAACTTTGAAGTTACAGACATTATACCAGAACTATCTGGTCAGATAGAAGCTATTGTTAGAGGTTATAGAACACGTTTTGAAGATACAGAAATTGCAAGTATTAAATCTCAAAAGATTGAAGACCTTTCGGTGTCATCATTTATTATCAAATATGTATTTGATGGAGTAAAGTGGGGTTGGGAAATTCACGATGAAACAACAACACTTGTTCCAGGCACAGATGTATTTTTAGAACTGACATATAATCCAGGTATCAGAGATAACGAAGCAGAATACACAGTAAGTTTCACAGGTAAAAGAATTGTTTTTGAAAGTAACGACCAAGTTAAATTCTATTATGGCAATAATGAAATGGTTGTTGACAATGAAACTAATTTAGCAGAACGTGATCAGCTTCTAATTAACTACTATGATGTGCAAGCTGATTCAGTTGCAGTAGATAATGTGCAAACAGATACAGTTGCAATCGGACACGCACCAATTACTAACTATGTACAAGACGGTAGCGGCGCAACGTTTGATGCGGTATATCAATACACCGGTGCAAATGAGACTTTAGAATTTATCAACGGGCACCCAGGACAAATTGTACACAGAAGTACACAGCATTATTTGGTATCTCCACTGGGTATTGAATATCAGGTAACTCCTGAATTAGATGTAAATGGCGATGTACCAATCATCGGAGAAGATCCACAATATGTAATCTCATTTGATATCGCAGATACATCTGGGTTTGTGGGCGAATCTAGTGTAGTAGAAAATGATGTAGATTTTGTAGAAAGTGATGAGTATGTTTATCCTGCTCTAGCAGTTAATGTCGAAACGTCAGATGCCGCAAATGTTGCATCAACATCTTCTACAGTAACATTGAGTTCAGCAGATTTACTTGACACTGGATTTAAAGGAACTCCTAGTTCATCATATTTCTCAGACGCAAGTGACAGTTCAAACTTTATTTGGGTAGACCAAAACGAGCTTCCAGAAGGTGAAACAATTGACACTGCATCACATCCAATGATTGGGGTACAGACTGAGTATTTCACTACAGTTAACGGTAACATGTATGATTTTGAATTCCCAAGAAATGATGGTTGGGGCATTGACTTAAATGATAATGACGTTAAGTGGAAACAGTTAGCGTATGGTAAAATCGTTTTTAATTCTACTACAGTTTTAACAGAAGAAGGCATATTAATTCAGATGCCAAATGGCGCGTTTGTTTCTAGAGATCATTGGGATCTAGAAGTAGATGCATCAACATATACAATTACATTCTGGACATTTGATCCTGGTGAAGGCACACTACTTGATGTGAGTATTGCAGGAGTGGGCATCGCAGACCTATCAATATTTACAGTTAAAGTTGAAGCAGCAGTTGATGTTACATATAGAACTAATGTAAAAGTACAATCATATAAAGATGTACAAAGTTATGTATATGATAAATTTATTACCGATGCGGGCTATACAGATTATTCGAAGGTTAAAGTGATACATATGGACTCAGAAAAGGATCCGCATGGTATTCTTAATGTGTTCGATGGCGAAGTCGCATCTTACATTATACTTGAAGATTACACACAAGATGATGTTGTTTACGAAAAAGTATCAAGCCGTGCGATTGCAGCAACTGACACTGAAGCACTTCCGTCTACAGCTATTATTTGGTACAACCCAGAAACAAATGTTTGGAAGCGTAAGATTTCAGGTATATGGACTACTAGCTTTGAATATGGGTTAGTGAATGAAGATGGAACTGAAATTGATTATAACGGTGTTCATTACCGTGTAGTTATGGGTCGTAGCTATGTCGAGGACACGTTCATGAGTTTCCGTTGGGATCATTATGCAGATAAAGATAAACGCATTGACCCAAGTACAAGTAACATTATCGATATGTATGTTCTTACAGCAGATTATGTTAGAAATATTAATGAATGGATTGCTAATGGGTTCAGCGATGTTATCCCATCATCTCCGAATAACTTCGAACTTCGTAAGGTTATGGAATCTATTGAAGATAAAGCAGCTATCGGAGACCATGTAAGTTATATTCCAGTTAAGTTTAAGATGCTGTTCGGTGAGTATGCAGATGCAGAAAATCAAGCAGTATTCAAAGTTATTGCTAAACGCGGTACCGCTTACACTAATAGTGAAATCAAAAGTGTAGTTGCTAAAAAAGTTAATGAATATTTTAACTTAGATAACTGGGATTTTGGGGATCAATTCTACTTCTCAGAATTAGCAGCATATCTACACCAAGAACTTTCAGATTATATTTCAAGTGTTGTGATTACTCCAAAGTATGCAGGAAACGATTTCAAGAACTTGCTAAGTATTAATTGTGAACCGCATGAGATTTTCTTGAGCGTAGTAACATCAAAAGATGTAAAAATCATTTCATCAATCGCAGACAATGAATTAACAGGTGAATAAGAATGGCGAATAAAATATATAACTTTCTCCCAGCACACTTACGCAACAGTGAACTAGAAAGTATCTTCGATGCTACACTAGAACGTGCGTTCTCTAAAGGATCAATGCGAAAAGAAAAAGCATTCCTTGGCAGAAAAGAGAAAGGTATTTACAGTGACAAAGATGTTTACATGTCATTCCCTGAACATTTGTTTCAGCGTGACAATTACGGACTAGAACCTGTATTCTCAAATACTAAGATAAATGACAACGTGTACTATGATGACTTGCTGAATGCAATGTTTAATAAAGGTATGCTGACAAACGACCACAGAAGATTGTTTAAGTCAAAATCTTTTACAGTGAATTTGCCGATTGATGCAGACAAGTTTGCAAACTGGAGTTTATATTATTGGGTAAGTCCTGGATTCTTTACAGATGGAACCCAAGATAGTATCCATAAACACTATGTTACAATTGATAAAGTAGCAACTGGTAACTGGTGGAGTGATAACAATGCATGGTATCATTATGATGATATTCGTGAGTTTATCACAAGTGAGAATAAACAATATATCGAACAAGCAAAACGACCTATCATTGAATTCGGTTCTAACATTCAATTAGCAAATAGTGTAACAGATGATGTATGGGTTAAACCACAATTTGTAGCAGACGACGGAAACAATTATAGCATTTTCGAATATGTTACTAGCGACTTACACCCACTTGATATTGAACTTGGTCTTAATACAAAATTAAAAGCAGGCGATTATAACAGTGAATTTAGTTTTAGAATTGACTTGCCAGTTGGTGTAAACTATTCTAAGCCTATGTATGTAGAATGTGAGTTTAATTACAGAAATCTAAGACATGAAGTTGGCACTGGATCTGTAGAGCGAGTAGAACTTACACAAGCAGCATTAAACGAAAATGATATTGATGTATATGTAGATGGTATCAAACAACTTGGTAACTACACATATTCAGACAATGTAGTTGAATTTGATAATGCAGTTGAAGGTTATGTGTATATTGATTATGCTACAGCGGACAATGTTATAGTAGATGGTGACTTTGTGTGGCAACGTGTTGACCCATCGATTGAGTATAACACAGATAATGAATATCACAACCTTAAAGAAATGACATATTCAACAGTTTACGAACATATGATTAGACTGATTGAAACAACTGATGGGTTAACTGGCGAAGCTAATGGCGTAAACAACTTTAGACAGCTAGGTGATAACACAGACAAGACACGTTTCAATAATTTGGGCAGTGTGTTAGTTCGCAATTCTATCGATATTAAGAAAGCATACTTTGCAGTAACACGTGATGACTATGATCCAGTTAAGTCTGTTGAGTTCTTGTCATCGGCATATAACAGTTATAAAAATAAATTAGTAACAGTTATAAGAGATATACTAGAAGATACTAGCAGTGATACAAAAACAACTACTGAAATTTTAGAACAAGCGATTAAAGAAATCTCACTAGCAAAGCGTTCAAGTATTAGTGTATTTGACGGAACTGCAATGATTAATTTTGGTGACGCACTAAGTCACTATACATTAGGTGATATTGATATTGTTGTTGGGTCCCGTTTTCAGCCGATACCAGATAATATGATTGCAGATGTTATTGATGCAGAAAAACTTTCTGTATATCTTAATGGCGTTCTACAAAAGAATATCACAGATTATGAACTTCAAGGCAGTGAAATTGTATTTGTTGAATATACTGCGCAAGCAGATGATGAGATACAGATAAGATATTTTGAAAAAATCTCTGAAACATTTATTCCGCCTAGTTCAACTAAGTTGGATATCAATACATTATATGTTCCAAGACGTGTAACTGACATCGAATACATCCCGACAACTGAAATGATTATAGGTCATGATGGTTCTGTAACACCAGCGTGGGGCGATAGAACAGATGATATTCTACTAGAATTCGAAACTCTTGTATATAATAGAATTGCATCTTCTACATCAGACTATGCGATTAAGTATTTCGACTACGGTATATACCGTGATGCAACAATTGAATATTCAATTGCAGAGAAAAAATATATACAGTATCCATTCTTTAAGAAGTGGATGATTAGAAATAATATCGATAATCTATATAATGATACATTCGACCCAGACAACTGGAAGACATGGAACTATCGTTCTATCAACGAGCAATCACCTGGACATTGGCGCGGCATTTTACAATATGTATATGGCACAGACAACCCAGTAGTTGAACCGTGGGTAACAGTTGGTCTATCACAGAAACCAGATAACTTTGATGTACATGGCACTAATTATACACAGATTTCTTTTTGGGAAAATCTAAAAGCCGCATACGACAAAGACTGGCCAGTACCAGTAGATAGCTACGGACAAATTGCTACTATGAACGATTTGTTTTTTGGTGGCGCAATTACAACAGCAGAAATTTCAACTATGGATCAAGACTGGGAATTCGGAGACGGATCTCCTGTTGAAATGGCATGGAGACGTAGTAGTGAATATGCTTTTGTAGAATTCTTACTAATGATTTTGACTAAGCCGTTTGAAGTATTGGATACCTATGCGACACAAGTAGATAATATCATTTCATATTATCATGCACGTGAAGGGTTTAGTACATCTGCTATCACAGCACAGCGTGAACAATATGAATTTAAATTAGGTTCAAAGCTAGGTGGTTTCGTTAATAACTTTAAACTATTATCTGAGAATTCAAGTTTATCTAATAGTCTCTATACCGACATTCCTAGTGACAATTACGACTTATTTGTACACGCAGGTGAACCTAATCGTTCAGAAAGTTTTTCTGCAATCGTAATCGAAAAAGTTTCCACAGATGTAGCGTACCCAACATATGATATGAACGATACTGCAACTTATAATGCAGGTGATATTGTATTGAATCCATATGATCACAAATATTACAAACGTAAAACAACTGGTGAGAGTGCTAAAGAAACAGCAAACTCAATTAAATTTGATTATTCAATGTGGACACTGATATCACAACCCAAGACACGTGAGTTTGGATATCGTATTCACGGTTATGATGATTACAATCCTATGTTCTTTACTTTAGATTGGGATAAAACAAGTAAGAAAAAAGTATGGTCAACAGACGGCGACCAAGCTAATATCAATGTTTGGTCAAGTGGCGAATACTACAGACAAGATAGTTATACAGTTTACAATAGCAAGCCATATGTTTCGCTAGTTAATCATACAGCTAGTTCACTATTTGATGACGATATTAAAAACTGGAAGCTACTCCCAGAATGGCCTAGAGTAAACAAAGTAGAAGCTAATGGATACAGTGAAACTTTACTAGATCAAATCAAATCATATAACTATGGTGATATTCTTAATACACGTGATGAAGTAGCACAGTTAATGGTTGGGTATCAATCATACCTTAAAGCAATCGGCTGGGACTTCACTGACGTAGATGAAGACAATCGTGTTGTTGACTTTGAAAGATTGTTAGAGAAATTCTTAGACTGGAGTGCAGAAGTACATCAGCCAGGAGACTTCATTACATTAACCCCGATACTACTAAGTGGATCATTTGAAGCTCCTTACGGTGTTGCAACTGTAGGTAGAGAAACAAATAAAAACTACTATCGTGTTGTAGATGAAAATGGCAGACAACTTCCAGATACAGATATTAAATTTAATTCAGATGGTTCAAAAATTACTTGGGAAAGTACGACACCAGTGTATGGTATAAAACTGGATGTAGCAGATATTGAGCAAGCGTTTGTTGTTGATAGAGTAGACAGTTACGGTGACGTAATTTATGATCCATTCTCACACAACAGAAACCTGCGCATGATTGTAGATTGTAACAGAACAACAGATTGGGACGGTACACTTGCAGCAGATGGTTACATTGTGTATGAGAACGAACTTGTTCCTAACTTAGAAACAATGGTAGGCGAGACACGTTACTATAGAGATACAATCGTAGATCAAAGTCTAAAGAACATAAACAACTTGAAATCAAATCAAATCGGATACTCTCCGAGAACTTATCTTACTAATCATGGCGTAGAGCGTGAGTCTCAGTTAGAATTCTATAAAGGTTTCTTGGCTGGTAAGTCAACGGTTTCAAGTATCAATAAAATTATCAATTTCAATTCTAACTTTGAAGACTTGAAACATCGTGATATGTGGGCTATTAAGATTGCTGATTATGGTAAACTTGATAACAACCTATCAGTTTCTTCTACAATCAATACAATTGATATTGTAAGTGATCCGCATGTTGTTCACTTTAATACGGATAACAAAATTCCAACAGTTGAGTTTGGTAAACGAGTAGCAATTAAAACTTCTGGTTACGTTGACCCATCAGATGTTAATTATGTTGTGCAAGATTCAGATACTCTAGTAACTTCTACGCTTCCATATTATGAAGGTGATCTTGCATGGGTAAGATTTGATACAGAACGTGATTGGGATGTTAAGAGATTAAGTGAAGTTGCTGAAATTAACTTTATTAGTGAAACATCTGACGGTCAATTGAAAATTGCACTAACAAATGAAGTTAATACAAGCGAAACAGTTTATCTTAAAATCATTAACGGTAACGTAGACCCAGAAATTCAAGGTAATTATTATCTTGTCAATGATGGAACACGTATGTCCAATGGTGTCACGGTTTATGAATACTTAGTATTTGACCAAACATACGAGCCGCTTATTGTTGAAATCGATACAACAACAGACAACTCAGTTTATATCCCAACATCAGGTTCAGTTGGGGTTGAAGCAATTGGTTATGTTTCTAGCCCTACTATTCTTTCGGGCGACACACTTGTTATTGATGGTGAGATATTTACATATGCACCGGGTACAGGTAGTACAAGTGCAGGTATATCGATAGGTGGAAATACTGCAACCGCAGACCCAATCGTAAGTGAAGGTGAACAAGTTCGTATTGTTGTATATGGTGATGACGGTTTGATTGCAAATACAAATACACTAGTTACATTTAGCGGAACCAATGCAACAGCAACACAGAATGCAGTGAGTGAAGCAGGTGACAAAATAGATATCGATGGTGAAACAGTTACTATTGACTACAGTGCGTCACAAAGTATACGTGTAGAAAGTACTGCTACGACTACTACAGATATAGATACAGGCAAAGAATTAGATATATCATCTAATGGAAATAATGACACAGTTACGGTTAGAGATATACAAGTTTTTGGCTCAATTTCAAATCCTACAATCACAGAAACAAAGCAAATTAGAATTAATGGTGTAACAGTCAACTTTGACGTTCCTGCAACTCCGGCAGATGAAACTGAAACGTTCTCTGCTATCGCAGCACAAACAGATTTTACTATTACCCAACAAACACTTTCTCCTACTACTTGGAGTGTAGCATCGGTAACAGTAGATAGTGTAACAACTACAGACTTTACAGTAGTTGGACAAGTAGTTACAATTAATACACCTGCAATGGCGGGCAGTGAAAGTGTAGAAATCACACTAGCGCATAATGCAGTTGTGCTTGATGCACAAAATATTATCGATGAAATCAATTCAAGTGGCGCACCAGTAACAGCTGCAATTAACAGTTTTGCTTTTGTCGTAGTTACTAGTTCTACAGCACAACTTACGATGACGGGTAACGCATTACTTGATATTGGCTTTGGCTCTAGTTCTATTATTGAGAGCAAACTTGCAAATATAGCAGATGATTTAAATTCATTAATATACTTAGATTCTTATATATCAGGCGATGTATTAATTATTGAAACTAATGAAGATGAACTTACGTTGTCAGGATCGGCATTCAATGACTTAGGGTTCCCATCAAATACATATGAAACTAATTCTAATCCAACAGCATCTAGTATTGCACAACAAATAAATTCACTTAACATTCCTAACATCACGGCATCAGTTGTAGTTGGAAAGTTAAAGATTTCTTCTAATGCCGCTAGTATTCTCATTGAAGAAAATTCTTCTACTCCTGGATCAATGTTACGACTTGGCTTTGCACAAACATCAGTAGAAGTAGATTCTATTGATAGCATTATTACAGATTTGAATACAGCACTAAGTGGCTTGCCAGGAACAATAGCGCAAGAATTTGATAGACGTGTTTTAATCACAAGTGATGAGAGTAGTGTCGTTCTAAGTGATATTACTGGCAATGCTTGGAATGATTTGGGAATAGCAGTTGGAACTTATAGTAATACGAATACACTAAGTTCTAGTGCAGCAGAATTTAAAGAGCAAATTAATGATGCATCTGATAATGTTACAGTTAATATTTCAAGTGATGGTAGAATGATTTTCACAAGTGAAAACAACACAATGACATTCTCTGGTACAACGCAAGCGATACTTGATAAGATTGGACTATCAAACGAATATACAAGTGTCACTAGTAACGCAGACTTCAAAGTTATGCGCTGGAAATCTGTTCGCTTTACTCCTAGATTTAATGGTGATGATTTCGATGAGTTCTATGCAGAACTTGGACTAAACGATACAAGTTTAATCTGGGCAGATGAGTATTTAAATTCTGGTTGGGCAGTGTTGAATCGTGATGAGTATGGTACACTTCGTATTTTAAATAGACGTGCAACACCAATAAACACTGATTATGTAAATCGCATAGTTGCAAAATCTGGTGACGAATTCTACGATTATCAATTGTTTGACCCAATCAACTTTAAGATTGCAGGTTCGATTGCTAAAGATATCGACTATGTAGACTGGAACGATCCGGCAAAATATGACGTTACACTTAATAATGATTTGTGGTTATCACAATCGTTAGGTAAAATCTGGTGGGATACTAATCTAACACGTTATTATAGATATGATGATTATGGTGATGCAAATGGCAACATCGATATTGATTATGCAAAACGTTTCTGGGGTAAGATTGTCCCAGGTTCAGATGTAGTAGTGAAACAGTGGGTAACAAGTGAAAAACTGCCAGACGGAGTTTCACAATTCAATACAGAAATATATTTTGACAGTATAAAAAATAAAACTGTAACAAAGTATTATTACTGGATTGCAACTGGTGATGAAGCAAGATATACAAAAGAGTTTTCAGTTGAAGAAATCTCAATGATGATTGCCTCACCGACAACTGTAAACAAATTCTTCCCAGTTGACGGTGATACAGTTATCGTTTCTAATAATGCAAATATACTAACATCGGATACAATTACGTATTCAATCGAATACAATATAGACAATAATAGAGAAACACACCACACTGATTGGGAACTAGTTTCACGCAAATCAAGTGCGCCATTAGAAGATGTATTCTTACAAGACCTTAAGAATTCTATTGCAAACAATAAAATTTCTCAATACGAACAGTTCGAAGTATCAGCAACAGATATCACCCCTACTGGTGTTGTATTTGCGTATGATTGGATTGGTGATAATTCACTTACTAGCGATGATATCGTAATTACAGTTAATAACACAATTGTAACAAATGATGACTTTGTTATTAATGTTAATGATGTGAGGATACTTGCATCAGTAGACATATTAGAAGATGACGTGGTGCGTGTATATCATGTTTCTGAATACGATAGTTGGTTTGCAAATATTACAGAAGCAAGGGATAACTTTGCAAGTAGTATTCTTTCTACACTATCTAAAAGAATGATTGCAACTGATTTTCCAATGTATAAAGATTACATTGCATTAAATCACGGTATATTTGCAACAAATAATTGGCATTATACAGAAGAGTATAAAACGATTGAGACATTTGAATATCTGTCCCGTAATCGCAACATTGATATGATTGCCTTACATAAGACTGGAGTATCATCATTCAAAGTTGAACTGTCAAATGATGGCGATGAATACTATTTCCCAGTTGACGGAGAAATTAGACTAGTACACAAAGCTAATTCAGTTCTTGATTTAGATTTTAGTATTACAGAGTTAACAGCTAATCAGATTAGTGTACAATTGCACGAATTAATGAATATGATTTATGAATATGCAGAAGTTTCAGAAATTAAATCAGTGTTCTTTGATATGATTGAATACATGTATACAGAAAGAACACATCCAGAGTGGATATTTAAAACTAGTTACATCGACTTAACAATGTTCAATAAGCCGTTGCGTCAATATGCAATCTATCAGCGTGATTCATATCAAGACACAATTGATTATGTAATGGAAACGAAACCATATCACACAAAGATCAGAAAAACAGAACGTATCTATCCCACAGATGAAACAGCAGCCCTAACAGTTGATGCATTGCATCATATGCACATCACTAAGTTCTTTGGTGAACATAGTAGATTTGAATTGAATGCAATCGATGGCGGCGATGAAGAAGTAGCAGATACAAGTTTATTTGAGCCATTGGTAGACGGTGAATATCTAGGTGGAAAGTTCCTACGCAATGATATTGAATATACATACAGTGCAGACGGATTTGATACTGGTGAATTTAGTGCATCAGCGAGAGATGCTTCAATCGTAACAGTAGATACATTCACAGATGGAACAAGAACAACACTTAACAAAAAAGAGTTTTACGTGTATGATAAGTTTGGAAGAGGATATCATATTCCTGTCACTGATACTGGTACAATTTCATCATTCGATGGCGAAACTCTAGTTGTTGATCAAGCATCTAAATTCAAAGCGGCAAAATCTAAAACTATACGTTTAGTCGCGGTTGAAGATGTTAATGGAAACGTAGAGTTCATGGTATACGATAGCAAATCTACAAATAATCTGAGAATTTCAGAGCGCGGCCTCTATAATGGTGTTGCTACAAGTGTAGATAATGGCAATACAATTTACGTATTGGGTGCTCCGGATCAAATTTACTCACATGAGGACACATAAGAAAAGACATCTAAGGTAAAATGATAAATATACTTAGAATTTGAAAAAAGAGAGATATGAATGTTTAACGAAGATATTAAATCACAAGTTATCGGCACACTTAAAATCTTTGATAAAGATAGTGGTGACATTCTTGTGCAAAAGAGGAATGCCATTCACCCAGGTAACATGGCATATGTGCTTGCAAGTGCATTAGCGGGATCCGCAGTTGATGTAAATACCGGCGGTTCTGCACCTTTTGTAAATTGGATGGCATTCGGCAACGGTGGTAGCAGTTCAACTACAACACTTTCATATCGCTCTCCTAGAGTATTTGGTATTTACGACCAACTGCCTATCACTTCAAGTAATTCAACATTATACGCTAAAACTTATCAACAAAGAACAGACAATACAGTTTATTTCCCAGGACAAGATATGGGAGAAGGCGAGATTGTCCCAGATAATACATCAAAGATTAATTTTAGAGTAGAAATGGATCATCAGCAATATGCTGATATGAATAATGAAACAGTTCCAGAGAACGATTCAACAGTATCAGAAACTTTCACATTTGATGAAATTGCACTATTATCTGGCAATTTAATCAATGATACAAACGATTGGTCAGATTTGGACGAAGATAAAACATTGATGCTAACACACGTGACTTTCCATCCAGTGTTACTATCGGCGAATAGAACAATCGTAATCGATTATACGGTTACAATACAAATTAATTAAGAAAGAATCCGGAAAATCTTTCTTGATTTTTAACGGCGCAAGCCAACTAAACGACTAGTCAACTTAGGAGCAAAAATATGGCTGTAGGATCAACTATTAACGCAAATGACCCATTTGCAAGCCTACGTACCAAAATGAACACTATTCTTAATGGAACAGGTGTTCTTGGCGGCTACAACCAAGGTCACTCAATTGCTGACAACCCAGTTACAGGTAATGTAATCGATGATGCATACTTCGATTCAATTTTCTCGGCGGCAGCAAAAATTTCAAACTATTATAACATTTCGAACCCTTTCACAGCAGTGAATGCAGGTACAACAGTTGCATGGTCACACTATGCAGGTGCAGCAGCAACATTCGAAACTGAAATCAACACACGTTTCAATTCACCATGGAGTTATTCTTCAGGTTGGGATATGTCAGCAGTAACAGAAACATCGCAGACTGTTTCTAACTGGAACGGCACACGTGATACAGTAACACGTATTTCTTTTGGTTCAACTGCAACTATGGATGCGTGGTTCGCTGCAGGCGGCGAAATTCGTATTTCAATGTCACACAGTGACACAACTAGTAATCAACAAGGTACGTCATGGGAACAGTTAACAGCAGAAGTGGGAACATATCGCATTTCAGCACGTGCAACAGATTCAACTAACATTGATACATCAACACGTAAAAAGTATTCAGATTTATCAACATCAAATGCATACATCAAACGCGAGTATGCTAACGATGGTGATTATTCATCTAACTATGCAGATATCTCTGCATATAAGTCAGGTTCAGACATCTATGTTACAGTACGTCTAGTAGATGCACACGTAGCACGTAGTGGTTCTGGTTCAGGTTACGGCGGCGCATGGTCATGGACTGGACAAGATGTTGTTCCAGGTACATCGACTGTTAATGTGTCTTCATTAAAACTCACAAACGCAAGCGGATCAGTAAGCATAACTAATCCATCTTTCACAGTTACAAATACACTATAATAAAAGAATAATATACTGAGGACAAATTAAATGGCACCACAAAGTTACTATCTGGGAGGCAAAATCAGAGCATCTGATTTCAATGGTTTCGCAAATGATATTAATGAGATTGTTGGATTAGGGGCAGGTGATTCAGGTTATGGGCAATCACAGCTACTAGTGACTCTTGTGACTGCTGGTTCAAAAGTCAGAGCGGCGAATTGGGATGAATTATTAACATCTATAAAATTCGCCGCTTTGCACCAAGCTACGACTATTAGTATACCTGCAGTCACAACAGACCCTGACTTTCCGGCACCTAATAGAATCATTGAACTTATTCCTACACTTGTAGCGGATATAGCAAGTGTTCGTGCTAACAAATTAAACTACGACATCTCTTTGATGACGCTTGAGACAAACAAAATTTCGTCATCAAAGACATTCGTAGATCCTGCAACGGCAGGCAATCATTGGGATAATTCAAATAACCCACAAAATTACGAATTCAAAACTACATTTGCAGATACAGATGCGATGCGTAACTTCTTTAACACAGGCGGTGAAATTCGTTTGTCTACAGAATTAACAGGTTATGATGTATCACACGCACAAAGTGATTCATGGGCTGATTTACTTACAGCGATTGCAATGGTTAAACTATCAAATAATTCCACAGAGAGTTCAGCAAGTGTTGGTACTCCGGGTGTAGGATTTACTAGTTTAACAGCAACATACGCACTTGTGTACACAAAAGGTGGCACTGGTGATTACGTGCAGAACCAACTTAATGTATATGCAAGAACAAACGGCGCCGCAGTTGATATCAAAATTGAATACAACGATGGCCACGTATCAGATACTGGTACATGGACAAACGACGGCGGCGGCTCTTGGACAGGCACTGATTATACCGAAGGCACACTTACTGTAACGATTGACCAACAACGTGCAGATGATAATGACCCATCAGGTAACGGTGTTGTCATACCAACTCCAACATACTCTCATATTTCTGAACTTTAATACTTGACATTTGACTAATAATTCTATATAATAGAAGTAATATTAGGAGAATATAACCATGTCAAACGAAACTATTAATTCCTCTAGCGAAGAGCAAGAACGTCTTGCTAAAGCACTAGACTTTTCAAATACAATGCAAACATTTAACTTGGCTAAGAATAATCTTAAAGTCAAGACACAGAACCTATTGTCTTATAGCACAAACGGTGGTACATTTCGTGTATCGCAAGAGTTGATTGCTTTTGTAAATATGGCTGTGACATCTGGCAAATCAAGTTTAATTCTATTAGATAAGAATGATATTCCAATTCAAATCGATGATACTACAAAGTTCTTAGAAGACATTAGCAGTCTTTACTTTGAAGTAATTAACGAATACTACAATGACTATCAAAAGTTACGTAGCTCTCGTAAAATTGAAAAGGTACTTGAAATCTAATGCGTGGTATTATTCTTTTTGCAAGAAATAATGGTTACGTTGATTATGTAAAAATTGCATGTGCAAGTGCTGGATACGCTAGAAAAAATCTTAGTGAATTTGATGAAATCTGTCTAGTCACTGATAGCGCATCAGCAGATGAACATCCAGAACTAATCAAACAATATTTCGACAGAACTATTATTTCAGATAACTTTCAACCAGAGAATACTAGACTATTTAAAGATACTGCGAATAGTCCTGAGTATGCGTCTTTCAAAAATATGGGACGCAGTGAAGTATATGAACTTTCACCATATGAAGAAACTCTAGTCATTGATTGTGATTACTTTATAATGAGTGATACTCTTGACCAGGTATGGGGAAGCGAGAATGACTTCATGATTAATTATCAATATAGGGACATTGCTGGTAGACATGGCGGTAATGTTTCCTATATTGATGATTTTACTATTCCAATGTGTTGGGCAACAGTATTCTTTTTTAGAAAGAGTGAGTTCGCAGAAAACCTATTCAATCTAATCATACATATCAAGTACAATTACAAATACTATTATGCTCTATACAATTGCTCTGGTAACTTGTTTAGAAATGATTTTGCATTTGCTATTGCATTACATATGTTAAATGGTAACGTATCATTTAAAGCTCCGTCACTTCCAATTGATTATCTTAACAATTCATTTGACTTAGATGATATCTTTAGAGTAAACAGTGCAAATGATGTTATCATGTATTGTGCTAAAGCAGAAACAATCGAAGAACATTTATTGTCCCGCTTCACTAATACAGATTTGCATATTATGAATAAACGTGCGATTGAACGTAATGTAGATACGATGTTAGAACTAGGAGAAACATTATGAGTAGAGGTTATATTGTAATAGCTCAAAACAATAATGAGTTTGACTATCTAGAAATGACATACGCTCTAGCACTTAGTCTAAAAGCCACACAGCGCGAGAACGCAATTTGTGTATGCGTAGATGAATACACTAAGGGTTTAGTACAAGATAAGCATCGCAAAGTTTTCGATCATATTGTAGACATTCCTTGGAACGATGATGCTGGTGCAGACAACTGGAAAATCCATAACAAATGGAAATACATTCATATGTCTCCGTTTGATGAAACGATTATCTTAGATAGTGATATGGTGTTTACACATAGTGTGGATCATTGGTGGGATTATCTAGCTACTAAAGACGTATGGTGTTGTACAAATGTAAAAACATTTCGTGGCGAAGATGTTGTAGATGATTTCTATCGCAAGAAGTTTACAGAACTAGAACTACCAGATGTATACAGTAACTTCTCATACTTTAAGAAGACACAACCAGCATATGAATTTTTTCGTATGGTTGAGCTTATCATGACACATTGGAATGTTTACTATGACAAGTTCCTTAAAGGTATTGGTCAGAACTGGATGAGTGCTGATATGGCATATGCTCTTGCAATTAAACTACTTGACATTGAAGAAGTTGTGTGCGATTATGATATTAAGGATGTTCCTACATTTGTGCATATGAAGTCTCACGTTCAGAACATTGAACGAACAAAGATTGATAACATCTGGACAAAGAGTATTCCAAGTGAATTATCAGACAATCTTGAAGTTCGCATAGGCAACTTTGTTCAAAATCTTCCAGTACATTATGTACAGAAAGAATGGATGACACAAGAAAAGATTGCGACTTACGAAAAGGCAGTTCTATGATTACAAGTACATTAGAAGAAAACAGAACAAACAGATATGTGTACTTTGATGACACTGGTACTATAACAAGTATCAGTGGAAGAACTGACGATACTGATAACATGTATGCAATGTTTGAACTAGATGATATTCTTCCGTTCATTGATGGCACGTATAAGTTTTCGGACTACACTATAAAGCGCAACGTCAATCCATTGATGTACGATATTGTAAAGCGTAAGGTCAATATTAAGCAACGTAGTTCTGAAAATCAGATAACAAAGATTACAGAACTTGACGGCGCTGACATTAATATAGAAATGACAGAAGATGCTATTGTTATCAGTGCAAGTGCTGGACTTGTAGAACGTTCAAATGTAGACAAGAACCAATCCGTTATAGTCGCCGGAACAGACTCACATCCATTCTTCATTACGCACAAAGATAGGCCAGAGTTTCTTATCAGTATGCAAATGATTAAGTTTAGTGATTTGTTGAGTGGTGAAAAAGTAACTATTAACTACGACTATAAATACAATATAAGTATTTACACTCGTAAGTACTTCGACAGTTATTCGTTAAGGAGAGTATAATAATGGAATTAGAAATTGGCGAACTAGATGTTTTTTATCTAAGTTACGATGAACCTAATAAAGAGAAACACTGGGCGGACATCTTACAGAAGTTTCCGTTTGCTAAACGTGTAGACGGTGTAAAAGGATTTGATAACGCACATAAAGAATGTGCGAGACAAAGTGATACAGATAGATTTATTACTATTGACGGTGATAACATTGTAGATGAAAAGTTCTTTGATATTAAACTTACATTCCCAGAAGGTACAGATTTAGCTAACTCAGTTATTTCATGGTCAGCAAAGAATGTTGTTAACGGTCTAGTCTACGGTAATGGCGGCATTAAGTGTTGGCCTGTACAACTTGTGTTAGATATGAAGACACATGAAAACGCAGAAGATGAAACTAAAAAGGTTGACTTCTGTTGGGATTTGAACTACATTCAGATGAACAATGTATACTCACTAGTATATAATGCAGGTTCACCGTTCCAAGCATTTCGTGCAGGGTATCGTGAAGGTGCTAAAATGTCACTTGACGAAGGTAAGAAAGTTCCAGTAGAAGACTTTAAGAAACGTATCTGGCCTAAGAATTACGAGCGTCTAATCACATGGTGTAACATTGGTTCTGATGTAGAGAACGGTATCTGGGCATTGTTCGGTGCACGTTTGGGCTGTTATGATATGAACTTGAATGATGATTTTGTACTAGAAAATATTTCTAGCTATGATTGGTTCAAAGAGTATTTCGAGAACGAAGTATTACCCAAGTTCTCAGGTGGCGAAATGAAATGTGAGAATACAAAAGTAGAATGGGACTATGATAAATTGTTTGATGAATGTCTGCGTATTGGCGATATCTTAGTTGATAAGATTGGTATGGAACTATGTGATCCAACACCAGAAGTAGCTTCATTCTTTAAGCGGGTATATACTAATCCGCCTCGTGTTAAGAATCCAATGGCAACAGAAAAGACAACAGGCTGGAGCGGACATTAAATGTCAAATTACGATGACGATGCACAAGCAACACGTCAAAAATTAAATTCTCTTTCACCTTCAATGTGTATGGCTAAGTGGTTGCAAGTAAGTTTGCATTTACCACAAGGTCGCACACATAGTTGTTATCATCCTCCCACACATGCGATTCCGTTAGATGAACTGAAAAAAGATGTAGGTGCATTACACAATACAACATTCAAGATGCAAGAGCGTAAGCAAATGTTGCAGGGTAAGCGCCCTGAGGGTTGTCAGTACTGTTGGAATGTAGAAGATGCGCCCAATGCTCCCACAGAAGGAAGATTGAGTGACAGACATTATCGCTCAAGTGAGTGGTGGGTTAAAGACGCATGGGATGAAGTAGTAAATAATCCATGGGATCATAAGATTACACCGAGATATGTTGAAGTAAACTTCAATCAAGCGTGTAACTTAAAGTGTTCTTATTGTTCTCCGCATCTTAGTACAGCATGGGAAGATGATATTAAGAAGCATGGTGGCTTCCGCTTCTCAAATGGTACTGGACATAATGATATTGATTACTTACGTAAGACTGGCATGATGCCACTTGAAGTTGCACGTAAAGATAATCCATATATCGAAGCATTCTGGAAGTGGTTTCCAGAAACATATAAAGACTTGAAAGTATTTCGTATGACAGGTGGTGAACCTCTCATGGATAAGAATACATTCAAAGTATTAGATTACGTCAATGAAAATCCAAACGCATTCTTAGATTTGAGTATTACGTCAAACATGGCGCCTCCTCAACCAGCGTTAATGGATAAGTTCATTGCGAAAATACAGAAATTAGAAGAAGTCCGTGTTTGGGAAGATCCAGAACGTTTCAATCCTGATAGCGGCAATCATTGGTATGTTGCACCAGCATGTAAACATTTTAGTTTATATGTAAGTGTAGACAGTGTTGGGAAACAGGCTGAATATCTGCGTGATGGTCTTGATTTTGATACAATGTATGAAAATTGCCGTCGAGTATTATCTGAAACAGATGGTACAGAGATTTCATTTATTAACACTTTTACTCTCCTAAGTATACCGAATTTACGTGGGTTCTTAGATATGATTCTAAAACTACGTGAAGAGTTTGGCTATGAGAAACAAGAAGACAAAGTTATTCAGCCTCCCGACCGAAATGGATTTAAGCATCCAGAATTTGTTCGTAAAAAACGTCAACGTATTTGGTTTGATATTCCTTACTTACGCTATCCAGACTGGATGACCATTCAGTTAGCAGATCCTATCATGTTAGATACTATTCAACAGAACATTGATTATATGAAAGCTAACGTATTAGAGAACGACTTGTATGGTCGTAAGTACACTGGGTTTAAGAACTATGAAGTCCTAAAACTTGAGCGTGATTTAGCTTGGGCAAAAGAAGGACTAAATATGAGTGACGCAGAATTAAGTGATAAGTTAATTCGTTTCTACGAATACTTTACACAGTACGATAAGCGTAGGGGACTAAATTTCTTAGAAACATTCCCTGAAATGACAGACTTCTGGAATGAAGCTAAAGAAGAATACGAGGTAAAATATGGGGCGTAAACACTGGGAAGGCGAAACCCTTCATCAATACAAAGAGCGTATGATCGACAGCAAGAGTGAAAGCTACTGTGCCGCTAAATGGTATAACGCTACTATTTGGTTAGGTCACGGACAGACAGCAAGTTGTCACCACCCGCCCGGGCACTGGATTCCACTTGAAGAATTAAAAGATAACCCAACTGCAATTCACAATACAAAGCATAAGAAACTTATGCGTAAGCAAATGCAAGAAGGTAAGCGCCCAGCAGAATGTGAATACTGTTGGAAAGTTGAAGACATGGGTAAAGACCATATCTCTGACCGTGTATTCAAAACTGAAATCTTCAAAGATGAAGATATTGATGCAAGTATGGAAATGCCATGGGATCAAAATGCGCTTCTACGCACACTTGAAATCTCATTCGATAGAGCATGTAATCTAAAATGTACTTATTGTAACCCAGCATTTTCAACTGCATGGGTTAAAGACATCAACGATTATGGTGCATATCAAAACATTCAGTCTGATGGTCGCGGTCACTTTGTTGACACTGCACCATGGGCAGAACCTGCAGCAAGAAAAGCAGAAGACAACCCGTTCATTAAAGCGTTTCACGAATGGTGGGAAAGTGATCTTGCAGACAACTTAGAAGAAATTCGCATTACAGGCGGCGAGCCTATTATGCATACTGGTACATGGAAGTTGTTTGATTGGTTTGAACAAAATCCACATCGCGGTCGTAACATGAGATTTGCTATCAATAGTAATCTCTCTCCGCAGACACCCAAAGTGTTGGACAAATTGATCGAGAAATCATGGCATGTTCCCAACTTTGAAATTTACACATCGATGGAAGCAGCAAAAACACAAGCTGAGTATATACGTGACGGCCTAGATTATGATCTATGGATGAATAGTATCCATCGTGTTCTTAAAGAATCTAATGTACAGAAGTTACATATGATGATGACAATCAATTCATTATGCTTAACTACTATTACAGAGTTCATGGATGAGATGCTTGAACTACGTAAAGAATATGGAAAACGTGCGCCAACAATGACGCTAAACATTTTACGTTTCCCATCATTTCAAAGTGCGGCAATTCTTCCTGTGAATATCAAAACATTCTATAAAGACAAACTAGAAGCATGGTTCTTTTTAAATCAACAAGCATTGACTGATGGCGAACGCGCAAGTATTCAACGTCTAATTGATTATCTTGATATTGTTAAGACTCCACATAAGAATACAGCCGAGCAAGATAAACTATATCATGACTTTAAAGCATTCTTTCAACAGTTTGATGTGCGTAGAGGTCATAACTTTGTCGAAACATTCCCTGGTCCAATAGCAGATTGGTATCAAACACTTGAAGCGGAAGTCCCTACAGAAGAACAAATTAAGACTAAAACGTTTGTTCTTAGTGTTGCGGATCGTGCCGGGGACCCTGCAACGACTGAAGCGTATGATGGCGGCGATGATGAACATGAGAAAGCTGTTGGTGGTTGGGATACAGAGAATGACGCACTAGGTGGTGTTGTGGTAGATGACTAGGAAGTTTTGTCCATTAGTAACTAACAATATTGAACTTACGACACAAGGAGAAATGACTCCGTGTTGTATTAGCTCAAAACGTTTTTCTATTGATGGCAAAAAAGCAAACGCATATACAAATACTATTACAGAAGTTATCAATTCATCAGATAGAAAAGAATGGATTGATAACTTCGATTCACATTTTGAAAAAGATTGTACTCAGTGCTATGACGTAGAAAAGTCTGGCGGTGAAAGTAAACGTACCAGAGAGATAAAACTTTGGAAAGATAATCTTGGTTTTGAACAAGACATGCTACAATCAATCGATTTAAAAATGGGGAACACATGTAACTTAGCATGTGCAATTTGTGGTTCGCATTCTAGTAGTAAATGGGGAAGTATAGATAAACAATTTGGTATTAAGTATACGCCTGCACCTAAATGGCAAGACACAGATGAATTCTGGGAAGAACTTAATCTACATGCTAATAACTTGAAAAGAGTTGAATTAGCAGGTGGGGAACCGTTCATGATTAAGAAGCAAAAGATTCTGATTGAGTTTCTTGTTAAACGTGACTTAGCAAAGAATATCGAAATCACATGGTTTACTAACTGTACTATATGGCCAGAAGAACTTGTTAAATATTTTAAAGAGTTTAAACTTGTTCGTATTATGCTTAGCCTAGATAACACACATGAGAAGTTTGAGTTTCAGAGATATCCAGGTAAATGGGAAGAAACATATGAAGTGTTTAAGAAATTTATTTCTATTAGAGATGAAGGCTTATGTCAAGTAGAAATATCGCATAGTGTATCCGCACTAAATATATTTGACTTGCCGGACTTTCATGTTTGGTGCAGTGAACATAATGTTAAAGTATTCAATAATATTGTCACACACCCATTTAATTCTATTGACTTACCAGAAGAATTTAAACAGCGTATTAGACTTAAATTTGAAAATCACAAATTAGATGATTGTCAGATTAACCCAATTATTGGTAATGATAATTGGTTGATTAGAATAATGAACGGCACTGGAGATATATCTAACCTTCGTAGTAAATTAGATTATTCAAGAAGAACAAGACCGGGACTATTTGAAGTAGCATTCCCAGAATTAGTAGAGTATATTGATGAACAAATATGATATAAAAGATAGTAAAGTATTCTGTATGGCACCTTGGGTACATGTACATGCTTGGGCAGGTGGTGAAGTGTATCCATGTTGTTTAAGTAATGTTGGAAAAGAACATCAATTTGGTAATTTAAATGATACTCCACTCGGAGATATTCTTAATACAGATAAAGCAAAACAACTACGTAAGAACATGCTTAACGGAGAACGTAGTGAAGCGTGTACACGATGCTATGAGCAAGAAGAATATGGATTCAAATCTTTACGACAAAGTATGAATAAAGAAAACGGTCATCATTATGATTTAGTAGAAAACACCTCAGAGGATGGCACTTTAAACGAGCTACGAATTACATATTGGGATATTCGTTTCAGTAACAATTGTAATATGAAGTGTAGAAGTTGCGGTCCTGATTTTAGTACAATGTGGTTTGATGATAGTGTTAAACTATTAGGTGATACGTTTGCGATACACCATCAAAAAGTAAAAAAAGTTAGAAGTAATTTTGATTCATTGATGGATGAAACTAGACCACAAATTAAAAATTTAGAACGTATTTACTTTGCAGGTGGTGAACCTCTTATTATGCCAGAGCATTGGGCTTTCATCGATGAAGTAATTGCACAGGGAAATCTTAATGCTCATATCTTTTATCAGACAAATTTAAGTCAACTTACATACAAGAAACGCAGTGCAATTGATATTTGGAATAAACTAGAACGTGTTAAGATTATGGCATCTATTGATGCATATGGTCCACGTGCGGAATACGTAAGAGCAGGGCAACCGTGGGACAAGATTGAAGAGAACATTCGTCTTATAAGACGTGAATGTCCGAACGTAGAAATATTTGATAGCTGTACTGTTGGTATCATGAACATTGACCATGTCGTAGACTTGCATAAGTATTTGTATGAGAATGAACTTATAGACATTAACAAGTTTGGACTTAACCCATTGTTTCATCCAGAATATTATCGTGTAGAAATTGCTCCTCCTGAAGTGATGAATAACGCAAAAAAGAAACTAGATGACCATATTAACTATTTACAAACTCAGAATAATGATGTATCATATACACTACCGCAGTTTATAAGTTATAGAAAAATGCTTGATAACCCAAGTATGCATGAAGAATGGTGGCCACAGTATTCTAAGATTACAAGAAAGTTAGATACCATTAGAAATCAAAGAGTTGAAGATTACTTACCAGAGTTAGCGAGTTACGTACATGACTAAAAGAATTATACCCATCTGGAAAGACGATGCGAGTTGTGCAGAAGAAAGTGAAAACAAAACTTTCTGCATGGCACCATGGTCACATACTTATATCTCTCCACAGGGTGAACGTAGAATGTGTTGTGCATCACGTGAAGAGCATTCTTTTCAGAAACAATATATTGATGCATCAAACGATTCAAAATATGGCAAAGTAACTGATTCTAAAACTGATGCTGATGATTTCAATCCGATGACATTAGAAGAGCATTGGAACTCCCCATACATGCGTGACATTCGCAAGAAGCTAATGGCGGGTGAACGTATCCCACAATGTGATGTATGTAATGATGACACTCTATCTCTAAGTTCGTATCGCAAGTGGTTCACTGGTGTTCTGTTTAAAGATAAAATTCAGGAAGCATTTGACAAAACAGATGATGATGGGTATACAACTATGCCTACAATCTCATTTGATTATCGCTACAGTAATCTATGCAACTTTAAATGTCGTATGTGCGGTGAGCAATTATCAAGTGCATGGGAAGCTGAAAAGAAAAAGCATGATATGTGGTCGATTGAACATCAGCCTTTTATGCAACCAACAGTTAAACAAAAGATGCAAAAGTTTCAGAAAGATGTTGCTGAACCTGAATTCAAGAAAGCTATCTCTGATGGCGTAGTAGAAGAAATCTATTGGGTAGGCGGAGAACCTCTTATGTATGATATACATTGGTGGGCATTAGAAGAAATGGTAAACAACGGTTCTGCAAAGAACTGTCATTTGCGTTATAATTCTAATCTATCACGTGTAGACTTTAAAGGCAAGAACTTGTTTGACTATCTGCCACAGTTTAAAGACTGGTTGATGTGTGCGAGTATTGATGGCACAGGAGATATCGTAGAGTTCATTCGTAAAGGTATCGTATGGGAGGAGTGGCTAGACAACTTTAAGCAAGGACTGGCGGCACCAGGCGGTAAACACAGGATGTTGTTTGATTTGACTATCACTGGTCCGGGCATGTTCTCACTAAAAGATTTGTTTGACTTATCATTAGAGCTAGATGTACGTATGGAAACAAAGATAATGTTTGCGTTCCATGCTGACATCGTTATGTCACCGTTCGCGTGGCCGCGTCATATTCTGGACAGAAAGATTGATGAGCTACTTGATTATATGAAACCCATTGCAACTAACAAGCAAGAGACACTAATAAATACCCTTATCGAAATGAAGAAACGCCCAACGTTTGCTGAACAGTTCCCAGATACACACGAACAAGAGTTTAAGAATGGTAAAGGCTATCAGGATAGACTTGATAAGATTAGACAAGAGCAGTATCGATTAGAAGATATTTACAAACTAGATACAGAATTATATGATTGGTGGAAACGCTATGACTAGAAGACTTAAAAATTTATTACTAAGTATAAATTATGAAAACCGCAAGATCCATCGTACTGACAATAATAAAAAAGGCCGGCGGCTAGTAGTATTCGGGGATAGTTTTTTTCAACATAGCACGGGTAAGATTCATAATATACCTAATCAAGGTCTGTCTTGGACAGGTTTATTAGCAGATAATTTGAATATGAGTCTTTTAAATTATGCAAACTCAGGTACTAGTTTAAATTATAGTGTTCAAATGCTGTTTCATTATATGGAAACTGAGTATGACGAAAATGATACTATAATATTCGGCGTGACCAATGCTTCACGTGTTACAAATTTATTAGATGATGAATCTCAAGGTTGGCATTCTACGGCGTGGAAATTTATAGATCCTGATTTTGAACTGTCCTCTATTCCTAAAGAACAATGTAAATATTTTAAAAAAGATAAAGAATTTTGGCAAACATACTTAACACGCTGCATGTATGCTGATGATGTAAAAAATCAATTTAGTCTTGTACAAACTTATTTGAATACTATGAAAAATGATGTATTAGTATTACATTCATTTAGTGACCTTTTTGATGGCGATGAGTTTAACTTAATGCAAATAGTACGCAGGGAAAACCTTAAATATTTTGAAAAACTAAATCATATGTCAGATACTAATAAAAAGTTGTTAGCGAGACAAGCAATGAAATATTTTATAAACATCGGACAAAATAAAAGAAGCCCGTTTGATATAAATAGGTATACAATAGAAAAGTAAGTAATGCATGACACGTAATATTAAAATCGTATATTCTAAAATTCCAGCTAAGAAATTTTTTCATGATAGTTCTGGTACGAATAGAATTCAGTTGGCAGAGCATAATGATTATAAAAAAGAAAATGTATATGAACTGTTGTTTGAGTTGTATGATATAAAACCAGTGAAAGATTTCATAAAAGTATGGAATAACTCGGAAGAATTCACGATTAATTTTAATACATATACATCATTAACTGCACCTGAAATTTTAGAGAAACAGAAGATAATGAATGAAGTTATCTCTGAAATAAATGCTATGAGATATGATGATTGGATAATTCCAGACAACCTCGTATTAGAATACAATGGAAATGATGCACAAGTCGATAAGCTAAATGCATTACATCGTTTTTTCGAAGATTGTAGTTATGATATTATGACGAAACGTATACTACCCGAATCGGATGAAAAGTTCTTTGATAGACTATTCGAGCTATTAGAAAAAGTTAATTATCTAGTTCATCGTATGGAAGGCGGCGCAACGAATTTTAACAATGATTTTTTAGTTTTTAGAAACTCTTCGTCTTTGGAAAAGGGAAATTGTAGATTGTCGGATGAAGATTATAATATGTTTGTACCAATGACCGATAGTACATCAAATGGTGTATTATTTCTTGATTATTCTACTGTAGGTAAAGATTTAGAGCAATGTTATTATACTAATGATATAGAACTTATTCAAGCTAAAGAATTAAAACAGCAAGAATACGTAAATCCTGCATTCAATTTTACTTTTAATGAGATGCCGCTACCAACAGAAAAAGCAGAGGTAGATCCTATTCGTAGCCTACGAAATGCAAAAAATCAATGGTGTGAAGAAAATGACGTTGGTGATTATTACGATTATTGGCTTCCAAAGTTTAACTTTGGTAGAATTAAATTGGGAAATTGTATTGACGATAAAATTACGGGTTCCAAGGAATATCGTGATATGACAAATCTGTATCCATATATTGTAGATGTAATAGTAGAGTAAAAAAATGAGTGATACATTCTGCCCATTACTATTTCAACACTTAGCGACACATCCACATGGCGGAGTGACGCATTGTTGTATTGCGGATCATCGTCAAGCACGTAGTAGTGCTAAAGATGGCGAAAATAGATATTACAATCTAAATCGTGATACAGTGTTTGATACTATGAATAGTGAAACATTTCGTAAGGCGAGACTTCAAGTATTAGATGGTAAGAAACCACAAGCGTGTCTGCGTTGCTATAGCGAAGAAGCTAAAGGTATGCACAGTAAACGCATAGAAGAAATAAAGAACTATCCTGAGTACACTGTAGGAGTCGCTAGGGACGCCACTGACGACACTGGATACATGAAAGACGTACAACTAGAGTTTGTTGAGCTAAGGTTGGGCAATGTTTGTAATGTAAAATGTAGAACATGTAACCCGGCGTCTAGTAGTAAATGGCGTAATGATTATGACCAGCTACAGAAAGCAACAACGTTTAAGTTAACAGACTACAACACGATGGAAGGCTTTCGTTGGCCTGAACGTGAGGGGTTCTGGGAAGACTTACTACAGCATTGTGATAATGTAAAGACATTCTATATCAATGGTGGGGAACCAACATTAATCAAACAACACTTTAAGTTCTTAGAGCGTTTAGTTGAAATGGGTAAAACAGATATCAAACTATGGTATAACATCAACATGACGAACATGAATGAAGATATCATTGCTCTATGGCGCAAGTTCGATCATGTAAAAGTATCGTGTTCTATTGATGATCTAGGTGATAGAAATCACTACATCCGATTCCCAACAGAATGGGATACTGTAATGAAGAACTTCTTACGTCTTAAAGAAGAGGACTTTGAACTAGACGTTACACAGACTGTATCGTGGATGAACTACAGCACGTTGGGAGACTTTTTCAACTTCTTCCACAGAGAACACGGTGTTTGGGTACATCATAACTATGTGTATGATCCAGACATTCTGTCACCAGCGGTGTTGCCAAAAGCAATGCGCGATTCTATTCACGACAGGTTTTCAAATATATTTGATGACTGGAAAATGAACGAACTAAAGAATATGTTCGGTGGTCCAGACAATAAAGCAAAATGGGAAAGTGCGATAGAGTACACAAAAGAATTAGACACTATCAGAGAACATACTATCGTTGATTATCTAGACGAATTTAAAGGACTATTCTAATGAGTAAGTTCTGTGTTCTTCCTTTTGTGCATTTTGAAGTAGATACCAATGGTAAAATTAGACCATGTTGTGTATACGATGGACACTATCTTAAAGACGATGGTTCGCATTTTAATGCTAGAACTGATAGTATACATGACATTAGAAATAGTACTTGGATTAAAAACATGCAAGATAAAATGCTTGCCGATAAACCTAATTCCGGGTGCCGGAAATGCTATAGCGAAGAAGCCAATGGTAACGTTAGTAGACGTATGCGAGAGAATGAACGCTATGCTATGGAAATTGATAATATTAAGCGTGGCGAATTCAACTTAAAGATTATAGATATAAAGCCAGGAAATACATGTAATCTTAAATGCCGTATATGCAACGAATTTAGTAGTTCAAAATGGATTGATGACAAGAAGAAACTATTCAATACAAATAAAGTATTCTCTGATTTGCAATTAGCAAACTTCAAATGGTATAATAATGACAAGTTCTGGGAAGAACTAGATACAATGATGGAACATGTTGAAGCAATTGAAATCTTTGGCGGTGAACCAATGCTTATTAAGCAACAATTTCAATTCTTAGAAAGACTGATTGAACGTGGATTGAGTAAGAATATTACAGTAAGTTACGCTACGAACGGTACTATATTCCCAGAACATGCAGTTAAAAATATCTGGCCGCACTTTAAACATATCACTATTATGTTAAGTGCAGATGGGGTTCGTGAAGGGTTCGAATATTCTAGATATCCAGCAGAGTGGAGTGTATATGAAGATACGTTACAAAGATATGTTAACGCAGGTATTACTCCAACCATCAGCTATGGAGTGAGTGTATATAGTATCTTTAATCTTATTGAGAGCCTAGAATATTATTATGAGAAACAAATCCCAGTCTGGCTAAATATTGTATATGATGCTAATACAAGCATTGCAGCATTACCGAAAGAAGTTAAGAATATTATAACTGATAGAATTGAAAATGAATTTCTTGTAGAATGGAATGATATTCTACAAGAAAAAACTATCGATGGTGTTGTAAACTATATGAACAATACTCAAATGGATTTCTTAAATGTGCGCAAAGATATTAATCAAATCGACAAGATTAGAGAACAGAACTTTAATGATGTATTCTCAGGACTAGAGGGATATTTAAATGGCGACTGATACTATGCTAATCAGCACACTATATAAAGGTGTACATTATGACTTAATAAAGCCTTATAAGCAAGACATTATACAAAACCATAAACGCTTTGCTGAATTTAATGATATGAAGTACAGACTTTACGGAGACGAAGTTCCATATAGATACAATTTAACTGGTAGAACATTCTCTGATTACAATATACCGATAAATGCTATGAGAGTGTTCCCTGGCATAGGAAAACTTTATACTATACTATCAGCAATAGAAGATTATCCTGAAATGACATATTTCGTATTTGCAGATTTTGATAGTGTATTTATGGAGTACAAAAAATTAGATGATGTTGATAATTGCGTATTGGATCAACAATGTTATAAAAATCATGTTCTCACTGTTAGTTGTAGACAAAAACCATACTTGTATGACACATCATTCTTGTACTACTATTGCATGTACACTGGGATGACATTCGAAGATATCAAAACACTGCGATATCGTTATAATTCTGGACTATTAATATTAAATAAAAAAACAATAACTGAAACTATGGTAAATGATTACGTAAATTTTTGTATAGAAATTCATAAGCACAAACAGCAGTACTTCATAACAGAACCGCAAAACACTCATGCGATGACATTGCCTTATAAAGAGGTTAGTAGTAGCGACCAAGAACACCTTTTATTTCATCCATCAGATGAAGTGTTTTTTCAATGGTTGCAAATGCGAATAAAATCAAATGGTGACTTTGTAGCAGAGCTAAAGCCGTCGTGGAATCAATTAGTTACAGATACCGTTTTTGATATTAATAATGCGTATCATGTTCACTGTATTAATAAAGAAATAATTCCAACAATGTTGGAGCTTTCTAATGTCTAAGAAGTGTTGGGTATTCGGCGACAGTTTTCAGGATAGCACTTTTCCAAGAGGACAAAAGCAAAGTTGGGTTGATATTGTGTTTTCTGAAAAGGGATACGAGGTAAAAAATTATGCGAAAGCTGGCATTTCAACAGAAGCAATCGTAACTATGTGCAGAGATTGTATTGCTGAAATTCAACCAGGTGATTTTGTTCTAATATGTTTAAGTACTGGTCCTAGATTTATGTCGCCAAAGGAATCAGTAGACCAGTTTACGAGGTATATCGACACTGATCTTAATCATCCTGATATTTGGTCAGATTACGCAGAGAGTAAAGACAAAAGAATTTTAGATTATGCAGATAGATTCAATTCGCCATTGGGAGATAGACTAAAACATAGTACTTGGAATAATTATATTTCTCTAGTTTTACGGGATACTGGGGCAAATTTCAAAATATTACATGGGCATTTTGAGCCAATTGAAGTAAAAAGTGATTATGTTACGGAGTATATGCCTGATTACTCACTGAGAACGTTCATACCAGAAGTAACAAATTATTATGACTTAACAGATGCTATGAAATTACCAACAGGGCATTGTTTGATAAATGATTTCTTTCACGTACAAATAAAGTATCTGATAGATACATATGGAGATGATGCTGAAACTGCAATAAAAAATCTTAATGTTAGATTAGAACGCAAATTAAAAACACCAGGTTATTATAGCGATAATATACGAAAATATTTTTTAAGTCCAATCGAAAATAAATTTGGAAAAGAATCTTGTATATTTTTTGATTCGTGGCATTTAAATCCAACAGGACAACGTATATATGCAGGATATGCAAAAGATTATGAGTGGCACCTATGAGTAAGTTATTCATCATTGCGTGTTCCCATGGCATGGGATGCGAAATAGAAGGCGCTGGTATTGGTCATTTTACTGATACCAACCTAACGAACTGCTATGGGGCAATCGTAGCACGTGAGTTGGGACTTGATCCTATTAACTTGTCTTGGCCTGGAGGTAGCAACGATAGAATACATCGTGTTATATATGATTTATTAAATGATGGGTTTGAATTCTTCGGTGAAACGCACAAGGCAGAAAAGGGAGATAAGTTCCTTATCCAATGGACAGGCCCTGATAGAATTGAATTAAAAACACAAGATGGGTATCAGAACTTCTCAGTTGGAATGGGATATGATGGTATTAATCCTGACGGTTCTAGATGGAAAGTTAGTAAAGATAACAGAAAGTTTTACGATTATTATATTAAATATATCGCAGATCCGGAATATACAGATATTTTAAAGATAAAGAATATACTTAGTGCAAAGTATATGCTTGATAAATCTGGATATACTTATTGGATGACAGAGAGTGACAGAAGTGTGTACAATGAGGATTTCATTGTGCAACACCTTACTGGGAATATCTTGTAAATAATGGATATGAACGAACACCAGCAGAACATTTTGGTGCTGATGCACACGCAGAGTGGGCTAGATTGATTTTAGAAAACATAAAAAATGGGACACTTGGTGCCCCATTTTAATTTTATAGATGTGTTTCTAAATTAAAAGATATCTGCAAACTTTTGTAGCTGTGACTTGCCTAAACGCTTGAAATTACCTGTACCATCATTAACCCAAACTGTGCCATCTACTGGTTGTGACCTATTCCCATCACACATGAAATCCATATTTCCATCATGGTTAATGTCAATTGTATAAAGACTGTAGCAATAGCCTTGCAAACCATGACCAGCCTCTTCTTTTGGGAACGTATCATAGTCAATCATTTCTGGACGAGGGTACTTTGCAGCAATTGTGTTACTAATAGTAAAGTTCCCCGCTCCATCATTTTTGAAAACAACGAAATATCCTCCTGTGTACTGATATCCGACAGCATTACCTACCAAGTCTAAGTCGCCATCATTATCGACATCCATTACGATTGCTTCTGGTATATTACAAAGAGGGATTTTAATGTCTGTTCTATGCTGTTGATAACCAACTGAGCCACCGTTGAATGTGTGCCCACGATTAATAGACCAGTTATTCGTGCCATTTCCGAACATTACACGCGGCGTACGCTGAGCCTTAGTTGCAGGGTATTTCCGTCTTTTATCTTCACCAAAATAGTTACTGCATTCGTATGTGCCTGAAGGAAAAGCTAACATGTCTTTGTGACCATCACCATTAAAGTCGCCTACTTTAACATTAGTTCCGTGTTGATTGCCGCAACGCTTACTTTTCATTTTCCCCGTGCCATCGTTAATAAAACAACCGATTTCTCCATTATTGCCAATCCATTCAACATGAGCAAAAACAATGTCCATATCTCCATCATTATCTAAATCAGAAACCTCAGCGCGGTGAGAGAATTTGGTGAAACGCCCAGTTTTTCTATCAATGCTATGACCACGAAGATGTGTTTTGCTTGACTCTAAAAACGTACCATCGGGTTGAGACAAGAAGTAGTTGTGAAACGCCTGATTATTAGCTCCATTACGAACTGCGGAAGCAACATAAACATCGTCTACTCCGTCACCGTTGAAATCTGCTACAAGTGGCTGAACAGGCGCTGGTTGATGTGTTACTAGCTTACCCAAATTACCTGTTTGAATAATACGGTCAGTTAAGTTTTCTCCTTTGAAATTAAATTTCGCACCTCCCATCATGTATAGATTTGGAGTCGCATACCCCGTCTCCGGGTCACCAGCTATCATCGCATAAGACATTGATTTGCCTACTTGCCAGCCCTCGCCTATAAATGTACCGTCGGCGCCAAGTTCGCCAAGCAGATCCCATTGAGCAAAAGTTACGAAATAATCACGAACACCGTCATTATTGAAATCTCCCACCGCGTAAAAATTTGTTTCATCAGTATCATATGTGATTGCCCAAGTACGTTGGTCATCGTGATGAATTTTATCTGGTGCATTAGTTGTTGAGCGCAATGGCAGGATATATTTATTACCACGCATTTTTAAATCTGTGCCGTAGTGTTTGCCTGAAAATTGCGATGTGTGTGCATCTACTTGATATGAATCTAGCCCTGCCGCATCCATTGCCTCAGTCAAATCAGCAACTTCATTTGCATCAAGTTTACCATCATATGACGAGCCATTATCAGCATAGAACTTTTCTAAAGCACCACGTGTTTTCTTACCATAAGCGCCGTCAACTGGACCAGCATTGTAGCCGAGTTGATTGAGCATTCGTTGCGATGAATCAATTGTACCAGCAATGGTTTGACATCCTGCTACTGCAACTGACATTGTTAGTAGTGTTAGTGCTTTGAGTTTCATAAGAATCATTTCCTCTCTTTGATTACTTAATTAATATAGCATGATTCGCAGATTTGTCAAGTATTTTTTAGCATAAATATGTTTATGAGAAGCATTACTGATATAATAGAACCACTGGATAAAATACCTGATACGGAGTTCATGACACGAAATAGTGGCAAGCTAGAGTACATAGGCGGTCCACAAGGCACCGAGAGACTAAACTGTGACCGAGCAAAAAAGTATGCCCATCCAAATTGGAGATTTAGTGGTAATAAAGCTGATGATCCACATTTTTATGTACATAACAGTGACGGCTTCAGAAATGATGTAGAATTTGATACTGTAGACTGGGACAATACATGTGCTATAGTAGGTTGTTCTTATGTATATGGTCAATCAATTGAGAGTTATAATACTGTATCTTCTATACTGACTTCTAAATATAACGTACCGACTATGAATCTTGGGGTCCCTGGATCTAGTAATCGCCGTATTCATAATAATGCAATACACGTTATAAAAAAATATAAACCTAAAAAAGTTATAGTACTTTGGACACATACAAACAGAAGCACTTGGACATATGGTTACGGGCTGAATGGGAAAGGTATGTGGGATCATTCGGATATTACTAATGCTGCTCATTTATCCAATGCAGAAAGAAAACAGCATAGAGCAGAATATTTGACACCGACTACGTATCTTAATTCTGACTTCTGTTATAATACATTATATGATTATCAATTGTATAAAGATGTACATAATATCCTTGGGACAATACAGTATGATGTAACAAACAGCGGCGAAGCTGGTAAAGGCCCATTGCTAGAAGCAGAATGGATGAAACCTAAGGATATAACTTACTATCAAATGCGAGTTGATTTAGAAACTGGAAAATTAAAGTTGGACTATAACAACCCAGACCATATCAAATTCATTGATGATTTTTATGCTAGAGATATGTATATAGAAGAAAAGGACAAGTCGCCTAGACTTGCCCATTGGGGTAGAAGTATCTGCATGGACGTTGCTGATTTAATCTACAGAGAAAATTTTACTTAACGTAGTTAAGACGAGTTTCTTTAATATCTGGGTCTTGCCAAACATTACCACAATCTTTTACCTTAGCGGCGATTTTAAAGACACCTTTTTTATTTGCTAAATCATCTTTAGTAGTAAAGAATGAAACACGGTTACCATCAGTAGTAATAGCATTTACATTCCAACCTGCCCACTGTGTTGCGGCTCGCTTAGAAATAATCTCAATTTCAGTAACGATAGCTTTACCTTTGGTACCGATATATTCAGAACCTATTGAACGTTCTGTGAGTTCACGTTGTTTTGTTTCACGTTCTATATATTCGGGGATATAAGCAACTACACCAACATGCATCCAAAGCTGAACCTCAATATCGTCTGCTAAGAATTGATGAATGGAACTTTCAAAATCATTCATGTTATCACCTAGAACTTTGAACATATAGTCCATTTCAAGAGCGGTCATCATTTCAGACGCTTCTGCAAGTAATTCTTTAGTGATAATGTTTGGGTCTGTTTGTTGAACAGTTTCCATAACAAAGCGATTAGATTGCTTAACAAGTTCAAAGCGTTGTACTTCCTCACCGTCTTCGACTTTGTTAACAAAGCCAGAATGTCCACCACGTTTATAATACCCACCATTAATGCGTTGAGCAGCAATAGCAAGTGCAAGCAGTTCTAGCTTAGTGATCGGTTCATCATAGAGGCGGACCGGTTCCAAATCCTGATTACAGAACGTAGATGCATCAATCATGATTTAACCCATATGTCGCCTTCAGTACCTTTCCAGCGATAACCTTGCTCCATTTTATAAACTTCATAAGCATCAGCAGCAGCCCAAGCATCAGCACGGGCAGCATCATAAGTAGCATCAACAGCAGCACGAGCATCAGCACGCGCAGCCTTATGTTCTTCAAGTTCAGTCATTCTGTCTCTCCTCTTGTGTTCTCTTTAGCTCGGCTTGGAGAGCAGCTACAGCAGCTACAGCAGCTACAGCAAGCAGCATGAGCAGCATCACAATAGCAGCATCCAGCTCATCCTGAGCAGCAGCATCACAAGCGGCTTGGAGTTCTTCAAGTTTATTCATTCTGTTTCTCCAAAGTTAGCACCCTCTAAGTTAGCATTCCTCAAGTCAGCACCACTCAAGTTAGCATCAGACAAGTCAGCACCACTCAAGTTAGCACACCACAAGTCAGCCTCCTCTAAGTTAGCATTCTCTAAGCCAGCACCACTCAAGTTAGCATCACGCAAGTCAGCATACTCTAAGTTAGCACCCCCTAAGTTAGCATTCCTCAAGTCAGCACCCCTCGAGGTAGCACCACTCAAGTTAGCAACCTCTAAGATAGCACCCCTCAAGATAGCACCACTCAAGTTAGCACCACTCAAGTTAGCAGCAATCAAGTTAGCACCACTCAAGTCAGCGCCACACAAGTCAGCACCGCGCAAGTCAGCACGAACTCCTTCTTTATTACCCTGGAGCCATAGCTTATGTTTTTCTAGGATTACTTGAAGTTCATCTTTAGTCATTTTTAGTCCTTCTCTCTAACTTATACATTCTTTATATACTGATTCGTTATGAATGTCAACCTCTATTTGAAGTAAACATGTAAATTATCGTATATTGCATCTCCGCCATATACATCATTTGATTCCTTTTTGTTCGGCGATGAGCCAACGTTGCCAACGCTTAAATTCACACCACCGATAAACTTGACCAGATGGTAGGAGAATCAAATCTCCAATGTGATTTCCTTTTTGCGGAAAATCGTTTACTTTTCTGGGAGTTTTCATTTCGCCTCATAGACTGGAATACCAGCTTTCTTTCCTTGTCGAAACAAGCCGTGCTGGTTGTTCATAAATTCTTTCATCGGACGTTCCTTAATCAAATTTTATTTTCGCTACTCTTCCATTGGGATCAAGCATGACGTGAGTTCTTCTAACGTGACAACCTATACGTGTTCTACACTCCCACCAAGACAATGCTTCACATAGAGTTTCAACCAGCAAACCACTTTGCTCGAGGCCATCGCCGGGCCTCAAGGGATTTGGTTCACTGAATGTTGTTCTAAGTTCCCACATTATTACGCTGCTTCTCCAAATAGTTTACCCATGTTTTCGAACACTACGTTGTAAGCATTCGCTTCGTATTCGTAGTTGTCAAAAAATGTATCATCTTCATCACCTGATGCGCAATGCTCTTCCCAAACACGGTTCATAGCATTCATACCTTCAAGTGCATCGCCACGACCAAAGTTTGTGATTGTGTTCCAAGCAGTTGTGAAGTCTACAGTGTCTTTATAAAAACTAGGGATTCTAAACATATGATTCTCTTTCTCTCTGATTACTTAATTAATATAGCATGATTCGCAGATTTGTCAAGAAAATAATGAACATAAATATTCATATGACCCAACTTGATAACAGCGTATTTTACAGTAACTTTAGAAGCCTGGATCCAAAAGACTGGCATCCAATATCCGAACCATTTAATGGAAGCGACACAATAGAAGGATATAAAGCGAACCTTGATAATCCTAAATATACAGGACTTTTTAAAAACTGGAGATTTAAAACTGATCCTATCGATTATTCTTTTAATAATATAGGGATGCGGGTCCCTAGCATTGAAAACAATCAATATGATATGACAGATGATTATGATTTTTCAGATAAGATTGTGATACTAGGGTGTTCTCACGTTCAAGGAGTTGGCATAGAGTATGAACATACGATAGGCGAATACTTGAGTAAATTAACTGGTAGGCAGGTAATAAACTGGGGAGTTGGCGGATGCGGACCCGATGCGGTATTTCACAATGCAATGTGGTTAGCAACAAGAGAACGTTTACCTTTAAAAGTAATCGTATTGTGGCCAACTGTTGGGAGATTTAGTTTTACTAACCCTATAACGAATATGATTGAATACGTTATACCACCAAATGACTTCGACCATGGGTTTAGTAAATTTTATAAAACAGAAATGTTATTCGGTGACATACAAAAGTTACAATCTGTAAAATATAAAAATACACTACGAAATGTATTCAAAGACAGATTGTGTGAGTTTGACTTATGGTCTGGTAGACATAAATTAAAAAGCGTTGTAGAAAAAGAATTTCTTGCTGAACGTGATGAACTTGTTAATAGCAACCGTAATCTTATTGACATATTAAATAATTTAAAAGGCAGAGACATTAGAAGCGTACCTAAAGATTTAAAAGATTTTCTGAAATTTCAGAAATTGGATGATCCCTTCTCATTTTTTGTCGGAATCTCGGCCCATAATGGTAAAGATATTAATGAGTTAATAGCAAGAAGATTAATATTTCCACAGTTAAGTGACTTATAAGTTTTCTATGTAATCTTTTAGTACAAACCTATCAACATATGGTCGAATGTTATGTGTTTGCGAACTAGAAATCTTGTAATCAATTTCGTGCATGGTCAAGTTGTTTATTTTCAATCTTTCTACATAGTTTTTAAATCCTACATAATCTATGTCGTATTTCCCATATAAGAAATCAACCGGTATATCATAATCATTTAAGAACTTGTATGGGTCTGTTATACGCTTGTCTATATTCATTTGTTTGAATTTATAACACTTTACAATATGCATAAGTACAACTCCTGTGATAGGCATATATTGATGTTTTAGATATTCGGGTCTATTAAACCATTTCAGATAACCTTTAACCCATGGAGATGTTTCCCAGTTATATGTAGATTGTCCACCTGTTGTCAACACACGAATATTTAAATCTTGCAATTCTGATGCGATGCTAACAACAGATCCAGCATGTTTACTATCTGCGTAGAGAATAACATGTTTGTATTCTTTATTAATATATTTTCTAATCTGGTTACATGTTGATTTTATGCTATCACATTTATTACTTACACCAAGTACCATATTACTTGGGTATAGAATTTCTGGCATTCTGAATGGATCTTCATTTACAATCAATAAATCTGTGTCTAAATTAATAATCTTTTCACTTACATTTGTGAGAGGGGAAGACAATCGACCTTCGTGTCCTGCAAAACTTGTCAAATGAATAATCAATGTGTCGTGTTCTATGTTAGTTCGCTTCCAACACATTGTATAATCATCTGATACATTCTCAAATAACTCATCGTTGTAGCTTTGTACCAATGGTCTAGCAAACTCTATAGTGCCTGTTTCTGCACGTTGTTCTAATACATTAATAAAATCAGTCTTATATATTCGTGAGAACCTATCAATTTTCTTATTACTGTCATTTTTGATGGTGGAATATGTGTATTGGAGTATTTTTTCATGTAGAAAGTATAGCTCTACATCATCGTCAAAGTCCCATAATTGATTGTAAAATTCAAATTTCATTGATATATCCGGGTAAAATTTTTCTATCTATATGATTTCTAATATTATGAGTTTCGTATTTTGTTCTATAGTCAACTTCATGATAACTTATTCCTGTATCTAATTCCTGTGCGTATTTCAAAAATGGCCTATATTCATCATCGTACTTGCCATGGTAGTAATCAACTTTTATATTATAATTTTTGATATGCTTTAATGGATTCAATATATGATCTGGTATTTCGAAGCGATTTTTATATTGATAGCATTTTACAATGTGCATCCATTGTGCAGGACTTGTATGCCAACCTGTCTTGTAATTTTCTAGATAATCTTTGACAATAGGGCTTTCATTAAAATCATGCGTGTTTGTTCCGTGTACTGTAAAACAATGAGTAACAATATCACTTAGTTCAATTGCAAAACTCAATCCAGACCCAGCATGTTTACTGTCACTATATACTACAATTTTCTTATATTGCTTTCCCTTTTCGGTGATAATTCTTCTAACATCATCTGCCATTAATTTCATAGAGTGTAATCGTTCACTGCACCCTAGTATATAACACGAAGGGTATAAAAACTCTGGAAAGCGAAGAGGGTCTTCGTTCACTACAATAATATCTGCATTCGTGTTGTAAATGCTTTCGGATGTACTGCTAAACGGCTGTGTTAATCTACTGCCATGCCCACTTAAACTTGCAAGTTGTATTATAAGTGTTTCGTAATCATTGTCTTTTTTGCTGATACATATTGTCTTGCATTCATTCGGCAATTCAAAACGCACCTCATCAAACTTATATACGTCTTCTTCTGCGAAATTCCATCCACCGGTATTTGCTCTTTGCATATATACCTTTTGGAATGCTGAAAGATTAATTTTTTCTCGTATGCCTTTTTTGTCTACACGATTGAAGCTATAGTTTTTCCATTGTACGTATTCATGGAAAAAATATAAATCTAAATCATCATTTAAATCAACTTCTATACCGTCAATTAACGGTAATAACATCAGTCAAATTCTGACAAATAGTCTGCTAATTCTTTGATATTAGTTACAGCGTCTAGCGTTTCATCTGATAATTCAATATCTAATTCATCCTCTATTGAAACAATAATTTCAATAGAATCCAAAGAATCTATCCCTAGATCCTTAAAGGAAGTACCGGAATTAATAATTTCATCTGTCAATTCGATATCGACCCTGTCCATAGCAATTTTTTTAAGTGTTTCTCTAGTCTTACTCATTTTTAGTATCCACCTTCGTTTAATTTAATGTGTTCGTATGTTGGTGCAAGCATAAAATCTTTTGTAATGCGCCCACGCCTTGGCGAGTTAGGATCTGGTATACCGATTTCGTTGTCTGTATCCCAATTTGTAATCTTAACCCATCTGCCTCTGTTTAATATTTTGTTACCCTCACGTAACGGAAATAGTATAGAGTTCTTTTCTTCATATATACCATATAATTTTTTATTTCTAAAACTATTTATATAGTCTTCGCTGATGTTCATTTGTTCTGAACATAGTTTAACTAGTTGATCCATTTTTACATTATCGTCGGCTTCTGTTTGAAATCTACCTAATTGACCAACATTCTTAATTCGCATGAGAGCATTATTAATATTTTCTCTGTCAAACAATTCTAATAACGCACCGGGCGCATCTTCATTCACATTCGGAACAATGATAGTTCCCGTATCTAATATAAATTTACGCTCACGGATATTTTGTAATGCTTTTATTTTTTTATCAGCACATCGCATTTCATCTATAGACTCGTACCAATCATCATTATCAACTCCGTTAAGACTTAGGTATATATGTCTTAGTCCAGCATTGTGTAATTTACTTACGTAATTTTTATGTGATAACCTTAAACCGTTTGTCAGAAGAATACATCTATGGCCATTCTCAAAAACTGCTTTAATGTACTCTTCACACAGCGGATTCATTGTTGGTTCTGCTCCAACAATTCTAATCATACATCTACCGGCAATCCGTGACATGAAATCTTTAAATTTTTCTAAATCCATGTCTGGGACATCGCGGTTAGGTATATAACAGTTCTTACATGTCATGTTGCATTTATGAGTTATGTCTGCCATAATGTCAACAAATGTATTTTCCTCAGGAAGAACTTCATAATAGTTTAATATTTTTGTGTTCACTTGTAATTCCTACTTTCATGAAATAATTAATTATTTCTTAGCTCTTCTATTTATCTTAAAATATTTCAATGATCTGCCATAATAAACATATTTCCTCTTTGGGAAACTGTTTGTAATAATTTTTTATTGCATAAATATATTTATCTTAGCAGTTAATGAGGAACATATGAATAATATTATACAAAATTATAGCAGTCAAAAAATGATAGTGAAAAAGAGATTGAAATATCCATTATTTAGATATTATGGAAACGTAACTGAATCAGCACTTGAGCTATTACGAAAAGAGTTCAAAAACACACCACCGTCACTGGATACTGCAAAACAACTAAGATTAACACAACTTCCTATAGAAGTCAACACTGTTGATGACAGGGATGTTGTTAATTATAACCAGTATGATATTCAGTACAAGTTGCCAAGCGATGAGAATACTGAAAGTAATTATATTCAATTACGGGAGGAATTTAATCCAGTATATGAAGAACTTGCGTATATGTTAAATTCTGCAATATGTAGATTACGATATGCAACAATTCAAAAGGATGACGATTTAACATATCATATTGACCAACCCGGTAAAGACAGATTTTCTGTAGTTATCGATGGTGAACAAATTATGCATATGAAGACAAAGAACGGAGTGGTCAAGCAATTAATGCAACCTGGCGAAGTCTGGTATCTTAATAGTAATTGGGAACACAAAGTAGAAAACATCGGTACAAAACAAAGACTTGCATTGTTGGGTTGTTTCGAGTATAATGAGAAGTAGTAAATTAGAGGAATAATAATATGTTATATGCAAATGGATGTAGCTTTACATACGGGACTGGACTTGCACTAAAAGATAAAGCATGGCCTTTTGAACTAGCAGAGAAGCTAGGCTTTGAACGTAGTGATACGATCTCAGAGGCACAACGCGGAGTTAGCAATCAATACATTGTGCGTAATACTATTACAACAGTAAGCGACTTACTAACAGAAGGTAAGAAGCCGTTTTGCGCAATTGGTATGACTGCACCAAGTAGACGTGAACACTTTATCGAAGCAACAAATACATTAATTCATAATGTACCTGCACATGAGTATCACGGTAATATTATGCTGGACGAACAAACAAACAGAGATATCGATTTGTTTAACACACTGTACATGAAACATTTCTGGTCACCAGTATATGATTTCCATCAGTACTTAATTCATATTCTTACACTACAGAATTTCTTTAAGAATGCTGGTTTAGAGTATATTATTTTTAATTCATTGAACTTGACTCCCAATCTATTAGAGGCAACTAAGTTTACTGAATTATGTGAACAAGCTGATATGGGTAATGTTCTTACACAGTTAGATATGTCACATATCTATGAACAACAGACTTTCTTTACATATATGCATGAGAACCAAATGTATTTTAAACAAGAAGGTGATGAGCGTTATATGCATCCAGATGAGGATGCACACGAAGACTGGTCTACAATTCTATTTGAAGACATTGAAAAAACAAGAAACGGAGAAGGATAATGAGAAAGATTTGGGAAGTTATTACTTGGCCTTGGTCAGAGTATAAAAGACGCAAAGAACTGAAAAAGCGTTTAGAAGAATTACGTAAACGTGATCCGTTTATATATAAGTGAGAATTAAATGATTGTACTGGGTATATCTGGCGCGCTGAATCATGACGCGGCAGTTAGCGTTATTAAAGATGGTGAAATTCTTTTCGCCAGTCATAGTGAACGCTATTCTAAGATTAAAAATGATCCACTACTGAATGAAGAAATTATTCAGGAGGCTTTGTCGTATGGTAAGCCAGATGTTATTGCTTGGTATGAAAAGCCTATTCTAAAGAAGTTTAGACAATTTACTGCTGGTCAGTATACACTTGCATTTGATTTAGATGAATTGCCAGTAAACTATCTAAAGAAGTTTCCAGAATTAGATGGCATCAAAATTAAATATCAAAAGCATCACTACACGCATGCCGCAAGTGGATACTTTACTAGTGGATTTGATGATGCGGCAGTTGTTGTTATTGACAGTATGGGCGAATATGAGACATTAACAATATGGGAAGGTAAAGGCGACAATTTAACACAAAAATATAGTCAAGGTTACCCAAACTCAGTTGGATTATTCTATAGTGCAATGACACAACGTCTAGGTCTAAAGCCACAAGAGGACGAATATATCCTTATGGGTATGGCAGCCTATGGCGACTTACACAGACGTGTTAATGGCAAGTCATTAATCGCACATATATACGATGAATTTAAAATCATTTTAAACAATAGTAATTTAGAATATTATATCTTAGTGAATTTTCAAAAGAACTTACACCGTGGTTGTAAATGGTTCTTGTCAGAACTAACTACTGAGCAAGATATGTTTGACTTAGCGGCAGCTACACAATACGTATATGAGCAAATGCTTGCTGCTATTATTGAGGATGCTAAAGAAAAAGTAGATAGTAAGAACTTGGTTATTATGGGCGGTTGCGCACTTAATTGTAGTGCTAACAGCAACATCACTCACAACTATGATAATGTATGGATCATGCCAAACCCTGGTGATGCTGGTAGTTGTATTGGTGCATCACAGATGTTCTTTAAAGAACGTATTAACTGGGAGACTGCATATCTAGGTCATAACATTGAAGGTACGTATCCAGTAGAGAAATCATTAGAAGCATTGCTAAACGGAGATATCATTGGCATTGCTAATGGACGTGCGGAGTTTGGACCAAGAGCATTAGGCAATCGTACTTTAACTGCTGATCCTCGTGGCGACACTATCAAAGACAGAATGAATGAAATCAAACGTAGACAGAAGTTCAGACCGTTTGCTCCTATGATACTAGAAGAAGACGTACATGATTACTTTGATATGCCAGAGAATATCACTGCAAGTCCTTACATGCAGTTTGTTGCCAAGTGCAAGTATCCAGAACAGTTTCCTGCTATCATACACAAAGACGGTACGTCACGTGTACAGACAGTAAACAAAGAAACACATCCGGGGTTATACGAACTGCTAACTAAGTTCAAAGAAAAGACTGGTTGTCCAATCTTAGTAAATACATCGTTGAACATTAAAGGTCAACCTATTGTCAATGACATTAAAGATGCAGAAGATTTTTCGAAGCATTATGGAATTAAAGTCTTTACAACGGACGATTAATCTGTTATAATGTAAGAAATTGCAACTATAGGGTAAGTATGGCATACGACGGTTTTTATCTAACTTACAAATCAGATAGAGAAACTAATGAACGTTTAGATAGGATACGTGAAAAATATCCTAACTTTCGCATGGTTAAAATCAATCTAGAGGATTGGAGTGATCCAAAGATTGATAAAGCAATTAGTAAAATTGCCTCTATTACAAACACAAAACACTTCTGGATTATTGATCCAGATGTATATGTCGATGAAGATTTCGATTTCGATTTTCAAACCGATAGCTGGGACGAGGATGTAGTACATGTTTGGAATGCAGATGAGCGCAATGTCTTTCGTTCAGTTGTTGGTGTCAAGCTATTCAAAACAAGTGACGTAAAGAATAAAGAAGTTCAGTATATCCAAGATGCATATTACTTGACTGGCGACTTTAAAGAGCATACTACTGATAAAGTAGAATACAAGCCGACTACAGAAACGTATGATATCTTTTATTGGGAGAAAGATTATGGAAAAGCAAACTTTGAAAAATTAAAAGAACGTTTTCCAGGTATAAACTTAGTTCGCGGAGATACTAATATCGATGTGCATGAATTGTGTCGTAAAGAAGCACGTACTGATTTTTATTATCTAGTGCATCCAAATACAGAGATTTTTGATACATTTGACTTTGACTATTCATTTGCATTTGGACTTGATAAAGAAAATCAAAAAGTTGTAGTCTGGCAGAAAGAAAATCCAAAGACAGAATTAGTCAGAGAGTATCATGGTGTGGGGCTATTTCCTAAAGATGGTCCAATGTTTAAAGAGCGTGAGTATGCTATCTTTAACTTTAGGCGCAAAGCAGTATACGAAAAAGATCCCGTTGCACGTGACTTAGAGTTCCCTGTAATTCGTACTACTGATATGCATAATCTAAATCACTCAGTTGATGCAGATATGTATTGGTTGATACACGAAGATGTTGAAGATTTCATAACAGAGTTTTATCCGTTCTCGTATGATCGTGAGTTCATTCATAATTTTCAAGTAAAGACAGCAAATGGCAAGACAGTACGTAATGGTATTCGTCTTGTTCCTAAACATGCAGACACAGATAAGCAAAAAGATGTACAAGACGTTATCGGCAAACTAAAAGAAACACTGATTGTACAAGCAAGTACCTTGAAGAGCGGACTGAATAATTTAAAAACTTACCCTTTTGTTATTGTTGATCTAGCAGTCCAATTGGTAGAGAACTTTGACTTCTATCCTGACTTGTATGATTTAGCAAGCGCACATATATTTGAAAAAGGTGTTGTATTTGTTGCTAGTGAGTATGACAAATACAATCTAAAGTTCCACGATATAGTAGCAGCAAAAGTCCCCGATTACGATATCTTTTTCTGGGATCGTGGCTTTGGACAGCAAAATCTTATAGAATTAAGATCAAGATTTTCGCGCATACAAGAAGTATCAGTAGATACAATGGTTGAATTACATGAGTATGCACAAGCGAATTCAGCATACAGCTACTATTATGTAATTACAAGTGATACAACGGTAACTGATTTTAACTTTGATTACGAGTTTGAATTCTCTATGACAGAAGAAGGTCGCCAACAGATTGTTGTGTGGCAAAAAACTGACTGGGAGGATAATGCACTAGAATATCATGGGGTAGGTCTATTTAGAAAAGATTATGATTTGTTTGAAGAACGAAAATATCAAAGGTTCGACTTCAGACGCAAAGCATTGTATCAAGAGACAACCGCAATTAAACCAGAACGCTATGATGTAGCTATAGTAAATGATTTGTTAGATTTGAACACCATTAAGAATTGTGATACTGAAATGGTTTGGATGGTACACACTGACGTATCAGATGCTATAACAGACTATATTCCTCCACTATATGATAGAACATACATTCATAATTTTGATGTAGAATTATCAAGCGGTAAGACAGTGCGCAATGGTGTACGTCTAGTGCCGTATAATGCAGACTTAGACAAACAAAAAGATGTTGACCAAGTTGTCGGTAAACTAACTTCGCCAGAACGCATTGAAGCACGTACAGTTGAAGAAGCAGTTACGCTTGCAACATCTAACATATTCTGGATGGTTAACCCGGACTTACAATTAACAGATACTACGATTGATGATTTCTATCCAGACTTGTATGACACTGGCCCTACTCATATTTGGAAGTTTACATCTCGCAAGGGAGTAGAGTTGGGACATGGCGGACTTGCTCTATCTAACGTAGACTATCATCCAGAGAATGTTATCTATCATGATGAAGTTGTAGCACGTATCCCAGATAAGCACAATATCAAAAAGTATTACACACGTGACCCATATAAAGCGTATACGCAAGCTAAGAAGCATGTATTCTATTGGGTTGTAGATACAGTTGTAGAACTAGTAGATGAATTTGATTTTGACTACTATCCAGACATCCATAGTATTGAAAACGTATTTGCGTTTAAGAGTGAAGGCGAAGCAGATGCAGGTGTATATCTTGTACACAGACCGCATCTTGAGCAATTCAATCCAAGTGAAGATGATTTCTCATTCGATAGATTTAAGAATATCATTCGTGTAGATCAAGTAGCATCACGTGTTACTGGGCATCCTGCATTCTATTTTGATGAAGGTATGTATTCAGAGAACACTGCAAAGTTCACAGAACATAAGAACATTGATGTTATCGATGCATCTGATTTAGCAGCAGCATATCAGAAAGCTGCAAAGATGACAAAGACTGGTTATTTCTGGGCATTAGACAATGACGTAGAAATGATTGATGACTTTGATAGAACGTTTTATGTTGATCGTCACCATAAATCACACTTTCATCTATGGCCTAAAGAAAGTCCTTATACAGGATACATTCACCAGTTCGGTGGTCTAAAACTTATTCCAGCAAGTGCTATTAAAGAATTAAAGCCAGACGCAGATAAGTTACGCAAGATGAACTTTAAGAATAAGAAACCAGTTAAGAAAGCCAAAGCAGCAACAAGAGATATTCCGTATGATGTTATCATGTTGAGTTACCAAGAGAAACTTGCAGACGAACATTATGCTAAACTATTAGAGCGTGTACCACATGCAAAGCGTGTACACGGAGTTAAAGGTATTTTTAATGCTCACCAAGCAGCCGCAAACTTAGCTGACACTCGCATGTTTTATGTAATTGACGCTGATGCATTGTTGCTAGAAGAGTTTAACTTTGAATACTTCCCAAGTGTATGGGATGAAGACACGGTGCATACTTGGAAGTCTAAGAACCCAGTGAATGATTTGATTTATGGTTATGGTGGTCTGAAACTATTCCCAACACAGTTATTGCGTGATGCAAAAGATTGGCGTATTGACTTTACAACGTCTATCTCTGAGAAGTTCAAGCCAATGCCAACACCAGCTAACTATACAGCATTCAATACAGACCCATTCAATACTTGGAAGTCTGCTTTCCGTGAGTGTACTAAACTTGCATCTAGTATCATTCATCGTAATAAGCAAGATGAAGATGATGAACGCTTAGAAGCATGGTGTACTAAAGGAGTTGATAGAGAGTTCGGAACATACGCAATTGCAGGAGCTAATGCTGGACGTGCTTGGGGGACTAAACATGCAGATAATGATGAAATGCTAGGTAAGATTAATGATTTTGAATGGCTAGCAGAAAAATTTGAGGAACAAAACAATGAGTAATATACGTGATCGTAGAAATCGCAGAGCGGCAAACATCAAAAAGAATGATGAATTGTATGATGAAGTTGGCGTAGCAGATTTGATTGAACAAGAAGAACTGGAAGAAGAACCAGAGATTACTGAAACAATCAATTACAAGCGTGTTAGTCGTAGACGTGAAAAGCCGTTAGCAAAACTTGATTATGATTATCAAGATATGGCAGTAACATACTCAAAAGAGAACGTGGCACAGCAACTGGGTAACTATCGACAAGCAATGGACTTCTTGACTCATATTACTCCGCCAATTGATGATAAGCTAACAGACAGACTAAAAGAAATCATTTACTCATACCCAAACGTTGATATTTCATCTTTCGTTAATAAAGAGAATGCAAAAGTGTACAGTTGGATTACACAACAGATGCAACATGCGTTCGGTGAAATGTATCTTGGTGCAATATATGTTCTTGGTGGTGGTATGGGGATCCTTCCAGCGATGTTATTCGATACTAGATTACGATTTGAAAATATTCGTTCATTTGATATTAATGGCGTTTGTCAATTTCTGGCAGATGAGATGATGAGTAAAGAATTACTAGCAGATTGGCGCTTCAAAGCAACAACACTGGACTTATTCAATATCGGATATGATGAGCATACATTTATCACACAATTGCAGAACGGCGATTTAAGCGATCCATTCGTAGAGATACCCGGAACATTAATCAATACTAATATTAGTTACTTGAAGAACTATAAAGATTGGTACAAGATGATTCCAGACATGCGTAGACTTGTGTTAGTTGGTGAAACAGGTGATGTGCCGAAACCTTTTGCAAGTTCACAAAACTTCAATAAACAATTCCCTATGAGTTTTGAATTATATACAGGTGTTATCACATACGGTGAAAAACAATACTACTTAAAGATAGGATACAGATAATGAAACCATATCAAATCGCAGACAGGCTAAGTTTATTATACGGTGAAACATACCCTCATATAAAAGAATTAGAACGAGTAGTAAACACAGAAGAGCTTAGTAGTATTTTTACACTTGCACAAGTACTCTTGGGCAGAGAATACAGTGAAACAATTCGTGCGCTAATGAACCTTGTGTATGAACGTACAGAGGATGATAACGTATTTGTTCTATTCAAAGTAATCAATATTATTTCTCAGGATGATGATGCACTAGATGCTCTACGAAACTTTATGGCAGTTGACACACCAGACAGACAAAAGCTATATCTTGTATTCAGAGTTCTACATGGCATGTACCCAGATGAAACAGACTTCATTGATAACCTAAAGAACATCACATGTGGCGACGGCGAATTCTCACGTGATAACATCTTTGTTCTATTCAATGTGATTGAACGTGCATTGGGAGAGAGTGAGGCACTTGGTGCATTAAAGAATGCATGTGGGACTAATCGTTTCGTCATGTTACAGACAGAGCTTCTATTCAGATTAGTATCTTCATTGCCAGACCCGACAGAAGAAATCTTAGATGCGTTAAAGAATATCGTTGCAGTTGAAGCAGAGCCAGATTTATTCTTGCTGTTTAAAGTGATACAAGCTATCAATCCAGACTGTGCAGAGATTGCTTTACTTAAATCTAATACGCTGATGAAAACGAAGATAGCAGAAACAGTTGATTTCATTACAGGGAACAAATTCATTATCCCAACTAACATGAAAAAAATGATTAATCGTTTCGAAGGACAAGCATTGACTGATGCATTCTCACGTGGACAATTGCGTTCAAAGGCTTGGTTAGTTGATATGGTAAATGCACTAGAACTTGATTTGGGCGAAAACGTATATGTTTGTGCAGGTTGGTATGGTGTATTGAGCGCATTATTGTTTGAAAGAGTTAAAAATATCAAACATGTGTATAGTTTCGACATGGACCCAAGCACGGATAATCCAGCAGACACACTAAACAAAGAATACATCATGGACGGTATGCGCTTTAAGAGTTTTGTAAATGATGTACGTGGATTAAAGTATGAACCACAAACTCTTCCAATCAATCATTACAAGTACAGCGATGCCACTACATTTGAACGGACTGAAACGCTACATGAGATTGATGCTCCTACATGTGTAATAAATACTAGTTGCGAACACATTGAAAATTTTGATGAATGGTTCTCTGGTATCCCAAAAGGAACTCTTGTCATTATGCAAAACAATAACTTTGTAGAGCATGATGATGAAACTGTTGTAAACGTAATTTCAAGTGAGAAAGATTGGGTAGAAAAACTAAATCTTTCAGAAATAATCTTCAAAGGCACACTTAACTTGGAAAAGTATGATAGATATATGGTAATCGGGAGAAAATAATTGTCTGAGTTGCCTAATAATTTCTGTTATGCTCCCTTTGTACATATGTATGTACATAGCAATGAGGGTGAACGTGTATGTTGTATGACAACAGAACACTCAGTGGCAACACCAGATACTGAAACTAATTTGAAAACTAGATGGACAAATGAGCATCTAAGAAATATAAGAACTGAATTCTTAGATAACAAACGTCCAGATATTTGTGTGAAATGTTTCTCACTTGAAGATAGTGGCGGAAAAAGTGATAGAACTAGATTTGCCGATTTATATCAGGATGAAAATATCTTACCTAATATAGGTAATGGCAATCAGTATGGTTCTCCTATCGATTTAGATATACGTCCGGGTAATTTATGTAATCTAGCATGTAGAATGTGCGGACCTGCGTGTAGTTCTCAATTACAAAAAGAGATAAAGAATAACGCTATAATGGAATCTATTATGGGCGCTGGTAATATCGATGTTACAAACACATTAGATATACAAGAGAATATAGAGTTCTTATTAGAGAATGCAGAGAAGGGCAAGCGAGTTAAGTTTCTTGGTGGTGAACCAACTATTATGCCAGAAGTAGATAAGTTTCTTGACATTCTCATTGAACGTGATATGCTTGATGTTCCGATACACTTTACTACAAACTTAACAAATGATAACAACAGATTTATAGAAAAGATTTCTAAGTTCAATCAAATAACATTTAATTACAGTGTCGATGGCATTGATAAGGTGGTTGAATACATCAGGCATCCAGTAAAATTTAAATCAATAAATAAGAATATAATAACTTATAACAACCTTGCTTTGTACGGTGAAATAAGCTATACTATACAAGCATACAACTTTTTCAATCTTATTGATTCTATAGTATGGAGTAATAATAAAGGAGTGTATATTCGCCCTGAATTACTGATGTATCCAGAAGCATTAAGTTGTAAATCTATACCAAAGATTATACGAAAAAAGCGTATACCTGTTATGATTAAACTAATAGAGAATATGGATATTCACGAAGACTTATCTAGGACACAAATTAAAAATAAAGTGTTGCCTGTATTAGAAAAAATATATGAAGACGAAGACGAATTAGATCCAATTCATTTAGCAAGACATACAAAGATTATCGATAAAGTTCGAAATCAACATATTAAGGATTACGTCCCAGAAATATGGGATTTTATAAAAGAGGATTACAATGATATACGGATATGAAGACGTAAGAGTTGTTCATTTAGAAATCACAGAGAAGTGCCAAGCGACATGTCCTATGTGTGATAGAAATCAAAATGGCGGAGCAGACAATCCAAATCTAGGGTTGCATGAATTGTCGCTTGAAGATGTACGACGAATTATGCCACCAGAGTTTGTCAAGCAACTTGACAGAATTTATATGTGTGGTAACTTTGGTGACCCTATCGTTGCTAAAGATACACTAGAAGTATTTCAGTATTTCCGTTCATGTAAGAAAGAGCTTACTCTTGGTATGAATACTAATGCAGGCGCTAAGAAGCCCGATTGGTGGCGCGAACTTGCAAAGACACTTGGTAACTGGAGTTATCTAAAGTTTTCATTTGACGGACTAGGTGATACTAATCACTTATATCGTCAGGGTGTTAACTGGGATATCGCTTGGGAAAATGCGCTTGCATTTATCGAAGCAGGTGGTAAAGCAGAATGGGATTACTTAATCTTTGAACACAATGAACATCAAGTAGAAGAGGCACGTGCGCTTGCTGAGAAAGTAGGCTTTCGTAAGTTTATTCCAAAGAAGACTGGGCGTTTCTTTTCTACTATGAAAGTAGCAGGCAAAGAGGAACATCAAGCTATGAACCGAAAAGGTGAAAAGCAACAGTTACTTGCGAAGCCAAAAGAAGTTAAGTATCAGAACAAAGCATTAGATAAGATTACTGAACTGAAAGAAAAGCATGGTTCATTAGAACAATATTTTGATAATGTAGAGATTAGCTGTAAGGTTGCTAAAGAAAAGAATATGTATTTGAGTGCAGAAGGTCTTGTGCTACCTTGTTGTTGGGTTGCAGGTAACATGTATAAGTGGTGGCAGAAGCCTGGTCAAAACCAAGTGTGGGAACTAATTCAGCAGAGTGGCGGCAAAGATGCATTCGATGCTAAGGCACATGGCCTTAAAGCAGTACTAGAGAATGATTATTTTTCTAAGAACTTGGTTGACAGTTGGGGTAAACCTAATACACATACTGGTAAGCCGATGGTATGTTCTCAAAAGTGCGGTAAAGAGTTTGATGCGTTTGCTGAACAGTTCAAATAATGCAAGAAATAAAGTTTATTACAGAACCAGATACCAGTCTACTTAATCAGTATGACGAACTAGTGAGTTCGTCCGATGTTGATTTTGTTACGATTGATTGGAATATGGGAAATGTATGTAACTATAGCTGTACATATTGTGACGATTATGCTAATGATGGTAGTGTGCAATGGAAGTCCATAGATACTGCATTAGAGTTTTGCAGAGTTGCAACTATACATTATAAAAGTTTAGGCAAGCAATTGTTATGGAACTTGCTAGGCGGTGAGCCAACTGTATGGAAAGATTTTATACCTTTCATTTCAAGACTCAAAGAATATGATCCTGATAACAGAATTCGTGTATTAACTAATGGGTCAAGAACTTTAAATTGGTGGGCAAAAGCGTCACCGTTCTTAGATGATATTGTTATAAGTTATCACCCAGAAAGTGCAGACATAAATCATATTTGTGATGTGTCAAGTATTCTTAGAGAACACGGAGTATTTCATACGATACAAGTATGTCTCTATCCATTACATCTTGATAAATGTAGAGAAGCCGCAGAATATTTTTATAACAATTCTAAATGCAATAGTGTGATAATTAAAACTTTACGCAAGACTTTAGGTTCACATGAGACATTCAAATACGACAACGAATATCTAGACGATATACTTAAATTTGATGATATACCTGTTTGGACAATCAACAATTTATCAGACGATGAACAAAAAAACATGTTTGCTAAAAGGTTAAAATTTAAGAATAATAAAGAGACCGTAGAAGTAACACCAAACGAACTAATGCGCACAGGTAAAAATACTTGGAAGGGTTGGAAATGTAATATCGGACTTGAAACGATTGTGATTACAATGGACGGAAATGTAACATCTGGAAGCAGTTGTAATCATGAATGTAGTCACGGTCATATTGATTTCCCACATGATATACTATTCCCAGTGGAACCTACAGTCTGTAAATGGGATTGGTGCAGTTGTATTGCTGACATTGAGACAGCTAAAACTAAAAGATAAATACGTACATAATCAAAGTATTGGAGTTAATATGTCCGACAACAAATCAGAAGAACTTAATAAGAATTTAGCAGAGTTTCGTAAGCGAGTGCCATACGCACCTAGCGATACATTTTGTTTACTACCATGGGTACACTTGTCTACTCGTCCAAATGGGCATATGCGAGTTTGTTGTACAGCGAATGCGAGTTCTGTTGGACCAACGAATGATAAAGAACATGGCGGTGAAGTAGGAGTTCTAAAGAATGCAGATGGTAAACCTGCAAACTTGAACCATACAGATTTAATGTCATCATGGAATAATGATTACATGAAAAATGTTCGAAAGCAGATGCTTAATAATAAAAAACCGCCGTCGTGTATTAAATGCTACAACGAAGAAGATGCTGGTCATATGTCTAAGCGTTTTTGGGAAACTGAGTACTGGTCACGCCGAGTAGATATGGAACAAATCATCGATGAGACATCTGACGAAGGTGAAATCCCTCCGAAGATCAGATACTTAGATTTACGTCTTGGTTCAAAATGTAACTTGAAATGTATTATGTGTTCACCGCACGATAGTTCAATGTGGGTTAAAGATTGGCTTAAATTACATCCAACTATTGAAAACGAATCACTGAAAGAAACAATGCAGTGGGGCAACAAAGGTCAGATTGATGGCGCGAGTTACAACTGGCATAAAAAGAATGAAGCATTCTGGGAACAATTGTATGAGCAAATCCCACACATGAAGCAACTATACTTTGCTGGTGGTGAAGCAACAATTATTGAAGAGCATTACACTCTACTTGAAGAAGTTGTTCGTAGAGGATACGCTCCACAGATCGAACTACGCTATAACTCCAATGGCTTAGAGATGCCACAGCGTTTGTTCGACTTATGGAAACTATTCAAGCGTGTACGTTTTCATTATTCAGTTGATTCAATCGGCGAGATGAATGATTACATTCGTTTCCCATCAACTTGGCAACATACTGTAGATATGTTTCATGTGCTAGACAATACAGGTCCTAACGTAGAAGTTACAGTAGCCTGTGCTGTACAAGCACTAAACATATACTATCTTCCTGATTTTGTCAAGTGGAAAATTGAACAAAACTTTAAGAAAATTAACTTATGGCCTTTGGGCGCAGGCATGATTAACTATCACTTTGTTTATCACCCACCACATCTAAACGTCAAAGTTCTTCCTAACTGGTTCAAGCAAATGTGTGCGGCTAAGTTCGATACATTTATCGAATGGTTAGAAGAGAACTGGGAAAAATGCGATGGTGTAACTGAATCACAAGTAAGAAAAGATGAGTGGTTACATGCTGCTTATGGTGTGAAGCGTCTACGCGGTATGATATCATTTATGACAAGCGGCGACTGGTCACGTGAACGTATGCCAGAATTTATCGAATATATTGAAAAGATGGATGCTATCAGAGATACAAACTTCAGAGATGTATTCCCTGAGATGGCACCATTACTAGATTGGACTCCAGAAGCAGGCGATGACTGGGATGGTGAGTTTGATGACAGACTATTAAAAGAACTAGAAGATAACGGATTTCACGTTAATCAGCAGGAGTTGGATACTGATGATTAATTACTCTATTTCTCCAGCTGGTGTAAACTTAGATATTCACTCTGGTCCGATCGGAGTGAGTTGTAGCGGCGGAGCAGATAGTTCTATTTTGCTTTATCATTTAATGCGAGAAAAAGAAGATACAATACATATCTTTACTACTGGTAATAATCAGAGATCAAGATATAATGTTCAAGCGGCAGTAAATGTAGTAGAGAAAATTATTCAGTTAACTAGTAATAGTAATATTGAACATCATATTAGTTACTGTGAAATACAAACACGTGAAGAATTATTTCCTAAATTGCAGGTATACTTAGATAGTAACACAACAGGAATTATATATACTGGTATAACATCAAACCCTCCAAAAGAAGTCACAGATACATTTGGATTGCCAGTTACAGAAACAAACAGAACACCAGGCAACAATCCATATATGCATCATAATAATACATTTTACACGCCATGGTTTAATTCCGATAAACTAAAAATTGCAGAAATGTATAAAGAAGCAAATTTACTTGAAGAACTTTATCCGATTACTAGAAGTTGTGAATATGATCCTACTAGTAATTATTTTGAAAACATAGAAGACCCAGTCACTGGACATTGTGGTAAATGTTGGTGGTGCGAAGAACGTAAATGGGCATTCGGGAGATTGGTATAATGGAATACCCAAAAACAATAGAAGAACATTTTAAAGATAGAAATAGTTATAGCTTTGATACGATGCCAGGTACATTTGTAGATGCTATGATGAATGAGCCTAGATTCCCACCATCAGCACGTTTCAGACAAGCAAAATGGGTTACACACGAGTCAGGTATCCCATGGTTAAAATTAGATGTCCCTGAGTTTGATTGGAATGCATGTTATAATGAAGCAATGGCAGTTTACGATGAAGCAATTCAACATAGAAAGAACGATTATGATGAGAACAACCCCGATGACTATGGACACAGAGGATGGCGCTCCCTGACACTACATGGGTTAGGTAAGCATGTATCTCAACATTGGGATAGTAAAGATGTTGCCGCAGCAGGCTTTGTGTATGCAGATGAACGTGAAGCAAGAGCAGCATATCATTGGACTGAAATTGCAGATAAATGTCCAGAGACTGTTAAGATGATTAAATCTATTCCGGGTTACAGAGCATTCGATAGAGTTCGTTACATGTACTTAGAGCCGGGAGGTTATATAACACCACATACAGATTATGAACACAACAAATTAGGACCACTAAATATATCGTTGAACAATCCAGAAAATTGTCATTTTAAAATGATTGATGACAATGCGTATGTTCCGTGGAAGCCAGGTAATATGTTTAAGATGAATGTAGGTCATCGTCATGCAGTAATGAATGATACTGATGAAGTTCGTGTGCATATGATTGTTCATGGACAATATGGTGGATCAGATTTTGAAGATTTAATTTTAAAGAGTTGGGCTAAAACAACAAAATGAAGAAGCAACAAAGATCATATAACTTTTATCCACAGATTAGATGTGCTGTATTAGATACATCTAAAACAATAGGTGATACTGAAATTAGTGATTACATGAAAGCAATCACTTATAATTTCTTGCGAAATAATTATAGTTTTTTTAAGCATACTATTTACGAAGAAGACAGTGTAGATAAAATTTTACAAGCAATGAAAACAGATGATAAAGAATCTGATATTGATATGGTTGTAGTTCAAGCATACGGTAATATATTTTATGATGCTTGGAAGCCACTAGAACACGGATATAGTTTATTCAGAGAATACTGCAATCACGAATACTTACCTAAGGCACAGAATAATGAATTCCTAATATTGGGACATATACTTGATGAACGTCATAAAGATAGATGGTTCAGATTTCATGAGCAATGTTTTATAATCAATTATAAATTATGGAAAGAACTAGGAGAGCCTGCATTCGGTGATTTTAGTGTTCGTCCTACAGAAGTAAGACAAGCACTTCGTAGTATAGAGAACTTTCACGATGAGCATACTCCTAAGTATATTGCACCCGGACCAGCTTATGAAAAAATTACTCGTACTGGATTTGGGTGGAACTTTATAAACACTAGTCTAGAGAATGGCATTGCTATAGGAAACTTTGATGAAGATGTAAGAGCTACAAAGACATACTTATATCCAGAAATTAAAGAAGAACAAACTGAGTTTAAACAATTCTTTAAAGAAGGATGTGCTGACTTTAAACATTGGGAGTCAGACTTGGGCGATTCTAAATCTGCATTCCTACGTTATCAGCAATTTACAGTTGAACGTTCTCCTCATGCCATGTGGATATTAAATACAGAAAGTGTAAACGATATTCAAATGGTACCTAACAAAAAGCCGTTGCGTAACGTGTATTCAGTTGCAGCAGGATTTAAAACATTTGCTTTTCTAAGAAACTGGCATGCTGATACAGACATAGACGCAGTTAATATTAATTACTTTGACATTTCACAAAATGCATTAGATGTACGCAAGTGGGTCCATGAAGAATGGGATCCAAGAAACTTTAATATGTATCTTGACTTTTTGAAAGAAAACTATTATAATAAAGATATAGGGTTAATCTCTATATATGAAGATTTCGATTATATGTCTGAGGACTGGGCATCAGAACGTGAACGTGCTAAAGAAGCATACGAAGCAAGTATCTTGCGTATCTTTAACAGCATGGAAGAATGGTATGAGTTCTTTGAAAGAGTAAGGGATAATAAAGTAACATATACACAAGCAAACTTAATCACTGACTGGAGTTCTTTACTTCCAATGATCGACACTACACAAGATGATACAACTGAGGATGTTATGTGGAGTAGTAACTATATAACTACACGTTACACAATGTGGATTAAATCATATGAAGAAAGACGGGACGTATACAAACGTTTTGTTAATGATGTTAGTAAATTAAACAATAGAATTCGATTACATAGTGCTGACTGGGACGGCACTCCTACTAGAGGAATGCAAATTAAAGAACTGAATCATGCATACAGAAACTTACCTAAAGAAATATTTTTAAGATGGCGAAATCAGAGAACTTAGAGTACATCAAATTTGATGTAGGTGTGATGCATTTAGAACTTACTTCTAGGTGCAACTTACTGTGCCCGATGTGCGGAAGAACAACTGGCATGGATGGAGATAACATAAAGCTAAAGAAGCGTGATGATTTAGACTTAACTGATACTGATCCTAGAGTAATACAACAAGCATTGGAAGACATGAAACCGTTTCTTCCTAATCACGTATTCATTAATGGGAACTACGGTGATCCTATCATGTATCCATATTTACTAGAAGTGGTAAAGATGTGCAAAGATATGGGAGTAGCACAAGTTACGTTGAGTACAAACGGTTCTGCACAGACGGAAGCGTGGTGGATTGAACTTGCATCTATTATGCGAAAGCCAGACAAGGTTATCTTTGCTATCGATGGACTAGAAGACACTAATCATTTGTATCGTGTGAATTCTAAGTGGAATATTATTATGCGTAATGCAAAAGCATTCATTGCTAATGGTGGCATTGCACGTTGGGACTTCATAGGCTTTGCACACAATGAGCATCAGATAGATGAAGCGAGACAACTAGCAGAAGACATGGGCTTTGTCAAGTTTAGATATAAGAAATCAAATAGATATGTTATCCCTACACATTACGAGGGAGAAGAAGTCGAAGCTATTGAAACTAAAAAAGAATTAACATTTGTTGCTAAACAACATGTAGCAAAAAACAAAAAGAAAATTGAAAGTAAGACAACAGAACAAAAAGAGAAAGCACTTGCAACTATTTTAGCAGAACCTACAAAAACAAAATCTAATACTACTAATAAAGTAGATGATGTAATTAAAAAGCACAAAGGGTTTGATAATTATGTAAAGGTTACAGAAATAGCATGTCAAACTAAAAGAGATAAGAGTATTTTTATCGATTATCAGGGTAAAGTATGGCCTTGCTGTTGGCAGGGACATTACTATAGTAAAATAGGACACGATATGGCAACGCCAAGACGTATCGAAGACAATAAGAATATGTGGAAACGATATGGCAAAGATTTCAATGATTTATCAAAACATTCATTATTTGATATACTCAAAACCCCATATTTTGCAAATGACTTAGTAGCAAGCTGGGAAACAAATTCAGATGAACGTCTTTGGATTTGCGGTAAGACTTGTGGTAAAGAATTAGACTTCAGAGGCAACGGCGAAGAGAACTTTGAAGATACGGAGATGAACGAATATGCAAAAGAGTGATACATTCTGTATTCTACCATGGATAAACATTTCGACACGTGCAAATGGAGATTTGCGTGTGTGTTGTCATGCTAATCAAGGACCGACACGTGGTATTTACAAGAAAGAAGACGGAACAAACTATAATTTGCATCATGACCAAATCACTGATGCGATTAACTCTCCATTAGCAAAAGAAATTCGTTCTACTATGCTTGAAGGTAAGTGGCATAAGGAATGTATTCGTTGTGTACGTGAAGAAAAAGCAGGTATGAAATCTCGACGTATCAATGATGGTGAACGTTTTGCACAACACATTACTTGGGATCAGGCGGTAGCTCATACAGAAGAAGATGGTACAATAGACTTAGAGCATATTAAGCAAACGTATTACGATATTCGATTAGGTAACTTTTGTAACTTAAAATGTCGTATGTGTTCACCGATGGATTCTAGTGCTTGGTATGATGACTATGTTAAAATGTGGGGATCAAGTAAATTCAAAGACACACATGGTGTCGTTGAAATGTATAAGAATAAGAAGGGAAAGTATGTCGCTGATGATTACGATTGGGTACACAAAGATCACTTCTGGGAGAACTTAGAAGAGAACGTAGCTGGTATGCAACACGTATATCTAGTAGGCGGCGAACCACTTATTATTGAAAGACATTATGATTTCTTAAAGTATTGTGTAGAGCAAGGTAAAGCAAAAGAAATGACACTTGAGTATAATACTAACCTAACAAATATCCAACCACGTGCGTTAGACTTATGGACTAACTTTAAGCAAGTACAGTTTGGTATCTCTATGGACGGTATCGGAGACACACTAGAATATGTACGCAACCCATTGAAGTCAAAACTAATAGAAAAAAATCTAAAGAAACTAGATGAAGTAGGCACACAGACTATGAATTTTAGAGCCTGGATTGCATTTACTATCGGTTCCCTAAATGCATTTCATTTGCCAGAGTTTTTAAAATGGAAGATTGAACAAGATTTTGCAGTTATCTCTCCTATACTGAAGAATAACTTAAAACCTTTTGCAAATGTACACCCTATTCACAAACCACATGAATTAAGTACTCGTTTCCTACCGAAAGATGTAAAGGATGAAGTACGTGATAGTTGGGAAGCATTTAGGACTGAATTTAAAGAAGAAATAGTACACACTATTGATTTTCATAGTCTAGTTAAGAAAAATCCAAACGTAATAGGAATGATAAAACCTGCAAATGCAGAGTGGGCTATCAAGAAAATGGATAATCTGTTAGACACGAATATTAATTTCATGTACGGAGAAGATTGGTTCACAGAAGAAAACAATAAAAAGTTTTGGGAATATAACAGCAAGTTAGATGACATCCGCGACGAAGATATGGAACGTCAGTTGCCAGAACTATATAACGCGATGAAAAAATACAAGGTATAATAATGGATAAGATTGAAAAAGATGCAGACTACTGGTCACAATACGACTTTACAGCAACGCCGTATGATGATATCGTTAAGGTAGGTCAACGAACACTTTTATACAGGGATTTGTTTTCAGTGTCTTGGTTATTAGGACGTTTCTGTAACTACAAGTGTTCGTACTGCTGGCCTTATGCCAGAAGTGATAGAAAAGATCATAGACCAACAGAGTTGTGTCTAGCGACCATAGATGAAATTAAGAGGCAAGCACGTGATAACAGTTTTAATAGTTTCCATTTTTCTTTGTCTGGCGGTGAGCCTACTTTTCATCCAGGATACTTGGATATTTTGCAGCATTTGGCTGATGATGTCGATAACACTAATTATACCTCTGTTCATATGACAACAAATATGGCACGTAAGATGGATTGGTTTCAGAAATATTGTGACATTGTTGCAAAGTTTCATCGTGCAAGTATTACTGCATCTTATCACAGTGAATATGCAAAGATGGATGAATTTGCTGACAAACTTCTATTCTGTATGGAACATGATGTGCAAGTAACAATCAATATGGTACTTGTACCAGACTGGTTTGATAGAGATTGGAATAACGCAATGTACTTTCATGAGCGTGGAATCAATGTTACTCTAAAACCACAGTCAGATCCTACTGCATCACGTGTTGTAGACGGATACACAGACGAACAACTAAAGATGATGCAGAATGGTATGCCACAACGTGCGTACACTGATACTATTGAAAAAGCGAATACTATTAAAGCAATGCGTCCAAAGCCACGCACAGGAAGCATGTGGAAGATGGATATGATTAATGGCGATGATAAGAATGTCCCACCTATCATGCAAGTAGAGTTCGAAGATAGTAAAGGTGACAAGTACTACATGGACCAAGCAGAACGCTTTAATGCGTTTAACTTTAACAAGTTTAAAGGTTGGGATTGTACAAGCGGGTTTAAGGGTATTATTATACGTGAGCCTGATGGGTCTATTAAACGCTCTTACAGTTGTTCTGACGAGCCCTTAGGGTATATTGAGAGTGGGTTTAAACTATTCGATGCGCCTAAGGTGTGTATTTCAGATAGTTGTGTATCTAGTGCTGACAGTAAAATTCCAAAACGTGCGCCCGGCGCAATGGTTCCTATCTATCCCGGAGATGTGAGTTATAAAAAATGAAGAAAAGATTTTACATAAAAGATTGCCCAGATAGAAAAGCAGTCCATGCCTGGATTGCAGAAACTCTGGATACTGACAAATATGCTAAAACAATGAAACCAAGCAAAGAAGGTGTATTGTTCGAATTTGAAGATACGAAATTAGATGTGGACACACTAAGAGACAGTATCGAAGACGCATTCGTAAAGTATGGTTGGTATGGGTTTCTAAACATATATCAAGGTAAATTTGCTAGAAGTTCTAACTATGGTGGATTGAGTTTGGTGACTAATCCTACATATAGATATGACAATATTCCAAAGAATGCACAGACATTAGGGTATCCTAGAAATAACATTCCAGATGAACTGTTTATGAAGAACTTTTCATTATTTGAAAAGATTATGGAAAAACGTCTAGATAAAGACTTGTGGAGTGAGACCCAGGAGTTTGGGATGCATCATGGGTTTAGATATTTACATCAACATGGTATAATTGACGATACTGTACTAAATGAACTTTTAGATACATACGAAGATAGAAAAGACGTAGGTGAACGTATCAACAAAGATACGTACCCAGACACATGGGGATTTAGAAATTGGAGTGAATGTTCTGGACATGAATATTTAGGCACACTAAGGGATAGAATTAAGTCTTCGCCTGTGCGTAGTCGCATTGCTCAGATTAAAGGCATCGATGATAAAGCAACACAAGAGACTGCAAACAAATTCCTATGGCACAGAGATGAAAGCTGGTTTTACGAACTTCGTATAAACTTAGCACTTGATAATCCAGAGAATGCATATGGTATTGAAATTGAAGATTATGGAACAAAGTCATTTACTCCCGGAAATTGGTATGTTTGGGATACATATGTGACACATCGCCCATATGTAGCAAAGCCAATGCCAGGGTACAAAAGGACTAACTACGTATTAGCAGTTAGCCCTTGGTTTGATTGGAATGAAGAAGACCAGTGCTGGGAACAGAATGAATTCTATGGTGAAAAACATCCGGTTGATATGGTCATTGATGGGGATGTTATAGACGGTCTAAACTTAGTAGAATAAATTAAACTGCCATTGGCGCTTTAATGAATGGAAGTGGATCGTAACCCACAATCTCGAAACTATCCATAGTAAAATCATCAATAGATTTATGCTCACCGATAATCTTTAGTTTAGGAAACTTCGTAGCTTCACGTGTTAGTTGTTCGTTAACTGCATCTACGTGATTATTATAGATGTGACCATCACCAATAGTGTGATAGTAATCCCCAACTTTCAATCCGCAAACGTGTGCAATCATATGTGTTAATAGAGCATAGCTTGCAATGTTAAATGGAACACCTAAGAACAAGTCTGCACTACGTTGATATAGACTACAGCTTAGTTCACCTTCGTTATTCACATAAAACTGTGACATAGTATGACACGGTGGCAGAGCCATCTGATCTAAGTCAGATACATTCCAAGCACTTAAAATATGTCTACGTCCCTGAGGATCATTTTTAATCCCTTCAATGAGATTAGCTAATTGATCTACTCCGTTCCAGTTGCGCCATTGTACACCATAGACGGGACCTAAGTCTTTATTATCTTCACTGTTGTAATGACCAAGTGCTTTGCCTTGATTATTGGCATTGGCAGTCCAGATAGTAGTCTTGTCTCGTAATTCGTTTCTTGGCTTACCATAATGAATTTCAGCAAGCCTACGTTCATTTTGTGAACCTTCGATAAACCAAAGTAATTCACTGAGTACACTTTTAAAAGCTACTTTCTTAGTTGTTAGTAGTGGGAACCCAATACGTAAGTCAAAATCTAACCATGACATAAATCGTGCCCGAGTACCAACTCCTGTACGTTCTTGTCCTCGTTGCTCACCTGTATGTAACACAGTATGCAATAAGTCTAGATACATATCTTCGTTCCAGTTATGACTACTCATGTTCTTTCCCAACGTTCAATTGAAATAGATGGTTTATGCTGATTGCCTATCTCGGCACGTGCAGAACGACATGCAAAATTATCTAGATACATATCGACATCTACTACTGTATCACATTTATATGTATCCATAATCCTTGTCATATATATTGTGCTACAATATTTGTATGCTTCATCATAAATCTTCTTGCCGCCAATGATAATAGTTTCCTTACCTGGATGCCTAAAATCAATTGCAGTAATAATGTTTTCCATTGTATACTGTGTATAGTCATAGCAGTCAAAAGCTCCTGCAAAATTTGACAAGTCATTAGCAGTAATCACATAGTTAATACGGCCTCTAAGTGGTGCTAGACCACCAAGACTGTTCCAAGTGTTGCTACCCATAACTACTACGTTGTCTTCAGTTATACGTTTAAAATGCTGTAAATCTTCTGAGATATGAGGCCAAGGAAGACCGTTTTTAAAACCAATACCTCCTGCTTTATCACAGGCAAAAATCATACTAACCAATTGTTCCCCCCGATCCATCATTGAAGTGATTTGAAAGAATAGTTTGTACGTTCATAACTACGCTTTCTTTAATACCATCTACATCAATTTGTACTTCGATATCATCAATTTGTTCAAAGTGTGATGCGAGTTTATCCCAACCCATATTCTCTGCCATCGGCAATGGATGTAGCAGTTCATCTCCGGTTAGTTCAATGTCTTGTCCATTTTTCATCTTAACAATGATTGACTTAACAAACTGTGCTGGAATACTCATAGGGAAGATTTCTTCCATGAGTCTATCAAATTCGCCGTCTCTATCGAAATCCATTATGAAAGTTTACCTTCTTCTTTCATTAGTTCTGTGTGTTCCAAAGCCGCGACAATTACTGCCGCAGCTTTGATTAGTTCTTTTTCAAATTCAACCGAACTTGGTGCTTCAAGCATAGTAGCACGTCTAGTCTCTTGCGCAAGATAATAAGTTGCAATTGCAATCCAATCATTCGGAGAGTTCTTTGCATCAAATTCGCTACCAGGAATTTCAACTTGACGTTCACGTTCCTGCTTAATACGGTCTATAATACTATTACGCTTGATTGACATACTACGCCTCAGACTTCTTCGGACGACCACGCTTCTTTGGTGCGTCTGATGTTTTAGCTTTAGTAACACGTACTTTCGGCTTTGCTTCAGTCTTTGGTGCAAGCGAAGGATCATATGTATATGCTTCCTTACGTTTTGCATCCGCATCTTGCTGTAGAAGATTTGCTTGAATCATAAGATTTTGTGCAATAGCTTTATTTTCATCTTGTTGAGATTCTGCTACATTTGCATCAACTTGTGAATCTGCTGGAGTCTGCGTTGTATCATTCGTTGCTGGGACTTCGATGTCATCGGCATCCATTTGAGCAAGAATGTCATTTAGCGGAACATTAGTATTAGAGTTAGGAGTCATAATAATTGATCCTGTTGGAATCTTTACTAAATGTCCTTCTTTGTGTAATGTGTCAAGCATAGTGGTACCATGCCAAAATACTTTACGTCCCAGTACTTCATACAAGTTTGCTGATTGTTGACCTTCTGGTGATTCTACCGCCTGCATGAAATCATCATGGTATCGATCCGGTAATGAATCACTATACACAACAAGTGCGTTTTCTTTATCATCTGGTAGCTGAAGGAAGACAACACTCAAACGTTGTCCAGTACCTTCGTGTCTACCGACATGTTTTAGAAAAGCCATGTCTTAACCTTCTGCAGGAGCTTCTGCTGGTGCTTCGCCCTCTGCCTGCTCTGCCTGTTGTGCTTGTACAAAATCAATAAATGATTTGATTTTATTAGCAACTGCGCCTACTGCTGAAAGTTCACCAGCTTGAAATGCACCACGCTTTGATGCAAGATCGATTACTGCATATACGTTAGCCAAATCATTAACTGTTACTGCTGGAGCTTCAGCTTGTGCTTCTACTTGAGTTTCTTCTGACATTTTATATTCTCCTATAGGTTGATGTCATTTAATTATATATAATATGAATAGAACATATCTAATCATAATACTATTATACTAAATTATTTTGTGATTGTCAACACTTTTTTGTTGTTATGCTACTCTGCGAACAAATTCTTCTGGCCAGTTAAGGTATTTAAGCCAGATTCCATGTCTGATTGATAGTGTAAAATTCTTATTACCTATCATCTGATAAAGATTAGGTTGTTTCGGCATTATTACTGGTCGAATATCCATTCTATTCGCTTTTGCATGATTGCATTTTTTACATGCACTTACGATGTTTGTCCAACTTGTTTTACCGCCTCTGGATCTAGGAATAACGTGGTCTAGGGTAAGTTCTGATGTTTTGAATGTCTCTAGGCAGTATTGGCATTTGTGATTGTCTCTTATAAAGATATTCTTGCGAGAGAAATTAACATCACCTGCGCTCTTAACATAGTCACGTACTGATATGACTGCTGGTACAAGTAAAGTATGATTGGGAGATCGAACCTCCCAATCTTCATGCCATTCTAGGACATTTATTTTGTCTAGCCAGATAAGTTTGATACTTTCTTGCCACGTGAGGGTTGAAAGTGGAGTAACGCTCAGAGGTGCGCCATCAGCATTCAAGAGTAGTGTATCGCTCATAGTGATATTTATACTTTTAGTTAGAGTAGTATGTGTGGTCGCCGAATGGTGGGGTGATGTTAGGTGAACCGTGAATAACGAATAGTGTATCACAGTATGCTTCGTTGCCCCATGATCCAAACGGATAACCATCTGTGAACATGATAAACTTGTCAGGAATAATCTCGTTTTCTTCCATGAAGTTAAAATTACATTCGAAGTCAGTTCCGCCACAGCCAATGATTTCATAGTCTTTGATTTCATCTGCGTTCATAGGTGTAAATTCTTTAAAAGATTCTTCATACACTTCAGTATCGAAAGTCCACACACGCAGACGAAAATCTTGAAATTGATCCATGATGCCTGAGATTTCTCCCATAAAGTCACGTACCATATCGTGTGAGATAGAAAGAGAAACATCAATACCAATAGCAGCATCAACCCGAAAATCATTGTCAGTTCCCGGTAGATAGATACCTAGTGAACGTGACTTACGTGATTGACGCATCCATGTGAAGTCAGATTTTAGTGAAGATTGAATATTAAGATTTAAATGCTCACGCCAATCCATCTTTGGTTCAGTCATATCTTTAATGATACGTTTTACATCACCCGGTAGATTACCTGCTCCAGCAGATTGTGCAGCTTGTAGAACAGCTTGTTTCATCTGATCCTTGATAGCTTTAGCTTCTTCTTTAGATATTTTAATAGGTGCTTTACGTCCTGAAGGATCGTTACCTTGACCTTCTTTACCAGCACCATCACCATCACCGAACAAATGTTCATCAAGTGTTTCAGTGCCACTAAAGTCTTTGCCATCTTCTTTCTGTTGAAGTAGATCAGCATAAATTTCTTCTGTATATGATTTGTAATACTTGCGATCATAAAGAGCCATCTTGGGCATTGTGCCAATTTTAGCTTCTACACAGCCTTGATTAACTTTATAATCAGCAGCAATGTTCCACAACTTAGGATCACGATTTTCATCTTTATAATCCATCAGACGGCCATTTTCACCACAGTGTTCATATACACAGTGAAATACTTCATGACCTACAACAAAGTCAATTTCTTCAGAAGTTAGTGTACGGAAGAAATCACAGTTATAATAGAAGTGCTTACCATCAACAGCAGCAGTCGGACACCATTCAGCTTCGACTAGTTTTAGTCGTGTAGCGAGAGTACCGAAAAACGGATGCTTAATCAACATGCGAACACGACCTGACACAATCATTTCTTTAACTTCCTGATCAGTGTATTCAAATACTACAGGCTCTTCTGAGTTTTCATCAACCTCGATACCATTTTCTTTGAGTAGATCATCTAACACAGAGTTAAAATCGTCTTCTGTTACAATTTTCTTAGGTTCGATTTGCATATGATTCGCCTTTTTGTCTAACTTACTCTAATAATATAGCATCTGCGTTTCAGTTTGTCAAGTTTTTTCAATAAAATTTTTGGCATCGACATGGTTTGATTTATTTTTATCATAGTCCTCAAACATTTCCTTCCAGTTTTCTGGTAGCTCAATGCCAGTTGACCCAATATAATTTTTATTAAATTTACTATAAGCATCTGTTATTAGGTTTCTATATTGTTCATCGTCAATGCTTGGCTCCCAAGGTGCACCAATAGCTAATGTGTATTTTCTTTTATCGTATGTATTGTGCATCATATGTGGCCACTTACCATTCATAATATAAGGTTTGTCGATTTCTGGGATAACAGTCGTATTATCCTTAGAAATGAAAACTAAGTCACTTACGTTTCCTTGTAATACATATCGCAGTTTATGATTTAATATACCTACGAATGTATCCTGCGCCGCATCTATATGGGGAGCATTTGTTTCATCTGGGTCTGTAACGATTATCAGTGTTCTACCAAAACCTACCTTAGTAAAAACTTCTTGTTCTAGCCAAGTCTTTAGTTTTGGAAATTTATCAATAAATTTTGGCACCCATTCAATGACATCTTTTTCTCTGTAGTCGATAGCAAGGGGGATAAGGTTACAGGATCTGAATTCGTCCCACTTCATCATGTCATCTGTTATTTCTTCTATCCCGTCAATGCATCCCTCAGGTGGATTACTGATATTGAGAGGTAAATAAATTAGATTTTCTATAACTTCATTTAAGTTATCGATGCTTATGTTTTTCATTTTTAACTCCGTATATTCTTTTTATAGTTATAACCGTATTCTTTTATAGTTGTATTCTTCAGTTTTTTATTTTCTGAATTAATTTGTTTTATATCATACTCTTTTATCGCAGTATTGACTAACAGTGCAATATTTTTGATCCAAAATATATTTTCTAATGCGTCTTCGTCCATCAAGTCTTTGACTGTAATACTATTGTTATAACCTAAATCATATGCGAAATCTATATGATGTTCATAGCAAAAGTCGCAACTATTTTCTTTTGAAAAGTGTGCAAACATGTATTCACGTTCAGCGCGTGTAAATCTATCGTTTATCCCTGATGTTAAAACATTGTCTAACATGTCTGCTATTGGCATCCATATGTTAGGGTTGTTTTTAAATAAATCTTGAAATGTCATTTTGTTAATAGTATACTTGCATTAGTGCCACCAAATCCAAAGCTATTACATAGAACAGAATTTATGTCATGTTTTGTTGCAGTAGTCACATACTTTGGTTTATATCTATCTTCTAGTATATCAATATTTAGTGATGGTGTTATAGTGTTATTAACTAAACTCATGGCACTTATTGCTGTCTCTACTGCACCAGCAGCGCCCATCATATGTCCAAGTTGTGATTTATTTGCAGTTATGTAGACATCTTTCATACCTAATCTATTAATTGCATCTAACTCTACAACATCGCCCATAGGTGTGGATGTTGCGTGTGCATTAATTAAATCTGGCTTACTGTCGATGCATTGTGACATACATCTTTCGATATGCTTGCCTTCTGGATGTGGGGCGACAACTTGAAATGCGTCATTTGTCATTGCGTATTTTGTAATTTCGCAGATAGTGTTTTCTGTTTTTTCTTTGGTTAAAAGAAATAGCGCACCACCTTCGCTTAGTACTAGTCCGTCACGTTTTTTATCCCAAGGTCTACTTGCTACAGTGGGATTATTATTATACTTCGTAGACAATGCACGTAGTTTACCCATCTGTTTAAATGCATCTTCGCTGATACATTGGTCAACTGACCCTGCAATAACATAATCTGCTTGTCCTGTTTCAATAAGCATACACCCCATAATAATACTATATATGCCTGTACTACATGCACTCATGGTCATTGTACTGGGTCCTGTGTACCCATATTTGATGTTGATATTGTGTGCAATCATATTAGGACAGAATGTATAGCTATTGTCTGTATTCTCTCTGTTTGCTCTTAGACTTTCTAAGTACATAGAAAATCCCGGAGATACAATAACACTTGTTCTTTCTTCTGGTAATTGTCTATCACCAATCAAATCACTTGTCAGTGCTAATGCCCATTGCATATGTTCGGGTAATCTGTCACGCTCGGCCTCTGTAATGATAGGATAATCTTCTGCATTGAAATGAAATTCTCCTGCCACTTTACTTCTAGTATAACGACTAGCATTTGGATCAAATTTAGTTATAGGACCATACGCAACTTCATTGTTGATAATAGATTTCCAGGTTTGTTCTAAGTTACCGAATGGGGTAAAAGCGGATATGTTTTCGATATAAACAGTCATAGCGGTTCCATTGTTCTAAAGTCTTTGTAGTTTAGCTTCCATACATCCTGATATTTGTTATACAACAGAAAGTCTTTATGTAGTAATGTATATTTCCCTCCACGTGGAAACATAATTCTTGCTACTCTGGAAAACTTATAATCTAATCCGTTAGGATCTTGTACTAGGTTCTTCTCGGTATTCACAGTAGTAACAATTGTGTCAGCACCACGTGATAAACACCATTCTACTGCAAACGGTTGTACTGCACCGTGATGAAATTCATTAAGCATTTTGTGGTCTTTAGTGGACGATGCGGTGTCTCTCCATGCTTTAAGAGTATATACACGATACGCTATCATATAGCATTTTGGAGATACATGAGGAAGATAATGTGCGCCACACATAGATACAATAGTATCTTTATGTTTTACGAACCACCACGCTTCCTCTGATCCCCATTTACAAAACTTAATAGCTTTTAATGATGAATTATTAGTGCCGCCGTCTTTGCCACATTTAACAAGGAATTCTTTGAATTCTACTATGTTGCTTTCATCTACTCGATGTAAAGAAAACTCTATCTTGTCCGCACCTGTAAAATTTTTAAGTAACATTTAAATACGTTTTAACACCGCCCAGATTAGAAAGCCAGCAGGATCAAATTCCCACCACTTGTGTCCAAAGTACCATCTACCGGGCTTTGCATGATGATTATTGTGCCATGCTTCGCCACCGCTCAACCACGCAAAGATAGGATTATTATTCGACTGATCTTTAGTTTCAAACCAACGATAACCTAACCACTTATAATGCGATAGAACCCCATCTAAAATATGTCCTGCAATAGTTGCATTGTAGAAACCACTGAAACAGATAAAGATTGCAAAAAATAGAGGACCACCAATTAATAATGCAGACAGATATATAACGGCTTGGAACTTCCAGTAGTGTCTGTGATAGAATACTACACTTGGCTCTTTAAACATATCTCTGCCAGAAGATAGATATCCGCCTGACTTTTGGAAGCGACCTGTAGCACCTCTAAACCAACCAATTACATGTGGTGAATGCGGATCGTCTTCATGGTCACTATGTTTATGATGATATCTGTGGAATAAAACAGTCACTAGTGGGGATCCCGGAGATCCAAACATAAACATTGTCATCATAACCCATTTAATTGGTTCACTTGGTTTCCAGCTATGATGCGATGCCCATCTATGGAATCCTGCATTTGCACCGATACACATTACTAGATATGCCCACAAAAATCCCCATCCCAGAATAGCATATTGTTCTGTATATATACAGTATGGGACCGCAATTGCAGTTACAATGGCATTAAACGACCACTGAATATGCATTCTTCTCTCGTATGATATTTTATCAAACAATGTTTCTAGATATTTTAGCAAGTGCTTCCTCCAATACTTTTTCGTGTGATTTGCCGTCGAATAAAAATTTACGATGCCAATCATATGCGTGTGGTGCGTAACGACCATTCTCTTTACTTGACTTATGAATGAAGTCCCAAGTCATATTTGCTTTTTCTACTAGTTCAGGTTTGATGGTGTTTAGTTTTACGCTATCATCAAACTTGTTCATATACACAGCAAGCATGGCCCACATAAAGTCTGGGTATACGCCGTTACCTACATAGTTCACAGGCCGACGGTAATGTTCCCAACACGCTTCTTTGTGATTATGGTTAATACCATATTGTTTTTGTTTACGCCAGAACGGTGTATCTTCTCGGTCGGACAGTGTAAAGTGATACGCAACAAAGTCAGCAATACCGTCTTCTAGTTTACTCATATTTTTGTTATATGCGTGAATTTGTGATGGTGTAATAATAGCATTTTCTTCTTTCGCACGATTGATAATACGGTTAGTTAACTGAATACATGCCTGTGCTACGTATAATGAGTTGGCTTCCATTGGCTCAACAAACGCTCCTGCCATACCGATACCAACAACGTTCTTATTCCAAGGAGTTTCCATACGACCGGAATCCCAAGAAATGTGTCGTGGCTCTTTGATAAACTCGTGCCCTTCCCAATACTTTTTAAACTTCACCATAGCGTCTTCTGGTGAAATTTCTGTACGATCAAAAATATAACCTGACCCCATACGATTGTATAGAGTGATGATGAAATTCCACCCTTCATCTTGTGCATACGACTGTGTATACGGACGCATTTCTGTTTTAACGTCTTTATACTTAACTGGCGCCACGATAGCATCACGTGTAAAGATATGCTCGTAGTCGTGCCAACCGTTGTCCATTGTACCTGTCAGGATACGGTTAAAGCCTGTAGCATCGCAGAACAAGTCCGCTTCATGCTCTGAGCCATCTTCTAGTACAAGTTTTTCAATGTATCCATCTTCTGATTTTACAATATCAGCAACATGCCCCCAAATGTGTTTAACACCTTTTGGTATTGCAACTCTATCACGTACTACTTCTGGAAACCGTTCTGCATCTACGTGATATGTCTTTGCTTGCCAATCACCTACTAGTTGATTGTCATCCATATCAAATGGCGCTTTATTGTGGTCCATCAGGAAGGTTTGTTCGCACATATCCTCTGACATTTCCCACCAGTTTCTACGACCTTGACGTTCAAGGTGTAACCAATAGTCATTCCATTTATCATCTACTCCCGGATCGCCTTTAGAATTGTTGAAGTAATCGTCTGTTTTGATTTGATGATAATATGAACGTGTTAGTTGGTTCTCTGGCATAGCAAAAGAAAATGTAAAGTACTGTTCATCAAACTTAGAACACCACCAATGATTTGATACGTGGTGACGTTTACCTTCAATGTTCCAGCCAACAAATTTATTACCTAGTTTATATAGTGAATTTGTACTGGACATCCAATCACGTTCTTCGATACCCATTTCTGCAAAGAAATCACCTAACTGTGGGATTGTAGATTCTCCAACTCCAATGATACCGATCTTTTTGCTCTCAATAAGGGTAATATCAATTTCAGGATTTTTTGTTTTGAGATAACCAGCAGTAAACCATCCGGCTGCTCCACCACCTAAAATAATAATCTTTTTTACCTGTGATTTCATGTTACAAATTTCTCTCTGTTAGCTTCCCGTTGAATTTTCCCCATTTGATTCCTGGTAAGTGGTTCATCAACAATAATTATTTCTTTGGGGATTTCATAAGGGAATAATTTATCTTTGATAGATAACTGTAGTTCACTTATATTTATCTCTTTTTCTGACTTTACCAATGCTACAATCTCAACTTCTCCCAACATTTCCCTGCTTCGAAACGTCACACATACTTCCTCTATATCTGGGAATACCATAATTGCATTTTCGATTGATACTGGGGATACATTATAACTATTCACTTTAATCAAATCTTTCTGACGTGATTTATAGAATAGTTTATTGTGTCTGCGTTCAAATACATCACCGGTGCACCAGTATCCATTCTCGTCAAACTTTGCATCATCATTAAGATAATCCATCATTACTGGTGAGCCTTTGATCCACATGACTCCGTATCTATCAAGTTTGTATTGATAGTTTGGAGTACACTCTAATTGTAGCTTGTGTTGAGTATCTGGTTCGATTAGATATGTAAACGGAGGTACATGAGTTTCAGTGCATCCGTATAAATCACGTATGACTGGAACACCCTTGTCAAATAACATGTTTAACATTTCTTCTGGAATAACTGTACTACCGACACTTAGTTCACGCCAATGTGACATATCAAGTTCGTGCCAACTGCGCACTCTATTCATAGCAACAATCATAGCTGGAACAATAATACCAACAGTTGGTTTATATGTTAGATTTAGTTCTGCATAGCGTCTTGGATTGAATGCTTCCATGACAACCGTAGCACCTATCATAAGTGCTGGTAGTGGGAATAGATATAAGCCTGCTACTGTCGGAGGTGGGAGTTGAGCTAAAATAACATCGTCTGCATTCATGTTGAATATGTCAATGTTTTGAATACAAGCATCATAACACGCCTTGTTGCTATGTGCGACAGCCTTAGGAGCTCCTGTAGTACCGCTAGTGAATAGAACAGTGTAAACGTATTCTTTTCCCTTAACGCAAACTAATCCCTTATTATGCGGTCTAAGATTAATAGCATCATCTTCGTTTAGAATGATATGGTCCGGTTTGCTTGCTTTTGATATATCATCGATAACTGCTTTGGGCAAATCATAATATGTCGGCATAAAAGTAACACCTAGAGCATCACATGCCAAAACCATACGCACATAATTATGCCAACGTTCACTCGCAAATAGTACACGCTCATTTGGCATAAATGCCGTACTAAGTACAGCAATCAAGTTATCAACACTAGTCGCTAGTTCTGAATATGTGTATGTTTTGTCACCGCAAATAAGTGCATCCTTATTTGGAAATCTTTTTGCAGTTTGTTTAAATGTTTGATATATCATTATTCTTATTATACTATAAAAAGGGAGAAATGTCAAGACACTTCCCCCTTTGATAACGCTTAGTCTGCAATTAAGCGTTATGCGCCTCGATGATTAGTTTACCATACTTCTTGAAGAACTCCTCGATGCAAGGAACTTTACGCGGCTCAAGTGGGAGTTTGTAAACTTTTAGTGCAGTACGACCACCAAGTACGGTCATTTCTGTTTCGAAGTTATCCATCATGAAGCGGAAGAAGTTGTCAGCCATTTTGTACAACTCATCCATTTTCTCTTTACCGTTACGATCAACGAAGTCACGTAGTTCGTAGCAAAGTGAAGCAGTCAGTGAGAACATCGCAGAGATTTCACTACCTTCTTTACCTAGTGTTTTTACAGTACCATTCAAGATATCTGTTGGGTTAGGAAGTTTGCCTGAAATCGCACGGTGTGCCATGAACTTAGTAGCGATACCATCACCGACAGTACCTGCAATCAAATCGTGCAAGCGACTATCAGAGATTTGCTCACCTTCCATTGGAAGCATTTGAGATACGAAAGTCCATGAACGAGGAGTAGCAAAAGCACGTGATGCAGTGCGAGGATCAAAGTTCATTAGATCCATCTTGTTTGCAGTAACGTAGCCTACAACCTCAGCATCTATATTGTTTTGCAAAGCCCAAGTCTGCCAATCTTCGAAATCTGTAGTCATTTCTAAGTGAACGAAACGGTTAGCAAGCGGACTAGGCATACGATATGCAACGCCACGATCACTTTCACGATTGCCTGCGGCAACGATTAGAACATTATCAGGAAGTTTGTAGTTACCCAACCGACGATTAAGAATTAGCTGATACGCAGCAGCTTGTACAGACTGTGGTGCCTGATTCATTTCATCAAGAAATAGTACAATACATTCGAATTGATCGGCAAGTTCTTGAGTAGGCAAGTCAGCAGGCGGAAGCCACTCCATCAAGCCTGTATTCATATTCGGTACTGGGATACCACGCAAGTCAGTGGGTTCCATAAGAGCAAGCCGCATGTCAATCATGTAACCTGAACGCTCTTGTGTGATTGAATCAACAATCTCAGATTTACCGATACCGGGGGGACCCCAGATGAAGACTGGGCGCTTACGATTCATAGCGTAGTTAATTTCTGCTCGAATATCGCTCGGGCGAACTAGACGAACATCCATATCGTGGGTTGAAACTTTTGCAGACATATTGTATTCCTTTGTTTGATTACTTAATTACTATAGTGTGATTCGCAAGATTTGTCAAGTTTTTAAACAGCACTTTCGACAATATCAGCGGCTTTGTCAAAGTACTCAGAGTAGGTTTCACCATCTAGAATGACTTGATATTTCTCAAACATATCACTATCAACGAAATTCCAGTTAACAGACCCGTCTGGGTTCTTGTTTTCATTTTCATTAGTGAAGTTGATCATATCGTTGTAAAAATTGTCAAACATGTGATTCTCTCTTTCGTTGATTACTTAATTAATATAGCATGGTTTGAGCATTTGTCAAGTTCCTGCCATTTGAAACTGACTTTCTTTACACCGTTACGCTTTCCAATATAATAGAAGAACTTCTTCGCACTTTCATACGTTTTGAATTCTTTTGTCTTTTTGGGATAGTTGTAGTAGCCATATTCAACAGTATACATAATTAAGTTCCTCTCTTTGATTACTTAATTACTATAGTGTGATTCGTCTAGTTTGTCAAGTTTTTAATGCAGAAAATAACATGGGAAGTTGTTCAGCAAAGTTATTATTTCTCAATTTATCCAAATCATTTGTGAACTTGAGGAATGTATCTAGACTTTCTTTATCCGTATCGGGTGAAATAAACCTTTTTGCTTGTTCTAATCTCTGCTCTAGCTTACGTAACATAAGTTTAGAAAAGTCTCTTGAAACATCTATATGGCGATTGTATATCTTGGACATAGCATTATCAATTCTTTCACATTCCCGGTCACTAGTAGGCAATAAGTTGGGCTTCATGTACAATGGCCACAGCACATTATTAAAGATAATATTGATATCGTCCGATTGAGGATCGTATAACGCATCTTCCATTGGAAGCCCGGTAACTGACATAGTGGTTTCTATCCACCAACATACCATTGCAGGTATATGATTAGAGTTGTAAATAGATATAGTAGGCTCCCATCTTACATAGAAATTTTCATTCTCATGTGATGTTTTGATCCACTCTTTTACTGATTCATGAACAACTGCCCATTTACTAGGCCAACGAGAGTAGTCGTTTACCTGTCCTATACCATCTACACTTAAACTGATAGTTGAGACTGCGAACTTTTTCAAACGTGAGATTACTTTTTCTTTCGGCATCCAACTTGCGTTAGTGAACACTTGTATCTCTATTGTGTTATGCAATTCATTATCGATTAAGAAGTCTAATAATGTTATAAACTTTGGGTGAATCATCGGTTCACCGCCAACAAACTTAATTAGTTTTACATTCTTATAATCATCATAATTTAGACTGATGCCTTTTTCGTGGTCTGGTTGGTATGTTCCTCTACGATATTCTGGTGTTTTACTCAGTTCTTTATCATCTTTATACCAAAGATTACTGTTATCAGAACAACAAATGTTACATGCTAGATTGCAGAAATTTCCTAGATTTATTTCAAGATACCGAAGTTGCGGTTCAACAGGTTCATCTTCCCACATTCTGTTTGCTACCAGACGTAAAGAATCGTTTCCTTTTTCTTCATCTGCATAACATTTCCAACACCCCGGTTCTTTTATTCCCTTTTCAGCATTGTCACGTAGAGTTTCCCATTCTTGTGAATGTATAGATTCTGTAAACGTAGTAAATGGCTTTTTCATGTCAACAGTGGGGGTCTTGCCATTCTTAGTACTACTGTCATATCTACAACATGGGGTAGCAGTTTTCCCGTTGAACAGTGCAACGTGGTTCCAGAAGTATTTACATTTAGTTCCGTTATCAGTCATCTATGTATGTTACTCTATATTCTGTAAAAAGTCAAGTCTTGTTTTCGACCCAAAGATCGAAGTCGCCATCTATTAATAGTAGCTCAGCCGCTACACCTTCTTCGTATACTATGAGTGTAGAGTTATTTAGGTAGTAAGGAGAATTCATATAACGATCAATTGTTATAATCTTTGCTCCTACTTCTACATTTTTTGTTGTTAGATTAATTTTATATGCTCTAAAATGTTTCTCAATTACATCCTTACCGTAACGGGTCAAACGAAAGTTTGTTGAATCTCTTGTTGAACTGATAAAGATATCATTCATTTTAAACTCTTTTCTGCCAGCTTTCCTGCCTTTAGTGTTATCGTTTAAATATTTTATTAGTTCTAGTTTAGTCATAAGTTAGGGTTCTAGTTTATTACCCTTGGTTAAAATAAAAACTTCGAAATCATCACATTTGAATAGGTCGTTCAAACGTTCAGCCAAATTGATTGCATGCCCTGGATTAGAGAAGGAGCATTTCTTATACTTCGGTCCTGGGAAGTTAACTAATGAATTAAGGGAACGCAAGTTGATAGCTTCTCCCTTGTAGAATACTGCATAGACAGCATCCGCTTTGAGTACTTGCTCACTACGGTATGTCTTGTTGTCAGTATGTTCTAAGATAATAGTAGGTTTTGGTCTTGCCATTCTTATGTGTCTTCCTCAAAATAAACATATGTTGTATATCGTTACGTATATTTATCTAATATCTCTGATTATCTACGTATATAAATACATATAAGAACATAAATGAGGTGTATTAATGTCGCAGAAAAAAGAACCATTGTCATGTCATATGGGTATGGCAGGGTTAAATTTTAAACATAACAGAACTGACATGTGCTATCGTGCTGTTGAAGGCACGTATGAGAAACATAAAACGTTTGAAGATGTAATGAATGATCCAGAACTTAACAGACAACGATTAATGTTGCGTAATGGTGAGTGGCCATTACCACAATGCAATGACTGTAAGCACATGGAGGACAAAGGCGCAACTAGTTATCGTAATCGTATTAAGTTAAGCGATAAACCAGATACTTGGTATATAGATAATGTTGATTCAGTTACTGGTAAGATGAACAAGCTACATCGTGTAGAGTTTAGATTTAGTAATGTATGCAATTATGCATGTAGACATTGTAGTGCAGAATACAGTACATTGTGGACAAAGACTGTACGTAATAATCCTGATTTAAAAACATTTGATATAAATCATTTAGAGCATGATACGAGTTATGCACAGTTCTTAGATTTAGATACAATGATCCCATATATTGAAAAATTAGATGATGGAGAATTCTTAGAACTAGAAATCACCGGTGGTGAACCTTTCTTTCAACGTGAATTTTATGAATGTTTAATTAAGTTTGCACCTCATGCACATAAGATTAATCTTATTACAACTAGTAACGGTTCTATTGCAGGCAAGTGGAAAGGGTATGATGTTATTGATATTCTGAAACCATACAATAGTATTAGTCTAAAGTTCAGTATTGATGGTTCTGCATCTTTTTATAATTACTTTAGAGAAGGCGGTGATTGGGATAGAGTTATTAAGAACATTCTATCTCTTAGAGAAGGACTACCGCAAGCATCTATTAACCCTGTAATTACAGTATCTAATATGCAAAGCGCACGTCTAATTGAAATATACAATGACTTCAAGACGTTCTCGACCCCTAACAAATACAGTATGTGTGAAGTATTACGACCTGATATGTTAAACCCAATTAACTTACCACAAGAATTAAAAGACAGATATTTGCAAGAATGGAATGATTTTGTAGCAACACTACCAGATGATGAACTACATGCAGCTCATGAGGTAGGAGATTTCACAGTAGCGATGCTATCTGCGAAAGAACGAAATCAAGATGAATGGGATAATTTTTGTAGATACACTGATAGATTAGATGAAATCTTTGGAAAGCGTGTATTTGATTACTTCCCAGAGTGGGAAGAATATTGGACGACTAAGTAGCCGTCCAATATATTTTACGCTGCTTCTGCTTCTTTTTCAGCATCATCAAGTACACGATTGAATTCATTCAAACGTTTGATAACTGACTGGAAGTCAACAATCGTTGTCCATCTATCGATAAAGAATGTCAAAGCACCCTCTACTCGACCAAATGCATTAAGCACCTGAATAAGAACACCGAATGTAATCAACTGTGCGAAGTAACTTGGTGCTAGTACGATGATAGCAACGTTACCTGCTAGTAGTGAGAAGCCTGTTTGCCATACACCAAAGCCCATGTAGTAGTTGAATAGACGATAGTAGTTGCGCTTAACTGCTGCAAACATTGGGAACAGGTCTGCGGTTAGACGCTCACTGAAATCATCTTCTGAATATACTAGCTTCTTACGAAACTTAGCTTCAACAACTTGATTTCTGTATTCTAGACCTGGTAGTTTAATACCTAGTAAAAATGACAATAGTGTGCCACCGATACTCATAGTTAGTGCAGCCCATACTAGGAAGCCAGGAATGATTTGACCGTTCCAGATAGGTAGACCTTCACTTAGTGTCCATAATACTGGGATAAATGCAGCAAGAATGAAAATCTTGTTTACAAAGCCAGTGAATAGAGATTGCAGTGTCTTACCGAAAATCATTAAGTCTTCTTGGATACGCTGTGAACCACCTTCAATCTTTGCAGTCGATGTTTCCCATCTGCGTAGATAGTGGAATGTATTGGCTTCACGCCAAGCAAATGTGTAACGCTGTGTTTGCCATGTTGCATACGTTGCCATTGGCACATAGATAAGTAAGATTTCTAAGAAACTTGGAACTGTTGTTGTTTCATCCATATTAAAAGTTAAAAAATCAATGAACCGTGCTAGATCAAAACTCCAGAACAGTTGCCAAAATCTTTCTTCTTGTAGTGTTTGGATTGCGTCATAGAACTCTCGGTTCCATGCGTTGTAGTATACGAGAATTTGTACGTTATACCAACCGATGAATAGTAGCCAAGCAAGCATTAGCCAAGCATATAAAGCGCGGTCGGACGTTGCAAAGAAACTCTTTAGCATATTTTAGTCCTCCGTTAGAGCGACTTAGATTGGATCCAATGTCGCTGTTGTTAGATCCCAAAAATCTACATAGTTAGTAGCTAGTTTAATAAGATTTGGTTTAATCTCAAAGTCTCTTGGCTTTAACCAATACATTGTTTGATTTGGTATCTGAACAAATAGTTTACGAACTTCTGGATCTTCAACGCCCAGTTGCTCTAGTAATCCTAACAAGTTAGAAGCAGTGCGGTATGCACCGGATTCCGCTTGCATTGGATTCATTTTGCCGATAAATTCTGCTGGAGTACCTGGACCGTGAATACCGAACCAAACATCTCCAATAAGATATCGTCTTTCGCCACCTAAGAATAGTAAACCACATGCTGATGCACATACTACTTTGTCCTTTAGATGATCAATTCCTAACTCTGCGCTTACTTCGCCTGGCGCATAGATTATTTTGCCTTCTGCGTTCATTACTGGAGTATTACGAACAACAGTAACAACATTTCTTAATTTAATGTGAGCCGCAAGACATGATCCTTCTGCTAGATTGCCGCCTGGGCTTTCTAAAATAAGAGTAAAATCTGAAGGCATCAACGGTGAAATTCTATCACAGTCGCCTTCTCCAACTGAACCTGTCAATGTATATAAAAAGTCGTCTACTTTTTTGAATACTAGATTATCAGACGTATCATCTGCATCTTTTTTCTTTTCAGAATTTAAACGCTTGTATTCTGCTGCATATTGTTCATAATACATATTTCCCTGATTATAAGAAAGTCCTAAGACTAGTAATACTAGAATTAATAAGAGTGGCCGTTTGATGATGTATTCTAGTTTTGTATAAATCCATGTTGATTTAATTGCGTCTGTGATAAAGTTCACTACTTTTTTTAAAAATGACATGTACTAGTTTCCTAAATAATTTATTATTACCTAGTATTTATCTTTTACTTTTGCTCCCAGCCTTTTGGAATGATTGGAGTTGTATCAGGCAACGTATCTTGTGGAGCAACAGGAGCTTGCTGTTGTCTCTGAGCATTCATCTGCGCTTCAAACTCTTCGCGTGTTACACACTGTGCATTTTTGTACATTTTATATTCAAGACTCATTTGATGTCCTGTTTGTGGTGTAACTTGATATTGTACGTGTTCCTGACAGATTTCCATATTTGGAAATGGTACGAACTGATACAATGGTTGTCCTAGTGGAATATTGAATACACTTACTACAAAGTGCCCAATAATCATTACTGCGTTAAAATCTGGCATTAGAAATTACCTCCGTCTAATGTTGTTATACGAGCCGGCCGCTCACTTTCTTTTAGTTCTAGCAACAATAAACTAATCTCTGTATGTAGTTTAGTTGCGTCAGCAGTTGTCATGCGAATGTGCTTTTCTTCTTTGATTGAAGCACGGTTGACAATTGCTAAAAAGTTCTTTATATTCTTAAATGTTTGCACGATGTATTTCTGCTTCTAACTGTGTTTTAGAATTGAATGGTCCAATGAATACGTAATTATATAGTGTTTCTAGCTTAACGCAATACGCATTCTTCCATCCAGCTTCTGGAAATTTCAATCCATAATATCCTGCAGCGTATACAACTTGTGACTTTTCAGTTTTGGTATATGTTGGGATATCTTTTTCTGCTATAACTACAGATTGTTTATTGAACGCTTTATGCTTAGTAGGAACTCCATCTACATCATCTAAGTCTTTTCCGTACTCTACACTTTCTATTTTCTTTACTTGCTTAGATTCAAGAATTTTACTTCCGTACTTTGAAGTAAGAGCATCGAATGGTAGAGTTTCTATAGCTAGAGCTAGAGCATCCTGCATGATAACTTCAAAGTCAGAAGACTGGGTCTTACGGATAAGACCCAGTTTTATTCCTGCGTCTTCTACAATCCAAAATCTATCTTTTATAATTTCAACTGTATACATCGGTCAATATTTTGTAAGTTTCTTCCCAATCAGATACTTTATGGGCTCTACCTACACCTTTTTTCTTAATTGCTTGCGCGATTGTATAATCATTACCACCATCAAAGATAGCATCACCGAAGAATATAATTGTATCAGACTTTGTAAAATCTTTAAGTATTTGGCTTTTATCTGATCCAGTGGGAGCAATGTCAATACCAGTATCACCGCCTATTGTTGCTTGCAAGTCTGGAAACATTGTATTAAAAGCATCTGCAATTTTTCTACGTTCTCCATTCCACGCTTCGAAGTCTACATATGCAGTACGTTGTTCTAGAGTAGCATTACGGCCTACAACACTAAAGTTTACCATGCCAGGTCGTTCTTCGATATGATTGCCTGTGCGTATGCTAAAATCACTTTCGTATTTGCAACTAATTAAAAAAGTTCTTGCAAGGTCAGGAAGTTTCCATGGATTATTACGGATATTAATACCCTTTTCCCATACAGAGTTACCATTACAGTTATAAGAACGTGTTACACTGTTGAATAACATATCACCAACTTGTTCGATAGTCTTCGGTGCGTCACTGCCCGTAGCAAAGTATACATAATTCTCTTTGCAGAATTTCAGCATAAATCGTAAAAACTTTGGATCAATAGCACATCTACTTGGAGTTATTGTACCATCTACATCAAAGATGTATCTAAGCATGTGGATAGCCTTTGTTAAGAATAGCTGCCATTTCATCAGGAGCTTTAGCTAAGTTCTGTAAGTCCCATAGCCCACACCATTTAAGGAAGTGAATACCAACACCCGCTTTGTTCTTAGGAACACTACGTTCTGCAATAGTCTCAAGGAACTTAACTTTAAGATCATGTGGTTGTTCATTAAGATCGATTAGTTTCTTATTGCGTTCATAATCATCACGTACTGTATGCTCTTCACCGTTGTGATCTGTCCAACGCTGTAGCATAAAGTTATTCCAACTAAAGCCACCACTATTACGATCTTCAAATGCTTCAATCATACCGACTTTATTCTTAGTCCCTTTCGTGCGACAACCTGGATATGCTGAAAAGATATTATCTGATGTATCACCACGGATACATTTCTCAAACAACAACCACTCAGGGTCAGGGGGAGGGAGAACTTCTTTAGTCTTTTTGTCTTTGATCGGAGTGCGCCTCTTATCATCTTTAAAGTAACCATCAGGTGTGATGATACGATTTTGAACACCATCGTATAGTGTTACATTGTCACAAATCAACTGCTGATAATCACCATCACTTGATACGATAATGTGATGATCATTGGGATGTGATGCAATGAATAGAGCAATCATATCATCTGCCTCTGCTTCTTTATTCTGAAGTACTGTGCAGTTAGTACGTGTTTCGACAAACTCTACGAGACTGTCATACGCACCGAACATGATGCCATCTTCTTCTTGTTCACGCACAGATTTAGCAGCTTGTGCGGCTCGACGTTGTGCTTTATATGGAGTATAGAAGTCTTTGCGCCATGAGCGACCTTCTAAACAGAATACAGCGTGATCAGCATCAAACATATTGTAGCACATCTTAACGCTAGACATCATAATGTGGAACGCCATACCGATCTTAGTATCGATATCAGCACCACGATGTCCTACGTGCTTTGCTCGGTGAAACATGTTGAGACTGTCAACAAGAATAAAAGTAGCCATTAATAATCCTCTATTGTAATTTGATTCTATCTTACACGTTTATTGAATTGGTGTCAAGAGTATTCTGCGGTTCCATCATCAGTTTTTAAACGATTAATGATTAAGCCTTCTTTACTCGCTACATCGAAGCTACGTGGATCACCCGTTTCATCTTCTAAGTCATTTAGTACAATATTCTTGCACAAGTCGTTGAACCAGTTATCTACGATTTCATCTGGCTCTACGCCTTCGTACCCACTATTAGCTAGATACTCTACGAAATGTTCATTGAAATCTAGTTCAAAGAATCCAGCACCAGGTGCATTTTCATCTAAATCAATATTAAGAACTTTCACATACGGATCGCCATTTAAGGTTGCTACTTTTTTAGCGTGTTCATCTTGGGTGATACGACCAAATTCTAAATCAATCTCAGATATACGTTCTTCCATGACTTTTTCGTTTTCGATTTGTCTTGCTTCACTTCGCTTGATTTCTTCATCAGTCATAAACCAAGTCTTTGGTTTTAGTAAATTAATCATATTATCCCTTCACTTCCGGTAGTGCTTCAAATAATTTTCCTATGCCGCCTTCTAGTGCAAACATGTTGTTATAGTCATTGTTCTTTAAATACTTCACAACCTGTTCAGCCCTTGCACCATTATCACATACTAGAATGCATATAATGTATGTAGGTGCCATATTGATATTTTCTGGAATATCATACATTGAAATATTGAATGAATTCTTAATACTGCCTTGTTCTGCTATTTCGGTTTCTTCTCTGATATCAACAAGGACGTATGCTTCTCGGTCATACCATTCGGCAATGAATTCATCAATTGAAATAACTTCTTGCTCTTCATTTGTTTTATAAAAACTCATACATCCCATCCTATCTTTTCCCACGGAACATCTTTATCTCCGAAGTGTCCATATACACAGTTCTCACTGTAGTTATAAAAATTAAACATATCGAAACGATCAATGATTCCTTTTGGGCTTAGATCAATATTCTCACGAATAAACTTTTCAATACTCTTGCTGTATCCATTAGACTCAACATAGATACTTGTTGGTTGCTTTACACCAATAGCATACGACAACTGAATGTTACACCAGTCTGCCATTTCATCTGCTACCACATTTTTAGCGAGCCAGCGAGCCATGTATGCTGCTGACCTATCAACTTTTGTAGGATCTTTGCCACTAAAAGCACCTCCGCCATGAGGAGCAAATCCGCCATAAGTATCCACGATAATTTTACGCCCAGTAACACCAGCATCACCGTCGGGCCCACCAATAACAAAGTTACCAGTAGGATTAAGGTGCCATACAGTTTTATCATCAATCAAATCTCCTAATACATTCATTGCAGCAAGTTTACTAATATTTCTTGCTTGCTCTACTTGTCCTTCTCCGTGCTGTGTACTAATAACAACTTGGTCGATACGCTGTACACGTCCGCCATCGTACTGTACACTTACTTGTGATTTAGCATCTGGGCCTAATACATGCTGTCTTTGAGTTTTAAGTTCTTTAAGAACTTCATGTGCATAGTATATAGGCGCTGGGAGATATGCATCGTTGTCGTTACATGCGTATCCAAACATGATACCTTGATCGCCTGCACCAAAATCATCAGTTCCCAATGCAATGTCTGCGCTTTGTTCATGTAGCTCATTGTAGATATTTAAGTTATCCCAATGAAACCCTTCTTGCTCATAACCAATTTCTTTAACTTTGTTTCGCACGATTTCTTTAACTTCATCTCTGCTTACGTTAAAGTTTTTTACTTCGCCCGCCAATGTTACATGATTGGTAGTTACAAGTGTTTCAACAGCAACACGTGTTGTTTCATCGCCTGCTTTGAACCCGGCATCAACTAGAGCATCTGAAATTTGGTCTGCAACCTTATCCGGATGTCCTGCGCTAACACTTTCGCTCGTAAAAATATAGTTTTGATTCATAGTTGTTTCCTTAGTTTTTCATAGTCTATTGGAGCTTCCATCGCTCTACGTAGTTGTTCATTTTGCCTAAGTTCCCCAGGCATTTCCGAAGAGTGAAATGTGTAGTCTTGGTGTAAATCGCCACCCTCTCGCCATGCAGGCTTCCGCCACGTCTTTAACATTGAGGGAATATTCTTCACTGCGTCCGCCCATTGGCATAAGATAGACCGGACATTGTACCCCGGCATCCCTGTATCGCTGAACAGTCCTAGTAACTTCATTAACATCATCTTCATCAGCCACAACAAACTTAAAGTAGATATCGCTACCAATAACACTGGAATACTGATAAGCAATGTCAGGCTTAATAGCAATATCGACAGACTCGCCTGAAACGGAGAGCTTTGGCGAACAGCTAAAAGTGAATCGAATTCTTTCGTTATAATTGATATAATAGAAGAACTCTTCATGTAAAGGTTGTGTAGTGTTTGTTTCAAATGTAACATTCTTTAAGTCCTGCATACGTGGATGTTCGAATAGTTCTACGTAAAGTCGTTGCCACGCTAACAACGGTTCACCGCCTGTTAAAATAAGATGTACATCTTGTCCATCGTCTTGTGTCCATTTACCCTGTGGAGTGAGAGAAAGTAGATGCTCTACTACTTCATCGATTGTAGAATCGTGAACTAGATGCTTGAACTCAGGATAGATACTAGCATATGTGTCGCATCCTGTGTGTATAATAGGTAAGTCTTCAAATCGTTTTGTAGTCTCATGTACCCCATCCTTAATAAGTTGTTCAACCTCAGGATTATACCTTGATTTCTCTCTATCTTTATTTAGTCCGAAATTTTGACAACGTAAATTACAACCAAATGTGCGTAGGAATACACTAGGTACTCCTACAAACTTACCTTCACCTTGAAGAGAATAGAACGCTTCGCTATATCTTAGTTTCATATTTTTAACCCTTCAGATATTCAACATTTTGAGTAATTTTAGTTACTACGATTGATTTGGGTTCATCATGTGAATGTGTACCTTTAAATTCTGCACGAACAAATACATTATTCTTTTGTAATTTTGCCCATGTTTCGTTAACTTGCTTAATTTGTTGTTCAAGTTCTTTTACTAGCTTTGTTACTTTTGGATCTATCATCTTGGAGCAAACTCCTGTTGTAGCTTGATGTTGTCAAAGAATTCTTTCTTAACACTTGGGTCATCTAAGAACCCACCATTAAGTACAGTTGTTTGCGTAAGTGAACTGTGTGCCATAATGCCACGATTTTCACAACAACCATGTGTTGCTTGAATATAAACACCTACATGCTCACTATCAGTCGCTTTGATAATTTCACGCATGATATCATTGCACAGTTCTTCTTGTAATGTACCACGTCTTGCACACCACTGTGCAATGCGAGTATATTTCGAAAGTCCAATAACTTTCTCACCAGGAATGATACCTATGTATGCAATCCCAGTAACAGGTTGATGATGATGCGAACACATTGATTTAAGTTCGCTACGTACTACTAGCATACCTTTATATGTATGCCCATTGTCATTAGGAAACGCTGTTGCGCTAGGTGCTGCATCATAACGTCCTGCCATAATCTCGTTGTAATACATTTTAGCTAGGCGCTTTGCTGTACCTTGAGAGTTAGGATCATTTTCACGATCAATAAGAAGTGCATCAAGTACATTTTCGAATGCATCTGTTGCTTCATCTATTAGAATGGCTTTGTCTCCGGGCTGTAGGACTTGACTAATATTGTCCCCTGCCCAATGCCTGATATTATTTTTAATCAAGCGTTCCTTTATTTCGGAAGTCTTTGTCATTCTGTTTCTCCTTCGCTAAACATATTCTCCTCCATCTTATTCATCTTGTCTCTTCCTCTTCTTCTTCTACATTGTGAAACTTTACTGTGATACAACCTGTGCCATCATCTTCTGTGACTTGCCAATAAAGGCCACGACTTTCATCTGATAGCACCCCTCAAGTTAGCATCCTTAAGATCAGCATAGCTTAGGTCAGCACCCTCTAAGTAAGCACCCATCAAGTTAGCACCACTCAAGTCAGCACGTCTCAAGTTGGCACCTATCAAGTTAATTTCCTCTAAGTAAGCACCCCTCAAGTTAGCAACCATCAAGTTAGCACCCCACAAGATAGCATGTCTCAAGTTAGCACTCTCTAAGCAAGCAAAACTCAAATTAGCATTCCTCAAGTTAGCACTCCTCAAGTTAGCATTCTCTAAGTCAGCACCCCTCAAGTTAACACCCCTCAAGCTAGCACGAACTCCTTCTTTATTACCCTGGAGCCACAGCTTATGTTTTTCTAGGATTACTTTAAGTTCATCTTTAGTCATTGTGTTTCTCCTTTGCTAAACACATTCTGCTCCATCTTATTCATATTGTCTTGGTGAGACCTTCGATACATCCAAGAATCTATTATTTCTTTTAGATCGTATCTGCACTTAACAACCTCACGAGTTGCATTGTTAAAAGCCACGTCTGAATACCATATCCTGTGAGCCCTGCTGCTATTGCTATTAAGGGCTTGCTTAAACGTATCCTCCGACTCAAACCAGTAAACCATTTCGTATAACTCAATACTATACATTAATATTCCTCCTTAAGAGCATCCCATGACACAGGGAACAACTCAATCATTAGAATTGTACCCCTTATAAAACTGCGGTGATTCGCGGGACTGTTCAATGAAATCACTTGTCATTGATTCTTTGAATGAAAGTGAGGATTTTCGCACTGAATCTTCACCATATTTAGTTGAGTACTCAATGGTAGCCGCATATATTGCTTTTTCCAATTTAGTATCCCTCAAGTTAGCACCCTCTAAGTAAGCATTCTTTAAGTCAGCACCACTCAAGTTAGCATCACGCAAGTCGGCATCCTCTAAGTCAGAACCCCTCAAGTTAGCATTCCTCAAGGAAGCCTCCCTCAAGTTAGCACCAAACAAGTAAGCACCACTCAAGTTAGCACTCCTCAAGATAGCACCACTCAAGTCAGCATTCCTCAAGTACGCACCCTTCAAGGAAGCCTCCCTCAAGTTAGTACCCTTCAAGTTAGCACCCCTCAAGTAAGCATCACTCAAGTCAGCATCCTCTAAGTAAGCACCCTCTAAGTTAGCAACCTCTAAGTTAGCACCACTCAAGTTAGCATCCTCTAAGTAAGCACCCTCTAAGTTAGCATTCTCTAAGCTAGCACCCCTCAAGTCAGCACACCACAAGTTAGCATTTTTCAAGTCAGCACCACTCAAGTCAGCATTCTCTAAGTCAGCACCAATCAAGTAAGCACGAACTCCTTCTTTATTATCCTGGAGCCACAGAATATGGTTATCTAGGATTGCTTTAAGTTCATCTTTAGTCATATACTATGTTCCTTTATTACTATGATATGGTAAACCCACTCATAATATTATAATACTACAAGTGGGTTATTTTGTCAACACTTATTTTAAATTAATTAGTGTAGATAAGGTTCATCGTTATATCCAAGTGTGTCTCTTGCTGTATCAGCAATTGAACCCATATCTTGGCGATCAACTACTGCTTCACTGTGGATATCACGTAAATCTGCGTGTCCGCGTGTTGCTGAAGTTGAACCACCTGTTGCTTTACGATGTGTTGCACCTGATGTTGGTAAATCTTGTGCTGCATAAGTGATTGAACCAAAGTCTGATAGTTCGCGTAAGTCAATCGAACGGCGAACCTTGATTGTTGCATCAAACTTAATGTTGTTGGTGATCATACCTCTGTAACGAGCCATATTATTTCTCCCAAAATATGATAGAAAGCTGGGATACTCTCTATCATATGTATTTATCATGTGTTTTCTTTGAGATATGTTATTAGTTTATTTCCCGAATAGAACTTTTCTACATTACGCAGTTCTTCATTCATTGTCCAAGTTAGGTCACTATTCTTCGACATTTGCATATGAATATATGCTTTAATATTTTCAATGTTTTTCTTTGTTGCATCTAATGAAGAAGTCCATTCACTTGGATACTTGAAATGATCACTCCACATTTCTGTGTATGATAATCTATCTGGTACCATAGGAATAGCACCAACTTGCAGACCTTCGTATACTGAGATACCCAGAGTTTCCTGCAAGTTAGCACTAAACACTAACTTAGCTTTGCCAAGTAAGGTGTGGTATTCTGGCTTTGTCAAGTTCAAGTCCTGACATTTAATGAACTGATACTCTGGCATCTGTTCAGCAATGTAGTCAAAAACTTCTGGCTGTTTCTCAGGAGCAATACGATGTGGGAATACTATGATGTCCTCTTTCGCCATATTCTTATACTCACTAAGATCCTCTTCGATGTATTCCATAGGCCAACCCACTTGTCGTATAGAGTGAAGCAGTTGCCTGTCGATATCACGGTCATCGTCCCAGAATGTATTTGTAAACAAATCAATATGAAACTTAGTAGCAAAAAAGTTATCATCATAACAATCGTACATACTCATTTCCGCTTTACGAACCCATGAAGCATCGCCAATTAAACGACCTAAGAAATCTTGCGGATCATAGCTACCAGCATGCCATAAACCACCGATACGGAGTTTTATCCCAAGTAATTCTGCCATATATTTAAGCTGGATGACAGTGGGATTCCACGCATCTGTATAGAGAAAATAGTCACCATCTTTGACTTCGCCATCACAGATCAGTTTTGCTATCTTTTCTAATTGTGCGCTCTTATAGATATTTGTACCACCAAAGTTGAGAAATGCACCAGGTGTAGTGGCTTCTGGAATGTCGGTTGGACCGTCAATCACAGTAACATCAATACCGTTGCTTCGTAACAATGTGGGGAGATGTGTCTTCCATTGCTTTGTGTAGCGGGATTCAACACTCTCCAAGTCTATAAGATATAACATTAGATTCCTATTCGTTTTGCCAGTTACTCACTTAATATTGAGAACACGGGATATCCCTTAGCTCTCAGTTTATCAGACCCGCCTAAAAAAGTCAAGTCCATAATCGAATGAATACCAACTATGTTACCATTCATTCGTTCTATCAATGATGTAGCCGCTAGTAGTGTCCCACCAGTTGCAATAACATCATCAATTATTAGAACACGGTCATCGTCTAACACTGAGTCAGTTTGAAGGTGTAGTTCGTCTGTGCCGTATTCTAATTCATATTCCGTTGAGATAGTCTCACCCGGAAGTTTACCTTTCTTACGTGCCATAACAAACGGTTTGCCTGTAATAGCACTTAGCGCACCAGCCATTGGAAAGCCACGTGCGTCTAATCCTACGATTCTGTCGTAGATGATATTCTGTTCTTGAAATGCTTGAATAACTTTAGTCAATCCCGAAGGATGATTAAAGATACTAGCCATATCCTGATACATAATACCTGGTTGCGGATGATCAGGTACTACTCTAACCATCGCTTGAATTTCTTCACTGAGCGTCATATTCTACTAATGCTCCGTTTTCTCCGTCTTCGGAGATTTCGATTTTGATATCACGTCCCGGATACTTTGCGACGATTTGATCAAACAAATCATCAGACATCATTTCGCATGATTTATAATCAAGTTCGATAACATTATCTTTGTATAGATTTTCTAACCAACGCTTGAATTGAATGAATTCAATATCTCTGTCATTATGTGTTACTTTAATTGCTACACGGAAATGAAACATGTGACGATGCGGATATCCCAAAAAAGATACATCGTATTCATCACCTGTCGCAAGAGCAGGATCTGTCAATGCTGCAGGATACTTGTGAATACCTTCTTTTTGAAACGTAACCCAAATCCAACGTTTTGCATTTTGTTTTTGTTTTTCCATATCGTCTTTCATGTTTGCTTTCCTAGTTTCTGTTAGCATATAATTATAGTAACTACCCATTATCTCCAAGTTCCTGCTCTAAAGCATAAATTTCTGATTTCATTCGTAGTTTCTCAGATTTTAAATGATTCACATCTAAGTGTAAGTTATACTCTTTTTTGATATGATTGTCAAGTTCTCTGTGCTTTTTTCTTAGGCTTTCTAGTCGTGCTTGTTTCTTTTCGGGTGTCATATATACCTCCTTATCCGAATAATTCTGCTATTCCTTCAGGTTCTTCATATTCTTTCTTCTTTCCCTTAACTGCTTCTACAAATTCTTCTGTCTTTACATTTGATTCTTCAAATTCCATAAAGTCAGGAGTAGTAGAAATGTTTTGGACACGCGATCCTTCACATTTTCGTAGAAACGCTTTAAAGTCTCCTAGCATTTGCATAGGATCTTTAGTTTCTGGGTCAAACAATTTTTCTACGAACTTAGCGAAGTACAGAACTCTATCTGGAACTACATCGGATAGTACGTTAGTTTTACCCAAATTCATGTTGTTGATATCTAGTTTATCATGCAACATTTCATACTCATGATCGAACCTGCGTATTGCGTCTTGCATACCACGAATATGATATTCAGCATTATGTGCTTGAATTAAAATATAGCTTAGACTATCCCAACTTGATTTAGCTTCTTTCTTGTTGCGATTGAGCATACCGGGTTGCATGTAATTGATATCTCGCATATTCAAACGTGAGCCGATTTCCCCTTCATACAACCAGGGTTGTTTATCATTACTGATATCTTGACGCCAATTCAACTTCTTAGTCTTGTAAGACCAAGCGTTACCATTCAAGTCAGGATAGTCATAAGCCAACCCTTTCGATGCAGTAATATAGGGGGAAGCCGCATCAAAAGAGATTGTGATGTTTGGATTAACATGCTTTCGTAGCTGTCGTTGGATTGCTGTTAACATAGCACCCCATGGGAGAACGCTTATGCCAAGAGTGTGAATCCAAACATCTGATTGGTCTGCTTGTCCAAGCAGACCATCATCACGTAAACGAATAAGTCTACGTAGTAGTAGTTCCGCATCACCTGCGTGATCCCCTGCCATCGCATAGCCTTCAAATGCTCTGTCGCCATATACTGACTTATCATTGAAGTGCTTGACCTTCTCATACCACTTTTCACTAGTATCCCAATTAGAACCATGTAGAGTGTTTAAGAACTTAGTCTTGCCTGGTGTGCGGTTGTTGATAAAGTATTCATGATTGAAGATTGTTTTGTCTACACATTCATCCCAGTTTTTGATACCGTTCTTATCACGATACTGTGGCAAACATGCCCATCCTGGAATATCAAGTGTCATAGAATAATCACAATATTCTTCAAGCCACGCCATAATACCATGACGTGTCTTTGCCCAATCACCTTCTTTATCATAGAATGAAGACCAGTCTAGTTTCCAAGCACCAGTACCAATCTGATACCCACCTGAATCCCCTACTAGAACTGTTTCTTCTCTATTGCGATTAACAATCATACCGTCTTCGATTTTAGTTTTTTCTAAGTCTAGTTCAGCATGACCAGCAGAATAAAGACCATGCGAATAGTACACATAGCCTTTATCTTTGTCTAAGATGTTTAATCCATCTAGTCCATGTTCAAATCCCTGAGGGATACGCTCAGGAGGGAACATGTCTGTTGTTCCTGCGTAATGTTGTGATACCTTACGAACATAGAAGTTAGAAATAGCGGGCAGAAATACTGCATATCCGCTACTGATGTTGTTTTTACCTAAGTCTTTAACCATTTATTATTGTATCCTTTTGTATATTGTTATACTCTTATTTAGGTTAATTGCCAGATTTAGCAGGTAAAATGTACTCATACAGGCCCATCCCGCTATCAACGTGAATAGCCATTGCACCTTGATCTGAGATTTTAATACTCATAGATGATGTATCACCCAATTTTAGAATTGTCAACACTGTTGAAAGTGGGAATGACCAACCTGATTTAAGTTCGCCTTCTACATTACGAGCAAATGTAATCTCTGCTTTATCTGTAGATGCATCACCGATTGTAAACTGTAGATTGCCATCTACTGTACGTACTGTGAACAATGGATCATACGCTGATAGAATACCTGCAACAGTTTGCAAATCTTTGATTGCTTGTTGTGTTGGCATTACTTCAACATCCCACTTCGCGCCTTTGAAGTTTGCTGTTTTAATCTGTGCGTCAACAAGTTCTGCTGTAATTACACGATATGTAGAATTCAAAATACCTGGAATAGTAAAGTTAAACTCTGCTGGAACTTCTTCGCCGTTGCGCTCTACGCGATTAATCTCTACATGTGTACCTACAACTTCATTTTCAGTGTTGCGGCTTTCATAACCGAGATAACCGTTCAGTACGCCCAAGCGACCTAGACCGAACTTACCTTCAAACTCTGGTACACGATCATGTAGCTTTGCACGTAGTACAACAGTACGATCATCGTCCATCGCATCTAGTGTTGTTGCTTCGCTGTCTGTTGTCACTTTTGCTGCTTGGATGATACCAAGCGAATGTGTGTGCTTCACAATATCTTTTAAAATGTCACGCATTGCGTTCTCCTATATTTTATTAATTACTATTATATCACAAGTCAAACAAGTTGTCAAATGATTTTTCTTCAACTTGTGTAGTTTTCTTTTTAGTGTTTCCTATCTTTGGATTATCAACCCAATGAATAGTATTATTGGGCAGTATACCCCACATGAACCAAGCATTACCAAATGTAGGACTACCCCCACCTGTAAAGTCAACTCTGTTATTGTATACTAACGCACTCATACCATGTTCCATGAACATTTTGCCACGCTTGCTTCCTTGAAAACTTGCGATAGGTAACAATAGTGCAAAAGGTTTGCCAAGAGCATAGCAATGCTCAATAAACTTGTCTTTGATACTATACGGTGGATTAGTTATAATCCCATCATGTACATCATCTGGCTCACAGTCAAAGAAGTCTTTCCCATTACTTGCTACGATGTTGTAATCGTATTTCTTAAAACCTTCTACTAGCAAACTAGATATTCCACTAGTCGCTTCATAGTAAGTCTTTGTCTTATCCAAATAAGGTAGTAATGGAAGTACTTGATCTGGAGGAGTATAGCATTCATCTGATGCAGCATTCCTCCCTAAACTGGATACTAGTTCTGTGTAAGTCTTTTTAGCCATTAGAATGAAAACAAATCTTCAAAAGTTTCACTGTTACTAGCATTGCGCAAGTCCCATTTCAGAACACCAATCAAGTTGTCAATCTTCTTGTCAATGATTGTTGTTTCCATCAAATCATGATCGAACGGAAGTTCTTGGAACCATTCTGGAATTCGATCTGCATCAATTGGATATGCAATACTTTTCATCTTCATGGGATTGTCTCTTAGCTTACACACGATAGTTTTCATACCATCTGTAATCTCAATAGAATAACGATCCCCATGCATTTCACGTAATGTATTCCAGTTCAATGCAGCACTCACGTGTCCCGGAAGTCTAGGCTTCTGCAACTTGTCTTCTGAACTACGTAGCTTGAAGTCTGCATTCTGTGCTTTCTTGTATTTTGCTACATCGTTCTTGAACTTAGTCAAGTTGTTAACACGCTTAGGAGTACCTTTCTCCCAACCCGGCTTATTGCGAAACTCTTTCTTAAACTCTTTGACCATATCAATGATATCATCTTGATCCCCACCAGTAAGTACTTTAAGCAAACACGAACTAAGAAATGTTTGCATATAGTCTGGAGTATCAGAACGTTTCAAGTCAAGTCCCATAGCTTTAACTTTGCCAGGTTTACCATCGACATCACGGCGTTCACCATCATCATCGTAGATAAGCATAGCATAACGTTTCTTCTTAATAAAGATAGCAGACGTTGCTAAGTTCTCACGTCCTGCAGCAATGATTTCACCTTGCTTGCGAGGGACATTAAAGAAGTCTTTCATAAAGTCAGGGAAACTTGCGTTTACTTGATCTGCAATTTCGTCATACATAGTAAGAGCAATCTCTTTATCCCATTCAATCTCACCGCTATCGATTTCTTTGTGATATGAAGGATACATTGAATAGTAGATAGAGTCAGTATCGCCATAGATAACTGATTTGCCTTTATAGTCATACGTGCCATCGATAACTTCATTAGTCTTAGCACCCATGTGACGTGTGATACAACGACCTGATAGAGTAGTTGATTGCCCGATACGTTTATCATAGAAACGACACCCTTGATTAAGGATCGCACCATACAAACTGTTCAAGTTAATCTTCTTAACTAGCTGTCGTTTATCCCAGAAAGCGATTTCTTCTTTATCGCCCTTTTCAATTGCTTTCTTCTTATTAGCTTGTAGTACTTTACGTTCTGCATACCAACGCTCAAGCAAACTAGGAATGATACCTTGTACGTCTTGTCTGAATACAGTGCCGTTCGCACTGATAGCCCACGGCAAATCGCCACTGAACACTAAGTCTGCTACTTCTGCACCAGTCAACTGATGTTCAGAACCATCTTCCATATCAAGAGTCATTATTTGTGTCTTGTCTTTTTCATTCAACAGACGAAACTCTTCTGTAGAGAACGTATCTTCCCATGCTTGTGCGGCACCAAAGCCTTTGCTCTTACCACCGCGACCAGTTCTGATACGTGTCTGAATCATTTCATCAGTCAAGTCAGGACGAAGTTGTGCAGTAATAGTTTCTGGAGACATGTTTAACGCACGAATGATAGAAGGATACAGCGAGTTAATATCGATACCTGCAACCCACTTTTGCAGACCCTTCTGTGGATCTGCAACGAATGCACCAGCCGCTTTCTGTGCTTCTGCCGCTTCCTCTTCTTCACGTGTAGGTTCATAATCATCGTCTTCTGTATCCCATGATCTACGCTTACGATCTGGAACAACCATACCACGTCTGTGTGCTTCGTTGATGATGGCTGATTCAGTCACAGCAACCGCACCCATTGTAGTTTGAATGTTAACAGTGTTATCGTGTGCAATCTCGTTTGCCAAGTCAATGAACTGTAGCTTCCTGTCTAGCTTGTCGAGTAATGCAGTATCCTGTCTGTTATATTCAATAAACTTATAGAAGTCTTGATTGTATAACTGATCTAGTGTGCCCTCATATGCAACCTTACGTTCACCAAGTTCATACTCACCGATAGCATCAAGTGAATATGAATGCATTTCGTGATATGTGTACTTGCGATACAGTTCAAGATAATCGAGGTGAATACGTCCGAGTAGGTTATAACTTGTTTGTTCTTTTCCATACTTAATAAGTTTCTTAGGAGTAGGATACAAGTCCCACAGACATAGCTTACGTGTATGTGACTTACTCAACACACGCACAATACGATTAAGAGTGTATGGAATATCGAAAACTTCACTGTTCCAACCACTGAGTACATCTGCATCTTCGATAAGAGCTAAGAAGTCATTCAACAAATCTGCTTCGCTAAGATACAAAAACGTATCTCCAAACTTACCACATAGTCGTTGTGCTTCGTCTAGTCCCCCACCTTCACGCATATGCTCTGGCGGGATAACGAATGTTACAAGTTGTCCAGTCCATTGCAATGCTACTGTAATTGCAGTAATCGGCATGAACGGATCTTCTGGCGGAGCAAAACCGCGCGCCGCATCGAAGTCAACCTCGATATCGAAGAACGCCACATTCAACTTTGGCGAGTCCTTGCCAAGATAGTTTTCAGCAAGACATCTAATCTCCGGCTTAATATCACTCTCATAAATCTTCTTATCAGAATGCATACGTAGTTCTTTGTGCAAGTCTTTCTTACGTTTGACTTTCACTTGACGAACTTTCTCACCGTGAATACTTGTATGAGATCCCCTATCGTCACGTACATAGAATGTACGCCACGCAGGATAATCTTGATAAATGCGCTTGCCGTTGATACGTTCAACGACTTGCACAATATCTTTATCTTTGTTGTAGTAGGCGTCTACATAGCTCATTTATAGTGTGCGTCCCACAGTCTCAAGTACAGTTTCTACGTCTTCGAAGTCTTGTTTTGCACCTTGAAGGTTTGCTTTGTGTGCAAGTGAAATTGCTTTGTTGAGTACAGCGGGTTTGATATCAAGTTCTTCAGCGATTGCTTTCACTGTATCACGCAGACCACCTTTAAGGTCATCTACTTCTTGTAGTACAGAACATCCTTCGTCTACAAGTTGCTTTAGTTTTGCTTTTTCTTCGCTTGAAATGCTATCTAGTGACATGTTAATCTCCTCATAAGGTCAATAAAAAAGGAACTCTATTCGAGTTCCCTTTAATATAACACAGAGGTGTTCTTATGTCAATAGTTATTTTTTATATTTTTTACCGCACATCTCATTTAGACGGTTTGCTAACGCATCAATCTTATCCATTTCTGCATCTGTTAAGTCATGTATTTGCTTTGGATTAGACTTCAATTTAACTTTCTTGCCACCAACTTCAATATGGTCGCCTGCTTTTTTACCTGCTTTAGCTGCTGAATCTAGTGCTTTATAAAACTCGTTATACTCTGAGAATGATTGACGTGAACTTGTACGCATAATTCTATCAGCTATATCAGTTGCTTCATTGTTCGGTGCCAGTTTGCTTGCTACACCTTTAATACCTGCACGTGTTGCTGCACCTTTAATGCCTTTTGACACTGCTGCTCTTGCAATACCACCTGCTATAGCACCTACTGCTGGAAGAATTTCATCTAGCTTACCTTCTTTTAATGCGCCCATTGCAACTTTAGCAATCTTCATTAAACCTGTACGAGTGTTAAGCATTTTTTCAATCTTTGCTTTGTTAGCATCGTTTACTTTAGCATGTACTTGTGTGATAGCTGATGCTGTGAACATGTCTACTTTTGAAGAACCGTCATCAAACTTAATTGACTTTGCTTGCTTGTCATCTACAATGCGTTGTAGTTGGTCTAGTACTGATGCTTTCGCTTCATATAGTCCGTCAATATCACCCAAGTAGCCGTCACATGCATGTTCTTCATCATTAGGGCAATCACCACCGCAATATTTGCATTCTGCCGCTTCGTTTACTGACTCTGCCATAACAATATCATAACCAATGCGCTTTAATTCAGCGGCTAGTTTTGCGTATTCTTCTTTTGATGCTGGTTCTAAGTCAGTAATCAATGACTTAGATGCGTCACCATGCTGACCAATTTCCATGTATGAACCAATCAGTCCACGACCCTGTTCTTCTTCTGGGAACAATGCAATCACATCACCATTATCGAATTTTCTAAAGACTACTTTAACTGTATCATCGCCTTCGTTTACTGACTCTTCCCATGGTGCTTTCTTTAGAGATACCTTTTTAGGTTTCTCGCCGCGCTCTGGTTCGTCTGCTTTAGCAAACGCACGTTGGCGTGCTTTTTCTTCATCGTCTTCATTTAGTGATTCAACAAATACTTCTACCATGTCATTGCCATTACGCAATGCGCCTTTTTTAACTTTTACGTTTTCTTTGCCGTATTGTTTAATTGCATCTTCTGAAGACATTGAAGTTTGCTTCCAACGCTTTTCTGATTCATTAGTTTGACGTTTTTCTGCCGCACATTCATCACATGTATCAACGTCACCATCAGTTTCGTCTTTAATCCAATCACAGTCAGCACAGCCTTTTGTGCCTTCACTTACTGATTCTTCAACTTCTGGCTCATTGTCCATTACCGCAGCATAATCTTCCATGTCACTGTCACCTGGCATTTCGTCTTGTGCTGGAGTTTCCATTTCCATGTCACCCATTGGATCTGTCATCATCTCTGGTTCTGCACCCATGTCAGACATTTCTGGTCCGTTCGTCATATCGGCAGGAGCTATTTCAGTAGACGTTGAACCATCTAGTTCTAACGTATGCATTCTTGCTGATAATGAGTCTGACATACGTGTGTATGCATCATATGATTTGTTGTGCTGATCTGCAAATGTTAATGCTAAATCATGAACTGCGTCACGTGGGTTCTTACCTGACTGTAGTTCTTGTGTTAATTGTTCCGTAGCTCTGTTTAGGTAATCTTCGAATTCATCATTAGAGATTACAAAAGACTCGATTAGTTGTGACAGTTTCATTTTATTCTACCTTATCTTTTAATCATTTGTGTTTTGACTGGTTTATTGTATGCAAGATTACCGACATCTGCACTGTAACCCATTTTAGTTTTTTTCTTCTTACCCTTAGGCTTCTTGGCATATATACTCGCAGCAGGATCACCACCTCCTAAGGAAGTGTTCACCCCGGCAAATGAGCCAGCGAAAGTTTCGGATATGATTTCATTTATTTTCATAATAGTATTTATCTTATATGTTATTTATGCGGGATTTTAACTATACTATTATAGTGTGGAAACTGTTCTACGAATGAAATTTTTCTACGGTCTTCAAGTATTTTAAATTGCTTGAACGCATTCTCTTTATCTTCATCACTGACCGTGGATTCTACATGTCTTTTTAATGTACGCAATACATTTGTATATTTTGATTTCTGATATACATTTGCAGTAAACTCATTCTCAAAATAATCGATTATTTCTTGTGCAACATCTGACATATTAGGATCAATCATATTCACAGCTAAATGATTTGGATTATCTACCCAATTCGTATGGAATATTAGTGTTCTTTTAAAATCATGATGTATGACTTTTTCATTGATGTATTTTAGGTATTCTTTATAATAAGGATAACTTAAACTATTATGTGCGCAACCAAATCCTAATATTAAATTTTTATGCTTCTTCGATTCTGTAAAGAATGCATCTAAATTATTATCCCAAGTGTTCCAGTTCAATCCCCATCGTATTAGTTCACTGCGCTTGCCAACTGCTTCGTTTGACAACTGCATTTGATATTGAATATTAGGGGTTCTCTTTACGAGTTCCATAAATTTATCAAACTTGTGTTTTGGAAAGTTTAGATTGGTAGTGACGGTTACAACTATACGCTGTTCTGTACGTTTCGTATCATTTAGGTTAACGATGAAATCTTCTAAAAATTCATACATGTGATTAGTAAAGAACGGTTCACCACCCAATAGACTAAAATTAACATAGTTGTTCTTGCCTAAATCACCTTCCCAATATTCATTAAGTAGTTCAATTACTTTTGAAAATATCGCATCATCTGTATCTGGCATTCTATTACCAGTTTCTTTTTGCCAACGTGTACTAGAACCTTCCCAACAATATGCACATGCCATGTTACATTTGTTTGTAAGCTCTAATTCAATAAAACGAAAACCATCATGCTGTTGAATTTCTTGATGAAATTGTATTGCTTTCTTTGGATGATGTGCCGCTTTTTCTAATCTTCGTTTCCATAGTATTTCAAAGTTTTTTGTATACTCGGTACGTACACTACTTCCACTTGCATCTTCTGTTTTCCAGCAACCTACACAATCATCGGAACGTGTCCCACCACTCAGTTCATATTTACGTTGTGTGAGTATTGGGTTATTTACAAAGAAATCTAATCCTTCTTTTTCTAAGATATCAAGGTCAAATGTGAGTTGCTTCTGTTGTTCTTCTGTATATTGTGCCTTACAGCACCACTTAACGGTGCGCTGAGGTAGACTGATAATCATATCATTCCAGGTCTTAAAGCACATTGTTTTAGATAAATCATGTACATTTGGATTTATTTTAACCAAAGGCGACTTTTCGATATCTTCAACTTCTTTGTTAAAATTTGAGGAACTCATGTAAACCTATTTCTTTTTACGTAGCATCTTTTTTGGTAGACCGTCACGATCTACATCGTTGCCGAACTTTTTGACTTGATTGATGATTTCATCTACACCCACATCAACAGTTGTATTTACGCCTTTTACAACACGACCAACTCCAGCGGCTTCATTAAATGCTTTAGTTGTTGCTGTCTTTGCGCTTGGGCCATCTGGGTGTTTAGGATTAATGCCTACAGGCTCGCCGTTCATAAGTTGCGAAATATCAGCACTTTTGCTAATCTTATCTAGTAACTGATGTAGCTTATCGTTTGCGTCATAGTTGTTAGTTTCATAACCACTCTTGCCACGAACTTCTGTGCGCTTACCAGTCTTTGTGTCAGTAATGTTCAACACCATCATATCAGTGTCACGCTCTAGTTGTAGTTTGTAACCTTCGTTAACACTTTCATTAAGTTTATATTCGTATGTGTCTTCGCCTGTTTTTGTCAACCATTCAAACTTATCAAAGAACTTTTTGTTAGTTACTTTATATATTGTTATTGGCAAACCCTTTTGATCTGCGTATGACTTTATTGCGTTCATAACTTTAACGCCGACACCGCCACCACGATTAGAAGTTGATATTTGTGCCATTAAAATTTGTTCTGGTCTAAAACTCTTAGCCGCATCCAACAAGATATGACCGAAATCACCTTTAAGCATATATGTGCCACCGCCACCGATCATTTCTGTTTCTGACCATGGGACACCAACTTTACCCCAACTAGTCCAACTAGTTGCGCCGATTGCTTTACCGATATGTTTGATCAGTGGGTAATCATCGTTTAGGGGCCACCATTTCTTATCAAACTCAATATCGACGTATCCATTCTGAATAGCATCAAACTCTTCTTTTGATACTTCGTTAACACTTTCATTACTTTGTGGATAACGGATCATTGTTTCTCTAAAGCGAAAGTCTTTGTTGCGACCTTTGTTTGGTACGAAACCAAAACGCTTGTAGAACTTAATTAGTCTATTCTTATTCCCACCAAATGCATCATCTGGTGTTAGAGCGATAATAGCACCTTCTCTATCCATTCTGTCAACAATGTCTTGCATTGCTTTTGTACCCTGACCAGCATTACGCTCATCACCCGATACTTCAATCTTAGATAACACATAACCTTTTTTAGTATCGCCGTGTAATGATACTTCAACTTCTTCATCTAGTGCGTCCCAGTACTCATGTCCACGTGGTACTGGTTTAGGATTAACTAGTCTAAAGAATGATGTGCTACCATTTGCTGTAGTACTTTGTTCTAACTTCCAGCCTAGTTGACTAGCAAGTTTTTTAGCAAATCTTGTATATAGTCTTGCTCTACCGTCACTAGCGTGATCAGTTTTATCAGCACCAAAATCAAAACTCTCTACGTGTTTAATACCAACTGTTTTGATCCACTTTGTCATCATTGCAACTACAGTTGCGAATACCCTAAACTCGTCACCTGCATCTGTTTTGCCCATGCTCTTGCCAACTGAAAAGTCGATACCAAAGTTATCGTAATCTATTGCTTCAAAGTCCATTCTTAACATACCATTTGGCGTTTGAGCAAGTGCTGAAAACTCTTGTGAGTCATTGGGTCCTATTAATTCAAATGGATAAGGATTGTCAAATGCTTCTGTCAGCTTTGTGTTAGATATTTCAGTGAATTTCATTGTACATCTTCTCTAGTTCTTTAGCTTTAATACCGTTGAATGCACGTGCAATATCAAATGCATAGCCGCCGATACTTTGCTTATTACCTTTTGATACTACTAGGCTATGTAAAGCATTTAATGCTGCATTGTAGAACTTCTTTTCTTTTGAATCTTTTAACTGTGCAAGTAGTTCGTCACGGGTTGATTCGCCTAGAGCATAATCTGCGATACGTTGTCCTGTATCACCAACTGTTGACTTGACTTTTTTGCGTAGTTGATTTAGTTTCTTTAGTCCCTTACCGGTTTTTAGTGCAACTTTGAACATACCAATCAGTACATCAACACTTGTCTTTGCTACAACTGCCATTACAATAAGTTCTGCTAATGGAGGGATAGAACCCATGTCTTCTGCAAGTTTACGTTCTACTGCGAACTCTTTGTTTGGAGTTTTAAAGTCCTTCTTACGCATTACTGTCTTGGCGATAAGTTCTAATTCTTTGCCGTTCCATTCTAAAGCAAACGGGATATTAATGTCACTTTCTAAGTCTTTCATCACTGCTTGTGCATCTGGACCTAATTGTGCAATTGGTTTACCGTACTTGATAAACTCTTTTTTGAATAGCATTGCAAGTTCTTTAATAGTAATAGGTTTAACATTACGTTCATCATTAACACGATCAATGAAATGGCGAGTAAATTCAATATCAATACCCACTTTAGAGAACACTTGATCTAATACTTTTTCTAAAGCATCTAATTGCTGTTGTGTTACGCCAACACCTTTATCTAATTCATTGATCTTCATTGTATCATTCCTCTACTGGGTTGTCAATTAAAATTAAGTTGAATGTACTAGTACATGATGAACCAGTATTACTGAACGCTCTAATTTCGATATCTGTTTTTTCAGTAAATTGTAATGGTACTCTATATTCTTTATTGAAACTAGTTGCCTGAATTTCAACAATATCTTTTACATTCCATGCACCATCATCTGGATGATAGGTATCACGTACCATTAGTTTTGCAATAGTGTCTGCATTTTGTTTGCCACTGCTCACTGTCCATTGTGTAAGATATGCAGTTTTACCTGCAGGCACAGTGTATATTGCCATATTTGTTTGTCCGTGACCGTCAGCATTGTTTGCAAGTTTATCAATTATCGCAAGTGTTTTTCCGCCGCCAGTTACACTGATAACACCTTGGTTTGGATTTGTACCACCGCTTACGCATACTCTTACACGGAATACACGAATAAACGTAGTAATAGATGTACCGCCTAGATCCACAGTTTCTAACACAACATTGTGATCTTGATCTAATCCTTGAATTTCTACTTGTCTAGCACCTGAACCTGCTGGGTTGTCATCAGAGTCATCGCTTGTTACTGTTACTGTTGTTACGGTTGTTAGGTAATCATATAATCCGGTTCCGTCCCATACTGTTGCAATATCACCGTTTGGTACGTCAGTTTGATAGCCGAACTTCTCGACATACGAAACGCCATCAACTTCGCCACTACTTACCTGAATGCCCCAACCGTTTAGGTTAGCAATTACACGTAGCGCAGGTTCACCTGCAACATTATATTCCATTGCATAATGCGGGCCCGATAAATTTCTATCACCGTTATCATGTGTATAATCGTTCATTTATTCTCTCCTTACCACTTACGGCATGACCAGTAACGTGCCTTATGCTTTGGTCCTGGATTCTCACAATTGTGTCTTGCTCTAAAACTCTTACGTGCTTTTGGATTAGACTTTCTAATCTTCATAGTCTTGCCTTTAGCACTTGTGCCGCCGTGACCAAAGTTGACTTTAACTACGTTACCTTTTGGGTTCTTTACATACACTTTAAACTTCTTAACGTCACCTTGCATTGGCTTGTTTAGTTGTACTGTACGTCCTTGATATTCTGCTTCGAATAGACCATTCTCGCAATATGCAAGTTCGCCAAACATTTCATGAAAATCTTCATGATCTTCTAACGTAATGTCTTCAGTCAATGTAATATCTTCATTTACAATATCTTCAATTTTCATTGTACTTCCCTCGGTCTTCTTTAGTTTTTGTAGCTGTTGCACAAGTTGGTCTATTTTATCTTCTAATGCTGCGATACTAATGTCATGTTCTATGTCATTTTGTTTACTTACTTTTTGCGAATCCTCAACATCTGCAACTAATGCTCCTACAACATTATCTGCATGTGGATACTTGGTTTTTAGATTCTTCAAAGCATTAACTGTCTTTGGATCAAATCCTCGTACATCATCATCATCTGCTTCTGTAAGTATGTTCATGTCCCACATAATCTCTACTTCTAGTAGACATTCGAATAGTGAACCTTCTTCCCAGTTTTCACTTACTGTATTAGAACCCAGCTTACGCTTAAAGATTTCAACTACATCATGTGGGATATCAGAACGACCATATAAGTCTTGTAGAATTTGTACTAGCTCACGCTCATTTGCATTCGCAATCATATTACGAATTTGTGTAGCAGAGTTAACTGCTTCGCCGCGGATCTTAAATGTGAATGTAGGAACTGTAACAATGTAAGAATGTTCACGTAATGGACGCGCATCTTTCATTCCCGTCCATTTCTGAACGTGTGCAGGGTCACCATCTTTTTTTAGTTTCTTACCTACAGCAGGAAAATCAAATCTTGCATCTTCTGCCATATCTTTCTCTGATACTGCATATACAACTACTGTTGTATCTGGATCAAATCTATCTGTTATCTCTGATGCTACATATGGGATACGTGTTTGTACGATTGCATTTGGGTCTACGCCTGCAAGCATCATCATCTTTTTCTTTTCGTTGAATTCAAAAGGCGACTTATGTGCATCTGTATTTCCAGATGAAGCGATAAAGACTTGTGCACCTTTATACTTTTGCTTTAGATACTGAAATACTTTACCATGTCCTACGTGAAACGGGTGAAAACGTCCCGGATACACAACGACAAGATTTGTATTTTCATTCTCAAATAGATCAAATAGTCTCATTGTAGTTTAATTCCCATTAAAATTGCTTATGTGTATTTATCTTTTTAAACAGATAACAAAAAACCCAGCCGAAGCTGGGTTTATATTGTTAATATAATTGTTATATTACCAGAATTTCCACCAAGGCTTTTGTTTTTTATAATCATTCATTGCTTCAAGTGCATCATCGCACTGTTGTATCATCGCCCAACTTGATAGCATTTGGTGTTTATTTTGCTGTTGTTGTACTTCATCTTTACTCCAATAGAAGTTCTCTCCCATTGTGTTTTGAAATACCGCAACTAATTTGCGCCTTTTAACATCAACATATAAAAATTTCATAGTGCTTCTCCCAAACATCTATGTATATTTATCTTATATATGACGATAAATGGTGTCAATCGAGGAGTCGAACCTCGCCGCAGTGACGACATGACGCCTGTAGTGTCGATTACTGTTAGCTAACCTGCATTGACTTATATGCAAACCATAGATGAAGATATAGTCCGCTTATATCATCACATGGATCATCGAAAAAAGTTTCCCACCAATGGTCTTCATCTATCTCTTCATCTTCCATGCAATCTGCCTTTAACTTAATAGAACTCATACTATACTATATTTATTTTATTTTGTCAATAGTATATTTTGGTCTCGGTGGTAGGATTTGAACCTACGGTCTCCTGGTCCCAAACCAGGCGCTTTACCATACTAAGCTACACCGAGTAATTTTGGCACAGGTGAGGAGAATCGAACTCCTGCTTCCGGTTTTGGAGACCAGC
>Ga0257126_1000027_pt1 | contig 108292 bp, 88 predicted proteins | sample SI060_120mmetaG_FD_190151 | JGI IMG/M metagenome (GOLD analysis project Ga0257126, IMG submission 190151) | Marine microbial communities from Saanich Inlet, British Columbia, Canada - SI060_120m | ecosystem: Environmental > Aquatic > Marine > Inlet | place: Canada: British Columbia | collected... | reverse complement strand
TCTAATCTTCTAATCTTCTAATCTTCTAATCTTCGCCATATAGCCGCCACCTCATAGTGGTCTGCTGGCGGACAGCATAAATAATCACCGCAGTTAAATCAGCGGCAAATACTCCGTGCTACCGCCCTCTGCTAAGAAAAATTTATATACGCCTTCTTAGGGCGCTAGCCGGTGTAACGCCGCTCATGTCCAATGACTATTCAGATTCAGTATCTGAATCTTCTGCTGGTGTTGCTGCGTCTATACCTCCGCCGTCAACTACACCTTCAGCTTTTTCACCTTCAGACAGGTCACCGTCAGACCCTTCGGTATCGGCGACTAAGCTGCCCTCGGCAATACGCCCAACACTGTTAAGCAACTCGCCATCTTTAAGTTTTATCAGACGCACACCTTGAGTATTTCTACCCACGATGGACACTTCATCGCCGCCGGTTCTAACTAATGTGCCCATATTTGAGATCAGCATCAACTCGTCGCCTTTGAACACTTGCACTGCACCTACAAGCTCACCATTACGGTTACTTGTCTGCATGGCAATCACGCCTTGAGCGCCTCGGCCACGAATAGGGAAATCGGTAATGAGCGAGCGCTTACCATAACCATTTTCACTGGCGGTTAAGAGGTAACCCTCTTCGTTAGGAATAATCAGCGATATAACGCGCTGGCCTTCGCCCAATCTAATACCGCGAACACCCTTGGCGGTACGCCCCATTGTTCTAACGTCAGTTTCTTTGAACCGTGCCGCCTTTGCCGCGTTGGAGCAAAGCATAATGTCACTGCTGCCATTGGTAATGGCGGCGCCCACTAATGTATTGCCTTCCTCTAAATCAATAGCAATCAAGCCGCTGGGGCGTGGACGAGAGAATTGCTCAAGCGGTGTCTTTTTAACAGTGCCATTGGCAGTCGCCATAAAGACAAAATGATCCGCAGCGTAATCTTTAATCGGCAGCACGGCAGTTATGCGTTCATCGGCACCCAAAGACAGAAGATTAATCATTGGCCGACCTTTGGCACCACGACTACCTTGTGGAATTTGGAAAACCTTCAGCCAAAAGACCTTGCCCATATCAGAAAAGCAGAGCAACACGTCATGAGAGTTCGCAACAATTAAATGTTCAACGAAATCTTCATCTCTGACCGTTGTCGCCGCTTTGCCTCGGCCACCGCGCCGCTGAGCTTGGTAAGTGTCTAGTGGTTGGGTTTTGCCATAACCCAGGTGTGAAATAGTCACCACAAGTTCTTCTTCGTTGATCAGATCTTCTACTGACAAATCTTGATGACTCGTCACTACTTCAGTGCGACGCTCGTCGCCGTAAGTGGTGCGTATTTCTTCTAGCTCTCCGCGAATTACGGATATCAGGCGAGTATGCGAGCCCAAAATATCTAACAGGTCTGCTATTTCATCAATTACGCCCTGATAATCTTCCATCAGCTTGCCCTGCTCCATGGCAGTCAAACGATGTAAACGAATTTCTAAAATAGCCTGAGCTTGTTCTTCAGTGAGGCGATAAAGACCGTCGCTAAAACCAAAGTCTTCTGACAACCCTTCTGGGCGACAGGCATCACTGCCCACGCGCTCTAACAAGTCGAACAATGCTTCAGCGGCCCAGCGTTGTTCCATTAACTTCACCCGCGCTTCTGCAGCTGAAGGAGATTTTTTGATCAATTCTATGACCGCATCAATGTTGGCTAAAGCGACAGCCTGGCCTTCTAAAATGTGTCCACGCTGACGTGCTCGACGCAGTAAATATAACGTTCTACGGGTAACAACCTCTTGCCTGTGCTGTAGAAACGCTTCAAGCATCTCCTTCAGGTTGACCAACTTCGGCTGGCCTTCAACCAGCGCAACGCAGTTAATACCAAAGACAGATTGCAGTTGGGTCTGGGTGTACAGGTTATTCAGAATAACCTCACCAGACTCACCACGGCGCACTTCAACAACGACACGAAGGCCATCTTTGTCTGACTCATCTCGCAGCTCAGTAATGCCGTCAATGCGCTTTTCTTTTACCAACTCGGCAATTTTTTCAATGAGCCGAGACTTATTTAGCTGGTAAGGAATCTCAGTAATGATAATGCGTTCGCGGCCATTCTTTTCTATTTCGACACTGGCGCGTCCGCGCACATAAATACGGCCACGGCCTGTACGATAAGCCTGCACAACGCCCGCTCGCCCGTTAATGATGCCCCCTGTGGGAAAATCGGGCGCGGTAACGAATTCCATCAGGCCGTCAACGTCTATCTGTGGATTTTCCAGCATAGCAAGACAAGCATTCACAACCTCGGTCAAATTATGTGGCGGAATATTGGTTGCCATACCGACCGCAATACCTGAACTACCGTTAACCAAAAGTGTAGGTACGCGAGTAGGCAGCACTTCTGGCATCGACAGCGTGTCGTCGTAGTTCGGCACAAACTCAACGGTGTCTTTGTCTAAATCAGCCAGCAGGTCTGAGGCCATTTTTGACATACGTACTTCGGTGTAACGCATGGCCGCTGGCGGATCTGCGTCAATGGAGCCAAAGTTACCTTGGCCATCTACCAGCAAGTAGCGCATTGAGAAATCTTGCGCCATACGCACTATCGTGTCGTAGGCCGCGGTATCGCCATGCGGGTGATACTTACCAATCACATCACCGACCACTCGTGCAGACTTAACGTAGGGTCGGTTGTAGGTGTTATTAAGCTCGCTCATGGCAAACAAAACGCGCTTGTGTACAGGCTTTAAGCCGTCGCGAATATCTGGCAGCGCTCGCCCTACAATTACGCTCATGGCGTAATCTAAGTACGATTGACGTAACTCATCTTCGATGTTTACTGGGCGAATATCTCTAGAATCTGGAGGCGTAATTTCGGACATAAATGCAGCGCTATCAGCTTGGAAAATTAGCCTGAAACATTAACACAATCCTCAACAAATGGGGCATTTGAAAGCGTAATTTGAGGCAGATAAAGCATCCAAAAAACACTAAACAGAGACTTAAATCCTAGGCCAAACGGCAAAAAATTGCGACCAACGGCCAGCAAATTTGCCAGTTGGCGCGCGCAACCCCAGTTTTGCACCACAGCGCCAATATCTTTTGCGACAATTTCGACCAATTTACGGCTATTCCTTCCGCCGCAGGGGTGCTGACGGCTACAATAGAGCGAAATCTTTTCAAGATTATTCGCAAAGGGCAAAGTCGCTCTTTTGCCAGCAATTACGGAGTGTGATTACGCATAATGGATAACGCGCAAAATGTGGACCCGGAAGAAATCAGCAAATTCAATGCGCTGGCCAGCCGTTGGTGGGACCTAAACGGCGATTTTAAGGCATTACACGACATCAACCCCAGCAGACTGGAATACATTAGCCAGCGCACGGATTTACACGCTGGCCCAGTGATAGACGTAGGCTGCGGCGGTGGCATTCTTGCCGAATCTATTGCTGCAACTGGCGCGCAAACAACCGGCATTGATATGGCGGTTAAAGCATTAGGTGTGGCGAAACTGCACGCGTTAGACAGCGGCGCTCAGGTGATCTACGAGGAATCTACGGCGGAAGAATACGCCGAACTGAAACCTGCGCAATTTCGCACTGTGACCTGCTTAGAAATGCTCGAGCATGTCACCCACTACCCAGATACTGTGAAGGCGTGTGCGGCGCTGGCCCAACCTGGGGCAGACCTGTTTTTCTCCACCATCAATCGCAATCCAAAAGCCTACCTGCTGTTGGTTTTAGGTGCTGAGTACGTACTGAATATTTTGCCCAAGGGCACCCATGAGTATGCGAAGTTCATCAAGCCTTCTGAGTTAGCCCAAGCCTTGAGAGATGCTGGCTTAGAGTTGGTAGAAATACGAGGCATGAACTACAACCCGCTCACCCGCAATTGCCGGATCAGCAACGATACCGATGCAAATTACATCGTCCATGCAAGAAAACCTCAATGACACAAACAAATGAAGCCGCCAAACAGCTAGACCATTACCCGGAACTGGCGGCAAAGCAAAGTAGCTGGCAACACCACTTTCAATGCGACGCATTGAACGGCAAAACGATTTTGGTCACAGGTGCTGGCGATGGCATTGGCAGCGCTAGCGCAAAAACCTACGCAAGTTTTGGCGCAAACGTCATTCTTTTAGGCCGCACGCGCAGCAAACTAGAGGCGGTATTTGATTGGATAGAAACGCACACCGAAACTTCGCCGGTCATCGTGCCATGCGATTTAGAAAACCTTGACGGTACGACTGTAGAGCACCTCGCAGACTCAATTATGGAAAACTTTGGGCAACTGGACGGTCTGGTCCACAACGCCTCCCGCCTTGGGCCTAAAGTACCCATCGCCCACTACCCCGCGGACGAGTGGCAAAAGGTTATGCAAACCAACGTCAACGCCGTGTTTATGCTCAATAAAGGCTTGTTCGAATTACTCGACAAGAGCGAGAACGCCTGTGTAATTCACACCTCTTCGAGTGTAGGCCGCGAAGCTAGAGCTTATTGGGGCGCATACGCTGCATCAAAATTTGCACTAGAAGGGTTGAGCCAACTGTTTGCAGACGAAACCGAGACCGCTGGGAATATCCATGTTTACAGCGTCAATCCGGGCGGCACTAGAACTGCCATGCGCAGAGAAGCCTACCCACTAGAGGACCCGGCTATATTGCCGACGCCGGAAGATCACATGGAGTTGTACTTAGCACTGATGTGCTCGAAAGATCAGGTTAGTGGCAATGTCGTGAACTTCACCACGGGACAGCAGATAGATGCTCGTAACTGGCTGCAAAACAGCAGCCAGTAGTACGCCTCGATTATCAGCTAGCGCTTTGCCGAAGGCTTACCGCCTCTTGCTGGGCGAGAACCCGCTGCCGAGTTAGACTTACCACGGCTTCTCGCTTTCGCCAGCGCATCCAGCTTGCGCGCTGAGCCCGCGCGATTGTCAGCAAAGCTTTTCCGTACAATTTTACTACCGGCTTTTCTGGCTTCTCTATCTGCACCTTGCCCAGCGGTTTTAGCAGTGTTTTTTGAGGCGGTTTTAGCGGCAGTTTGACCCGAGCCTTTGGGAGAATTTCTACCCGTATATTTACCCAGTACAGGGCGCGCCTTATTCGCAGGCACTCTCGCAGAGGGTCTCACCGGACGGACAGGCCGCTCCTTCCAAACACCCAACTCGTCCGAGCCGCCCTCATCAAAATCTAACCCCACAGCCATTTCCGCCGCCATTACAGACGGGTCTTGCGGCTTTTGCGCAGACTTAGGTGCTTCCAATTTAGGATATGGAATTAGGCAACTGCCCTTTGCCACACGCGAACGCTTAAGCTTTTGCCCTGTTCGACCAGGTCGCGGCAAGCCCAACATCCTGTATAAGAGCTTCAGGTCTTCCTGCTGCAAAGACGCCCACTGACCAACGGTAAGCCAAGAGGGTAAAACCACAGGTCCATATCTAACACGCTTAAGACGGCTAACCATGCAACCGGCGCTGTCAAAAAGCCGTCTTACCTCGCGGTTACGACCCTCGGTTAACGCAACGTGATACCAAAAATTATTTTCACTGCCGTTGTAATAGCGAATATCCGAGAAGCGCATCATCTGCCCTTCAAGCTCAACGCCTTCCTTCAGCTGACGGATCGCTTTATCGTCCAACTTAACGTTCACTCGCACCGCGTACTCGCGATCTAAGCCGGTAGATGGATGCATCATTCTATGCGCTAGATCACCATCGTTGGTTACCAACAGCAAACCTGTGGTTTGCACGTCTAAACGACCTACTGTAACCCAACGACTGCCAGGAATTTTTGGTAACTGATCAAATATGGTGCCGCGTCCCTCAGGGTCGCGCCGACTACACACCAAACCGCCGGCTTTATTCAAAATAATGACTTGTGGGGTAAGACCCTGATCCGAGGAGACCGCATGGCCATCCACTTCTATACGGTCAGCACTGGTAACGCGCTGGCCCAAATGTGCGGGTTCGCCATTTACCGCAACCCGACCTGCGCTGATCCATTGTTCTATTTCCCGACGCGAACCGCGCCCATGAGCGGCAAGCACCTTTTGTAGCTTTTGCGCTTCAGGTTCTTCGGCAACGGCAGCCCGACGTGGACCCTCATTAAAAAAGGATCTGGAACGGTCTCTATCTTTGCGCTCCTCTCTTGTTCCTGAGGGTGCCTTTCTGGAAAGCACCGTCTTAGGACCCGTGTTTCCAATAGCTGGAGATCTAGGCTTAGTCATGACAAAGGGTACCTACATAAAGATCGAGATAAAGACCGGCGTAAATGCCGAGAGTATTTGTCATTAATTTTGCTCAGATTGAGTTGAAGACTCAGGATGCGTCGATTGGGGTGCGTCTGCTTCAGCGGTTTCTGCATCACCCACATCTTGCTGCTCGGTTTCGTTCGCATTAACGCTTTCTGCTTCGCCGTCTGCCTCTGCAGTGGTCTCGTCATCTGCGTCCAGACTAGGTTCGTCAGCGCTAGAATCTGCAAGCGCTTCCGCATGCTCGACATCGCCTTCAGCGGACTCATGCTGACCCTCGCCTTCCGCATTCGCCCCTTCAGCCTGCTGCTCTGCAACAAGCGTCGGCTCAATAAGCGCTCTAATCTCTTCTAACGGTGGCAGCTGATCAAGATTGTTTAAGTTGAAGTAATCGAGAAACGTCTTGGTAGTACCATATAGCGATGGGCGTCCAGGCGCCTCGCGCTGCCCCACCACACGAATCCAATCTCGCTCCAGCAATGTGCGCATAATATTTTGGCTCACGCCCACACCACGAATTTGCTCAATATCACCACGAGTTACTGGCTGCTTGTAGGCCACCAACGCCAAGGTTTCCAACAACGCACGGGTATAGCGCGGGGGTTTTTCTTCCCACAACCGACTCACCCAAGCACTTAACTCTTGTTTAGCTTGATAACGAAAGCCACTGGCAACATGAATCAGTTCAACGCCGCGATCGCCGCACGCCTCTTCTAACGCTGCGAGCACATCGCGTATTTGCTTACGCCCATTCTCTTCTGCCAACTCACCGTCAGCGAAAAGTTTAAATAAATTCTCTACCGTCAAAGGTCCTTCTGCAGCCAACAATGCTGCCTCAATAATCTGACCTATTTTTTCTTCGGTCAGCACCTGCCCCTCAGACATTAATCATCCTCCTTATCAGATGCATCAGATGCGTTGGACGAATGATCATCCTGGTTTGCAGAGCCACCTTGTTCTGGGCTCACGTTTTGCTCGGCTGCCGCCGCATCCGTTGCGTCCGTTGTGATCGGCAGGACTTCTGCGGGCTGCCCTTCTTCAGTCACATCATTTGAAAATGCAGCTTCCTCTTCCGCTTTTGGCCCGCCATATTGGTCATCATATGATTCATCAAATTGCACACCACCATCAGTTCTGGCTGACCCTACCCGAACATGAATCGGCGCAAAGGCCTCGTTTTGAACAAATTCTATTAGGGCTTCGCGCACCAGTTCCATAATGGCTAAGAACGTAACCACCACGCCCAGACGCCCCTCTTCCGCGACAAAAAGCTCGTAGAAAGGAATGAACCCATCACGCTCGCTGACCGCAGACAAAATATTGCCCATGCGCTCGCGTACCGACAGCGGCTCAAATTTAACTTCATGCTTGGTATACATTTCCGCACGACGTAAAACGTGGGACAAGGCGAACAACACATCGCGTAAATCTACGTCCGGCTCAGCAAGCACCTTCACCAAATCAGGTTTGTTGGCAGCTGCTGGAAACACATCTCGCTCTAGGCGCGGAATTTCATCCAAGTTTTCTGCCGCAGACTTTATTTGTTCGTACTCTTGCAGACGTCGAATCAGCTCAGACCGAGGGTCTTCCTCGTCCTCCAAGCTTTCAGGTCTTGGCAGCAACATGCGCGACTTAATTTCCGCCAGCATCGCAGCCATTAACAAATACTCACCGGCAAGCTCCAATTGAAGCGCTTGCATGAGTTCAATATAGCTCATGTATTGGGCGGTAATGACAGAGACCTGAACCTGCAAAATATCTAGGTTTTGACGCCTGATGAGGTACAGGAGCAAATCCAAAGGTCCTTCAAACGTCTCTAAAAATACTTCTAACGCTTCCGGTGGAATATATAGGTCAGTTGGCACGTCAACAAAAGGCTGACCTGCCACCATAGCAACCGTGTTTTCATCTGCCTCGCGGGCAACGTTCAACCGCTGTGCAGGCTCGGCAACATGCGCTTGCGCGTCATCTGTAGCTACAATGTCTTCCGCGTTTGTAATTATCGACATAACAAATTCTCTACGCAGGGCAACGCAGCCCTACCGGCTTTGAGCAAACCACCCAAGGTTCCAGCGCACGTTTTAGTATCACTGGCGATGGCTAATCCCCACGGCTTCCTTCACGTCGTCCATAGTTTCTCGAGCAATCACACGGGCTTTTTCTGAGCCTTCCTGAATGACTGCATGGACAAGGTCCGCATCCTCTTCAAACTGTTGGGCGCGACCACGTATCAGTTCTTGTTCCACATTAATGCTGTCTATCAACGGCTGTTTGCAATCAATGCAGCCAATGCCCGCCGTGCGACACCCTGTCGTGCACCAGTCCAATACCTCTTGATTTGAATAAACTTGGTGTAGAGCAAATACCGGGCAATTGCCAGGCTCACCCGGGTCGGTCAAACGTACCCTAGCAGGGTCTGTTTGCATGGTCCGGATCTTACTTTCTACAACACCCGGCTCTTCTCGCAGCGCAATAATATTGTTGTAGGATTTGGACATCTTTTCGCCGTCTAGTCCGGGCATCTTGGCCTGCTCAGACAACAGCGATTGCGGCTCTGGCAAAATAATGCGCCCGCCCCCTTCCAAATAACCAAACAGTCGTTCGGTATCACCAATAGAAAGGTTCTGCTGCTCGGAGAGCAAAGCTCTAGCACGCTCTAACGCCTCAGCATCACCCCGCTCTAAATATTCTCGACGGAAATTCACGTATAACTTAGCGGCCTTCTTACCCATTTTTTTCACAGCGGCCTCGGCCTGCTCTTCAAAGCCGGGCTCACGCCCATAAATATGGTTAAAACGACGCGCCACTTCCCGCGTCAGCTCTACGTGAGCCACCTGATCTGCTCCCACAGGCACGCGACCCGCGCGATAGATCAAAATGTCAGCGGCTTGCAGCAATGGATAACCCAAAAATCCATAGGTCGCTAAATCACGATCCTTGAGCTTTTGTTGTTGGTCTTTATAAGAGGGCACGCGCTCCAGCCATGACAGCGGCGTAATCATTGAGAGCATCAGGTGCAGTTCTGCGTGCTCTGGCACCTTGCTCTGGACAAAGATCGTTGCAGCACCCGGGTTAACCCCAGCCGCTAGCCAATCCACCACCGTATCAAAGGTAAACTGATCAATGCTTTCAGAATGTTCGTAGTTCGTTGTGAGGGCGTGGTAATCGGCAACAAAAAAGAAGCACTCGTACTCGTGTTGCAAACGCACCCAATTATTCAGCACACCATGTAAATGGCCCAAATGCAGACGCCCCGTGGGACGCATTCCAGAGACAACCCTCTGATTCGAATCATTACTGCTCAAGCGAGCACCTTATAGTCAAAATTGACTGGGTAGTATAGATCACATGGCCTCCAATGGCAGGTATTTCCTACCTCGACTAGCGATACTTACAATGATCTAAGCCGGCAACATTTGCTGGCAGACCCTCGCTCAGGAAAGCACCCCAAGACCCTGACGCACAACCACCGGGTCGCCGTCGGACAGGTCCACAATTGTGGACGTTTCTATACCGCAGGGCCCGCCATCTAGAATCACGTCTATGTCTCTATGATTGCCCAAGGTTTCAACTATTTCTTCAATATCACCCAGATTTTCGTCGGCCTCCTCCAAGCGCAGTGTGGCCGTCACCATAGGTTCGCCAAAAATCTCCAACAAGCCTTGGACAATTGGATGATCCGGCACGCGCAGACCGATCAATTTTTTCTTCGGATGAACCAAACGTTTTGGCACTTCACGGCTAGCCTGCAAAATAAATGTAAATGGCCCTGGCGTATTGCGCTTGAGTAACCGGTAATCAGCGTTCTCTACTTTGGCGTAGGTCGCAAGGTCGCTCAAATCTCTGCAGGCCAAGCTGAACTGGTGGTTCTTATCTAAGTTTCGCAGCGTAATGATTTTTTCTAGCGCTGCCTTATCACCCATATGACAGGCAATGGCGTAGGTTGTGTCAGAAGGATAAATAACCAACCCACCTTTATGCAGGGCCTCGGCGGCAATTTTTAACAACCGGTTTTGTGGGTCTGTTGGGTGTACGCGCAAATGTTGTGCCACGACTTATTATCCTATGAAAAACTTACAGCCCCAGTGTATTCCTTTATCATCGCTATTCCATCGACCAGCAACAAAAGAACATTCATGCAGCAGCTACTCGACTACTTGGCCGTCATTGCCTTCGCTATTGTCTACTTCACCACCAAAGACATTTTTCTCGCCACTGGCGTGCTGATGGCTGGCGTTACGCTGCAAGTGATTGCTTACAAAGTGTTGAAAAAACCTATTGGCAAAGAACTTAAAATGACTTTTTGGCTGAGCATCGTCATGGGTGGTTTGACGCTATTGTTGAGAGACGAAGCATTCATCCAATGGAAGCCAAGTATTGTCAGTTGGGCCCTTGCCTCTGCACTGATTGGCGCGCACTGGTTTACAAAAACTTTCTTGCTGAAGAAACTCTTAGGCCACGCCCTTAAACTGCCCGATGAAAAATGGCAAGTTCTCACCTACGGCTGGGCCCTAGCCTTCACCTTCTCTGGCATGCTCAATCTATGGGTGGTGAATAATTTTTCCATGGACGCGTGGGTAACCTTTAAAATATTCGGTCAAACGGGCATTAACTTCATTTATATTATCGTGATGGTTGTTTATCTGGTCGCCTCTGGCGCGCTCAGCGAGGCCAATCTAGCGTCGCCAGAAGAAGAATCTGACCCAGTTCTAAACCCAGACATGCATAAGGAAGAGAGCGAAGATGAGACCTCGCCCCTCACCCCATCCGAGGAGACGCCAAGATGACAGTACTGAGCGTTAACCTGAATAAAATCGCGCTGCTGCGTAACTCTCGGTTGGGCGACAGGCCCAGTGTAGTGAACGCCGCTCGGCAGGCCATTGAGCAGGGGGCCCTTGGCATCACAGTACATCCACGACCAGATCAACGACACATTCGTCCGCAAGATGTTTACGACCTAGCGCGTTTGTTAAGAGAAGAATATCCACACATCGAATTCAATATTGAGGGCAACCCGTTCGCCGGCCCTTCAGACAACGGCTACCCCGGATTTGATACGCTCATTGAAACAACCCGGCCTCAACAAGTGACCCTCGTACCAGACAATGATGATCAACTGACGTCCGACCACGGCTGGGATTTGAGTGAAGACACTGCACTGCTGAAGGACAAAATCGCCTTTTACCATTCAATGGGTGCCAGAGTGAGTTTGTTTATGGACCCGGTTCGCGAACAAATCATCGCAGCCAAAGCTCACGAGGCCGAACGCATAGAATTTTACACCGGCCCCTATGCAGAAACCTATTGGGCTAACGGTGCAGAGCATCCGGCGACACAAGCGAGCTTTACCACCTATACAGATGCAGCAAATCTTGCATTGGAGATTGGTTTGGGCATTAACGCCGGACACGATTTAGACCAAGCAAACTTACCCCTATTTGCGACCCTACCCGGACTTCAGGAAGTATCTATAGGTCATGCAATTATTTGCGAATCTTTAGAATCAGGCTTTGCACCCACCATTCGCGCCTACGTTGATATCTTGAGTTAACCCTCGTCAGTCGTTCGTGATTGCGCATAGGTCTCTCGTCTCTGGTCTCTCGTCTGGGATCTGGGATCTGGGATCCTGGATCTTAGGTCTTAGGTCTTAGGTCTTAGGTCTTAGGTCTTAGGTCTGGAGTCTGGGGCTGGAGTAGCTACTCAAGTCACCACGCAAACCAAAGTACCTGACACCACTCACCAACGGTTATGCAAAACACCCACCTGATCAGGTAACCTACGTTGATTACGGCTACAGGGTTTAACCATGCAAAATATCTTCACCAAAATCACATTCATGGGTTTTGTCATACTGACTATGGCAGGCCTTTTACAAATCAAGAATGCGGCGGCTGACAACCCCCAAGTTGCTTTGGTCACCAACGTTGGCGAGATACAAATTGAGCTCTTGCCCAAATTTTCACCCAAACACGTCAGTAACTTCTTAGCCCTCATCGACGAGAACTTTTATGTGGGTTTGGTGTTTCACCGCGTAATCCCAAATTTCATGATTCAAGCGGGCGGATATACTGAAAACCTCACCTATCGCCCAACAAATCGCAGCGTTGCCAATGAATCATTGAATGGATTGAAAAACCGCAAATACACTGTCGCCATGGCCCGCCTAGACCACCCAGATTCCGCGGATACCCAGTTTTTTATCAACGTTGGCAACAATACTCATCTTGATGCAACGCCAGATGGGCCGGGGTATAGCGTATTTGGTCGGGTCATCAGCGGCCGCGATGTGATAGAAACCATAGAGTTGGTGGACACCGGCATAAGCAACGGCATGGTCGCAGTGCCGGAAACGCCGATTGTCATATTGGCAACCAGAAGACTCTAAATTCCCTCACTAAACGGTGCAATTCCTGTACACTCGCGTCCACCATTTATAGACCTAAGATAACTATGCGAACTTTTATCATCGCCCTGGCCAGCGCCCTTCTGCTGGCTTACCTTGTCACCGAATTGTTTACCCGCATTTGGCCCGGCAACTCCCTAGCCCTTGCTGCACTTATGATTGTGGCACTGCTCATCAACGGCTTGTTCAATGCAAAGCTCAGCGACAACGGCGGCCGCAATCAGCGTAACCGTAAACCTCGCCGCGAAAACAATGGCCGCAACAAAGATGCTCGCGGCAAAAATGGCAACAATGGCGAGCGCAAAGAGCGGGCCCCACGAAACAATGACCGCAACGACAGAAACAACGACAACGGCCAGGCGGAACGCAAAGGCAAGAGAGAGCCAAAAGCCGAAAATCGCAACAAACGCGATCACGCCGACAGAGATCAGGCCAGCGAAGATTCCCAGCCAAAGCCTGATACAAGCAACTTGCCTACAGAGAACGGCACAGTGAAGTGGTTCAATAGAACCAAAGGCTACGGCTTTATCGTTAGAGAATCAGGCGAAGAAATATTTGTCCACCAGCGTTGCATTGTGACCACAGAGGAAGGCCAGCGGCCAAATCTACGTGACGGACAAGAGGTTACTTTTGTCGTGGTCAACCATGACAAAGGTGTTCAGGCAGATCGGGTTACGCCCATCAACTAATTGATTTGGCTACCAAATAATGAAAATTAAGGCGCTACTGTCTCAACGAATTGAGAGTGCCTTCGAGGCACTCGGTCTTCAAGGCCAAGCCATGCTGCAAGCTGCTAGCCGACCAGAGTTTGGTGACTACCAAGCCAATGGGGTAATGGCGGCGGCCAAACGAAGCGGGCAGAATCCAAAAGAAGTGGCCGCTCAGGTCATAGCCCAACTAGATTTAAAAGGCATCGCCAAAGACATCAGCATTGCTGGCCCAGGCTTTATTAACATCACGCTGGCTGAAGAATTTTTGGCCACCATCTGCAATACCCAGCCTTCTAAAACAGAAAACCCGCTGACAGCAGTAGTGGACTATTCTGGGCCAAACCTCGCCAAAGAAATGCACATTGGACATATCCGCAGCACCATCATTGGCGACTGTATTGCCAGAGTGTTAGAAGCCCAAGGACATAAAGTAGTTCGCCAAAACCATGTCGGCGATTGGGGCACCCAATTTGGCATGTTGCTAACTTACCTCAACGAAACCGGCGAAAACTCTGACGCGTTGTCAGACATTGAAGATTTTTATCGCGCGGCTAAGCAACGCTTCGACGAAGATGAAGACTTTAAGAACCGCAGCAGACAAACCGTGGTGGCGCTACAAGCAGGCGATGAGCAGGTACTGTCCCATTGGCACCGCTTCATCGATATGTCTATATCTCACTGCCAGCATCTGTATCAGCGCATGGGTGTTGAGCTAACGCGGGACGATATTAAAGGCGAGAGTTCTTACAATGATGAACTTGCGCCCATGATTGAGCAGCTTGCAAAAGCCAATTTGCTCACCGAATCAGAGGGTGCGCAGTGCATTTTCCTCGATGAATTCAAAAATAAGGATGGCGACATTCTGCCGTTGATCGTGCGCAAATCAGATGGCGGCTACCTCTACGCAACCACTGATATGGTCGCCCTGCAACATAGAACCCAAACCTTAGGCGCAGACCGAGTGCTGTACTTTGTTGACGCGCGTCAATCTTTGCACTTCAAGCAGATTTTCGCTGCAGGTAGAGCCGCCGGACTAGCCTCAGAACACGTTGAGCTGTCGCATATGCAGTTTGGCACCATGCTGGGCAAAGACAATAAACCCTTCAAAACACGCCAAGGTGCCTTAATCAAATTAGCCGATTTGCTCGACGAGGCCATTGAACGGTCACAAAAAGTACTTGCCGAGAAGCGTGGCGGCGCACCCGAAGATATGGCGCACCTTGCTGAGGTCATTGGCATTGGCGCGGTAAAATATGCAGACCTGTCGAAGAACCGCACCAGCGACTACGTTTTCGATTGGGACCAAATGCTCAGTTTCGAGGGCAATACCTCCCCCTATCTGCAATACGCCTACAGCAGAATACAAAGTATTTTCAGTAAGAGTGATGTTGCGAGAGACACTTTGCCTGAGCAAATAACCACCGTAGATGAAGCAGAACGCCGCTTGGCTGTTGCCATAGCCGGCTTCGATGACATGCTCGACTTAGTCGCAAAAGAGGGCTACCCCCACTATTTGTGCGGCTACTTATATGACCTTGCCGGCAGGTTCACTCAGTTCTACGAGCAATGCCCAATCCTCACCAGCGCAGACCAAGACAAAGTTCGCCGCCTGAGATTAGCCGAACAAAGCGGGGAAATTTTAGCCAACGGCTTAGAGTTACTGGGCATTGGTGTTGTAGAACGCATGTAGCCTTGGGCTTAAGCGTTGATCAATTTATAGGTGTTTGCCAATGAGCTTTACGACGCTTATCACAGCTAAAGAACTTGCCGATCACCCAGCTCAGGGCCTGCGTATTTTGGATTGCAGAGGCCGGCTTGGAGACCCCGCTTGGGGGCAAATGGCTTTTGACCAAGGTCATATTCCCGGCGCAGTGCATGCTGACATGGACCGTCACCTTGCCACCCAACCCAACCAACACGGCAGACACCCACTGCCCTCGCCTCAAGCATGGCTTGCTCAAATACAAGCGTGGGGTATTGAAAACCAAGACCAAGTTGTTGTTTACGACGACGCTGGCGGCAGTTTTGCAGGCCGCGCCTGGTGGATGATGCGTTGGCTTGGGCATTTGAATGTTGCGGTACTCGACGGCGGTTTAAACAATTGGTCAGGGCCGTTAACGGAGCCGGGAGGCCGCGTTGAAGCTTACTCACCGAGTCAATTCCAAGCCACTACTCCGCTGACAAAATTGTCCTCAGCTGAAGATGTGCTGACACTCAGTACAACGCTCATGAACGCCGCCAACACCGCAACTGAATATCTAATAGACGCACGCGCACTGGCGCGTTTTGCCGGCGATGAGGAACCCATCGACCCGGTCGCCGGACACATTCCCGGGGCAGTCTGCTTGCCCTTTAGCGACAATTTAGACGACCAAGGTTTTTTCAAAGCGCCAGACGACCTTGCTACACGCTTTCTTGCTCTGGGCTTAGAGCGCTCCCATAAAGACCCAGCTGTAACCATTTATTGCGGCTCTGGCGTCACCGCCATTCACAACATATTGGCCATGCGCATTGCGGGGTTTGGCGAAGCCGCCTTGTACGCGGATTCTTGGAGCGGTTGGATCGTGGACGCTAACCGACCAGTGGCTAGCGGATTAGACAAATAACTTTTTATGTCGCAAAGCCCGACCTATCACCAAGAATATATAGCCCCCGCTGCTCTGGACTGGATCAACGACCAGCCATTTTCTAAGCAGTATGAAGACATTTACTACACCGCTGACGGCACAGATGAAGTCCACAGAATCTACCTTAAACCCAGCGCCCTGCTTGAGCGCAAGGACTTGGGTGCGTGCATTAATGTCGGTGAACTGGGCTTTGGTAGTGGTCTAAATTTCGCCATAACCGCCACCGAGCTTTTACAACAAACCAACAAACACCTGCATTTCATCAGCTTTGAAGCACATCCACTGGACTACGAGGCGTGGCAAAAAATAGCCCCAACTCGCGCGAGCTTGCAAATATATAGAGTACTTGCAGACAACCCACCGCCGCTGCTCACGGGCTGGCACCGTCGCAGCTTCGCCAATGGGCGCGTACAGCTCAGCGTCTATCATGGCAACGCCTTAGACGGCCTTCAGGATTTAGCAAAGCGACAACGACAACCTGTAGATGCATGGTTCTTAGATGGCTTTTCACCGCCAAAGAATCCTGACATGTGGGACTTAAACATATTGTCTGCCATTGCAGACAACTCTACCCAAGGCACCACCGTAGGCTCTTTCACCTCAGCTGGAGCTGTAAGACGAGGCCTTGAAGCGCTGGGGTTTGCTATGCGCAAAGTTGATCAGCAGCCCATTAAACGCTCTAGTCTCGCCGGCACTTTAGTGGGTAACGGGGCCAAACAAAGACAAAGCACGCCTCAACGCGTAAGTGTTTTTGGCGCAGGTATCGCCGGATGTACCGTTGCTCGACACTTGGCCGACCAAGGCGTGCAGGTACAAATGTTCGATCCCAATGGCGTAGCCAGTGGCGGCTCAAAAATGGATGTCAGCGCACTGCATTGCAGATTGTTAGGCGACAGCAGCCCTGGCGCAGAATTTCGCGCCCGCGCTTTTCACTACGCCCGCAGCTACCACCCAAACTTCCCGGGATTCTCCGCCACCGGCGCGGTGCAACTGGCAATGAACGACGGCGAGTTGAGCAAAATTCGCAGAATAGCCAAGGTCTACGCACCTGACTCAAGCGCGACTCAGAATTGGCTGACCTATCTAGACGAGCAAACCTTAACTGACGATTTTCAGTTAGCCGGCCTTGGCGCATTGGTTTTCCCCAGCGCCGCAATAATCGACTTGCCCCAGCTTTGTCACGGCCTTATGGACCATCCGAACATTGAATTCGTTAAACAACCGGGCGTTGAGACAGACCATCAGCCCTTTATTGTCGCCTGCGCTGGCACCAGCAAAAATTTCGCCAACACTCAAAGCTTAGAAATTGGCGAGATGTACGGCCAATTAGATTGGATAAAGCCGGTGACTCAAGCACGAATACCCATGCCAATAGTGGGCAACGGCTATGTCATCCCCGGCGACAAAGAGTGGACCGTGGGCAGCAGCTACGAATACGAACCGTGGACATCGGCGGAGGCGAGCACGAGTAACATCAACAAAAACCGACGCTTTATCGGCGACGGCAAAATGACATCACTGCGCCATAAGCGCGCACCGCGCTGTGTCTCTAGCGACCGCGAACCGGTGGTTGGCAAGCTCAGTGACATGGGATGGATTTCCACCGCGCATGGATCAATGGGCACCAGCTCCGCGCCCATGGCCGCAGCTATGATTAGCAGTCAACTATTGGGCTGGATTGCGCCGGTCTCCCAGCGTGTGGAAACCAATCTCAGCCCTCAGCGCTTTATTGCCCGCCAAGCTCGGCGCGGGGTAAAGCATGTAGGGCCTAAACCGGACTAGTTGAGTGTGCGTTGACGCACGCAGTCAGCACTTACCTAAACAGCAGGCAAAAAAAAGCGCACCTTCAAATGGATGCGCTTTAATTTTCTGATCCTGCACAGGACCAAGACTCAGAGCAAAATTAACGCTCTTGAATCACGCGCACGTTAATCACGCTTTCAATGGCTCGAATTGCTTCAAGCAGGCCTTCATCTGGTGCTTCCGATAGATCAATTAGGTTGTATGCCAACTCATCACGGCTCTTATTGATCAGATCAATCACGTTGATGTTGCGCTCTGCTAATACCGCAGTCATTTGGCCCAACATGCCTGGCACGTTGTGGTTACTTACTGCCAAGCGATAGCCAGAAACAGCATCTGCACTTACCGCTGGGAAATTCACAGAATTCACAATACTGCCGGTTTCTAAAAACCGTACCAACTGGTCCGCCGCCATTACCGCGCAGTTCTCTTCCGCTTCGTCGGTACTCGCACCTAAGTGTGGGGTGAGCATTACGCGGTCGTGGTCCAACAAACCTGGCACTGGGAAGTCGGCGACATAGCGGCCTAAATGCCCACTGGCTAGGGCGGCTTTTAATGCATCCGAATCAACAATGGGCTGGCGCGCAAAGTTCAACAACACGCTGCCTGGCTTAAATGCCTTTAGCGCTTCTTCATTAATCATGCCTTCTGTAGCAGGCAGCAATGGCACGTGAATACTCACGTAATCTGCTTTCGCAAAAAGACTTGGGAGATTTTGCATACGCTCTACCTGAGAAGGTATGCGCCATGCGGCGTCTACTGACAACGCAGGGTCGTAACCCAACACGTTCATGCCCAGATCCATGCCTGCCCGAGCAACCATAGAACCGATAGCGCCTAAACCAACCACGCCCAAGGTTTTGCCAACTAGCTCGCGACCCTTAAATTTCTTCTTCTCAGCTTCTACCAGCTTGTTCAACTCAGCTTCGTCTGTGACATTAGCCAGTGAACGCACGTAAGCGATGCCACCAAATACATCTCGTGATGCCAGCAATAAAGCGGTGATCACCAACTCTTTGACTGAATTAGCATTAGCACCCGGCGTATTAAATACAACAATGCCTTTTTCGCTACATGCCTGCACTGGCACATTATTAGTGCCTGCACCCGCGCGTGCTACCGCTCTTAGGTCAGGGTTGAGGTCTTCGGCTGCTAGCTTGTGACTACGAATCAACAATGCCTCAGGAGCCTCATGCTCGGCATTAACTTCGTAGCCGTTAGAAGGGAATCGCTCTAGGCCGATTGGCGCAATAGCGTTATAAGTTCGAATTTTATACATAGAATTTACGCCAGAAATGAAGCGAGCACGGTAGGCAACCCATGAGTTCAAGTCAAGGAGAACGCTTCATGATTAGATGAATTTGAGTAGCCTGACGCCCTGCTGGGTAATGAGTTTCGCGGTGAACTTTGTGCAAAAGAGGCTGTTCTGCGCGCAAATCTCGCGAGCTATTTAGCCACAGCCTCCAACTCAGCCACCAACGAATCACTGGCCTTCAGTGCAGTTACACCCCCAAGTGCCAGTTGATATTGCGGTGCATTGTCGCGCAAAGTTTTGAGCGCAATAAGCAACTGCTCTGTCCCTAGGTCTTCCTCTGCCACCACTTCGCTCAAGCCTTGCGCCTTGGCGTAAGCGGCGTTAGCCAGTTGGTCACCCCGAGACGCTGCCCCGGACAAAGGCACCAGTAGCGTGAGTTTTTTCAGCGCCCATAATTCAAACAGCGCATTAGCGCCCGCTCGCGACACCACAATGTCCGCTGCGGCCAACATATCGCCCCAACCCGCGTCCACATACTCCAACTCAAGGTATCCAGGCTGGCGCAGGTTTTTCGCCTTGCCCGGACCGCAGACATGCACCACAAAGTAACTCGCGCAAAGCTCAGGCAAAGACGCTCTAACAATGGCATTCAGCGCATCAGCACCTAAACTACCACCGGTGACCAACAAAATTGGCAGTCCATTTTCAACACCCAAAAAAAGTCGCCCTGCTGCGGCATCACCGTTGAGTAAATCCTCACGCACCGGGGTGCCAGTGTTTACAACCCGCCCCTTAAAACCAGCAAAACGGGTGTCAGCAAAACTAGAGCAAAGGGTCGACACAAAAGGCATGACCAAACGATTGGCCAACCCCGGCGTTAGATCTGACTCATGAGCGACAACAGGTATTCTCAACAACCAACCTGCAAACACAACGGGAAAAGAGACAAAACCGCCTTTAGAGAAAATTACATGAGGGCGAATTCTTCTGAGTAAAAACATCGCCTGAACAATGCCTAGAAAAATGCGGATGACGTCAGAAAAATTCTGCCAAGAGAAATAGCGCCGCAGCTTACCGGCGGACACACTGTGAAAAGTGATCGCCCTGTCACCCAACAACTTTTCTTCTAAACCGCTATGCGTGCCTACAAAATGCACTTGCCACTGCTTTTTGATCAACTCATCCGCCACAGGCAAGGCGGGCAGCACATGCCCAGCGCTACCGCCGCCTACAATGACAATGGTCTTTTTGGCGCTGTGTGTGGTTGCCTGGGATGCAGTGTCTGGTGCTGTGTCAGATGTTGTGTTTGCGTTTTGACTCATGAGCCTTCTTTATTTTGCAGCTGTCTAACTAAGACTGGAAGCACAGGTAGTAACAACACCATAACCCGTCACTGGACGCTAGTAACCCAAGACTTCTTTCAGTAAAGGCACGGTCAGCATGCGCTTATGTTGTAGCGTGGCGTAGTCCAACTTCTCCAAATCTTCTAACAAAACCTGCAACTGCCGAGGGCCACGGCGCAGCCAATATTCCAAAACACTTTCTGACAAATGGTAGCCGCGCTCTTCAGCCCGCAGGCGCAGCACTCGAGCTTTGCCTTTGTCGTCTAACGGTACAATTTGGTAATGACTCAGCGAGCGCATACGTGAATTAAGGTCGGCTAAATCAAAGTTCTCTAACAGCGCGGATTGGCTATGGGTGATAAGCAACGTGCCGGCAACGGCTTGTACGTGGTTGTAGAGGGCCATCAACAATTCCTCTGCTGAGGCATTGGCCTTCAACCCTTGGGCGTCATCCACCACCACTAAAATTTTTCGCCCTTGGCTCGCTGAAGATTCGAGCGCGGGACGAAACGCTTGCTGCAACCTTTGCTCGCTACCACCGGCTAGGTCTGCACAGCCAATAAAAAAACAGTGTTCGCCCTGCTCTAAACCTTCGCTGTAACGTCCCTTGAGCAGGTGACTGCGCCCACTGGACGCCTCGCCATAAATCCACATACCGCAGAAACCATCCACTTCACTGTGCAGACTCTTCAGCAATTCAACATTGTTGCCCACAACAAAGTTGTCCAACCTGGGTTGATGTGGCGCGTCTATAGAAAGTACATCCTGATCTAACAAATCAATAACCGCCTTCGTTAGATTTTACTTCACCGTCCACACTTCGCTCCTCGCGTAATTTTTTTAACTTCAGCGCCTTAGATGATCTATTCGTCCACACCACAATGTAATGCACGCCAGAAACCGCACTGAGCACGGCGAGCAGGTAAATGCCAAAATCGTCAACGGCAACATGGGCGTAATTTGCCGCCGCCCCTATGGGCAACTGACTGGCCATAAGCAGTGACAACACAAGCATCTGCATGGCGGTGTTGGCTTTGCTGATCAGACTGGGCTGAACCTTAATATAACCAATAATGACTCGATAAAGTGTGCCGCCAGCCAACAAAATCAGATCTCTACCGAGCGTCAGCAGCACAAGCCATAAAGGAATTAAATTCTGAATTGTGAAGACAATGAAGACTGCCGCGACCAGGAACTTGTCCGCCAAAGGGTCCAGCAGCCTGCCTAAATCAGTTTTCCAATGATACCTGCGCGCCAGTGCACCATCTAGCGCGTCGGAAAAACTGGCGATCAACATGAGGGCGAAAGCCTGCAGCGTTTGCCCATGCCACAAAAACCAAGTGGTGGGGAAAACCAAAATGATACGGATCACTGTGACGATATTTGGCAAATGCCGCATATCCAATTATCCCTGCCAACCCAATAGCGGCTGAGCATCCAGCGCGGTCAAATTGGTCAGCCGACCTTCCATGGCAAGTAATGACACCAAACGCTCTAGATTAGCCGAGGATAGTATTTGCAGCGAAATAACGTCCCCTTGCAGGGCCAACACGTCCACCCGTTCAACAAACTCGAATGCTTGCAAATAGGCCACCAGCTTCGAATAACTTTGCAAAGTATCTAAGCCGCTAATACTAATCTCGTGGTTTTGTGGGTCGCGGCCAAATATGGCGTACTCTTCAGCCAAACTGGTGGCGGCCATATCTACAGCCGAGCGGGCAACCCCTTCAATGTTTTGCGCTTGAACACCCCTTACACCAGCTGCCACAAAAGCGTTTGGCTTATTTGCATTGAACACACTCGAAGGACGCTCACCTGCTTGCACCTTCATCAACTGCCACTCTCCACTATACAAACGCTCACCCAAAATCTCCTGAACACTGAACCTGCCAATTAAGTACTGCGCTGCCCCATACCTTTCAGATGCAACATTGAGCGCATCGGTAAATTTGCCCCAAACATCACTGACTGAAACCAAAATGCTGTCGTCTAAGTCCATTAAGGGCAGCGCTACAGGCAGGCCTCTTAAATCCGCTTGACCAAGCAACCCTTGAACCAACTGGCTACTGTCATCAGCGCCTAGGATACGTCTTTGTCCGGGTTCATCCACTACCACCCACACCACTGTTTGCGGCCGTTTAGTCCACCAAATGGGTAATCCGGCTTGTCGAATCAGCGCTAAAACCGATTCCGCTTGAAAGGTAAACCTAATACTCAGCATCTGAGTTGCACCATCTCGACCCTGGCCGCGCACATAGTCAAACTTGCTGTAGTACTGATCGGGCGCGTCCAAGGCGGAGTTAACGATGCCAGATCGAGGTATGGTGGCGAGACCGGTCAAACGGGAAAGCACGATTAACAAAGCCTCTTGAGCCGCCGCCCGCCGGTTATTGCCGCTTTGGTCAGCCACCTGCTGGTCCACTCTGTACAACCGATCCTCTAGACGTTGCGCTGCAATACTTGCGCCGCTCATAGTCGTAAGCAGTAGGCAAATGCACGCATTGGCCATATTTTTGCGCAGAGGAAGCAGTAAGCGGGGTAGGACTTTTATCAGTGTCATGCTGCGATTTGAGCTAGCTATGGAAGGCCCCAGTGTAACGAAATTCCGCCGTTGGTAGAATGTTTCTGCGGCTTATCTCGTCTAAGATCCAATCTGGGATCCAGTCTGGGATCCAGTCTGGGATCCAGTCTGGAATCTAGCTTGAGATCTAGCCCGAGATCTGACCGGAGACGCCGTCTAAAATCCGGGCTGGGTCCTCACTTACGCTTAAGGGGAATCTAACAATGGCAGCTATAGACGAGGGTCTCGCCCAGCGGGTACGCGAAAGCCTTTTTAACTTGGCAGATTTCGCAGACATCAGTGAACGCAAAATGTTTGGCAGCCTTGTATTTATGATCAATGGGCATATGACCTGTGGCGTTGGCGACGAAGGTCTAATGTTGCGGGTGGGAGCAGACAGATATGCGGACGCGCTGACCCTACCACACGCCAAGGAAATGGATTTCACTGGCCGCCCTATGAAGGGTTTTTTATACATCTCCTGGGAGGGCATTGAGGCTGATGAAGATTTGTCCCGGTGGCTCGCGCTAAGCTTAAGCTTCATCTTGGCCCAACCGCCCAAATAGACAAAAAAAACAGGCAAAAAAGCAGTTGTCGAAATAGCCGTCACAATAAGAGAAAAATTACCCCTGCAGCCCACAGCAGAATTTATTAAAGCAAAGATAATCCTGTACACTGCACGCCTCGCGTCAAGATTAAAGGAACCCAGGTGCCGCAACCCCCGACATCAAACGATTCAACAGAAAATCACTCCAACGGCCTCACCTACAAACAAGCTGGCGTAGATGTGGAGGCTGGCGCTGAATTAATAAGACGCATTGGACCTGCTGCCAAAGCAACCCGCCGACCCGAGCTCTTAGGCGGCCTTGGTGGTTTTGCAGCGATGGCGGAAATGCCCGAAGGGTACACACAACCGGTCATTGTTACCGGCACTGACGGTGTGGGCACCAAACTCAAATTAGCCATAGATTACGCACGCCACGACGGCGTTGGGCAAGATTTGGTCGCCATGTGCGTGAACGACGTATTGGTTACCGGCGCCGAAGCATTCCTGTTTCTCGACTACTACGCCACAGGACGACTTGACATAGATGTAGCAGAGCGCGTTATTAACGGGATTGCCAAGGGCTGTGAATTAGCCGGTTGCACACTAGCTGGGGGTGAAACTGCGGAGATGCCCGGATTCTATAGCGACGGTGAATACGACCTTGCTGGTTTCTGCGTGGGTGTTGTAGAAAAAGCGAAAATCATCGACGGCAGTAAAATCAGTAGCGGTGACCAGATTATTGGGCTGCCCAGCAGCGGCCCCCATAGCAACGGTTACTCGCTGATCAGAAAAGTTATCGAACGCCAAGGCATGGTGCCTAATGACGACCTCTTGGACGACTTATTAGCGCCCACACGGATTTACGTGAAGTCAGTAAGGCAACTACTAGAACATGTAGACGTCCACGGCATGGTGCATATCACTGGTGGCGGATTTTTTGAAAACATTCCCAGAGTCTTTAACAACCCAGATCATGGTGCGCTTCTAAATCTGGACAGCTGGCAACAACCGGATGTTTTTTCTTGGCTACAACAAGCCGGCAATATCAGCAACGATGAAATGATGAGCACATTTAATTGTGGCTTAGGTATGTTGTTGTTGGTGGCTAAAGATGATGTTGAACAAACCTTGCAGACTTTAACAGACCAAGGCGAAGCGCCTGTGTTGGTCGGGCAAGTGGTTGAAGGCGACGTTGATGTTGCAAAAGGCCAGTTGCTGGTTCGCTAACGTGCCTTGAGTTAGAACTCGTATTTAGATCTAGCAATTAGCCTCCCAAAATATACCCTCATGGCTGGAACAAATTACTTGCCCAGCCTGCCTTCCCCTCTTAGACCATTGGCTCTTATTACTTTTTTTACTTTTTGGGCTTTTTAGGCCTTTTAGGCCTCGTTGCGCGCGTCCATTAAGCCGCAAAATTTCAGGGCTTGGGCTTTTCGAGCTTAGGCCTCTATGGCTTTGGAAGCGTCACCCCTGTTTGGCCCTGATACTTACCGCCACGATCTTTATAGGTGGTTTCACAGCGCTCGTCTGACTGAAAGAACAACATTTGCGCCACGCCTTCGTTAGCATAAATCTTTGCTGGCAACGTGGTTGTATTAGAAAATTCCAAAGTCACATGGCCTTCCCACTCAGGCTCTAAGGGTGTGACATTAACAATAATGCCGCACCGCGCATAAGTAGACTTACCCAAACAAATTGTTAGCACGTCCTCTGGAATACGAAAGTACTCAACGGTACTGGCCAGCGCAAAGGAGTTCGGTGGAATAATACACACGTCCCCTTCCACATCGACAAAGCTGCGTTCATCAAAGGCTTTAGGATCTACTGTTGCTGAGTGAATATTAGTAAAGACCTTAAACTGCGGACCACAGCGCACGTCATAGCCGTAGCTAGAGGTGCCATAGGAAATCACCTTATTGCCGTCTCGAGTTTTAACTTGGCCCGGTTCAAACGGTTCGATCATGCCCTTTTTAGCTTGCTCTACAATCCAGCGGTCGGCTTTGATGCTCATACGTTGTGTCTCTTGATGTCTTTAATAAAAATACTAAAAATACTGAAAAATTGTGTGCTATCCATGCGCTCACTCGCGCTCACTGGGGCATGCAAACGGGGCGTTAATCATCAACCATGCTAATGGTTGGCGTGCTGCCTTGCTTGCCCCATAACCGAGCCGCCATATTACGCGCTGCGTCTCGGTAAAGCGCACTAATGGCGGAGTCAGGTTCTGCTTTCACCGTTGGGTGTCCACCGTCAGCCTGCTGACGAATAGACATAGCCAATGGCAATTGCCCTAACAAAGGTACGCCCAAATCTTCTGCCACGCGCTTGCCGCCGTCCTCGCCAAACAAATGGCTGAGATGACCGCAGTTATCGCATTGATGAACGCTCATATTCTCCAAAATCCCCAGTACAGGAATGTCTACCTTGGCGAACATTTCTATACCCTTAAGGGCATCTAGCAGCGCTATATCTTGAGGCGTGGTCACAATTACTGCGCCGGCAACCGGTGCTTTTTGTGACAAGGTCAACTGAATATCACCTGTGCCCGGAGGCATATCAACAATCAGATAATCTAAATCGCCCCATAAGGTTTGACCCAAAATCTGTTGCAGCGCACCGCTGGCCATAGGGCCACGCCAAACCATGGGGGTTTTATCGGTAATCATAAAGCTCATAGACATCGCTTTTATGCCATGGGCTCGGATGGGGTCAAAAAACTTTCCGTCCTTTATATCTGGGCGACGGCCTTCTGCCACGCCAAGCATCATGCCCTGGCTGGGGCCGTAAATATCTGCGTCCAAGAGGCCCACTTTGGCACCCTCGGCGTCTAGTGCCAGAGCTAAATTTACCGCAGTGGTCGATTTGCCTACTCCGCCTTTGCCACTGCTCACCAAAACCACGTTTTTCACTTGGCCGAAGCCTCGACCCGGGGGAGATGAAAAACTAATGTCTAGCTCAATGTCGTCAACGCCCAAAAAAGCTGAGAGCTGCTCAGTCAATTTTGCCTGCATGCCTTGGGCCGGATAACCTAAAGTAACCGAAATGCGCTTGCCCGATGACAGTACCCGTGCACCCAGAGACTGCCACGTTTGCCCCAAATAGGGATCTACAAAATCTTCAACCTTCATCGATGTCTAACATCCAAATAAAACAAGGCGCATAGTGTAAGCCCATTTGCTGTAATTTGGCTTTATTCTTCTTCAGGGCAATGTATATTGCTCCGATCTTAACGCTGTCGATCATTTCCGCCGCGTTCAATGCTTTACGGTACTCATAGGCCCCACATGTCACGTCGAATTTTAGTTACTAGCGCACTGCCAAACGCTAACGGTCCCATCCACCTAGGACACATGCTTGAGCATGTGCAAACGGACATCTGGGTGCGCTTTCAACGCATGCGCGGCAACCAAACCCTCTATGTGTGCGCGGACGACACCCACGGCACGGCCACTATGATTAAGGCCGAAGAAGAATCGATAACCCCAGAGGTATTAGTAGAAAATATCCGTCAGTTGCACGTAAAAGACTTTCAGGGCTTTTTAATCAGCCACGACAACTACTATTCAACCCACAGTGATGAAAACCAACATTTCTCGTCGCTGATTTATAATCGCCTACAAGAAAAGGGCCTGATTTTTACCAAGGAAGTCGAGCAGCTATACGATGCAGAAAAAGGCCTATTTTTGGCCGACCGCTTCGTTGTTGGCGGTTGCCCAAAGTGTAAGGTTGAGGGTCAGTATGGCGACAACTGCGAGGCGTGCGGGGCCACTTACGACGCCACCGACCTAATACAACCCAAGTCCATCTATTCAGGCGCAACACCTCAGTTACGTGCTTCAACCCACTACTTCTTTGACTTAGCCAGCTATACCCAGTTCCTTAAGGATTGGACCCGCAGCGATGCGGTACAGCCAGAAATCGCCAATAAACTCAGCGAGTGGTTAGACGACGGGCTACGCGCTTGGGATATCTCAAGAGATGCGCCCTACTTTGGCTTTACCATTCCTGGCACTACCGACAAATATTTCTACGTTTGGATGGATGCACCCATTGGTTATATGGCCAGCTTCCAAAACTACTGCACTGCGCAAAACGACCCCAATTTACAGTTCGACGATTTTTGGCGTGCAGATTCCAGCGCCGAGGTGCACCACTTTATTGGCAAGGATATTGTTAACTTCCACGCGTTGTTTTGGCCTGCGGTTTTGGACGGCGCGAATTTCCGCACACCGACCAAGATACATGCACATGGCTTTGTCACTGTGGACGGCACCAAGATGTCTAAGTCTCGCGGTACCTTTATTCTTGCTGACAAATACCTCGAACATTTGAACCCAGAATACCTGCGCTACTACTACGCCGCCAAACTGAGCAATTCGGTAGATGACTTAGACATCAACCTAGAAGATTTTGTCCTCCGCGTTAATTCAGATCTGGTCGGCAAAGTCATTAATATCGCCAGCCGCACAGCAGGCTTCTTGGTGAAAAACTTCGACGGTGTCATGTCAGAGGCAGTACATGACAGCGAATTAATGACCAAATTCACGGAGCAAGCCGAAAACATTGCGGCGCTTTATGAAGAGGGTGAGTTCAGCAAGGCAGTGCGTGAAATCACAGGCTTGGCAGATTTAGCCAACCAATACATTGCTCAACATGAACCTTGGGCAATGGTGAAAAATTCCGAGTTACACGAACAGGTGCAGTTAGTGTGCAGCCAAGCCATTAACATGTTCCGCTTTTTGGCCATTTTCCTAAAACCAATTTTACCGGTGACCGCGGAAAAGGCAGAAGAATTTCTGGGCGTTGCGCCGCTTGCATGGTCTGACTGCGAGCATTTGCTCTGCGGCCATAAGATCAACAAGTTCAAACCTATGTTGCAGCGTATCGAGGGCAAAACCGTGGCTCAACTAGTAGAAGCATCCGCGGAACCCGCAGCGCAAACTACTGACAACAAAACAGCGGAAAAGAACAAACAGCAAAAACCTGCTCAGCTTGCAAAAAACGAGGGCAAAAACTCTGACGGTGATTTTATTGATATAGATGACTTCACCAAAGTGAGTCTAAAGGTGGCGAAAATTATTGCCGCCGAGGCGGTAGAAGGCGCGGACAAACTGCTTAAGCTCACGTTGGATGTAGGCGACCATGAACGAGCTGTCTTCTCAGGCATCAAAGAAGCCTATAACCCAGAAGATCTGGTGGGCCGGTTAACGGTTGTGGTTGCCAACCTAGCGCCGAGAAAAATGCGCTTTGGTGTTTCCGAAGGCATGGTCTTAGCAGCAGGGCCCGGTGGCGCTAACATTTTCTTACTTGCACCTGACAGCGGCGCAGAGCCGGGCATGGACGTTAAGTAATGACAGACTATGGCGTCACAGCAACAATTCTCTGGGTAGCGCGCCTACCCAATACGCTTTGCTAGCCCCAGTAAACAATTGCCGCGCGGTATGCCGCCGGCTGTATCGGCTTTGTAAGCTGGGCCGCACTGAGCGCACTAAGCCGTGCGTGATAAACCCATGCCCAAGCACCCAGCACGGGCTAACCAAAAGACGCCTTAAACTGTGACTGAACTTGGCCTAATTTTAATCGGCGCGCTGTTAGTCAACAATTTTGTCCTAGCGCAGTTCTTAGGCCTTTGCCCTTTTATGGGCATCACTAAAAGCTACGACACCGCCTTTGCGACAGGTCTGGCCACAACCTTTGTACTCGCTCTAGCAGCCGTCATTTCCCACCTAATTTACCACGGCATTTTAGTGCCCTTAGACCTGACTTACCTGAACATTATTTTATTTATTGTGGTCATTGCTGGCCTAGTACAGCTGATCCAAGTTTACCTCCACGCCACCTCACCGGTTTTACACCAACTGTTAGGCATCTACCTGCCCCTCATCACCAGCAACTGCGCGGTATTGGGCGTGACTTTACTGGCCATCAATCAAGATCTTACGCTGCTACAAACACTCACCTTCGCCATTGGCGCTGCGGCTGGGTTCACGCTGGTCATGGTCTTATTTGGTGCCCTGCGCGAGCAGTTACAACAAGCCAGCCTGCCCGAAGCTTTTGCAGGCACGCCCATCGCCTTAATCAGCGCAGGCCTAATGAGCCTGGCATTTATGGGCTTTCAAGGCATTGGTAGCTGATGTTTGGACCACTGCTCATCATTTGCGCGTTGCTGGTATTTGCCGCTGGCGTGCTATTGATTCGTGGCAATGTGGCGAAAGACGAAGACAGCCTTATTACAACCATTGACACACTGCTGCCGCAAACCCAATGCGCCCAATGCGGTTATCCCGGCTGCCGCCCCTATGCACAGGCCGTGGCTGAAGGCGCGCAAATAGACCTTTGCCCGCCCGGCGGACAAGAATTGGTGGTTCAGCTCAGTGAGTTAATGGGCGTTGAGATACCCGCCCAAAAGTTAGCCGAACCGCTAGCCTTGGTTGCCGTCATCGACGAAGCCGAGTGTATTGGTTGCACGTTGTGCCTGCCGCCCTGTCCAGTGGACGCCATCATTGGCGCCCAAGGGTTTATGCACACCGTGCTCAGCAAAGACTGCACCGGCTGCGAACTATGCATCGCACCCTGCCCAGTAGACTGCATTACCTTAGAACCGGTCGCCAACGTAAGCGCAAATGTGATCGACAAGCCCTTCGAACTAAAAGGCAAAGGATGTATTAACTGTGGTCAATGCGCACCAGCTTGCCCCAAGGACTTGCTGCCTGACCAACTACTCAAACTGGGTAACGGTGAATTATGGGAACAGGCGAGTGAGTTGAACCTTCAAGACTGCATTGAATGCAGCTTATGCGACCGAGTATGTCCCAGTGAAATCAATTTGGCGCAGTTTTTCGGCCACGGCAAAGTGATAGAAAAGCAGCGCCTGGCCGTCAATGCAGAAAAGCTACGTATTCAAGATCGCTTTGAAAACCACCAGGCACGCCTGCAAGCGAAAGAGCAAGAGGGCAACCAGCGTCGCCAGCAGCGTATGAACGAGCGCCTGCAAAGACTTCAGCAGAGTCGGGGCGGCGATCAATGAAAGCACGTAAAATCATTAAGACACCCAATGTCATGGCATGGGTGCTCGTCGCACTGCTCCCTGGCTTAGCCGGTATGACCTTCTATTTTGGCTTGGGCGTATTGTGGAATTTATTCTGGCTATCTGCCCTTTGCTTGGCTACCGAGGTGCTGGTTGTAGCCCTTCGAACCGGCAGTCTTTCTCCAGCGCTTTTGCGCGCGCCCTTACAGAACAACCTTGGCGACGGCACAACCTTACTCGCAGCTTGGCTCATTGCCATCTGCCTTCCGCCCTATGTTTCTATACAGATTTTAGCCGTTGCGGCGCTGGCCTCCATTGGCCTAGCAAAACACGCTTATGGCGGGCTAGGTAACAATATCTTTAATCCAGCCATGGTGGGCTACGCGGTAATACTGCTGTCTTTCCCCCAGGCATTAGCCGCATGGCCGGCACTGGGCGGCGCAGAAAATTTAGCGTCGGATGCCCTAAGCGGCGCCACCTACCTTTCAGAATTTCGCTACCGCGACGCTATGACCGTTGATGAGTTTTTGCTCAACAACCCACAAGTCATGCACCAACAAATTATCGCTGGACTATTTTTACTCGGCGGTTTGGGCCTAATCTATCTACGGATTATCAGTTGGCGTATTCCTCTGGCACTACTGATTACCGTTGGACTGCTGGCAAGCGTCACCTATGACCAAGGCTCCACTCAAAGCATGGGGTCTGCGTGGTTTCATTGGGCCACCGGCGGCACTATGGCCGCAGCTTTTTTTGTGGCAACAGACCCTGTCACTCATCCAAGTCGCCATAGTCATCAGATAATTTTTGCCGTCAGCATTGGCATCTTGCTATTTGTCATTCGCACCCAAGGCAACCTACCCGACGGCATCGCTTTCGCCGTTTTGTTGGCTAACTGCGCAACACCATTGCTCAATCGCATCCACAGACAGCGGGAGAAACAGCATGTTTAAAACGCTGGCTTCGCTCGCGTTAATCGGCGCAGCCTGTGGCCTTGCGTTGTTTGGCTTAAACGACATAACTCGCAGCGACATTGAAAAAAACCGAACAAAAAAAGCTCGAGAGATAATGACCGAACTGCTCAAACAACCCCTACCCGACGACATTGTTTGGGTAGAGGGTGTTAGCGGGAATTGTCAGCTGGGCTATTTCGTTACGCATGCAGAAAACGGCTATTCAGGACCGATCAATTTTTTTGCCCTGTACCAGCCAAATCTATCGACGCAGATCCCTCTGGATAAGGAAACGACTAGGACAGAACAGCTCAGTTTGCGGGTCACACGTCATCAAGAAACCCCAGGCATTGGTGATTTCATTGATCACAAGCGCGAGCGCTATCTGCCAGACCTCGACCAGCAATCAATTGCACAATGGCAGAACTTGGACAATATTACCGGTGCGACCATTACCCACCGGGCGATTAAAAAAGCGGCACTGAACATTCAAACCCGGGTCCGCTATCACAACGAGAAATATCCCTGTGTCGAATAACGATTTCAGCCGCGGCGCAATAGAAAACAATCCGGCCTGGGCGCAACTTCTGGGTCTGTGCCCACTACTGGCTGTAAGTAACAGTATTTCTAACGCACTGGGTTTAGCCTTGGCCAGCGGGTTTGTTTTGCTGGGCGCTAACACAAGCATTTCTCTACTGCGAAAAATTATCCCGGACGTTGCTCGTCTGCCCTGCTTTGTTCTTATCATCGCCACCTTCACCACCGTAGCAGTCATGGTTTTAGAAGCTTACGCCTTTGACCTGTTCACTCGCATTGCGCTCTTCATTCAAATCATTGTGACTAACTGCATGATTCTGGGCAGGGCAGAAGCTTTTGCAAGCCGACAACCTGTGGGCCGCGCAATAGTGGACGCGCTTGGCACCGCAACGGGGTTTGCTATTGCACTCTTAGCCTTGGGGGCAGTGCGCGAGGTGCTGGGTAACGGCACATTGTTCAATGACATGGATTTATTGGTAGGCGACATAGGCACTGACTGGCGACTGACAATTTTTTCCTCAGCACCACTGCCCTTGGCACTGTATCCTCCCGGCGCATTCCTTTTGGCTGGGCTTTTGTTCGCAGGGGTGAAGGCGCTGACAGCAACACAAAATGGCCCTAACGCTGAAAAAGGTGCTGGAGAAGGCGCTGAAAAAGAGATTGAGAAAAAACCTGGCCAAGAATCTGGCGCGGCCAATGAGGCAATGCGCAATACGAACCCATAAGTTAATATCTACCCATTCTATTTAGAGGTGGTCTATGAACGCTGACAAACGCCATGAAATTTTCACCCGCTTGCGCGCAGAAAACCCAAACCCCACCACCGAGCTTAATTATAATTCGCCCTTTGAATTACTGATTGCCGTTTTGCTTTCGGCTCAAGCCACCGACGTTGGTGTCAACAAAGCCACAGGGCCACTATTTGCTGCGGCTAACACCCCAGAGGCGATCTACAAGTTAGGCATAGATGGCCTAAAGGAATACATCAAGACCATTGGCTTGTTTAACACCAAAGCCGTGAACGCGCACAAAACCTGCAAAATTTTGATGGACGACTTCAACAGCAAAGTACCGGAAGACCGCGCCGCATTGGAAGCGCTACCCGGTGTGGGCCGCAAGACCGCGAACGTGGTACTCAATACCGCCTTCGGCCACCCCACCATTGCGGTAGATACCCACATTTACCGCGTGTCCAACAGGACCAAAATAGCGCCCGGGAAAAATGTCCGTGAAGTTGAAGACAAACTGATCAAGTTTGTGCCCGCGGAGTTTAAAGTAGACGTACACCACTGGCTGATCCTTCATGGGCGCTACGTCTGCGTGGCACGCAAACCTAGGTGCGGTAGCTGCAGCATTGAAGATTTATGCGAATTTAAAGATAAAACCGACGACTGAGGTTTTTATGAGAATGGCGTCGGCTATAGCTATAGGTCGACCAAGCTCACGTTGGTTAGTGGACCGCCAAAGAAATAGCCGCCGACTTTACGAAACCGCTCAACACCGTCGGTTGCCAAAAATACCATCTCATTGTCCGTTACCGGCGTATCGCGCAGCAAATCCAGCTTTGATAAATCGTCAGATACAGTAGCAGCTGTTGTTTGCGCCGAATCCACCACCTGCACATCAGCGCCCACCAAGGCCTCAATTTGCTGACGAAATAGCGGGAAGTGCGTGCACCCTAGGAGCACTGTTTTGGGGTGGCTAGAGGCATAAGCCGCACCATCCACAAAACCCCGCAACCCATGTTCTAAGGTATGTTGGGTAAGTGAGGCCGCTTGATCACCCACCCAACCTTGCTCTGCCAAGGTCACCCACAACGGGCAGGCTCGACCAAAAACCGTGAGTGACGGATTTTGTTGGAGCAATGCGCGCTGGTAAGCACCGCCTAGGATTGTACTTTCTGTGGCTAAGACCAATACCCCACTGGCATCAGCCTGCATTGCAGCAGCTTGCGCACCGGGTTCTACCACACCGTAAACCGGCAGGGGCGCAAAGTCTTGAGCGAGCATTTTAAGAGCGGATGCAGACGCGGTATTACAGGCAACAACCAAGGCTTTGACCCCTCGACGAACCAACTCTTTAGAGGCTTGGCGCGCGTAGCGCACCACAGTGTCTGGGGATTTGGTGCCGTAAGGTAGCCTAGCGCTATCGCCCAAGTAGATAAACTGCTCGTTGGGCATGGCCTTGGCCAATGCCGATAAAACAGTTAACCCACCCATACCCGAATCAAACACGCCAATGGGCAGCTGTCGATCCGGCTGTTGATCAGACTGTGAATCAGACATGACCGAGTTCTACAGCCTTGGACTAAGAGTAGTCACGACCACGCTTGGCACCTAAGCGTAGGCGCAGTGCATTGAGTTTTATGAACCCACCAGCGTCCACTTGGTCGTAGGCACCTTGGTCATCCTCAAAGGTCACCACGTCTTCGTCGTACAAACTGTCTGCGGAAGCCCGGGCCACAACCGTGACAGAGCCTTTATACAGCTTCAGCGTAACGGTGCCGTTCACGGGAATTTGCGACTCATCGATCAGTGCTTGCAGCACTTTACGCTCTGGTGACCACCAATAGCCGTTATAGATCATTTTCGCGTAGCGCGGCATCAACTCATCTTTAAGATGGCCTACTTCGCGATCTAAAGTAATCGACTCCATGGCTCTGTGACCGCGCAACATAATGGTGCCGCCCGGTGTTTCATAACAGCCGCGAGACTTCATGCCGACCATGCGATTTTCTACGATGTCGGATCGTCCAACTCCATGGATTCCGCCCAAGCGATTCAATTCACGCAACATTTCTGCGGCTGAAAGAGCTTTGCCATTGAGCGCAACAGGGTCACCGGCTTTATAGGTAAGTTCAATAATCTCGGCTTTGTCCGGCGCCGCCTCTGGCGCAACGGTCCAACGCCACATGTCTTCATCAGCCGGGCTGCTCGGGTCTTCCAAGCCGCCGCCCTCGTAAGAAATGTGCAGTAAATTTGCGTCCATTGAATAAGGTGACTTAGAGCCACGCTTATAGTCCACGGGAATTTGATGCTTCTCACAAAAATCCATCAGTGATTCACGCGAACTCAGATCCCACTCGCGCCAAGGCGCAATAACTCGGATATCTGGATCCAATGCATAGGCGCCCAATTCGAAGCGCACTTGATCATTACCCTTACCGGTAGCGCCATGAGAAACGGCAAAAGCACCAGTTTCTTGAGCAATTTCAACCAAACGGCGCGCAATCAAAGGCCGCGCAATACTGGTACCCAGCAAATACTCACCTTCATAAACGGTGTTGGCGCGAAACATGGGGAATACATAGTTGGCGACGAAATCTTCGGTGATGTCTTCGATATAGATTTCTTTCACGCCCATGGCTTTGGCTTTTTCACGGGCTGGCTCAACCTCTTCACCTTGGCCGATATCCGCAGTAAAAGTTACAACTTCTGCGTCGTAAGTTTCTTGCAACCAGCGGCAGATGACCGAGGTGTCTAAGCCACCAGAATAAGCGAGGACGATTTTGTTTTTGTCTGACACGGAACTTCCCTTGAAATTGACCGCGCCATCTTATGCGATGCCTCTTTAGATGACCATATATATGCATTACCTCCATTAAGAAAGAATGGGAATACTGAGAAATTAACCCTAGCCGTTATTGAATTCTGTTATCGTGCCGCTATGGAAATATCTGAGCGCTTTCGCGGCTACTTGCCGGTTGTTGTTGATTTGGAAACCGGTGGATTCAGCAAGGAATCTAACCCGGTGCTTGAGATCGCCTGTACCTTTCTCACCATGAACGAGGACGAGTTGTCGGTGAAACGGCACGCTCGATGGGACGTAAATCCATTCCCAAATAGCATTATTGATCCCGCGAGTTTGAAGGTCACAAAAATTGACCTAGATGACCCGGATCGAAATGGTATCGATGAGAAAGATGCATTGACCGAGTTCTTTCGCGAGGTCAGAGAAGAAATGAAAGTATCTGGTTGTCATCGCGCGGTAATGGTGGCGCACAACGCTTCCTTCGATCAGGGCTTTATCAACATGGCCTGCGAAAGGACTAATTTAAAGCGCAATCCATTTCACCCCTTCACGGCATTAGATACCGCAACACTTGGCGCCCTGGCGTTTGGTCACACGGTTCTGCGCGAAGCATGTCGCCGAGCTGGGATAGATTTCAGCGAAGCCAAGGCGCATAACGCTGCATACGACGCAGAACGCACAGCTCTGCTGTTCTGCCATATCGTCAACGCTTGGGATTATCAAACTGCCTGGCTGGATTCAGCCTGGGATTCAGACGGGGATTAAGGTAGCGGTTGCTACTCCGCTTCAGGAGAAGGATATTTAGCACTGGTCTCAACCAGCAACGTTTCCAGCTCACCGGCTTCAAACATTTCAGTGATGATGTCGCAACCGCCCACTAGCTCACCATCTACCCACAGCTGTGGAAATGTCGGCCAATTTGCGTATCCGGGCAATGCCGATCTAATTTCTGGGTTGCTCAGAATGTCTACATAGGCAAAGCGCTGACCACAGGCCACCATGCATTCGATCGTTTGCGCAGAAAAACCACACTGAGGTGCTTGAGGAGAACCCTTCATATATAAAATGATCGGATTTTCAGTAATTTGCTGCTTGATGTTATCCAAGACTTCTTCTGACATATTGAGCACCTCTCTTTAGAAGGGCATATTGTAGCCCTTAATGTTTATCTTTTTATACGATTTTACCCGGCATCGCTGAGCAACAGAAAACTCTGCTCTATTAATGCGGTTAAAGCGAGATTTTACAAGTAACAACATAGCCACTGAAGCGGGCCTAGGCGCTGGGCCTATATTTTTTGCACTTGTTAACTTTTTCAACTTTTCTAATTGGGAACCGATCCATGGCTATACCTTTGGCTACACCTTTAAACCAAGTGATCCAACGCAAAGGCACCCAGAGCACCAAATGGGAAAAGTATGGCGACCGGGACATTCTGCCTTTTTGGATAGCAGACATGGACTTCGCTTCGCCGGACTTTGTTTTGCAGGCACTACAACAACGCCTAGAGCACCCTATTTTGGGCTATAGCCAACAGCCAGATTCACTTACCCAAGCTTTTCAAGGTTGGTTGGTACACCACTTTGGCTGGCAGGTGCGCGAAGAATGGATCGTTTGGCTGCCCGGTGTAGTACCCGGTCTGAATATGGCTGCGCACACGCTGACAAGTGACCAAAGCATTATGATCCCCACCCCGGTCTACTATCCGTTTTTAGCAATTGGCGAAAACGCTCATGTGGAGCAAATACTTACACCGCTGAGACTGGTTAACGGTCGTTGGGAAATGGACATTGACCATATGGGTCAACAGCTGGCTAAAAACACCAAAATGGTCTTTATTGCCAACCCGCAGAACCCTACCGGGCGCGCTTACAGCTTGAAAGAGCTACAAGCACTGGCTGAATTTATTCAAACAAACGATCTGTTGCTGGTGTCTGATGACATCCATTGCAACCTCATCATCGACCCATTAGCCCAGCACCTGCCCATTGCTCACGCCGTGCCGGAAATTGCCAAACGCACCATTACACTTTTTGCTGCAACCAAAACTTATAACATTCCGGGCTTAAGTTGTGCCGCGGCGGTGATTCCAGATGCACAGTTAAGAGCGCGCTTTCAGGCAAAAGAACAAGGCCTAGTTTCTGGCGTTGGTCCATTGAACCATATTGCATCAGAAGCGTGTTTTAACGACCGCTCGGACTGGGTGCCCAATCTGCTCACCCAGCTGCGCAGTAATTACGAGCGGCTGCAAACCGTTGCTGGCCCAAGGATGTCGACATTGGAAGCCACCTACCTAGCTTGGATAGATGTACGCGATTTAGGCTTAAACGACATCGACGCCCATTTTGAAAACCACGGTCTGGGCGTCTCCAACGGCAAACAATTTGGCCTGGAAGGCCATATAAGATTTAACTTTGCCTGCCCTGAGGCGACGTTGAATGAAGGCTTGGCACGGTTGAGAGAAAGCCTAAGCACCTAGCGGAGGTACAACTCTTAAAACCGCTGGCAACGTTTTCATAGCCGTATGTCATTTAAACCATTCTCACAGTTGCTGGGCGCGATGGGTTTTAGTAGTATCTCGCTCTTATTGGCCGCATTCGTTGCGGCCTTTTTCGTTTTGGCTTATTGTTTTTCTCTTAATTTGAGTATGTGTTGCGGCCTTGCCAAAAAGCTTAGGGCTGTTAAAGAGCATTTATAGAACTGGTTTTGAGCAATAGTTAAGCGCAAAGCGGCAGTTAACTTGAACTGCTGAACTGAATAGTTAGGCCAATATTTATTAGCCACCAAGCATTTATATGAGTCATTTGTATAAATCATTTATATAAATAAAGAGTAGTCACTCAAAAGTTGTAGATATGAACCACGTCATGAATACCTATGGTCGAATGCCCGTAAACTTTGTTAGCGGCCACGGCAGCTACCTAGAAGATACTGAAGGCAAACGCTATCTCGACGGTCTCACCGGCATTGCTGTGTGCGGTTTAGGTCATGCGCACCCACACGTGGCCCAAGCCATTGCCAAGCAAGCGGGCACATTGGTCCACACCTCAAATTTATACGAAATACCCTTACAAACCGCTTTGGCCGAACGCCTTTGCCGCAAGTCGGGTATGGATAACGTATTCTTTTCTAATTCAGGCGCAGAAGCCAATGAAGCTGCAATTAAATTGGCGCGCCTGAAAGGCAACAACAAAGGCATTAAGTCACCGTGCATTGTGGTGGTAGACGGCAGTTTTCATGGTCGCACCATGGCAACCCTAACAGCCACCGGTAACCGCAAAGTACATGCGGGCTTTGAACCCTTACTCAGCGGTTTTGTCCGCGCGCCTTTTGATGACATTGAAGCCATTGAAAATATCGCCAGCAACAACCCAAATGTAGTTGGCCTATTGGTTGAACCCATACTCGGTGAAGGCGGCATACACATACCCAAAACCGGCTATCTTGCGGCTCTTAGAAAAATTTGTGACCAGTATGACTGGTTGATGATGGTGGACGAGGTACAAACCGGTAATGCAAGAACCGGCAAATATTTCGCCTTTCAACATGAAGGCATCATGCCCGACGTGGTCACCACCGCGAAGGGACTGGGCAACGGCATGCCCATTGGCGCATGCCTGGCCCACGGTGAAGCCGCGTCCCTTTTTGTACCGGGCAATCATGGCTCCACTTTTGGCGGCAATCCGCTGGCCTGTGCTGCAGCCCACGCAGTGATTGATGTCATAGAGCAAGACAACCTAGAAGAGCGCGCCTTGGTCTTAGGTGAGCGCATTCAAGAGGGCTTTCGACAAGCCCTTGATGGCAACAATAATGTCAAAGAGATTCGCGGCGCAGGACTTATGTTAGCCGTGGAACTCAATGATGACGCCCCAGACTTGGTGCATCGCGCATTGACCAATGGCGTGCTGATCAATGTCACCCAGGGCAATATTGTGCGTCTACTGCCCCCTTTGACGATGACAGATGCTGAGGCAGATGAGTTAGTCGCCAAAGTATCCGGCCTAATCAACCCTTAAAAATTCAACAAGTACTGATGAGTAATACTCCTATGGCAAAACGGGATTTTTTGTCTTTGCTGGATTTCACCAGCGATGAACTTAAGTATGTGGTTAATCGAGCTAAGGCTTTCCGCAAAATGCACGCAGCTGGCGAAGTCCACCAACCACTTGTGGGCAAGACCGGCGCGCTGATATTACAGCTGAGCAGCACGCGAACCCGCGTTGCCTTCGAAGCAGGTTTTGCGCAGATGGGTGCTCACGCTATTTTCCTAGGCAGTGCAGATACACAGATTGGCCGCGGCGAACCCATTGAGGACCTCGCAAGAGTGCTGTCTGAAATGGTGGACATTGCCATGATCAGAACACTGGACCAGGAAGCTATGGAGCGCCTAGCAGAGTACGCAAGCATTCCCGTCATTAACGCCATGAGCTCGCTACTGCACCCGTGCCAACTGCTGGCAGACATACAGGCATTTGAAGAACACCGTGGATCTATTGAAGGCAAAACCGTGACCTTCCTGGGCGACGGCTACAATATGTGCCACTCCTATATCAACGCGGCCAAGCAATGGGGCTTTAATTTAAGAATTGCTTGCCCAGATAGCCATCAGCCCAACACGGACATTCTCGCCAGCTGTGCAACAGCAGAGCGCGTACTGGACCCACGCGAGGCTGTTGAAGGCGCGCACCTGGTGGTTACTGACGTATGGTCGTCTATGGGTCATGAAGGACAAGAAGCTGATCGCCGCGGAACCTTTGGCCCTTATCAAGTCAATGAGGCGCTACTGGACCTAGCAGACCCGGAAGTATTGTTTATGCACTGCCTACCCGCCCATCGTGGTGAAGAGGTCAGCGAGACATTGCTGGATGATCCTAGATCAGTGGTCTTTCACGAAGCGGGCAACCGCCTGCACACGCAAAAGGCATTGGTAGAGTTTTTGCTGTTAGGCCGTCAATAAGACGCTAGCTAAACATAGGCGGGGCAAATTAGGCGGGCTAAATTGGGCGATATATGGCCGCCGACGCCCAACCGCTTATTAGCACTTCATTGAGGTGCAGCCTAAGAAACTTTCTATAAAAGCCTTATATAACGAAAAGGCTACTATGAAGAAAGCGCCTGACTCAGCGCCTGGTTATAACCCTTCAGCAATTGCGCTCTGGCTGAGTCGGTCATAATGGGGGCAAAGCGTTTATCCAAACGCCAGTGGGTTGCCGCATCTTCCAAGTCTTTCAGCACGCCACAGCCAATGGCAGCAAGAACACCCGCCCCCTTCGCCGTGGTTTCAATATCTGCGGGGCGCTCAACAGTTACGTGCAAAATATCACTCAGAAACTGGCACAACGCCTCGTTCACCACCATGCCACCATCCACCCGCAGCGTATTAACCGGCGCACCTTCCTCTGCCATTAAGCTGAGCAAAGTTTCCGTTTGAAACGCAACGCTTTGCAGGAACGCTGTAATAATATGATCTTTGTCGCTGTTCAATGTCAGTCCGGTGATTAGACCTCGAACATCTGGCCGCCAATGCGGCGCGCCTAAACCGGTAAAACCAGGCACAACATATACGCCCTGGGTGTCGCCACCGGTGCGCTCGTAAGCCAATTGTGTATCTGCGGCATGCTCAATTATCCCCAACTGATCGCGCAGCCACTTCACCGCCTGCCCCGCCACAAAAATACTGCCTTCCAGCGCATAGCTGGTTCGCCCATCAATGCGATAAGCAATGGTGGCCAATAAATTTTTCTTCGAGTAACGCACCTGCTCGCCGGTGTGGGTCATGACAAAACAACCGGTGCCGTAGGTGCTTTTAGACATGCCGGGCTTAAAACAAGCTTGCCCTATTAATGCCGCCTGTTGGTCACCGGCAACGCCCAGTATGGGAATCGGCGCGCCAAACCACTCAGAGTCTGCAATACCAAACTCAGCAACGCTATCGTGTACCTCAGGCAATATACCCGGAGGAATTTCAAAGTAGTCTGTGAGCTCAACACTCCACTGATGAGTGGTGATATCAAATAACTGAGTTCTGCTGGCGTTGGTTGCGTCTGTGACATGACGCGCGCCCTTGGTCAGCTTCCAAATTAAGAACGCATCTACCGTGCCAAAGCAAAGCTCGCCAGCTTGGGCTTTTGCCTGAGCTTCAGGGACATTGCTCAGAAGCCAAGCCAATTTGGTGCTAGAAAAATAGGGATCAATAATCAGTCCGGTGATTTGATTAATCGCCGCGGCCAAATCTCGACCGTCAGCCAACTGCTCACCCGCCATCTCAATACACCGGTCTGCGCCACGGCGGTCCTGCCAAACGATGGCGTTGTATAAGCATTCATCCGTCTGCCGGTCCCACAACAAAGTGGTCTCACGCTGGTTGGTGATGCCAATGGCCTGTATTTGGCTGGCCTTAAGAGATGAGGCTTTTATAGCGTCTCGACCCACCTGCAAAATAGACTGCCAAATAATATTTGGATCTTGCTCCGCCCAACCATCTTGTGGGTAAACAGAGTCGAAGGTCTGCTGGGCCGTGCCCACCACCTCGCCAACACTGTTATAAATAATCGCCCGGCTGCTTGAAGTACCCTGATCTAGGGCCATCACGTATGTCATTGATCAATCCTTAGTCGCTGCGGCTTATCTTAACAGCATGGTTAAAGAGGTTGGCTACTATCACCATCCAGCAGCGCCTATCAATTATGCTTAGACAGCCTGTTGCGCAACAAATGACCTACAAGAGGCGCAGTACAAGCATTACGGAAAATTTCAGCAAGATAAGCCATAAATTGAGTAAAAATACGCTTCCATTAGCGACTCATCAGCCAAACAGCCGGCAGTGGACAAAATTTCTGCTGTACTAATTTTACCATTGAAAAAGAGGGCAAATGGGGTGCAAAAAGGGCAAAATTTCCGGTCATTTATGGTGCAAAAAGAGCTTTGTTTGAAAAAAACGCACTAGTTTGAGTTCATCACAAGGTTACCCCCAATACACACAGGTTATCCACAGACTTTTCCTTGCAAAGACATTATGAACCCATTATCTTGTGTCTTCGTTGTCGCAAAACGCTATATATGGGATTTATAAACCTTGACCCAGTCAATTTTTATTCTCCATAAATAGACAGATGTCCGCGCAAAAAGGCGATTTGGCCTGGATTTTGAGCCTGTATAAGTAGATTTGGAGAGTTTTAAAGCTGTTATTTCAACATGTTATGAGAGCAATCTAAAAACATGCTGATTTTGCCCATTTCGACTGCTACGTAATACGAAATTCAACAACCCAAAAACGTTGAGTCAGCATGAGCTGCCTTGGGACAACTCTTTTTCTCAAATTTAGGCCGTGGCCTAAGCACTGAAGAAAAAACACTCTGGGACAGAGCTAAGACAGAGCTAACGCAAAGCGGAGGCGAAGTGAGAGTAAGAGTAAGAGTAAGAGTAAGAGTAAAATTAGAGTAAGACCAAGCAGGAAAGAGACGAGAGAGACGAGAGAGCGGCATGCTATAGCGACAAATAGCCCCAGCTAAAAGTGCGGAGGAGCACTGAAAAATACCGCTCTAGAAAAAGCAGTAGAAAGAGAAAGTTCAGCAAACACAAAATACAGAGTACGTTTTCAACAACTAACATTTAGCCCACTAATAGCCGCACGGTGGGACAGATCTAATTTAGAACGATGAAAACGTAGAGAAAGGGAAAAGGTTTTAAACACATGCAAACAGATACACCAGTGAGTTCAGACTCCGCGCAACCAGCTATGCAGCCCAACCAACCGCTGTCACCGTCCTTGACCGCAACAGCGCCAGGGCAGCTAAAAATTATCAAGCGTAATGGCACCGTTGTGCCTTACACCGCCGACAAAATTGCCGTAGCAATGACCAAGGCTTTCTTGGCAGTAGAGGGCGGCACCGCTGCTGCGTCTCCACGTATTAGAGAAACCGTCACCGCGCTCACCGAACAAATGACCGCAACCTTCAAGCGCCGCCTGCCTTCTGGCGGCACATTGCACATTGAAGAGATTCAAGACCAAGTTGAATTGGCCATGATGCGTGCTGGCGAGCAAAAGATTGCCCGCGCATATGTTCTGTACAGAGAACAGCGTTCACAAGAGCGGCAGGCAGAGAACAACCTCAACGTGCCGCCACAAGCAGCGGAGATCAATGTGGTACACGCTGATGGCAGCCGTCACCCATTAGACATTGCGCGCATTCAAACCATTGTTAATGAAGCATGCGAAAACCTCAGTGATGTAAATCCACAGCGCATCATCGATGACGCCATGGCCAACATGTACGACGGCATATCAGTGACCGACGTTGCCACGTCTATTTTGATCACAGCGCGTACCTTGGTAGAGGAAGAGCCCAACTACACTTATGCCAGCGCCCGCCTGCTATTAGACGAGCTGCGCACCGAAGCGTTAACCTTCTTAGATGTCACCGGCACAGGCGCTACACAGACAGCGACTCAAGCGCAGATGACTGAATTTTATCCGTTAGCATTGAAAGGCTTTATTGATCGTGGCGTGGAGTTAGATCTGATCAGCCCTAAACTCCAAACCTATGACTTTGAGCAACTGGGCGCGGCTATTCGTCCAGACCGCGACCACCTGTTCACCTACCTAGGCCTGCAGACCTTATACGACCGTTACTTCATTCACTGGAATGAAGTACGCATTGAGCTGCCCCAGGTATTCTTTATGCGGGTTGCTATGGGCTTGGCTGCGGAAGAGGCAGATGCCAACGGCCGCGCTATTGAGTTTTACAACCTATTAAGCTCGTTCGATTACATGAGTTCTACACCGACACTGTTTAATGCGGGCACTTTGCGCCCACAGTTGTCTTCCTGTTTCTTGACCACTGTGCCAGACGACCTACACGGCATTTACGGCGCCATTCAAGACAACGCCATGTTGTCTAAGTGGGCGGGCGGCCTAGGTAACGACTGGACCTCAGTACGTGCACTGGGTTCTTATATTAAAGGCACCAACGGTAAGTCTCAGGGCGTTGTACCGTTCCTTAAAGTAGTCAACGACACAGCCGTAGCCGTTAACCAAGGCGGCAAGCGTAAGGGTGCTGTGTGTGCCTACCTAGAAAGCTGGCACCTAGACATAGAAGAATTTCTAGAACTACGTAAGAACACAGGTGATGATCGCCGTCGTACCCACGACATGAATACTGCTAACTGGATCCCTGATCTGTTTATGAAGCGCGTAGCAGAAGACGGCGACTGGACCTTGTTCTCACCCGCAGACGCCGAAGATCTACACGACTTATATGGCCGAGCCTTTGAAGCGCGCTACTGCGCCTACGAAGAACAGACACGTAACGGCGAACTGAAACTGTTCAAGCGCATTAAAGCAGCCGACCTATGGCGCAAGATGCTCTCCATGTTGTTCGAAACAGGTCACCCTTGGATAACCTTCAAAGACACCTGCAACGTTCGCTCGCCACAACAACACGTAGGCGTAGTGCACTCTTCTAACCTGTGCACAGAGATCACTCTGAACACCTCAGCAGAAGAAATTGCAGTCTGTAACCTAGGCTCCATCAACCTGCCACAACACGTAGAAAACGGCGTGTTGGACATGCAGAAGCTAGAGCAGACCATCCGCACCGCAGTACGCATGCTGGATAACGTCATCGACATTAACTACTACTCTGTAGAACAAGCGCGCACCTCAAACATGCGTCACCGCCCAGTCGGTTTGGGCATCATGGGTTTCCAAGATGCACTGTATAAACTGGGCATCGCTTATAGCTCACAAGAAGCGGTAGATTTTGCCGACAACTCAATGGAAGCCATCAGCTACTATGCCATTGACGCGTCAAGCAACTTGGCCGAAGAGCGCGGCGCATACGCCAGCTTTTCCGGTTCTCTATGGAGCCGTGGCATTCTGCCTATCGACTCGTTAAAGCTGCTCCAGCAAGAGCGTGGCGAGCAATACCTGGAAGTAGATATGTCTGCCAAGCTGGACTGGAGCGCCCTACGCGCCAAGGTACAAATTAAAGGCATGCGCAACTCTAACGTAATGGCCATTGCGCCAACGGCGACCATTGCCAACATTACTGGGGTTTCACAGTCTATTGAGCCGACTTATCAAAACCTTTATGTGAAATCTAATTTGTCTGGTGAGTTCACAGTTGTTAACCCTTTCATGGTCAGGGATTTAAAAGCCCTAGGCTTATGGGATAAGGTGATGGTCAATGACATTAAGTACTACGATGGTAGCTTGCAGTCTATTGAGCGCATTCCCGCAGACTTGAAGCAGAAATATGCCACAGCGTTTGAAATTGAACCACGTTGGTTAGTAGACGCAGCCAGCCGCAGACAGAAGTGGATTGACCAAGCCCAGTCGCTGAACCTATACATAGGTAATGCATCAGGTAAGAAACTGGACATCACTTATAGAATGGCGTGGATCAGAGGTCTTAAGACCACTTATTACTTACGTGCGTTAAGCGCCACCAGTGCGGAGAAATCCACACTAGATCGCGGCACGCTAAACGCTGTTTCATCAGCGGCAGCAATGCCGGCTGAGCCAGCGGCAGCAGCACCGGCATCTGTAGTGCCAGAAGTACAAGCGGCAGCGCCAGTGGCACCTGCAGCATTAGACATAGATTTGGACTTGAGCAACGCAGCGCCTGTCCCATTAGCTTGCTCTCTGGACGATCCAGATTGCGAAGCTTGCCAATAATTAGCTAATAAAAAGAACGTTGAAAGGAGTATCGCAATGTTAAGTTGGGATGATTACGAAGAAGCACCAAGCAATGACCAAGCAGTGATTGCCCAGGCAGCAACAGAAAAAGTAGCAGCAGAAGAATCTGCGGCTGTACAGAGTTCAGTACAGAGCGCAGTAGAAATTGCCGCACCCCAGTACACTGCGCCGCCGGTCGTACAACCTGTAGTACAAGAAGCTGCACCCGCACCAGTAGTAGAACCTACACCCGCACCTGTTGCAGCGGAGCCAGTAGCCGAAGCACCAGTTACCGCAGTAGCGGCAGAAAGTTCAGAACGCGTTACCGTTGACCAAAAAGCAATGATCAACTGCCGCGCAGACCTGAACCAACTGGTGCCATTCAAATATGAATGGGCATGGCAGAAATACTTAGACGGCTGCGCCAACCACTGGATGCCCCAAGAAGTAAACATGACTGCAGACATCGCACTGTGGAAGTCTGACGAAGGCCTAAGCGACGATGAGCGCACAATCATCAAGCGCAGCCTAGGGTTCTTCTCAACAGCAGATTCATTGGTAGCCAACAACTTGGTATTGGCCATTTATCGCCTAATCACCAATCCAGAATGCCGCCAGTACCTACTGCGCCAAGCATTTGAAGAAGCCATTCATACACACGCATATCAGTACTGCATTGAATCGTTGGGCATGGACGAAGGCGAAATCTTCAACATGTATCACGAAGTACCGTCGGTAGCCACCAAGGCGTCTTGGGCAATCAAGTACACCAAGGAAATTAATGAGCCAGGCTTTACAACCGGCACATTAGAAACCGACAAAGCACTGCTGAAAAACCTGATCGCTTACTACTGTGTATTAGAAGGCATCTTCTTCTACTGTGGTTTCACCCAGATACTTTCTATGGGTCGCCGCAACAAGATGACAGGCACCTCAGAGCAGTTTCAATACATCTTGCGCGACGAGTCAATGCACGTGAACTTCGGCATCGACGTGATCAATCAGATTAAGCTAGAAAACCCAGAATTGTGGGATCAAGAAATGCAGGAATCTGCACGCAACATGATCTTGGAAGGTACAACACACGAAGTAGCCTACGCGCGGGACACAATGCCACGCGGTGTATTGGGTATGAACGCCAACATGATGGAAGAGTACTTACAGTTCATTGCTAATCGACGATTGGCACAAATTGGACTAGCGGAGCAATTCCCAGGCGTGAAGAACCCATTCCCATGGATGTCTGAAATTATGGATTTAAAGAAAGAGAAGAACTTCTTTGAAACCAGAGTAACGGACTACCAAACAGGTGGCGCACTGACTTGGGACTAGTACTCAGTCAAAAGCGTTAGATTGAGGCAACTTCAATCAAGCGCAATTAAAAAGCCCTCAAGGAGATTCCTGTGAGGGCTTTTTTTTGCGTCGAATAGCTACCGCATTTTGGCATTCAACAATTTCGCTATCCGATAGAACAGCACTGCGATAGTTTCGTATCGTTGGAAAATAGAAGCCAACGCAGCCGGCTTTTTGGAGTGGAGCGTAAATGCCTCCGCCGGAGTTGCTTATTATGCGGGCATCTAAAAATCAAAGCCAGGTTGAGAAAGCTTTACACCTCTTGACTCAACAGTATCTGAGAGAGCTTTGTTATATGCGGCTAAACGCTCTAGGGTTCTTTGTGTTGCCAACTTTTCTGCTTCTCGCTTAACCACTACCATCAAGCGATCTGGTGACTTCATCTCTGTGTCATAATAAAATTTGATCGCGTTACCAACTGAGAAATAATAAATTGAAACTTCAGATAACAATTTAGGTTCGATTTCAAAAGTAGATTCTGAATACTTAGATGCTTGGAACACATAATCATTGAGCTTAATTCCTGCTATATGCTCCTGTAATCCCCCCGAAAAATGATCGCGGTTTTAAGTAGAGACTTTTATGATGTTAATCAGAGGAAGTTTTTATGAAGAAGTCGAAGTTTTCGGACAATCAAATTTTGTCGATATTAAAACAGTATGAAGCCGGTGTTTCGGTATCAGAACTGGCTCGCGAGCATGGGGTTAGTACGGCACTGATTTATCAGTGGCGAGCAAAATACGGTGGAATGGATGCCTCTTTGATGAAAGAGGTCAAGGATCTGCGGTCTGAGAATGCCCGACTTAAGAAAATGTACGCAGAGGAGCGGATCAAAGCAGAACTGCGACAGGAAGCTCTTGAGGGAAAGTTGTAGCGCCATCTCGCCGAAAGGAGATGGCGAAGCACGCCGTGAGCCGTGATGGTATCAGCATCCGTTTAGCCTGCATTACTTTTGGTATCAGTCAGACCTGTTACCGATATGAGGCTAAATGTTCGAGTGAAAACAGTCAAATTGCCGATTGTCTATTGCGGCTGACACAAACGCACAAGCGTTGGGGCTTTGGTTTGTGCTTTCTGTATCTACGCAATGTGAAAGGCTATGGCTGGAACCACAAGCGGGTGTATCGCATTTATCGGGAGTTAGAGCTTAACCTTCGGATTAAGCCTCGAAAACGGCTCAAACGGGATTATCCCGGTGAGCTGGATGTACCCAAAGCAAAGAACCAAGTATGGTCGATGGTTTTTATGTCAGACCAGCTTCATGATGGTCGCCATTTCCGCACCTTCAATGTGATGGATGATTACAACCGTGAGGGGTTAGGGATTGAAGTCGATTTATCATTGCCTTCAGCGCGAGTGGTTAGGGCGTTGGAACAAATCATTGAATGGCGTGGCAAACCGGCGGCATTGAGGTGTGACAACGGGCCAGAGTATCTTAGCCAAACACTGGTTGAGTGGGCGAATAAACATCGAATTACTTTGTTGTATATCCAGCCGGGCAAGCCCACACAGAATGCCTATATTGAGCGTTTTAATCGCACTGCGAGACATGAATGGCTGGATATGCATCAGTTTGAGAGCATTGCTCATGCCCAGTTATTAGCCACTCAGTGGCTTTGGCAATACAATAACGAAAGGCCACACACGGCCATTGGAGGGATACCTCCGAGACAGCTGCTAATGGCAGCTTAACCCTCTACTTAAAACTAAGGTTATAAATGGGGGGATTACAACTCACCAGGATTCAGACAAGTGGAATGTTTTTTGCGCCAGACGGCATCCGGTTAGAGAAACTAACCGGCGGGGAGTTTCCTGCTTTATAGCTATATACGTTGTGTAAATGTGCACACGCTGAGGATCAAAGGCGCACGCTCGTGTGACACCAAGAAAATATACTGCATATTTATACGGAGCGCTTTCGGAGGGAGAAACCTATGGCTAGCCCATTCATGGAGACTTTAAGACGAGATATTAGGTTACGCGGCTATAGTATGCGTACTGAAAAACCTACATATATTGGGTTCGCAGTTTTATCTATTTTATTGATAAGCGCCACCCATCAGAAGTTGGTGCCGTTGAAGTTGAAGCGTTTCTTACCTACCTTGCCGTAGATCGTCACGTGGCCGCAAACACTCAAAAAGTCGCATTGAATGCGTTAGTATTTCTTTATCACAAATTTTTTCAAATTCAACTGGGCGACTTAGGGTTCACATTAGCCACTAAACAACGTGTTTTACCACCCGTCTTAAGTGTCTATGAGGTGAATAGAATTATAGAACGCTTAAAAGGGCGTAATAGGTTTATCGTTGAGCTACTCTACGGCAGCGGTTTGCGAATTTCGGAATGCCTGCGATTGCGCATCCAAGATGTTGACCTTGAGCGCCTGTGCATTACGGTTAAAGACGGAAAGGGTAATAAGGATCGTCAAACACTACTTAGCCCGAGAGTTGTTCCCGCGATGGCGTCCGCAATCTCGAACGCAACAGAACTGTTGACGAGCGATAACTCGCTGGGTGTCGGCCCTTCGTTGCCTTTTGCATTGGACCGAAAATACCCCAATGCTTTTCGATCAGCACAGTGGGCATTTATTTTTCCCTTCTCTGGGTTATGCAACCACCCCCTTACCGGCACTATATGCCGACACCATTTGCACGCATCGGTCATAAGGAAGGCTTTACACAGCGCGGTTAGGCTGGCGGAAATTTACGACAAAAAAGTTAACTGTCATACATTTCAGCATTCTTTTGCTACTCACCTCCTTGAGGCGGGAACGGATATAAGAACTGTGCAGGAATTACTTGGTCACAATGATGTAAAGACAACCCAAATATACACTCATGTACTAGGCCTGCACTATGCGGGAACCACCAGCCCCCTAGATAAACTGCCACGCCAAATATAGGCGGGCTTGTATCTCAGCAAAACTAATCACACTTTAAGAATCCTCCACTCTCATTCGCCCATTTTGCTACAGTCTACCCCTCTAAATAGTCACTTGATCTGGAGAGTCCCATGGGTCGTTTTTTTCTAAACTTTACTTTATCTCTTTCGCTCCTTTGGATGAGTGCTGTCGCTGTTGCCGAGCAGCCTAATCCTTTGACGGCGGATTCAACCTACAAGGTTGCTGGGCTTTCGCTGCCGGCCGAGATTATTGTGGATGAGTGGGGGGTGCCGCATATCTACGCCAACGATCACTACGATGTGTTTTTTGTCCAAGGCTTTAATGCCGCGCGGGATCGTCTTTGGCAGATTGATACGTGGCGACGCCGTGGTTTGGGGCAGTTGTCGGAAGTCTTCGGTGCTGACTATGTGGCGCAGGATAGAGCTGCGCGTATGTTTCTTTACCGCAAGGACATGTACAGCGAGTGGCTGGCTTATGGCAACGATGCCAAACGTATTACAGAATCGTTTGTTGCGGGCATAAACGCCTTTGTTAAGGTGGCCCAACAAAACCCTGACCTGATGCCGCCTGAATTTGCATTACTAGGTTATGCCCCCTCTATTTGGCAGCCTGAAGATGTTGTGCGTATTCGCAGCAATGGTCTTTGGCGTAATGTGGTTACTGAAGTTTGGCGCGCCAGACTCGCATGCAAGGATCAGTTGGAAGAAGCGGCTCAATGGAAGGTACTGGAGCCGTCTTGGGAAGCTAAGGTGCCTAAGGGTTTGGACCCTTGTGTGATTCCTGATGATGTTTTAGACAACTACTTGCTGGCGAAAGCGCCGGTGAAGTTTCTGGCAGACCCAAAGCGCCAGACGTTGGCCCAAGCTGTGGTTGATGCACATAGGTTAGATGTGGGCAGTAACAACTGGGTGGTTGCTGGGGACCGCACCACCACTGGCCGTCCTATATTGGCAGATGATCCTCACCGTGGTCATGCGGTGCCTTCCCTACGTTATATAGCGCACCTTAATGGTCCGGGCATTGATGTCATTGGCGCCGGCGAACCTGCGTTGCCTGGCATTTCTATTGGTCATAATGAGCGCATTGCTTTTGGTTTAACTATTTTTCCTATCGACCAAGAGGATCTTTACGTTTACCGCAAGGCTAAGAACGGCTATCGCTACCAGAACGGTGTTGAGCCTTTTACTAGGGTGACTGAGATTATCAAAGTTAAAGGCGCGCCTAGTCAGAGTGTTGAACTGTTGTTCAGCCGCCATGGCCCTATTGTTAGCCAAACTAAAAAATACGCCTTTGCCGTACGCGCTGCGTGGTTGGAACCGGGTATGTCGCCCTACTTTGGCAGCATTGAATATATGCGCGCTCAGAACTTTCGCGAGTTTGTTGGCGCGTTGAATCGCTGGGGCGCGCCTTCTGAGAATCAGGTCTATGCAGACACTGACGGCAACATTGGCTACAAGCCTGCTGGCAGATTCCCTAAGCGCGACAATTGGGATGGGCTTTTACCTGTGCCCGGTGACGGCAGCTATGAGTGGGATGGCTACTTCGACATGGATGTACTGCCTGAAGAATATAACCCTGAGCGTGGTTTCAGCGGCACCGCTAACGCTATGAGTTTACCTGACGACTATCCCATTGAAACTTATAAGGTGGGCTTTGAATGGTCTGCGCCTTGGCGCTACCGCCGCCTGTGGGAGGTACTTGAGGCAGATGACGAGCATTCCATGGAAGATTCGTTAGCGCTACAAAGAGACTACGAGTCGGTTTTTGCTCGTGCTGTACTTGCCCAAGTGCCGGTGCTTTTATCGCGGAAAGTGGAACCATCCCAGTTGCTAGCTGACTGGGACCATAAGCTCACCACAGACAGCCCTGCTGCTGCTCTGTGGAATGTTTGGTACTACCGTCACCTTGGGCCGGCCTTGAGCGAAACGCTGTCTAAGGACCCCGGCACTGTCAGCCCGAGGATAGATACACAGACCGTGTTGAAAATGTTAACCACTGAACAAGGTCAAACCATTGCGTCAGATACACTGAAAACTGCATGGAAGGAGACAAAAGATCTTTTGGGCGATGAGCCAGGTGATTGGCAGTGGGGCGACTTACACAAAATAAAGTTTTCGCACCCATTACTGTCTTTAGCGGGCGGCGACCTGAAAGCGCAAATGACCATTCCTGAGTACCCTCGTGGGGGCAGCGAAAACACCACCAACAATACGGGTTATAACCCGGACAACTTTCTGGTTAGAAGTGGCGCGTCTTTTAGAATGGTTTTAGATGTAGGTAATTGGGACGACGCAAAGATGACCAATGCGCCAGGACAGTCTGGTAACCCTGGCTCGCCGTACTATGACAACCTGTTGAAGAACTGGGCCACAGACAGTCATCTGCCTATGGTTTATTCAAGAGCCCGTGTGGAAGCGCACAAGGCGTTTACCATTACCCTTGAACCTGAGGAGTAGCACCTGAGAAGTAGAATCTGAGAAGTAGAATCTGAGACGTAGAGGCCAAAAAGTAGAGGTTGAAAAGAAGAACCTGAAAAATAGCGCCTAAAAGTAGATCAGAGCAGCATCACCCGCTGCTCTAGTCAGCGCCCAAACTGATAAATAGACCAATACCAACTAGACCTATTAATGATAAAAGTCCTATTAATCGAAACGGGGTGAAGCGCTAGGACTTAGCCGCTAGCTCCGCGCAGATTTCACCCAACGCTTCAACAAACGCTAAGGGCTGATCCAAAAATAAATGATGTTGCGCATCTGCAATTTCTCGCACTGGAAAATTTTGGGGAATTATTTCCTGCATGTAAGCCAAGGTCTGCTTCGAGAACAAATTACTTTGCGCACCATAGATCAGCGCCAGTGGAATCTTAATGGCCTGAAAATCTTCTGGCTTGCGTTCCACATCGGTCAGCGTGGTCAGCAGATCTTCATCAAACTTCCACGCCCAGCCGTCTTCATCGCGCATCAATGAATTCTTCGCAATGTACTGCAATATGTATTCATTCTCACAGGGCTGTGGCGGCTGCAAACGAAAACGCATTAACGCGGACTCGCGGTCTGGGTAGACCTTGCCTGTGGCGCCACCCATTTTAGGCGGATCTGGAATGGGTTCGTCTGGATGACGAATGCCTGAATCTACCAATACCAATCCGCCAAAGCGTTCTGGGTATAGGTTCACGGCCTTCACCGACATATAGCCGCCAAAACTGTGGGCGACAATCAGGGCATTGGTATCAAAACCTGCGTCGTCCATTACAGCGACAATTTCTTTAGCGTAGGTTGAACTGGAATATTCGTATCTGTAGTCAGAGTCGCCCATGCCGGTAAGGTCCATGGCGGCAACTTGATATCGGTCTAGGAGTTGTGGGGCGATAAAATCCCACCATCTGGAATGGGCGTTCATACCGTGTATTAGGAGAAGGCCTGGTTTACCCGGGGATGGGTAAAAACGGTAAGCAACATCGCACTCTTCTACTTCTACCGTGCGGGACTGCGCTTCGGTGTCTACTGCCTGCCAAAACCAGTCAGGGATAGTTGGCCCTTCACTTTTATCCCAACGTGCCATATGCCCCCCTTACGGTGTCTTTTTTCTCTCTTTTGGTTATTTGATCTCTTTATGGGACCTTTTGACCATCTTCAACTTTAGCTAAACGCTTATTCTAAAGCCCTTAGCTAAAGCGGCGGTTACATAGGTGAGCAGCCCCTCGCCGCTCACCCATTTCAACTTTCTTCTAACTACTCTCTAAAGGAGTTGAAGTTATAAGCTACCGAAACGCTTCAAGTGGAAGTCTACATTGCCGAATAGTGTTTCGATAATGGTCAAACGCTTGAAGTAGTGTCCAATATTCAGCTCTTCCGTCATGCCCATGCCGCCGTGCAATTGCACTGCGTTTTGGCCAACAAACTTGCCAGACTTACCAATTTGCACTTTAAACGCACTGATCGCTTTTTGCGCTTCAGGGCCATAGCCTTCGTCAATGCGCATGCCTGCCATGAACATCAACGACTTAGATTGCTCATGTTCCATAAACATATCTACCATACGGTGCTGTAGCACTTGGAATTTACCAATGGCCTGACCAAACTGCTCACGCTGCTTGCAGTACTCTACTGTTTCTTTGTAGAGCTTCTCCATGCAGCCAACTGCTTCTGCGCCTACTGCCAGAATGCCGTCGTCAATTGCGTGCTCAAGCGCTGCAAAGCCTTGGCCTACTTCACCCACTACGCTGTCTGCGCCAACTTTGACATTATCAAAGGTAATTTCAGAGGCGCGGAAGGCATCCACTGTTGGATAATCTCTACGCGAAAGACCCGCTGTTTTGGTATCTACTACAAATAAGGTAATACCGTCTTGGTCACGCTGATCACCTGAAGTACGGGCGCTGACCACAACGAAATCTGCGCTTGGGCCGTTCAATACAACTGCTTTGTGACCGTTGATTACAAAGCCGTCACCGTCTGCAGTTGCAGTGGTGGTAACATCCGCTAGGTTAAACCGTGCTTGTGGTTCGGCATAAGCCAGCGCACTTTGCGCACTGCCATCTATAATGCTGGGTAGGTACTTAGCTTTAAGCGCTTCGCTGCCACCGTGCTTGATTGCGCCACCGGCGAGAATAACGGTGCCTAGCATTGGCTCAATCACTAAGCCATAACCAAACTGCTCCATCATCACCATGCATTCTATTGCACCGCCGCCAAAGCCGCCGTCCGCTTCGCTGAAACCAACGCCCAACCAGCCTAATTCTGCAAAAGTCTGCCAGTTTTGCTCGCTATAACCTTGCTCAGAGCCCACCGCTTTTTGACGATCGTCAAAGCTGTAATCATTCTGAATAAATCGCTCAATACTTTCTTGTAACAGTGTCTGTTCTTCTGTGAAGGAAAAATCCATCAACCTACCCCTTTTGTTTAGCAAAACTATTTTCGTTATGAGCCCAGAAATTATTTACTTCTGGTACTCCATTTATATGAGATTTAAATATTCTCAAAGAGTTCTATTAACTGAGTTAACTCACTCTTCACCATCACCATCACCAACCCTAGTATGCGAGCGCCGGTGGCCACGTTCTGGAACCATAGTGATCCTAGACTGAAAGCCCAAGATTACCTGTTTTCTTCAGACGTGTCGTTCAATCCTAATTCGGTGCCCGCCAAAACGTCCTTTAGCTCGAACTCCTCACGGCCGCCACCTATGCCTGCCAGCCCTTGTCCAACCAGACTTGAGGCGTTTTGTTCAAACAGGTGCGCTTGAGGATAGAGTGGACCCTCGTTATCAAACAAGCGTGCATCAAAATCCGGGAGAGCATAATACCCGAAGCTCGCTATTTGTAGAGCACCTAATTTCGCCCTAATTTTATCTGCGCTAATTTGCAAAATCAGTGGGGAAAGTGTTTTTTCTGCATTTTGGGTGCCTTTAGTCGCCGGGTTTTGATTTTGCGCCAGCACCCGCAGCTCTAAAGCATTTAGCACGGCTAAGTCTACGCCTAGCTCGTTAATGTCACGGCTGAGTTCCTCATCATCAATGTAGCCCTGTTGCTCGATATAGCCCTGTATATCGGTCAATTGGCGCTGCAAAGCAGGCGCAGTTACTTGGATTGCTGCGCCCATATTACCGGCTACTTCAACGGCCACCTCGCCTTGAGGCGCTGAACTGGCGGACTGTTGAGCAATGCGCTGAATAAAGGCTTGACCGGAAATAGGTAAAATATCTGCTTGGTCGAGCACAACGTTGGTGAAAACCACTGCACCAAACTGGCTTTGGCTGGCGCTGGAGGGCCGTACATCAACGCCCTGAGCGGTTAGATCAACAATACACAGACCGTATTCTTCCTCATCCAGATCATTGCTTTGATCCGTACTCTGATCCGTACTCTGATCAGTGTTGTGATCCGTACTGTGATCCGTAATCTGACCACGAGCTTGCATCCTCCCGGCCTCTGCTTTTAGCGCGCAGCCCACCAACATCCAGCGAGCGGCCACCACACCCAAAACCGCGCGCTTCTCACCATTCAATAGGTATTCACCGGTATCTGCCTGTACAAGCGTCGTTGCCATATGTTGGCTCAAGTCAGGCCATTGGGCTTCCTTCCAACCAAAGCACCAGCCTTGGGTGAGGTCTCGAATGCCGGGTAAATATTTGCTCAGCAGCCTTTGAGGTGCATATTCAAACAGCAGTGGCCCAACATGCTCGGTGGCAAAAGTTCGGGTTGCTGGGGCATTAGCCGCCATGCAGCGACTCTGCCAAATATAGTGCTGAACCGCCGACCACTGGGTGCCCCCAAATTCCACTGGCCAGCCAGGCACACTCCATCCCGCGTCCACCACAGCCTTGTACCAAACCTGCGTTTGACCCGGACCACGGGCGCCCAGCACAGCGGCCTCCGCGGGCCAATACTGAGCAATAAACTCATCTACCTGCGCGCAAAACGCTTGTTCCTGTTGAGAAAATTGAATCTGCAACGCTGCTTTCTTTAACCTCTCTCTACTGTGTATTTCAATTGTTCAACTTTTGCTTAAGTCAACGCTGGTAAGCATACCGCCAAGCTGGAGATTTTGCCTTCTCCTAAGACACAAAGGGCCAAATCCCATAGCTAAAACTAGCCAAGATAGGCACCATACGGGTAAAGCAAAAATCAAATGATAGGGGAGACGAGATGAGCTACAGCACCATTCTTTACGAAGTTGAAGACAGCATTCTGACCATTACATTAAATCGGCCGGAAGCACTGAACGCGTTCAACAACGAGATGCTTTTTGAACTCATAGATGCATGCGACAAAGCCGATGCAGACGACGATGTGAAAGCCATTATCATCACCGGTGCGGGCAGAGGATTTTGCGCTGGCGCCGATTTATCCGGCGGCGGCAATGCCTTTGACTACGACTCTAGAGAAGACAAAGAAAACGGCCTAAGCCGTGATGGCGGTGGCCGTTTAACCCTGCGCCTATACGAGCTGAACAAACCCATTATTGCCGCTATCAATGGCCCAGCAGTGGGTGTGGGCGTAACCATGACTTTGCCAATGGACATTCGCTTAGCCTCAACCAACGCCAAATTCGGTTTTGTATTCGCGCGCCGGGGCATTGTTCCAGAAGCTTGCTCAAGCTACTTCCTGCCCAGAGTTGTGGGCATCAGTAAAGCATTGGAGTGGTGTTACTCCGGCAAAGTGTTCCCAGCGAGTGAGGCTATGGAAGGCGGACTGCTGAGAAGTTTGCACGAACCTGAAGACTTATTGGTGGAGGCGCGAAAAATTGCCGCCGAGATCGCAGACAATACCTCCGCGGTATCCATTACCTTGGTCCGCCATATGATGTGGAAGATGCTAGGTGCAGATCACCCAATGGAAGCACATAAAATTGACTCTCGTGGCATTTATCATCGCGGTAAGTCGCCAGATTCTAAAGAAGGCGTGGTTTCATTTTTAGAAAAAAGACCGGCAGACTTTCCGGGCAAAGTCTCTACCGACATGCCTGAATTTTTCCCTTGGTGGGAAGCTCGAGAGTTTTCTTAACCCCCCATCTTAAACCCTTGTAACAGGCCCAATTACTGCATTAAGTGATGGGCCTATTACTCTATTACTAGGCCTTTTATTGCAGCCAGTGAAGGCCTAGTATCCGCTTCAATATTTATTTAGACGCAAAAAATAAGGACCGAATGTGAGCAACCCTGACATACCCCAAAAATCTCCGTACCCAGTAGATGTGACGGAAGGAAAAAAATACTTTTGGTGCTCTTGTGGAAAAAGTGCGCGACAACCATTTTGCGATGGCTCTCATGAAGGCACAGACTTTTTGCCAATGACCTACACAGCAGAAAAAACTAAAACTATGTTTTTCTGCGGGTGCAAGCACACAAAAGGCGCGCCTCTTTGTGACGGCGCGCACAACGTTCTGCCACAGGATTAGTAACACCATGTTTAAGCGTCTGTTCAACTCTGACGAAAGGTCAGCCCAAAAATTGGTGGTCCAACTCGAAACTAGCGAAGATCTTGGGAAAATAGATATTCTTAGGACGCTAGCGCGAGAGAAAACTTCCGAGGCGCTGGCTGAACCGCTTAAACAAACTGTAGTAAGCGTATTGCAATCCTCGTCTAACGACGAAGTTAGAAAGTCCGCAATGCAATTAATAGAAGATTATCGTCTGTTAGAACCATTCTTGAACGACGACAACCTTGCACCAACAGCGGCTGCAAAAATCATTTCATTAGTGGGCAGCGATCAAAACAACCCACTGATGGCTGACCCGCGAATAATCAGTGCGCGCATCGCCAACGCTTCGGCTGAGGAGGTGGACGGTTTAATTGGTCAAGCAAGTTCACTAGAACAGTTATGCCAATTAGCCATGCGCGGCAATGAAACCTCTCTGCATAGCATCCTAAGTAAAACAGAAATGCGCAGCGAAGCTGCGCTTACCTTATTGGAGAAGTCCTCGCGAGGACACGACAAAGCAACCAACCGTTTGGCGCGAACTCAACTAGAAACCATTAGAAACGCAAAGTCATCCAAAGCTACAAACATTGAGCGCCTCGCGGCTGTAGATGACAACATCACAAAGACTCTAAAGATAAAGGCCACTAATTTAGATGCCCTCATCGTACAGCGGAAAAAACTCAATTTATTGAATGAAAAACGCAGTGAGGCCGCACTCGCTATCACTCAGTCTGAGACTGACTTAAACGCCTTAATAGAAGGCGAAGCTACCTATGCGCTGGCGGCTAACCCGCTCGTCAATATAGACATCTCTGTACCAGATGCCTCAAGCAACCCTTATCCAGATCTAATTAAACGGCTAGAACAGATTGAAGCAGCCGTTAAGGAAGAAAACGCATTAGACAATTTGCAGCAGCTCATTGCACAAAAACAAGATATTTCACAAGCTTGGTCGGTTGCCTCAGAACAATTCCCACCCAACCAAAGCCAAGAAGACATTTACCGAGGCGTCAACTCACAAGTACAACAGCTTGCTAATGCCGCTGAGAGACTGGGCAAAGTGGCGCCTTCCGCGCTCACAGTGTTTGCGCAATCTGGCGAAAAAAATATTAAGCGCTTGCTGGAGGCCAATAGAAAATGGACTTCACGGGCAGAAAAAACATTGTCACAAATTACATGGCCAAAAGAACTTGCAGAACCGGCGGTCCTCACAGATTTCGCCGCGTCAATACAATCCAGCGCCACTCTAGTTGCTGATCTATCCGCTGAGCAAAAAAGGCTAACCTCTGAACTAGAGGCCATGATTAAAAGCATAAAAGTTGCGATTGAAGACGGTCGGCTGAAACCTGCAACCCAAACTTTGAGCCAAGCGCGCGCCATTCAAAAACGCGGCATCTCCGGCTTTGAAAAAGACATAAACGCGCTGAGTGCCCAGGTGGGTGAAATGCGCGACTGGCAAGATTTTGCAACGCACCCAAAGCGCGACCAATTGATTACTGACTTACAGCACTTAGTGGACAACCCATTGGACCCAATCAACCAGGCAGATCGCCTGAAAGATTTGCGACGTCAGTGGAATGCCCTTGGTGTTCTTCGCCGCGAAGAGACTGAACTACAAACGCGCTTCGACGCGCTGGCTGATCAGGCTTTTGCAGTGTGTAAAACACACTATGCTGAACAAAACACCATCAAGAAGGCTAACCTGCAAAAACGTAAGGCGCTGTGCGCGGACGTACAAAATTATCTGCAAAACACCGACTGGGCAAATGCCGACATGCAGGCTGTTGAGGGCATAATGCGCGCAGCTAGAACTGAGTGGCGCACCTATCACCCCTGCGACATCAAAGCCCTCAGACCGGTGGAAAAAGAATTTGAAGCAGTCCAAGCCCAGCTATACCAGCATATCAAAAATGCTAGAGACCATAACATTGCGGCAAAAGAGGCGGTTGTAGCAGACGCTAAAGCGCTCTTAGAACTTGAAGACATAGAAGTTCAAACGACCCAAGCAAAAGCGCTGCAAAGTCGCTGGAAAACTATTGGCAGCACACCTAGGGGCATCGACCAACGTTTATGGAGAGAATTTCGCGCCGCCTGCGATGAAATCTTCAAGCGCCTAGACACGTCCAAAAATGCAGCCGCACTGGCTAACAAAGAACAGCAAAAGTTGCTGGATGAGGCCATTGCTGCTTTCAATACCAAGCAAACTGATCCCAGCGTGTTTAGAGCCGATTTCGAAACCTTAGCAGAGTTGGCTGACCAAACTGAGGTCACCGGCGAACAAATCAGAAAGCTAAAAGGCTTACGCGCCTCAATGGAAGAGCTGCAACAAACTGCCAAGCAGGCCAAAGTGAAATCTCGCCTGCAACAATGGAATGACTGGGATATAGCGGTCAGTGAGGGCGAGCAAAGCAATGAGCCCATTGCCTCACCTCATACTATTTTTGTCAGTCGCATCAATGGCGTCTCGGCAGGTGAAGATTTAGCAAAGCTCACCCTAGAAGCGGAGATCGCAGCCGACCTAGCCAGTCCAGCGAATGACCAGGCCCTAAGAATGGCTCTACAGGTTGAACTGATGAATGCCGGGCGGCGCAACATGCAGCTTATAAATAACCAAGAATTTATTGATCGCTGGTGCTCCACTGGGCCCAAGCTGAAGAAACACGATGCGCTGCGCAAACGCTTCTTCAAAGCCTTAGAGCACCGGTTAAGTTAATTTACCGAACGGTAGAAAAGAGTTTAGGTAAACGCTAAATGAAATGGGCTATGAGACGGAACTAATAGGCAGAACTATTAAGCAAAACTAGGAGACAAAGAAAATATGAACCGCACTCAAAGTTCTCTCACGCGCCCTTAATTGGAAAGTAGAGTGCAACCTTAGCCCCGCCCAGTTCGCTGTTACTGATAGACAGACGCCCTTCATACAAAGTAACCAATTCCTTCGCCACGGCTAAACCAATACCCTGGCCTGCTACTTGAGTATCTAACCGCAAACCGCGACTTAGCACATCTTCACGCATTGCATTCGGAATACCCTGGCCGTCATCTTCAATGGTGATAACAATACCTGCCTCATTAGCCTGCGCCGCTGGCACTTGATCAACGCTAATACACACCGAGTATTTACCGTACTTACACGCATTCTCAATAATATTACCCAATATCTCTAACAAATCTCCCTCGTCGATTCGCAGCTTGGGTTGCGCATGCAGTTCTAACAGCAAATCCACTTTCGGAAAGGCCACTTCTAAAGTACGTACCAACTTCCTTGCAGCCTGCGCAACGTCAATTTGAGCACTTAGCATCACAGGAGCAGCCACCACCACCCGTGCTAATTGACGACTTACCGTGTCTTGCATGCGATCAATTTGATCTTTGATTAACCCTTTATCTATTGCCACTTCTACTAGCGCATTGCGTAAAACACTCAATGGCGTTTTTAAACTGTGGGCTAAGTTGTCTAGGGCTTGACGGTACCGAACCCGCTGCTGCGCCTCGTGACTGGCAAAGCGCTGTAAATTTTCTGCTAGTCCAGACAACTCTACCGGATATTCATTGCTCAATTCGCTACGCGTCCCTTGCTCTAGCTCCCGCACTTCTCTTTGCATAACCAACAACGGTCTCAACCCCCAGCCTAGAGCCAAAAGCTGGGCGAGGATAAAAAATAGCGTAGCGCCACCCAAACCCAGCCAAAGGTTTTGCCGAAAATCAGCTATTGCGGCCAAATAGGGCGCTTGATCAACGATGGCAGTAAAAACGACTTGACTGGGTTCAATGCCATCCCAAATAACCGCGTAGCTGAGCTGATACTTTACCTGCGCATCATCAATATTAGAGAAGGAAAAAACACCAGGTGTGAGGTTTGCAAAGGACAAATTGTCACTAAACCCTGCTGAATCAATAGACTGAAGTGAAGGCGAGCGCCAGAGCGTTTGCTTTAGATCGGTAGTGACAATGGCATAAAGCCCAGATTCTGCTTGGGCTAAGCGCGGATCTGCGAGCGATTGATTGAACACCAAACTGGCACCCTCTTCCTCGGCAATACCCATCAGCGCGTAGATCACTAATTTTAATTGTTCTTCAGCGCCTTGCACAATACTGGCAGAATAAGTTCTATCCAATACCCAGCCGGTGGAGGTGAGAAAAATCACCAAAATCAGACTGGTGATTGAAATGAGTCGACGCTGGATTGAGCCGGCCATGAGCGACCTAGATCTCACAACCTGAGGTAAGACGGAGTAAGCTTGCGCGTCTAAATATCATTGCTGGCCGCACCAAATCTATAGCCTTGGCCACGTACTGTTTTGATTAAGTTAAGCGGTGCAATCTTCTTTCGTAAACGGCCAACAAATACTTCAAGCACATTGCTGTCTCGATCAAAATCTTGCTCATACAAATGTTCGGTGAGTTCAGTTTTGGACACAATACGTTCTTGATTGAGCATCAGATATTCCAACACCTTGTATTCGAACGCCGTTAGCTCCATGGGGTTGCCGTGCAGTGTCGCTACTTTACGGCTGATATCTAAACTCAGTTCAGCGCATACGATCACCGGCGTCGCATGTCCGGCAGAGCGGCGAATCAATGCATTAAGCCGCGCTACTAATTCTTCCATTTGAAAAGGCTTAGTCAAATAGTCATCGGCACCTGCGTCCAAACCGCCCACTTTATCCTGCCAATGGCTTCTGGCTGTTAATACTAATATGGGAAAGTCGTGTTTTGCGGCGCGTAAGGATTTGATTAGATCGACACCGTCAATTTTTGGCAGGCCCAAATCAATAACGGCAGCGTCCACTGGATATTCGCTGCCGTAGTAAAGGCCCTCTTCGCCGTCCACTGCCACGTCTACCACATAGCCCTCGCCACGAAGATGGCTGGCTAGCTGCTCACGCAGATTGGCTTCATCTTCTACAACGAGAATACGCATAATTTACCTAGTTCTTTGCACACGACCACGACCATCTACCACCACGTTCAATACTCGGCCACCATCCACCAGCAGGCGAATATGGTGTCTTGTGGCGCCTTGGCCATTTTTTGATTGCGCGGAAAGCACACGGCCACCATTTTCGCTGAGCGCAATATTAATGGCTTGTTGCAGAGACACGCTTGGCGCACTGCGGGCACCTGGTTTGGCTATAAAACCCTGGCGAGATTGATTGTTTTCGGCGTGGGCATTGAGCGCGACTATTACCCAAGGGGCGATAAGGGTGCCAAGCAGCAAGTAATAATTGATCTTTTTCATACTCATGGTGGAAATATAGCAGGCCACTTATCTAATTACCCAAAACAAATAGGCCTGACAACAAGCACTTAGAAATAGCCCTAAGAAATAACCCTAAGAAATAGCGCTCAAAAATACTCAGCCAGTTGTAGGGGGAAATCACTGCTGTCCCGATTGCAGTCCAATTGCCGCCCCAACTGCTCAAAAGACCACAACGCAAACCGCTTGGCACAAATGGTTTGCCCCAAGCGGATGCCAGAATGACTTTGAAGCCGTTTTAAAGATGTTTTGAAGTTGCTTTGAAATTACTTTGAAGGTACCTAAGCCGCGTCCAAACTAGGCCGGATCTACCGCAACCCGAACCCTTAACGACTTGCCCGGATCTTGATCTAAGCGCGTATTGTAAGTTTGCCCCGCGTAAACATAGCGCACGTCATAACCCAATAACTGCTGTTCTTGCCGCTCGTCGTAATAGACATCGCAGACCTCTTGTTGCCTATAAGTCACCCGTTGATTAGCGCCATGTTCGCGCTTATGCCGGCCAATATCTTTTGCGATGGAATAACCCAAGATACCGCCAACCACTGTACCCACCCGCTTGTTGGACTTCTTGTTCCCTACAGCGTTGCCCAAAGCGCCCCCCACTATAGCGCCGATAATGCCTGGGGTTTTGGAGCGATGAGCGCTTTCTTGGTAGGCCACCCGTTCTTGCCGGCAGACCTCTCTGGGCTCTTCATATACGACCGTCTGATATACCGGTGTAGAGGAAACTACCCTAGCCCGCTCGTAACTAGACCCCGCGTATGCGGTGGTTGAGACAATGCTCAGGCCCGCAACTAATGCCGCAGCTTTTAATCGGGTACCCGACATGCCAACTAGATTTGTGTTGTTGCCTAACGAACCTTTGGAAAGATTTTTATCAGTCATTGCTGTCACCTATCATTTGATATTCAAGTTGATACAACAATAGCTGCCATTAACTGAACACATTCTGAACAAAACAGGGACGCGGCGTTCAATGCGTAAAAGTCGGAAGCGGGAAACAAAGTCCCACTAGAGATTGATACAAACAGAAATTAGCTTAGCGAAACGGATTCAACTCTATGGTCCTCAGCCAACGCGACGTTGAGCCCGGGCTGCAAATTTGGTGACTGCCATTGCCAACGCGTTAACCGCTCGTAATGCCCTATAAAACGAATCAACTGTTCTTGAGACATACGCTGAGCCTGAGGCAGGCGTGCCTCTTGCTCACCACGCCATTGATGCACTTGATCAAAACTTGGCGCTTTCAGTTGCAGCCAAAAATCCACATGCGCCCATAAATCAACATAGCCCAGTTGGATTTGCTGGTTTACCCAATGCCGCCAAATACCCATGTCATCTTCAACCTCTTCAAGCGCATTTACGGCTTCATCTAACAACTGCTCCGGCTGGGGCTGCACGCCTAAGCACCAGCCTTCCAGCACTAATACTGAAGCCTGCACTTCGCTAAACCCTTCGCGGTCATCCATGCCTTTGTTAAAACTGGGCAGACTCATGTTCACTGGCGGCATTATTGCATTGTTGAACTCAGACGCGTTGATTGTTGAAATTGACTCGAGTACTTGTTGCAGCAATCCCACGTCATGGGTGCCGGGTACGCCCCGAGTCTGGAGTAGCGGGTGCACTGTTTCAGCGAGTGAATTGCGTTGCGCACGGGTGAGGTAAAAGTCATCCAAAGACACCGCTACCGCGCTCACACCCAAAGCTGATATTGCAGCGACCAAATACGCCGCGAGAGTGGACTTGCCCGAACCTTGGCTGCCACAAATACCCACCACACTGAGGCCTTTTGCAACAATCATGGGCGCCAGTGAGTGACTGATCAGCTGCCAATCTGCAAAGCTCTCTGCAGCGCTCTTGCTGCCATGGTCTTCACGGTGACCACTTTGCCTTCCAGAAAGGGCAACATCGCCATTTGCGGCCAAGGCAAGCTGTTGCTGTAACTTTGTTAAGTCCAAAAGCGCTCCCGTTTTTTACCTGCCATTGATCACCAGCGAACCCCTTGTCACACCGGTCAATTTGCCTCGCGGCGCAGAACATTTCGCCTGCGCCAAGTAGGCTGTTGTCTTTATACTTCTACCTTTGATCTGCACTTAGCGATACCTGCTCTTTATCTGTCGTACAGTCGTTCTTATACGAAACATACACAAAGGTTAGTCTAACCTTTGCTTGGATATTATGATAAATCAGGATCGAAAGCCCGGAGGCTAATCCATCACCAGTACACTATTACGGAGTAGGTAAATTGAACATTAAACTGTTTGGTTTTTGTTGCACGGCGCTCGTCATCGGCTCAATCCAGGGCTGCGCTGTATCAGAGCAAGCGTCCATAACGCAAAGCGCTGCCAAGCCAATAACGGTACGCAAAAGCCCCAACGATGATCGAGATTATCGCTACCTTGAGCTGTCCAACAAAATGCGTGTTTTATTGGTCTCAGATCCAAGCACCGACAAGGCAGCCGCAGCCCTCTCCATTTACCGAGGCAGTTTTCACGAGCCGGCGTCACGTCCGGGCCTTGCACACTTTTTAGAACACATGCTGTTCATCGGTACGGAAAAATATCCAGAGGTAGACAGCTTTCAAAACTTCATCACGGGTAATGGCGGTTCTTCAAATGCGTATACCGCCCAAGATCACACCAACTATTTCTTTGACATTCAAACCAGTGGTTTTAATGAAGGACTAGACCGTTTTGCCCATTTCTTTATCGACCCTCTGCTTTCACCTGAATATGTAGAGCGGGAAAAAAATGCTGTGCATTCGGAATACCAGATGCAGATTAAGGACGACGGCTGGCGCGGTTACATGGTCAGTAAACGGGCCCTGAACCCAGAGCACCCAGGACATAGATTTACCATCGGCTCGTTAGAAACATTGAAAGGTGATGTAGGCAGCGACCTCATGACCTTCTTCGCCGAAAACTACTCTGCCGACCAGATGGGCCTTGTGATCTTAGCCGACCAATCTTTAGACGAACTAGAGGCCTTGGTCACACCGTTGTTTAACCAAGTTAAGAATACCGACATTGGTTCTAGCTACCCTGACGAGGCGCTTTTCACAAGGGCTCAGTTACCCGCTGTGTTGACGTCTATTTCGTTAAAGGAGAAATATCAAATCGCCTATAACTTCCCTATGCCCAACACCCGGGAAGTTTATAAAACCAAACCTGAGCAATACATCAGCAACCTGCTGGGTCACGAAGGCAAAGGCAGCCTACACAGTGTTTTAAACGAACGCGGCTGGATTGAAAGCTTAGGCGCTGGCACTCAGAGTTTTGACCGTCAAAACAGCTTACTTTCCATCAGCATTGAGCTCACAGAAAAGGGCCGCTCGCACATACCGCAAATAACCGACCTGCTTTTTCAGTACATTGACTTGCTCAAAGCCGGTGGGCCGGAGGAGCGAATTTACCTAGAGCAAGCCAAAGTTGCGGAGCTTGGTTTTCGCTTTCAAGAAAAAGGTTCAACGGTGGGCTTTGTTTACCAAATGGCGCCCCGCCTAGACGAATATCCCGCGGAAGACTTACTCGTAGCCCCCTACTTAATGGAAGGCTTCGACGCTGCGCTCATCAGCAAATCTCTGAGCTTTCTGCGCAAAGACAATGTGTTTATGGAAATTTCCGCCCCCGATCTGAAAACAGATCAGGTAGAACCTTGGTTTAACGTGCCTTACTCACTCAGTGTGGGCGAGATCGAAACAGTAGGCTTCAAGGGTGCAAGTTTAAACTTGCCGCCAGCCAACCCCTATTTACCTGACAACCTAACCTTGCTGCCAGAGGACAATGAAACCATTAGCCGGGTAACCGACAGACCAGACCTGCAAGTATGGTTGGACACAGACGTTACCTTTGGCACGCCACGGGCAAACACGAGCATTTTGCTGCTGACCCATGGCGGTCTGAGCAGCCAAAAAGATAGGGCCTACGCCGAGTTGTACCGCCGGTTAGTCAACGACACGCTGAGCACTACTGTTTATCCGGCTTATCTCGCGGGCTTAGGCTATGCCCTAGGCAGTAGCGAAGCCGGTTTCAGCATTTCGCTTAACGGCTACCAAGACAAACAAATGCAACTTTTAGATACGGTGATAGACCACCTGTTTAATGCTGAGTTAACCCAGGAGCGCTTTGCCACTTTTAAGACCGGGCTGATTAAGGATTGGCAAAATTCAGCCAAGGACAAACCCTATACACAGACGCTTGGCGCTCTTAACACTCTATTGGTTTCTTCCACTTGGTCGCCTGCGGCACTGGCTGATACGTTAGCGCCCCTTAGCCTGAATGAATTAAAAAACTGGCGAACGGGTAAGCTGGCAAAAATCGGCGTGATCGCAGGGTTGCACGGCAACGTATCGGCAAAAGACGCTCAGACGTTGCAAGACTTTCTACAACAAAAACTGCCTATGGCAGCCATTGCAAAAGAAAAATCATCCGTCACAGACATCACGGAACAACTGTTGCTGAATCTCAATGTTGACCATAACGACGCCGCGCTGTTGCTTTATGTTCAAGACCCAGACGATAGTTTTGCCAGTAGAGCCAAGAGTGGGTTAGCTGGACAAATTTTACGTTCCGCCTATTTCTCTAGCCTGCGCACAGACCAACAACTGGGCTATGTGGTAAATGCGGGCATACGCAGATTAAACACACGCAGCGGCAACCTATTCCTTGTGCAGTCGCCAAAAGCTGGCGCAGCGGACCTAGAACTTGCGACACTGACCTTTATGCAAAACTATGCGGACAGCTGGCAAAATCTCAGTGATGCGGAATTTGCTCAGCAAAAATCTGGCCTTATCAGTCGACTCACGGAATCTGACAAAAACTTGGGTCAGCGCAGTCAAAAGTACTGGCAGAATTTGAATGATGAAAACTACAACTTCGACTCTAACGAGCAAATTGCAGCCGAAGTGGAAAAGCTTAGCAAAGCCGAAATGGGCGAGTTTATGCAAGACATTCTCAAGCGACTCAAGAGCAAGCGCATACTCATTTTCAGCCCTGGCAAGTTTGAGCAAACGCCTAGTGAAGGGCGCGTATTAGAGAACTCGCTGGCGTTTAAAAAGTAGTGAGCCTTCAGCTTTCGATAAAATAGGAAAAGTTCTGCTAGCTAGCAGAACTTCTATAGCACAACTCTAGAACTACTATAGAACCACTAAAGAAAAACTAAAGAACCGCCCTTGATAGCGTTTTCTCGACCCTTGGGCGGAGCGGTGGCACACCAATCTCAATAATCACGCTTACTTGGCTTTTATCCATTTGGACTAGTCAGGCATCGTGAAACTCTTTGGTTTAAGAAAAACCCTTGTAGCACTGTATTGGCCAAACCAAACAAAAGGCCTGCGGTCTTTGTCTCTGCTCGCCACGCTTTTAGTCATTTTGGGCGTACTGGTTATCAGCCTGTCAGCGCAAATCCAAATCCCCTTTTACCCCGTGCCAGTAACTATGCAGACTTTTGCAGTACTCGTTATTGGCATGGCTTTTGGCCGCTGGCTTGGGACTCTGACAGTTAGCGTTTACCTAATTGCTGCAATACTAGGCCTACCGGTTTTGGCAGGCAGCAGCGAAAGAAGCGCCGACTTTGGGTTATTAACTGGCCCAACAAGCGGCTTCTTAATTGGGTTCATAGTCGCTGCATGGACAGTGGGCTGGCTTGGAGAATTAGGCTGGGGGAAAAGTTTTCGTTGGACTCTGTGCGCAATGGCTATTGGCACTTGCATGATCTTAACGCTGGGCATGCTCTGGCTAACATTTACCTATAGCTGGAACGTAGAACAGGTGCTCAAGAGTCTGATAGGGCTAGTGCCCGGCGCCACTTTAAAAATATTATTGGCCTCAATCTTAGTGCCTTACCTTTGGCGAAAAGATATCAGTGCTGGGCACTAGACTAAATGCGCATTAAGGCATATTGCTGGGTAGATCTAGCCTGAAAGGCGGCAACGATTCTATCAGCGCCCGACCATAACGCTGGGTGACAATACGTTTGTCCAGCATGGTGATTGTGCCGAAATCTTTTTCGTGGCGAATTAGGCGACCACAGGCTTGAACCAACTTCAACGCCGCATCTGGGACTGAAATTTCATAAAAGGCATTACGCCCCCGCGCTTCCGCCCACTCTGCAATGGCTTGGTCGATGGGATCATCTGGCACGGCAAAGGGTAACTTTACGATAATGACATGACGGCAATACGCACCAGGCAAATCTAACCCTTCTGAGAAACTAGCAAGGCCAAATAGATAAGAACCCTCTTTCGCATCAACCCTGCGTTTATGTTCAACAATCAGCGCTTGCTTGCTGCCGTCGCCTTGCACCAACAAACCATCGGAAAGCTTATCGGGCAACGCCTTTACAACCGCATTCATCTGCCGCCATGAGGTAAACAACACCAAAGCCGACTCTTCGCGCTTTAACAGTTCAGGCAAAAGCTCGGTAATTTCTGCGCTGTGGGCCTCAAAATCTCGCGGGTCAGATTGCATACTGGGCACGTGAAAAGTGGCGATTTCGGGATAATTAAACGGGCTGGCAATAACCAATGTCGGCACTTCCGCTGGCAAACCCACCCGCTCTATAAAGCGATCAAATCGACCCAACGCTGTGATTGTGGCAGATGTACAAACGGCCCCATAACAACGCTGCCAAAGTACCTCTTGCAGAATGTGCCCTGGCTCAATGGGCGCGCTGACCATTTCCACATCATAAGAATTTCTATTCAGCCATCGCGCATAACGCCGCTGTTGCTTAGCCCCGCTAGCGTAATCTTCTAGCAAGGCTTTGGTCGCCAAGGCTCTGCTCTGCAGCTGCCCTACTGGCAGCAACCAGTCTTCTGCCTCAAAGGCTTTTTCCCAATCTAGGTTACCGGCAACGGCTTCCTGTAACAGATCGTGGACACGCTCTAGGTCGTCACAGAGCTTGTTCATGGACGGCAATGTGGCTAACGAGAGGTCCATTAACGTTTCAGGCACCTCACCTAAGGGAAAGCGGTAGATCTCACGGTCTTCGTCCTTGGTCTCGAAAGGCATTATGTTTAAACCGGCGGACAAAGCCTCAAACATAGATTGCAGCGCCACAGTTTCTCCAGCCACGCTCGTGGCCAAAGCGAGTAAATTATGTGGGCGCGCAAAACGTTGGGTCAGCGAACTGAGAATATTATTAACGTTATCTAACCACTGATGAGTACTGTTAATACGCGCACTGGTAGAAAAATGATTCTGAGTCTTGTCGGCTATATGGTGGGCTTCATCAAGGACATAAATACAGTCCTCCGGGTCAGGTAAAACAGCGCCGCCGCCCAACGCTAAATCCGAAAGCACCAAGTCATGATTGGCGACAATCACATCCGAGCCTTCCAAATTACCGCGAGCGCGGAAAAATGGGCACTGTTTAAAAAACGAGCAGCGGTTATTACTGCAACCGCGGTGGTCCGTAGTCACAGTAGACCAAGCACCATCGGCCATAGATTCCGGCCAGCTATCAAACTCGCCATCCCAAGCGCCTTGGCCGTAACGGCTAAGCATTTCTTGGTAAAGTACCGTGTGGTCTTCGTCCGACACATCAAAGATAGGAATGGCCTGTTGTTCTTGGTATTTCAGATGATCGTCTAGCCGCTTTAGGCAAACGTAACGACCCCGGCCTTTCGCTAAACTGAGGCTAAAGGACAGCCCTGCCCTTTCTTTGATATCTGGTAGATCCTGCAGCACTACTTGCTCTTGCAGTGCAACGGTAGCGGTACTCAGCACCACGGTCTTACCCAAGCTTTGCGCCACTGGAATGGCCGCCAAACAATAAGCAGCGGTCTTACCGGTACCGGTGCCTGCTTCCACCACAGCAACGCGATGGCCATCGCCCGCTAGGGTGCGAGCGATCTGCGCAATCATCTCCCTTTGCCCACGGCGCGGCTTGAAATCTCTAGATTCCAACCAAGTGCGGTAAGCAGTTTGGATTGTGTCTTTAACTTTGTCGGTAAGGGCTGAGGGCATGTGCGAACTTTGCGGGAAAGCGCTGCGTAAACCAAGCAGATAGGTGAGATATTTCTCAGCCCAGTGAATTCTTAACCCCACGCTTGACGACATTGAATAGTCCAAGGGAGTGTGAGAATGTGCGGACTTACGTAAAAGCTAACAAAAGAACCTGAGAAAAATGAAACAACAGTCCGTCACAACAGCCGCTAGAACGAAGCTAAATAGTGGGTCGAAATTTCTGAGCATTGCTAAAAATCTGGCATTTATCATTGGACTCGGCGGATTTTTAGTTTCCGCCCACGCAGACCCTAGGCTGACGACCCCTACCGGTTTCAGTATCACCAAATTACCCTTTTCAGTGCCCAAAGCGCGCCAACTTGCCCTGACCGAAAACGGCACGCTTATTGTTGGCTCGCGCAAGTCTGGCAATGTCTACGCCATACCCAACGCGTTAACCGCTGCGAACCCAAAAGTGATCACCCTATTTAGTGACCTCAATGAACCCAGTGGTCTGGCGCTCGCAAATGGTGATTTATACATTGCTGCGGTGTCCAGAGTACTTCGTGTGAACGACATCGAAGACCACTTGAAGGCCAATCCTGAGTTTGACGTGGTGACGGATACTTTGCCGAAAAAAGCCCACCACGGCTGGAAGTACATTAAGTTTGGCGAAGACGGCATGCTTTACGTACCCGTTGGTGCGCCGTGCAATATTTGCCTTTCTGAAGATAAACGCTTTGCCACGATGCTGCGCATGGACCCAACAACCGGTGCTACCGAGATTATCGCCGAGGGTCTGCGCAACGTTGTGGGTTTTGCATGGCACCCTGAGAGCAAGGACTTGTGGGTGAGCAATAACGGGCGGGATATTTTGGGCGACGATATTCCGGCAGATGAGCTGAATGTCATTCCAGCAAAAAATACCAAGGCACTGCACTTTGGCTACCCTTTCGTTCACTCAAACAACGCAAGTGAGGCCCCGGGCATAATCAAGGACCCGAAGTTCGGCGACCATGCGGATGCCGCGAAGTACGATTTCAAGCCTGCTGCCGTGCGCATTCAAGCGCACTCAGCGCCTATTGGCATGACCTTTTATACGGGTGCACAGTTCCCAGCCCAGTACAAAAATGCGCTCTTTGTCGCTGAACGTGGTTCGTGGAATAGAAGTTCCAAGGTGGGCTATCAGTTAACGGTGATGACTATGGATGCCGCGGGCAAGCCGATTTACGAACCCTTTATCCACGGCTGGTTAGAAGGTGAGGAGGCCTGGGGTAGACCCAATGATGTGCTGCAAACTAAGGAAGGTCACCTGCTGGTCTCGGACGACACAGCAGGCGCAGTGTACTTAGTGCGCTACAACAACGCGCTGGCCGCCAACTAATACAGGCAACGGCATAAGGCCCCGGCTACTGCAAAGTTGAGCAGCCAGCCGGGCTAGATCCCTAATCACGTATATCGACTTCAACCTTTTGCTTTGGCATCAGCGATATTTCCATGGGGGCAAAGTGCTCCATATCTACATCAATAAGGTATGGACCCTTTGTCTCCATGGCTAAATCCATTGCCTGTGCGAAAGCCTCGACACTGGCTACGCGCTGGCCCGGTACACCCATACTTTGGGCCATCTGAGCAAAAGCCACTTTGCCTAGGTCTGTTTCATTTACCCGACCAAAACGATTCTGCTGCAACCAGCGCAAAATCCCATACCCCGAATCATTAAACACGCAAATAATCAGCGGCACCTGATACTGGGCGCAGGTGGCCAGTTCAGTGGCATGAAACATAAAGCCACCGTCCCCATGAATGACCATAGTTTTGCGCTTGCTCGCTATGGCCGCGCCCACGCTCATGGGAAAGCCGGGACCAATTGCCCCTGAGGTGGGGTTTATCGAGGTGCGTGGCTCAAGGATCGGAAACTGCTGGTTGCCCCAATTGTAGGCGGAAATTGTTTGGTCACGGACAAACACGCTGTCTCTTGGTAATTTCTCACGAATGCAATCCATCACTAGCGGCCAATCATCACCCAAGCGAGCACGCATAGCCTTGCGCACTCCGTCTCTTGACTCCCAAAGCTTGGCATTGAACTGACCGTCGTTAGGGAGTATTTCCTGACGCTCAGCATTGATGCCTTGCAGCGCCATATTGGCATCAGCGATGACGCCAATATGTGCTGTGTGCGTGCGACCGATCATGTTGCCATCGATATCAATGTGTACCAATTTTCCTGGTGGGGTTTGGCTGGCGAATTGACCATCTACGCCTACCGCGAACTTAGTGCCAATAGCCAAGGTTAGATCCGCGCCTTGAATGGCATTATAAATGCCCGCAGAATTGTAATAATTACCCATGCACAACGGATGATCTTCGGGAATAACGCCGCGTCCATCTACTGTGGTCAAAACCGGTGCATCGAGACGTTCTGCCAAAGCCAAAAGCTCTTTATGGGCATTTGCGGCAATTACACCGCCGCCAGCTACGATAATTCGCTTGGAAGATTCACCGAGCGCACTAACAACTTTACTTATTTGATTCTCGTCTGGCGTAAAAGCCGCATTACTTGGCAGAGAAACTTCTAAGCGCTGAGCGTCGGCATACTGAATATCTATGGGTATTTCAATGGCCCCTGGCGCCCCTCTGCCGGTGAACATATCGTTTAGTACTGCACTAAAGGCGCTGCCTAATTGATTTACGTGACGAGGGCTTTCCACTCTTCGGCATACGGATGCCAGCATGGGTACTTGATTTTCAGCCTCATGAACGTAGCTAAGGCCACGCCCATAAAATGCCGTTTCTGCCTGACCAGTAATGACCAACACTCTGGAGGACCCGTACTGGGCTTCATAAAGACCGGTAACGGTATTTGATGTGCCGGGACCAGTGGAGGCAATCATCACGCCGAGCTTACCGCTAGCGCGGGCATAACCATCTGCCGCGTGGGTTCCAGCCTGCTCGTGGCGCACGTCGATAATTTGGCTTTTACCAAGGCGGTTTATGGCGTCCAGTATGGGCATGTTGTGAATACTGACGATAGCAAAGACGTGTTCCACCTCAAGTTGCGCTAAGGCGTCGGCGATTAGATCTGCACCGGTAAAATCTGACGTATTGCTGGACATAGAGACTCCTAAATCGATAAAAATCGGAGGGGCCATAAGATGTTAAACCTTCCAAGCCCTCCCGGATCAAGAGCTAGAACTATTAGGCGACAAGCTCAGCCTGTCAAGCAGGCGCAGTACCGAACTGTTTAGATACAGCCCTTGGACTTAAATTGCGGGTAGGGTTAAAACAAGGTTAAGCGCTTGGTTAAGGGCTTGGTTAAGGGCTTGGCTTCAAGCAATGTTTAAAGAGGGGCGCTTTGCACGCCCAAAACAAGCATTAAGGGAGCCTTAAAGCCGCGACAAAGCCCAGCAAGGACCTTAGCGACTAGTCACTGAAACTACCAAAATGATCGGTCCTGAACCGGATTGTTGGACGCTGTCCTAAAATACGCCGCAGAATATGGTTCATAGTGGCGGGATCTCGCTCAAAATCACCGTGGCGGCGACTAGTAGAGTTTTTATTACGCTGCGCATCGCCTTGGCTAATGACAAAATCTACATCATCTATGTTTTCAATATTCTCCTCTTCCACATCTCGACTCAAGCCTAGAAGTGGCCTAACGGTGCCGTCACTGCACCCCTCCTCCAAAACTCTAGAGATCAAATGCAAAATCGATTTACCGTAAATACCCGCAACATTGTCTTCTAGCTCAAGCTGGTCGCTTAGGTTATATACCGTCATGTCATCAATGTTGGACATCTTTGGGCGATACATCGCGGCGTAAGTGTCTAGGGTTAAAGTAGGCGCCATCAGCGACACCGTGGCTATTTGCGGTTTGGCGTTATGCTCAACCAACGAATTTAGCAGGTGGCCCAAAAGCAAACTGCCCGCACTGTGCCCAGCAAGGTGAATTTTCTTAGCCCTCAGCCCCTGTGAAGATTCCGACAGATATTGCAGGAATGTGTTGGCGACCTTCGCCCCATCTCCCTTCGGCGTGAAGCCAGACTCCGCACCGTATTTCATTTCTCGCCACAACGCTCTTCCACTACGACCCAATAAAGTTTCAACCAAGCGGTCTGAAAGCTCATGCCCCGAACCCAAGCGCGCCTCGGACGCTTCACTCCGATCTGCCAAAAGGCTTTTCACATCGTCAACAAACCCAGAGCTATACATAAAGTGGTAGGCGTAAATACGGTTGGCTTTGAAGACAGGTTGCATGGCGGCAATTTTTTGCGCACAAGCTTTTGGACTACTAAAACTGTCGTGAGCATAAAATAATATGTGATCGTAACTGCTGCTGTTAGCGACTCGTTTTGCAGTTTCTGCGACATCTTCAAGGCTGCTGAAATAGCGCCCACTGTTGTAAAAGTTGCCATCATCTAAATGAACAAAGTGACCCATAATTTCATTACGACGTGGCGCACGCTGAACGGACACTCCAACAGAAATGGCTTCTCGCGCAAAGCCGGGGAAAACTTGCGGTGTGGGTAAAGCCAACTGAAAAACCCACGCATCTCTAATGTTGTCCTGCCAATCCTCATAGGACCAATGGGCCACACCTTTATTACCCCAATCTTCGCCACGAGAATTTTGCACATAGAATCCGGTTGCATCGTAACCCACAATGGCAAATGCGTGCCCACCGGTAGGCGAATAAGTGTTGCGCCAGTTTATTTTTCCTTTAGTAATCTGATTCATTGCCCAACCCTTATGGATCATGGCAGATACATAAATGGCGCCCGTTTCATTCAACGCCGCATGGAAGTCGGCTATGGACAAACTCACCCTGTAATACGCGCCAATGGTTACTCGGCGCGCTTCCTCGGCACGATAAGCTGTTAATTGGCCAGGCTTATTCGCGGTGAACGGCCAATCAGCATTTGAACAAACACCCATGTTAAACAGACCTTTGATTGCGCCTCTACAACTTGCGCCGACATAATCTTCGCCGGGCCAGTCGTCAAATTTTTTCGCCATCTCATAAAGCATACGAGCACTGACCACATCCTCGCGGCCTTGTTTGCGCGCCAACAAATTGAGTACAGCAGCCAATGCAAAGCCCGCACACGCGCCTTCAGTTTTTTGATCAAGAATATTGAGATAAAGCGGCGGATGGATTTGTGGCGGCAATGCCCTCAATGAAGGGTTATATATTCGGTCACGGAAATCTAAAACATCTGGCACTAAGGAGCCTAAATATCCGTCACTCGTCTCCGAGGTCTCATGCTCGTAGTTTAAAGCGACAGAGTTTTCCGGTGACGTAGTTTCATCTCTCAGTAACGTGGACACATCAGAATTAGATCCCGATAAAAATTTCTTACCCGAAGCAGTCTTTTTACTACTGCTTTTAGTCATCTTGCTTTTCATACCACCCCGCTTAACCACTAAAAGTGATCTAAAATTACAGCATTAGTAAGACATAAGCTTTCAATATAAACTTTTGATATACATCAATTACAACAAAGCCGTCAGACTTACTACTCCACTCATCGTAGAGTGCCACCAAAAAAGCGAGGAAATTCTGCGGTTTTTCTGATTTTTTTATGACGTGAGATCAGCGTTGGATTACCCTTTAAGGAATATTTTTTAAGAGGACGACATGAACGCGTTTGAATTTGGAGAGTGGCAGTGCGACCCAAAATCCTTAACCATAAAATCTAAGGATGTCGTCGTAAAGTTAGAACTGAAAGTGATGACTGTTCTACAAATACTTGCAGCCAAGGCACCCAACGTTGTTAGCCAAGATGAACTAATGACCTCAGCCTGGCCTGGTGTAATCGTTAGCGATGGCGCCATTTACAGAGTAATTGCCCTATTAAGACGGGCTCTGAATGACCGCGTTAAGCCCCACAAGTATATTGAGTCAATTCCGCGAGTGGGCTATCGGCTTATGCTTAAGGCAAATATTCACAAAGATGAAGTTCCGCAACTTTCACCTAAAGCACAAATACGCCGAACAAGTTTAACCATTATCGCCAAGGGGAAAAATAATCATTCCGGGCTCGATGAATCTATCACCATGATTGAACGACATATTAGCTGGCGCTGCCCAATATTTTCGATACATCGTTCCAGCACCAAAACTAAAGGCGACTTCCACGTAGAAATCAGCCTCAGCAAAAACGAACAGACAATAGAGTTGCAATGGCAAATACTGAGTAAAGAAAACGATGAGGTGGTTTATTCGGGTGCTCACTTGGAAACCAGAATATCTAAAGAACCTCTCCCGCCAAGAGTGGCAGAATTAGTCGCTGAAAGCATAACTAGAAAAACATTACTTCATCGTCGAAAACAAATTGGTGAGATTATTGAAGTTAATTCATTGACCTACTGGGATCTCATATTGCTTGGCGATCGCTTCGTTTCAATGCTGCCAACAAAAATCGCACTAAAGCGAGACGTCCTCAAAAGAGCGATAACTATTGCCCCAGATATCGCAGTGGCTCACGCAGCCCTTGGCAAGCTGTTATCGTGGGAGGTGATCAATGGTGTGGCCACGAATACTAGGAAAAATATCAATCTCGCGATTGAATATGCTGCGAAAGCTATAGACATTGATCCGGACGCTCCTTATGTAACGAGTTCTTGTGGCCTCATAAACAGTCGGATTGGTAGGTATAAACTTGGCATTGAACTGTGTCGTAAAACCCTATCGACCGCGCCTTCAGCACAAGCAAAAGATGCACTTGCAATGTCTCTTAGTTTTGCGGGAGAACCCGAAGAAGCCTTGGAACTTTATCTACAAGTATTTGCCAGCACACCAGCCGGTCAGGTATTCAATCATGGAAAAATGGTTGTACCAGCACTTCAAAGTGGTCAAATTGAGCAAGCGTTAGAATACGTTGATCTGGCTATCGCATACTTTCCCGGCGATTACTTTGCGTGGCTACTGCGATGCAATATATCTGCTCAGCTTGGTAATTTAGATGGCGCAAAGGCAGACCTACTTCAGGCCCAAAAGCTATTGCCTACGTTAAATTTGGAAAGCCTTATAACAAGCATCGAGCGCAACTATGGGCGTACTGAAAAGCAAAGGCAGTATCTGACTTCCGGATATCTAAGACTACTGCAGAACAACCAAACAACCATAACGGACGTTGCAAAACCTTACCCCAAGCACCAAGATCAAATGCGACCGCATTAAGTGCTAACGATAAGGCTTTACGTTAGGTTCTAAAGCCGTTTAAAATTTAGGCACCCCAACAAATACCACCCATTGCACGCAATCGCCCTGCCGAACTCATTAGTCGAGTGCGCACTTTCGCCACTCGAGCTTCAGTCTGAACACAAGCTTCGGTAAAGTCTTCAACCGAAATTATAGACCTGCCGTCTTCTCTGGCGAAATTTGCCGCGAGGTGTCCAGCTCTACGCGCACAACGCAAGGTTTCTTCCAAGAGATAGGAGTGCTCATCAAAGTTCACCGCGTTGCCTTCTACATGTCCGTAATAACCTCTCTCGCGCGCCACTTCAACACACTCTTCATCCATATCCATCGCGGCTCTCGCGCCAAAGGCTTGCCAAAAATGGGCCGCATACTGATCTGCCAATTTAATTTGGTTTTCCATGTCATATTCCTCAAAAAAAAGATCTTCAATTAGGTCGGTTTGTAGCTGCGGCCCCTTGCCGACAGCAGCACCAACATGACATGTAGCCAGGCCGGAAACCTTACTCAGAAGTGATGAAAAACTTATATCCACACTGTGCGAAACCAGCGAAATCATTGACAAAATGGAGGTTTACAATAGAGTGCTTTTTCAAAATGTGTAAAAGGAGATTTTAAAAATAAATCTGGGACAAGGGCATAATTTAGTCAGCACTAGGTAGGCGCTATGCGCTAGAAGAATGGGGATTTCGAATAGGCTATAAAGTTACAGAAGAAGCCTAAGGTCCAAGGATTAAGGGCTAAGAGCTAAGGGCCAAAGGCTAAGAGCTAAAGGCTAAAGGCTAAAGGCTAAAAGTCTTAGCCTCGCATACTTCGCCAAACACGCTCTGGTGTCAGCGGCATGTCTAAAGATTCAACGCCCAGTGGTGCTAGAGCATCTAGTACCGCGTTAACCACCGCTGACGGTGCAGCGCATGCACCCCCTTCGCCAATACCTTTAACACCCAACTCGTTATTCGGATCTAACACTTCGTTAAAGCTAACCTGGATATCCCCTACCTGAGAAGCTCTGGGCATGGCATAGTCCATCAAGCTACCACTCAGCAGTTGACCATCGTCGTCATATACAACGTTCTCAAACAGTGCTTGGCCAATGCCTTGAACCACACCGCCATGTACCTGACCGGTTGCTAGCAGCGGATTAATAACCCGCCCGCAATCATCCACTGCGGTATAAGCAACAACGTTAACCACACCGGTTTCGGCGTCCACTTCCACTTCCGTGATATGACAACCGTTGGGAAAGGTAAAGCCTTCTCCACGATTGTAACGGAGTAGTTTGGTTAAACCCGCGCCGCCGAATTGGGCTTCTTTGGCCGCCCTGGCTACTTGGGGCAGGCTTACTTGGGAGTCTGTGGTAGACGCACTGAATATACCTTGGGCATAGGAAACTGTGGGCAACGGGGCTTGCAGCATTTCTGCGGCTATGGCCTTGGCATCTTCAAGCACACCTGAGGCAGCGCGCTGCACGGCAATGCCACCCATTTGTGAAGATCGCGAACCACCGGTACCGCCACCAAAATGCACCGCATCGGTATCACCTTGAATGATGTTAATGCTGTCAAAATCTACATCTAAAGTTTCACTGAGGATTTGCGCGTAAGTTGTGCGGTGCCCTTGGCCGTGGGAGAAAGTACCCACCACAACATCAATAGCACCGTCATCATGAATGGTGATGCGGGCTTCTTCTTCTGGCCCACCACCACTGGATTCCACATAAAACCCCAGACCACGCCCACGCATCAGACCACGGGCCTGACTTGCTTGTTGACGTGCTTCAAAGTTGTGCCAATCTGCATTAAGCAGCGCTAAATCTAAAGTCTGGGCAAACTCGCCACTACTCAGGGTCACCCCTGACGGCATGGTATAGGGCATCTCAGCGGCGCTGATAAAGTTGAGTTTGCGCAGCGCTATGGAGTCCATATTTAGCTGTTTTGCAGCGGCTTCCAACAGTCGCTCCATGACATAACAGGCTTCCGGACGACCGGCACCGCGATATGCAGCAACAGGCATTGTATTGGTGTAAACACAGCGGACCGAGTGATGGACATGAGGAATGCGGTAGACCGTGCCAACAATACGCCCACCGGCCATGGTGGGTACAAAGGGGCCCGCCGCAGAGCAAAAAGCGCCTAAGTTTGCGGTGGTCTCCACGCGCAGTGCGGTCAAATGGCCTTGAGCGTCGAACCCGGCGGTAGCCTGGGTCAAATTGTCGCGGCCATGAGAATCACTGAGAAACATTTCTGATCTGTCGCCAGTGTATTTTACCGGCACAGACAGTTGCTGAGCTGCGTAAAGTACTAAACAAGTTTCTGGATGAATTTCTCCGCGAATACCAAAACCGCCGCCGGTATCTGGCGAAATCAGTCTAAGCTGTTGCTTATCAAAGGAAAAAATCTTAGTCAGAATCATCTTCTGAGCAACCGCACCTTGGCTTGGGTTATATAAGGTGAAGCCCTCTTCTGTGGGCTCTGCCAAACACGCTCGCGGCTCTAAGGGACTGGGTGCCACACGGTTATTGACCAAATCTACAACGACCTTATGCGCACTGGCTGCTAGTGCTTCATCTACTCGCTGACGCTCACCTTTTTCAAAATGCACACAAAGATTTGAGTTCTGCGCGTCATGTAACGGCTGGGTATCTGGGTCCAAGGCACGACTAGGGTCCGCGCAGGCAGGCAGATCGTCCACACTGAACAGAATGGCTTCCACCGCATTTTCAGCATGCTCTGGCGAATCCGCAATAACGGCCGCAATGGCATGACCCACAAATAACACTTTGTCTTGGGCAAGAATGGGGCGGTCGGGAATAAAGGCGTCATTACCCTGAGCGTCTTTGAGCACCGCTCTACAAGGTAAGTTACCAAGATGGGAGATGTCTTTCGCTACATAGACCGCTTTGACGCCGGGGCTTGTCAGGGCGTCGGCAATATCTAACTCAGTAATATGCCCATGGGCGTAGGGTGATCTTAAAACGCGCAAGTAAAGTTGATTGGGCCTATTGATGTCATCGGTGTATTCACCCTGACCTGTAATCAAACGTGGGTCCTCAGAGCGAGGAACGCTTTGACCTATACCAAACTTCACCGGTTATGCTCACCCATAGACATTGTTACTAATTTTCACCCACTACTGGGTTGCGCAAAATACCAATGGGTTTTACTTCAACCTCAATTTGGTCGCCGTCGTCCATAAACACTGGCGGCTTGCGCGCAGCGCCAACGCCTCCAGGCGTGCCCGTAACAATGACATCACCTGGTTCCAGGTCAATAAAGGTAGAACAGTATTCTATGAGTTCAGCAAACCCATGCACCAACATGTTGGCTTGGGCGTGCTGCATTACTTCACCATTCAGGCGAGTGGTAATTTCCATTTGCGACAAATCACCAATCTCGTCCATGGTCATCATCCAAGGGCCAAAACCACCGGTGTTAGAAAAGTTTTTGCCAGGGGTAAATTGACTGGTTTGACGTTGATACTCGCGCACGCTGCCATCGTTATAAATACCAAAGCCGACCACGTGGGACAGAGCATTTGAAGGGCTGATGCGACGACCGCCCTTACCAATAACCATGGCAATCTCGCCCTCAAAATCTAAGGTGGCGGATTCGATGGGTCTAACCATAGGCTGCAAGTGGCCCATTTGGGCCGCTGCAAAACGTACAAAGACGGTAGGAAAACCTTCACCACCGCGACCAGTTTCTTCCTGATGCTCTTTATAATTTAACCCTACACAAAGAATTTTCGCAGGATCAGTTATGGTGGGCGCGTATTCTAGACCTTCCAAAGGTAGGTCGGCCTGGTCACCACAGGAGGCTGGCAAAGTCTCTAGCGCCTGAGCTGCAATAGCTTGGCGAAGCGTTGGATACTCAGCTTTTGCGCCAACATCAACAACGCCTTCAGCGCCTGCTTCGTCGACAACTACATAACCATAAGTACTGCGGCCATTACGAACAAATGAAAGCCAGCGCATAACTTCTCCTTAACGAACTGTTTCTTTGAATGCTCGGTTAGATTTCTCGGCGACGCCTACTACCTAGTCGAACATAATTACGCTACGCGCAATTTCACCGGTCTTAAGTGCTTCCATACCTTCATTGATGTCGGTCAACGCAATGCGGTTTGAAATAAGATCATCTAAGTGCAATTTGCCTTGCAGGTAGAAGTCGATAAATCTTGGCATATCAACGCGAAAACGATTCGACCCCATGAACGAGCCTTGGATCTTTTTCTCAGACAAGAAGTCTACGCCGTGTAGAGAAACCATCTGACCCGGAGGAATCATACCAATCACTGTGGCTGTACCACCGGCACGCAACATCTGGAACGCTTGTTCTGCAGTCGCTTTAAGGCCAATGGCTTCAAAAGAATAGTGCACACCGCCACCGGTCATCTCAATGACTTTGCCTACCGCTTCGCCGTCGCTGGCATCTACAACATCGGTAGCACCAAATTTACGCGCCAGCTCCAACTTAGAAGGCACCATGTCTACTGCAATAATTCTTGCTGCGCCAGCTAATGCTGCGCCATTAATCGCGGATAAACCAATACCGCCACAACCAATCACTGCAACGGTTGAACCTGGTTCTACTTTAGCGGTATGAATAACTGCGCCAATACCAGTGGTTACACCACAGCCGATTAAAGCAGCGCGGTCCATTGGCATATCTTCACGCACTTTAACCAAGGCGTGTTCGTGCACCAGCATCATCTCAGCAAAAGAACCGAGCTGAGCAAACTGAGTTAACGGTTGATCGTTATGACTCAGGCGCGGCGCTTCTTCTTTTGTTCTATTAGTTTCTGGCTCGTTGCACAAAGACATATGCCCGGTTAAGCACTGCTCACAATGGCCACAGAATACAGAAAGACAAGTAATGACATGATCGCCGGGCTTAACGTAATGAACATCACTACCCACTTGCTCGACCACACCGGCACTCTCGTGACCCAGTACCATTGGCACCTGGCCCGGATAACTGCCGTTCCAAAAGTGCAAATCACTATGACAAATGCCGGCGGCCTTTGTGCGAATAAGCACTTCTCTTGGACCAGGCTTAGAAACAGAAATCTCTTCGATTTCCATAGGTTTGTTCACTTCACGAAAAACTGCAGCTTTCATGGCACTTCCCCTCTCATTAGTAATGCATTTATTAATAGATGAAGTGTGCCATAGGCATCTCTACCCAGCAAAATAAACCACCTCTAATGTGAAGATATTTGTGAAAATAATTGCGTAAAAAAACGCGTTTATTCAACGCTAACCATCACCCTTGAGGCCTGGCGCTGGCCAGATCCGCTATTGGTAGAGCAGCGCTCTTATAATGAGGCTAGATTTTTGCTGACAATGGCTTGGGCCGCTGTAATGGCCGCTACTAAACCCGTGGCGTCTGCTATGCCTTGGCCCGCAATATCAAACGCCGTGCCGTGGTCTACCGAGGTGCGGACAAAGGGTATGCCCAGTGTCGCGGTAGTGGACTCGTGAAAGTTATGTACCTTAATCGCTATGTGACCTTGGTCGTGATACAGCGCCAGCACCACATCAAATTCGCCCTCAATGGCACGATTAAATATTGAATCTGCGGGTAATGGCCCGGTGACGTTGAAGCCCTTGCTCTGAGCCTGCATCACGGCAGGGGCAATGGCATCAATCTCTTCTCGGCCCAATAGGCCCCCTTCGCCGCCATGAGGGTTCAATGCCGCCACCGCGATGCGCGGCTGTGGCAAACCCCAAGCCGTTAAGGTCTCATGAATCAAATCTAACTTGGCAAAGACCGTCTGTTGAGTGACGTACTGTGCGGCTTGAATCAGAGATTTATGGGTAGACAGATGTACGACCTTCAGCCCAGGGGTCATGAGCATGGTCGCAGTACGTTCCACCCCTGACAGCCGGGCCAAAATTTCCTGATGCCCAATATCATTTACATAGCCCGCGGCGTGAATGGCTTCCTTGTTAATGGGCGCAGTGACCATTGCGGCTACTTGCCCTGCAATGCAGGCCTTAGCCGCATATTCCACTGCCGCCACAGCGGCCTCACCACAGGCCGCTCGAACCTGCCCTAGGGCAAAGTCTTGAGGACACGCCTGACCTAAATCCAGCATATTCAAACCACCCCGCATATCTGCAAGGTCGCTGATCATGTGAAGGGTGGGCAATGTCACACCAAGCATTGACGCGGCCATTTCTAGCGACCACAAATTACCAATAAGCAACCAAGGGTGAACTGGCTGGGGGTGCAAAAGCAGTGTTTTAACAACCACTTCAGGGCCAATACCCGCAGGGTCGCCTAAGGTAATAGCGATAGTATTTTGGATTTCGTTCCGAGCGGGGGACTGAGGCTGCATAGCGTTAACTTGAGTGAGTGGCGATGCGCTCATGATACCGCGATGGCGGCAACAATCAGCAATATTCTCCATGAGCGAGACAACTCAACTCACGCCATCAATCAAGCGCTGTAGCAACGCAGTAGTGATTAGCGAGACAACACATTGATCACTTAAAGTTTACAAAAAGTTAAAATTCGCTTGCTAATCAGTGCTGTATATTTGTACAGTAAATAGCCTTTTCACCCACTTTAAAAAAGGCTAAAGACATGCAGACCCTCAGCGATCTCATCGACAGCTTTCACCTGCACGCTATATGTGAGGACTGTCAACGCAACACTCAACTAGACATCAATGCTTTGATCAAAAAACTTGGCGAGCAAACAAAGGTTAAACAAATACGCTCGAAGCTTCGTTGTTCAGTATGCAAATCGCACACCGAAGATATACGCGTAGTTTATGTGGGCGCTGAGAACAAACGCGCTATTTTTCAGTATCGGCGCTAGCTAAGCTGCGGCCACAGAGGCCTGTGGCGAGCCAAATAATGGGCTTACGTGCTATAGCATCTCAGTAGATTCAAGAGTTAAACCAAATCCTTCAACACCCACATAATCCACATCTCTACCGGTGATTAGGCGAATTTTGCTGACATTTAGATCACGCAATATCTGCGCCCCAACACCCACCTCAAGCCATTCGCTACGCCGCTCTTCCTCTTTGCTCTGAGAGGCAAAGTTCTCGTGCGGTACACCGACAAAGCCAGTACGCAGATAAATCAGAACGCCCCCTTCCAGAGCCTCAATTCGGTTCAACGCTGAATTCAAAATATTGGTCGAATGCCCCCCACCCTGAGTACCAAAAATATCTTCAACAACTTTTTCTCTGTGAATGCGCACAGGCACCGCGTCCATGGCGCTGATATCGCCAAACACAATAGCTAAGTGCTCTGCGTCTTCAAACTTAGTTCTGTAGGCATAAGCCTGGGCTTCGCCAATATTGGTCTTTACTGAAAACTCGTGGCTACGCTCAACCAATTGCTCACGTTGCTGTCTGTAAGCGATGAGATCAGCAATAGTGATGATTTTGAGATTATGTTTGGCGGAAAACTCCAGCAACTGAGGCATGCGCTGCACGGTGCCGTCGTCGTTAACAAGTTCGGCCAGCAATCCCACCGGCGGCAGTCCTGCCAACGTTGCCAGGTCCGTACCCGCTTCAGTGTGTCCTGAGCGAACCAGCACACCACCCTGACGAGCTACCAAAGGAAAAATATGGCCGGGACGAACAAAATCATCTGGTCCCACATTGCTGTTGGTTAAGGCTTGAGTGGTCGCCGCGCGTTCTTCCGCAGAAATGCCCGTGGTCAGCCCTTGCTTATAATCTATAGAAACAGTGAAGGCGGTACTCATTGGCGCATCATTGCGCCCCACCATGGGATCAAGGTGTAAGCGGGTCGCTTGGTCCTGCAAGATGGGGGTACACAAAATACCGCTGGTGTGGCGAATCATAAACGCTACCGCGCTGGCGGTGGCTTTACTTGCGGCCATAATCAGATCGCCTTCATTTTCACGATCATCGTCGTCCACAACCACCACCATTTCCCCTTGGCGGATGGCAGCTAAAGCGTCTTCTATGGAATCAAATTGGGTAGTCATGGTGCGTTTTACTTTGCAAGAAATTAGTTTGAGAGCGTACCACATGCGCAAAGATGCCAACAATTGGCGGCAATAAAAGCTCACAGATGTCTAAGCCATTTTTAGCTAAAGGTTAAGCCCGGATCTTAATCAATTGGTACGCTACTAGGTTGTTACCGCCGCAAACTGTCGCTTTAAATTTGACCCTCTGCTTTGCCTAAACGTCCACCTAATGCACCAGACGCCAAAGAATCAGAGCGCTTCGTCTTGGCGCAATTGCTCAACTTGCTCTGGTGTCAGCTGCAAAAACTGCCCTAATACAGAAACGGTATTTTCGCCTAGGTTTGGCACTCCAGTGAGTTCTGGCGGTGTTTGGCCCTGAAATCTTAACGGCGTATGAAAAGACAATGCCGCCTTTTCAACGCCCTCATCAGACCAACTCAAAGTGCCTCGCTCATGCAAATGCACATCGTTAACTACATCGTCGAGGTCTTGAACAGGCGCGCATATCATGCCGTGATCCAGCGCTATGGCAAAAATCTCCGCCTTGCTCAGAGTAAGGGTCCAAGACTCCACAAGCTCATCGAGCGCTTCCATATTCGTGGCACGCGCGCCTCTACTGCCAAAACGTTCATCTTGAGCAAGCTCCGGTTGCCCCATCGCGTCACAAAGTTTGCGCCAATGACTTTCGCGCAAGCAAATCATCGCAACGAAACCGTCCTTTGCTGCGTATATATTATAGGGTGCCACCGCCAGACCTGAATGACGGTTGCCAGTACGCGGCGCTTGCTTGCCCGTCTGGAAAAAGTTGCCCAACTGAGTGTTTAGAGTAGGAAATACGCAGTCTTGCATGGATATGTCTAACACAGCGCCCTCACCACTTTGCTCACGCTGATAAAGCGCCGAGACAATGCCCGAGTACAAATGCACGCCACCAAGAAAGTCACAAAATGCTGCACCCGCCTTCATAGGTGGCCCACCCTCTTCGCCGGTAACACTCATAATGCCGGTCATCGCCTGCAAGGTAATGTCCATGCCGAGGTAATCACTATTGGGTCCCGTGCCGCCATAGCCTGTGCTGGCCGCATAAATTAGGCGAGGATTAATTTGTCGCAGCACATCACTGCCCAAACCATACCCTGCCAAAGTCCCGGGTGAGAAATTTTCCACCAGCACATCTACGTGAGGGACCAGTTCTTTGAGTAGGCGCTGGCCTTCAACGCTTTTGATATTCAGCGTGATGCTTTCTTTACCATTGTTTAGCAGAGTAAAAGGAAAGCTGTAAGGTCCTTCACTACTGCGCCCGCGCAGGGTTTCGCCTTTAGGGGATTCAACCTTAATCACCCGAGCACCGGCCTGAGCCAGTAAAAACCCGCAATATGGCCCGTTATAAACCTGACCAAAATCTAATACTGTAATTCCCGCCAACGGTGTCGCTATAGACATAACACTCTCCTCTTAATGTGCTGGAGTCTAGCAGACTAGAAAAACACAGCGCCCAAATTTATTTGGCGCGCACTTTCACTCTGCAGTAACAGTCAGCGGCAGATAAAAGCCTCTACACCGGCCAAATTATTCAACTAATGTCACTGTATTTGTTTAACGCGATAACTCCCTCCACCCTCAATGCGCATAATGAAACCACCCACCATACCTTGCTTGATGAGCGCCTTATCGCCGACTTTAAACGACGTCAAATGGCTCTTTTGAATCCGCCATATTTGCTCGTTACTGAGGACAACGAACACTTTTTGCTGGCTCTTTTTAATCTCTGCAATGGTTGCCGAATATTCGACGGGGGCGCCTATTGGTCGAGAAAGAAAAGACGGCTTTTTGCTGACTAGTTGCGCAGACTCAGGTGGCGCAGATGGGGCGCTGGGCTGCGACACCACTTTACTACTTACAGCTTCATCGCCAGTGGGCAGACTGCTGAGCAGCTTGGCCTGTCCATCGTAACAGTCAAGACGTTCGAGGGCTGATTCCACTTGCGCGCAATTGCCGGTGTCATGGGCAAAACTATTAGAACTGAAAAAGCAAAAAAGCATCAATGCTGCTGTAATAATTGATCTCATAAATATTCTCTTAATTGGATTTACTCGCCAAAGAGTAAAACAATTCTGCGGATCTAATGGCATAAAATTCCGCGTATCCGCCCGGGGCTGATTTTCTACCCAGGCAAAAAAAGGCCCCGAAAATCGAGGCCTTTCTCTAGTCTTGGGTCATCCCAAATTACATGCTGGCGCCTACTCTCAGGTACCAGACCCGACCTCTAAAGTCGTGAGTAACCGGGTCATAACTTGTGTTGTTAGGCACCCAAGGGGCTTCCTCATCAAACAAGTTTTTCGCCCCAATTGTTACTGAGCTAGAACTCAAGAACGACACTTCAGGTAGCGTGTACGTGTACTGAGCATCTACGGCAACCCAACTATCAATGTTTGGGTTGTAGTACTTAGCTGCAGTGGCATCATCAAGGAAAATCTTGATGGTGTTATTCCAAAAGCCCGAAGCTGGTTCGTCAGATAGTGTAGCCTCGTAGCCATCGATGTAACGCACAACCGCAAACGCACGGTGGTTGTTATTACTCCAGTTCAATGTGCCATTGATCTTCCACTCTGGAAGCGCACGACGAGGAGTTACAGGGTTCTTCACATTGTACTGGCCAACCGCGTCTTTCTGACCCGCGACCTTGTACTCTTGCGCCCACGCAGCAGCCAAACCTACCTTCCACGCGCCCATTGAGTTATCAAATGAATAAGCAGCTTGCATATCCAAACCACTCACGGTTGCCGAATTCTGGTTTGCAAAATCGGGCAGTACACGAAGAATCGCGCCAGCACCAGTACGTAAAACCTGTGAGCGATTACCAACGCCTGCGGCAATTGCTTCGGTCACAGTCTGACCACCAGTGATAGCGGTATTCAACGCTGCATTATCAGCTGCGACAATTGACAAGTAGCTTTGTCGAGAAAGGATGTCTTCGTACTCATAGTTGTAGTAGTCAGCGTCGAACTGGAAGCCTTCAAGTGCCCCGTCTGGAACCCATGAAAAACCAATATTCCACATTTCAGCAGATTCCGGTTTCAGTTGATCATTACCGTTCGTTAAGGAAGGCTTGTAGGCAGACACACCGTTATAGTCAGTCATGTTGTGAACAGTGGTCACCGTACCAAATAGTTGTTGGATAGAACCTACGCGATAAGAGGAACCAGCTGACGCTCTAGCTGTCAGTGTATCGGTGGCTCTCCACAGTACCGTGATCTTTGGATCTGTTGTGTCTAAACCCAGTTCATCAAATTCTTCGTAACGTATTGCTGCATTCACATCAATAGAGTCGCCGAGAGGCAAGCCAACTTCTGCAAATATGGCAGTATTGGTTAATTCACCGCCCCAATCTACGGCACCGTAGACGAAGTCTAAGTTACCTGAATTCATAGTTGCGTCGTATAGCGCGCGCCCCCTGTCAATGCGATGCTGCAGACCAACAGCCAAACCAACTGGACCTGAATCTAGGTTAGCTATAGTGCCGGACATTACTGCATCAAATACATCTTGCTCGAAGTGCGTATCGGAAGTTACCCGACCAAGCAAATACTCATACAGTTCAGCAGGGTTCACAAGCGTCTGATCAGTTTGGCGGGTGCCATCCGGATTTACGAATGAGTTACCAAAAGGGTTGAAGTAATAACAGTTGCCCGCACCGAAATCACCACCAGATGATGCATAAGCTAAGTTGCCGCTGCCTGCAGTACCATTGAACGGATCACAGTTAGGTCCACCCATGCCGTTAATCGCTAACTCCATTTCCACCGACTGGGTGTCCTGAAGTTCAGTTCTCTGCTCATTAAACACAGAGCGCGAGTAAGAAACGTCTAGATTCCACTCTTCACCGCCGAATTCTAAGGCAACATTCGCTCCAAGCTGCATGCGATCCATGGATCGATCAAGTTGAGAATAAGTATCTAACGGGCGCTCACTCGTGCCTGAATCATAAACCGTACGCCCAATCATTCGCGTACCATTGCGCAACTCCTGCGGTACAATACCTCTGTTAGATGCGTCTTCGATCAAACCCAAATGATGGGTCGGAATAGTCAAGGAAACAGCATTGGGGTTTAACGAGTTATAACGGAAAAATTCAGATCCGTTGGAGCCAGCTTCGAAATATAACTCAACATTATCCGTCAAGTCATAGTGACCGGTTAGGAACATTTGACGGGTACTTTCATCGCCTTGCAACGGAAAGAAAGGACCAAAGTCGTAGGCACAGAGTACGCCATTTGCGTAGAGGCCTGAACCACCAACATCATCCAATGCATCAGCTGCTTCACAGCTTGGATCCGCATTACCGTAGCTTGTACCTTGTGGATTACGAGGAAATACACCACCAGTAGGCTGCCCGGGATTTAATCCGTTAGCGGCCCATGTGAGGCCGGCGGCATCCGTGGGGAACATGCGGCCGGGTTGACCTGTACTGGAAACAGTAGACCCACCATGACGTGAATAAACATCTCCCACAGTAACCATGCCCCGAGACATAGCGCCAGCAGAGAAGACTACGCCACCACGATCGCCCTGCGCACCAAACAACACTTGAACATTGTTGGTATCGCCTTCACTGACTTCTTCTATGGACGAATATTCATATTGAACATCGAAACCTTCAAAATCTTTTTTCGTGATGAAGTTAACAACACCGGCGATAGCGTCCGAGCCATAGAGTGCAGATGCGCCATCCTTAACTATTTCCATACGCTCAAGCGCAATAGTTGGCACAAGTCCTTGAATATTCACAGCTGCATTGGAGTTACCGTCATAGAAAGTCGCCACATTACGCTTGCCATTGACCAGGACCAATGTCGAAGACATACCCAGGTTACGCAGGTTAACGGTCATTTGGCCTAGGCCAGCAGCACCGTTAAATGTTGCCGAGCGCGTTTCACTACCCGACTGCCACGGCATTGTATTAATGATCTCAGCCATACCTTGAGCACCCAAGTCCTCAATATCAGCTGATGTCACCACAGATAGTGGTGATGGAGAATTTTCAGAAGATCGCTTCAGATAAGAACCGGTCACAACGACCTCTTCTATCGCTGCATCAGCATCTTCCGCAACTGCAAATTGCCAACCGCCAAGAAGTACCGCAGCACTACCCAGCAAAGGAATAATTTTTTTCAATGGATCTCTCCCTTATTATTGATTTTCCAACGCTCGTAAAAAAAGCAAAAAGAAACTCAAATATAAGGAGAAGTACAACTGCGAACGAAGGACACTCTGGTGAGCACCGTCAATCTCAATCCTCTCCAAAAATTCAATCGTTCCGTATTACAGGAAACCTAAATGTAACCATATAGTTAACATACAATTAGCATGCAGGTGCTTTTACAAACGATGCAGAGGTTAAGCCCTCACCAAACCTCTTGAAATACAATGGGTTATTACTATTAGATTGTCAAACCAGAAAAAAGACGTTCTATTATGTGCATTTCTATATGTGCATTTTTGGTGTTCATATTTCTGAGTTGATTGAGTGCACTGACACTCGGTGAGTCCGTTTTTGAATACGTCTTTGTACGCGTGTTTGTACGCGTCTTTGAGTGCACCGTTGAAAATTTTATTTAGCTATTGACCTTAGACTGTACTCCAGGGTTTATAGTTGACCCATGGAATCTAAAACAATGTTAAAAATTGGCGAGCTGGCCGCACTTGCTAGCGTCTCAAGAGACACCCTGCGGTTTTACGAAAAGCACGGTCTGATTACGCCCGGGGAGCGCAATGATGCGGGCTACCGTCTCTACTCCGAGACAGACGTGCATAGAATCAGCTTTATTATGGGTGCCAAAGAGGTGGGTTTTACGCTCAACGAAATTCATCAGCTATTAGAACTGGAAGTCACTAAAGACGAAAAGTCTTGTCATGACATTAAGCAGTTTGTTGACGCCAAAATCAGCATCGTCAACCAACGACTGGCCGAAATTAAGCGCATCAAAAAATCTCTGCAAACACTCAGCAGCGCATGTTGCGGCGGCGATGAACCCGCCACCCACTGCACCATTCTCGAGGCCTTAAGCGAGCAAACGAACTAGGACATTACGCATGTTACTGATCGAAAATTTTATTGATCTATTTGTTGAATCAGCACCTTGGCTAATGCTGGGCTTATTTGTCGCCGGCATCATGAAAGTATTTGTGCCTAGCCAATTAATGGCCAAGCACTTAGGCGAGCCCGGACTCATGTCTACAGTGAAAGCGGCATTGTTTGGCGCGCCATTGCCTCTGTGTTCCTGCGGTGTTATCCCAGCTGCCGTTGGCTTGCGCCGCAGCGGCGCTTCGAAAGCGGCGACCACGTCATTCCTCATCTCCACACCAGAGACCGGTGTTGATTCCATCTCTATTTCTTACGCCATGCTGGGGCCTTTTATGGCTATTGTCCGACCCATCGCTGCCATTACCAGCGCCATAGTCGCCGGTATCTTGGTAGGTAAAGACGACACGCCAGCAAATGCAACCCAAGCCAGCGCACTAAACGTTGAAGAAGAGGACTCTTGTTGCGCTAGCAAAGCACAACCCGCAGAGGAAAGCCTTGCTGACAAACTCAAATCAGGCCTGCGCTTCACTTTTGTTGACCTTATTCGCGACATAGCGCTGTGGTTACTCATCGGTTTAGCCTTTGCAGCGCTCATTAAAACCTATGTCCCCAATGAATTTTTAGTCCAGTGGGGCGATGGTTTCTTGGCCTTTGTCGTCATGGCCCTTGTCGGTGTGCCCATGTATGTCTGCGCTACCGCCTCCACTCCCATAGCCGCCGGGCTATTGTTTTCGGGCGTTTCCCCGGGCGCCGCACTGGTATTTATGTTGGTTGGCCCCGCTACTAATATCGCGACTGTAGCGTTGGTAAAAAAAGAATTGGGCAGCCGCGCGCTTACTGCCTACCTCACGAGCGTTGTGGGTGTTGGCTTTGCCTTTGGCTATCTCACCAACTACTTAGTCGGCCTATGGGATATGGACTTTCTGGCTCAAGCCGAGCAAGCACATAGCATGGTCAATACACCGCTGGCCTATGCTTCAAGTATGCTCTTGGCGGGTTTAATGACTTATGTACTGGCAGGCAAGGTACGTAAGGCATTTGCTGGGCAAAGCCAAATAGCGTCCTAAATAAAATCAGCGCTTGAGTCAGCGAAGAAATCTGCAACTAGCCTTCAAAGGTGACGTCACCTTTTGCTTAGATTGATTGCATTGGATTTTGTTATTTGAAGTGGCGCACCCGGTAGGACTCGAACCTACAACCCCCAGGTTCGAAGCCTGGTATTCTATCCAGTTGAACTACGGGTGCATGCGCGCATGGTGCCTTAGCACCACATGCTAATCAAGCGCCATCCGCTCAAATCCGCCGAAAAGCGGATTACACCGACCGACCCAAGTGGCCACCCGTCCAATATGACCTGAACCACTCAGAGCGAATTTAACTTCTAAGCAAGCGGCCAGGTACAGCGCCAGTGTGCTCGTTGTTGGTCAACATAATTTCACCGTTCACTACCGTGTGCAGTATGCCGTCAGCCGTTTGCTTCAAGCGTCTGGCACCGGAGGGCAAATCGTGGACCACTTCAGGCATCCTCGCGCCCACGGTATCTGGGTCAAAAACAACCAAGTCCGCCGCCATACCTTCACGCACCAGACCGCGGTCATGTAACCCCCACATTGTTGCGGTGTTATAGGTGATTTGTTTAATCGCCTCTTCCAGCGTCAACGCCTGCTTCTCTCTCACCCAATAACTGAGCAAGTGCGTCTGCAATGACGAATCCATAATCTGCGATACGTGGGCACCAGAATCAGAAAATGTCACCACCGAACGGGGGTGCTTCATCATTTCCAACACATGGTCCTGATTTTCGTTGGCTATGGGTTGCCTAAAGAACATGTGGAAATCTCGCTCTAGAGACATATCAATCATTAACTCAACCGGGTGCTTGCCCTGCTCCCGAGCAAGTTGGGCCATGGAGGGCTTGTCGTAAACCATGTCGTCCATAGGGTAGATAAAGTCCCACTCTGGCGGTCGTGCCTCTGCGCCGACAACCCGCGGCCCTGTGTATTCTCGGCTGGCCACTTCTATCAACTTCGCCTTAATGACTGGATCACGGAGTTTCGCCGCTTGCTCGGCCAAAGGTAGCTGCCGAAACTCTGACCAATATTCCCAGTTATCAAAAGGCGTATTAGACTGAAAAGACAACAAACTAGACAAAGCGCGACTGTGTACTTGAGCGTACATACGCCCGCCTGCTCGCGCGGTTTCATCCAACAAATCAAAGTACGGACGCCAAAGATCAGGCGCGGCGCGGACACTGAACATGCCCCATGTTTGTGGCACACCAGATTCCACGGCCAAATTCATAAGGCGCTGGTGATACTCTCTAATCCGCTCTGGATCTCGCCCGGGCGCTTCGCCAGCGATCTCAAACAAACCTTTACCAGTTTCACCTACCGCATTAACAATGGCTCGAACTTCATCCCAATGGGCAACCCGACTGGCGACTGGCAAGTCATCAGCGGTTAAATGATTAAACGTTCTTGAGGTAGAAAAGCCAATTGCCCCGGCACCCATGGCCTCTTTGACAATGTGCTGCATTTTGCGCACTTCGTCTTCGCTGGCTTGGTCAACAAAGGCCCGCTCACCCATGACATAAGTACGCAGGGCTGAATGGCCAATATAGCCTGCGTAGTTGATGCCCTTGGGTAGATCGTCTATCGCATCTAGAAACTGCGGAAAGGTTTCCCAGCTCCAATCAATGCCTTCCAGCATGGCGTCGCGCGAAAGATCCTCCGCCCGCTCTAAATTTTTAAACACCAAGTCGGCATCTTCTTGCTTACACGGAGCTAGGGTAAAACCGCAGTTGCCCATGACCACACTGGTGACACCGTGATAGGACGAGCAAGAACCAATGGGATCCCAAAACACCTGAGCGTCCATGTGGGTGTGGCCATCAACAAAGCCCGGTGAAACAACGTGGCCTTCTGCATCGACAGTTTGTTTTGCCTTGCTGTTGAGCCGACCAATGGCGGCAATTTTGCCGTCAACTACGCCCACATCAGCGCGGTAACCGGGGTTACCAGAGCCGTCAATTACCGTGCCGTTTTTAACCAATAGATCGTAAGTCATATGTTCTCCCCTATTTACCCTAACGCCTTTATCCCCAGCGTCTAATATCATTGCTTTTTTGCATGGTAGCATGAGGTTTTCAGCTGCATAGCCCTGTATTCAATGACCCAATCTGCGCACCAAGTCCAAGCGGCACATCAACTTGCCTATACCGTTCACCCCGGCGAGGGCCCGTACCTAATGCTCCTCCATGGCTTCATATCGTCTAGTGCCCAATGGTTAGATAACCTACAAGCGCTTGGACAAGTCTGCCAGCCAGTAACAGTTGATCTATGGGGCCACGGCAACTCGCCAGCGCCGGAGGATCTGCAGTACTACAGTCCTGCCGCCTACGGCCTTCAATTTGAAATAATACGTAAGGCCTTGGGCGTGGAAAAATGGTTCGTCTGTGGTTATTCATTAGGCGCGGGACTCACCTTCCGATACGCATACGACTATGCAGACCATGTTATCGGTCATATTTTCACCAACTCTAATTCAGCACTTGCGGACGAGGCACAAATACTCGACTGGAAGAATACTGCCTCAAAATCCAGCGAAAACATTAGGCTGGGAGGCATTGCGGCGATAGAAAAAATTCCCGTCCACCCGCGTCGAGCAAGAACGCTACCCACACATATCTATGACGCTCTAATGCAAGACGCCGCTAAATTTTCGCCCGTGGGTGTCGCAAATACCCTATTGGCCACCAACCCAAACACTTGCATTAGAGACATTGCACCACACAACCCTCGCCCGGTATTGCTCTGCGCGGGGGATAAAGAACGCCGATTCAAGACTAATAAACTGTGGGCGCTGGAGCACATCGCCAACCTTGAATGTGTCAGTTTTGACGCAGGTCACGGCGTTAATATGGAAGCGTCAGAAGGCTTCAACATTGCGGTAACGCAGTTCATACAATCCCTCGTTTAATCCCTAGTTCAAGTAAACTCATTGTTTAGGGTAAAACGTATGACCGGAAAATAAGACAAAGGACCATTATGCACCTTCAACCCAAACGACCTCGTCGCTGTGTTCTCTCGGTGCCGGGTAGCTCAGAAAAAATGATGGCTAAAGCCTCAGCAACTGAGGTAGATCAGATCTTATTGGATTTGGAGGATGCCGTTGCACCCAATGCCAAAGCCGCCGCCCGGGGACAGGTTGTAACCGCTCTGAACACACTAGACTGGCAGGCGAAAGTACTCTGCGTGCGCATCAACGACGTACAAACTCAATGGTGTCATGACGATGTGATTGAAGTAGTCACCGGCGCAGGTGCGCGCATAGACACCCTTATGCTGACCAAAACTAAGTGCGCTGGAGACGTGAAATTTCTCCATCTATTGCTTGATCAACTGGAACTGAAGCTGGGGTTAACCAAGCGTATTGGCATTGAGTGCCTAATAGAAGACGTTGAAGGTCTGATGAATGTTGAAGAAATTGCCGCAAGCTCAGATCGGCTAGAGGCCATGACTTTTGGTATGGGCGACTACTCTGCCAGTCAACAAATGCACCTAGAATCTGTAGGCAGCACCGGCGACTACCCACCGGATATTTGGCATTACCCAAGATATAAAATGACCATTGCGTGCAGGGCCTTTGGCTTGGATCCAATTGATGGGCCCTATGCGGACTTTAAAGATTTAGCCACATTAGCCAATGAAAGTAAGTACGCACTCACGCTGGGGATGACGGGAAAATGGGCAATTCACCCCAGCCAAGTTGCCATCGCACAAGACACTTTTTCCCCAGACAGTGCAACACTGGCTACCGCTCGTAAGCAAAAGGCGGCCTACGAGCAAGCGCTAAAAGACGGTTTAGGGGCAATTAGTGTAGATGGGGTTATGGTCGACGCCGCGAGTATTCGCATGTTGCAAAATACCTTAGACAGGGCTGATCTCATGGGACTTTAAATCTATGTACCTGCAAAAAATACTATGAGCGTCACAGCGCCCAGCAAATTCATTCGCCTCACAGAGCGCATACACAACTGCGAACACTGCGCTGAGCATTTGCCCCTTGGACCCAGACCAGTATTTCAGGCTAACCCAAAGGCAAAAATCCTTATCGTTGGCCAAGCACCAGGGACCGCCGTGCATAAAACCGGCATCCCCTTCAATGACCCTAGCGGCAAACGCTTGCGGGACTGGCTCGGCATGAGCACTGAAACTTTCTACAACGAAGCGTTGGTCGCCATTGTCCCTATGGGATTTTGCTATCCGGGCCGGGGCAAAGGTGGCGACCTGCCACCGCGCCCCGAGTGCGCGGCCATGTGGCGAGCCGAGTTGCTCTCTCACCTACCCAATATAAAGCTCACCATAGCCATTGGCCGCTATGCCATTGACTGGCACCTAAAACCCAAGTCTTCTATGACCTTGCAGGCAATAGTCGCTGGCTGGAAAGTCTATCTACCAGAGTTTCTGCCACTCCCTCACCCAAGTCCTCGCAATACTATGTGGCTGCAAAAGAACCCTTGGGTGGAGGCAGAAATCATTCCCACCCTGCGCAGCCAAGTTAGTGAGATTCTGGGCAATGAGTAGGCAGAGTAATTCCACAGTCAGAATGCGCATCGACCCTCATTTACAGAGATCCACACATCGAAAATTACCTACCGTTGATAGGCTGATGCCACTTCTCTACATACGTTCTCAATTTAGCGGTTAAACTCAGTGGTCACTTTCACCATTTGAGATTCATATGCGAAAAATTACTCACCTACTAATCGTATTGACAATTTTAGGCGCAAGCCAAGTTTCCGCAGACTCAGCAAAAAACGCACAATCAGGTGTAACAATAGCCCACACAGACAACCGCGCTGCGGGCTGGATAGACGTAGAGGTAGAAAATTTATCCGGACTACAAAACGTTAAATGCCACCCTAGCGCCAACGTCATTGCTGAAGGAGATTTTGACGTTGAGGAATGCATAATTTCTGGCGGCGTGCATGGCACAACTGAAGTGTCGCCTCTTTTCATTGGCTCGGGCTTCCAACACGGACAAGCTAGCCCGGTTAATCGTGACGCCGCCAGTTGCGTGCTGAAGAATATCAATAAAGCGAGCAGCGATACTGCGGCGCTGGCGGTATTAGAAAGCTGTAATGTTCTGCACTCTGAGTAAGCAGACGAAACGCCTGACACGCCTATGTTGGCCGTTATTATCAAGACGTAAAATATCAAGGCCATCTACCCCGCGCTAGATAAGTGGGCGCGACACTTCGTACAAGCGCACCGTATTAGCGGCTGATTTGTATCGCGTCTCTAGCAAGGCTCTTTAACGCGACCGGCTTTATAAGATCTTTCTAATAAGATCTGGGCAACCCTAATACGTGTTCGGAAACGTAGTTTTGAATCATTTCTTGAGAAATTGGTGCTATCCGCATCAAACGGGCCTCACGCCAATAACGCTCAACATGATATTCCTTGGCATAGCCAAAACCGCCGTGGGTTTGCATGGCTTGATCCGCTGCCTGGAAACAAGCATCAGCTGCTAACCATTTAGCCATATTTGCTTCTGCGCCACAGGGCTGACCGTTATCCAGCATCCAAGCGGCTTTGCGAATCATTAATTCCGCTGCGTCTAAACGCATCTTAGCTTCCGCCAACGGAAAAGCCACGCCTTGGTTCTTACCAATAGGACGACCAAAAACCACCCGTTCATTAGCATAGTTAACAGCGCGTCTTAGTGCGGCCTTACCAATGCCCAGCGCTTCCGCTGCGATCAAAATACGTTCGGCATTCAGCCCTGAAATCAAATAACTGAACCCTTTGCCTTCCTCACCGACTCTGTCTGTGACTTTTACCGGCAAGTCGTCATAAACCACTTCACATGTCGCCACTGCATTACGGCCAACTTTATCAATGGGCGATATGGTCACTTCGTCGCGCTGCAACTCCGCCAGCAGCAAGGTCATACCATCTGTCCTGCGCTCAACCTCATCTCGCGGCGTGGTGCGCACCAGTAACAATACCCGTTCAGATTGTAATGCCTTTGTGGTCCAAACCTTGCGACCTCTAACGATATAGTTGTCTCCCTCGCGGCGGGCAAATGTGGTGATAGAGGTTGTATCAGTGCCCGCATCGGGTTCAGTAACACCAAAAGCTACGTGCATTTCGCCACTGGCAACCCGAGGCAAATAGGTTTGTTTCATCTCCTCAGAGCCATACTTAACCACTGGCTCCATGCCAAACATAGAAAGATGCAAGGGAGTTGCGCCATTCATCGCAGCGCCGCTGGCGGCCACAGTTTCCAGCACAATACTGGCCTCGGTGATACCTCGCCCGCTACCCCCGTAGGCTTCGGGAATAGCCACACCAATCCACCCTGCTTCAGACATGGCATTGTAAAAATCCCATGGAAATTCGTGCTTTGCGTCCTTTTCCGCCCAGTACTCATCAGGAAAATCCTTACACACCCTAGCCACGGCATCGCGAATCAACTCTTGTTCGTCTGTTAAAGCAAAATCCATAATTCTCAACTTTTGATTGTTATTGAAAGCATTCCTGACGTACTTTTTACGGTCAGGTCACAGGTGGAGAACAAACTCATCTGTGCATTGACTCACAGGGTGTTCTCAAGGGCCGCGTAACCGCCTCGCCCATGAGAATAGTATAGAAGAAAACTAAAAGAGATAGATATGTCACTAGAGCTTTCAACACAACGCATGCAAGCCCACATTGCCGACGGTATTGGCTGGATGACTTTTAATAATCCGGCGCGGCACAACGCTCTATCTCTAGAGATGTGGCAGGGCATTGGCGACATTCTTGAGCATTTTGCTGGCAATGACGAAGTTCGGGTGATCATTATGCGCGGCGCAGGCGGCAAGGCCTTTGTATCCGGCGCGGACATTTCCGAATTCGACGAAAAGCGCGCCAACTCAGAGCAGCGCGAAAGTTATGGGCAGATTGCTGGGCGTGCTACCCACTGGCTGAGCAAAATCGAAAAGCCGCTCATAGCACTCATAGAGGGCTACTGCATTGGCGGCGGGCTGGCTACAGCATTGTCCGCAGACATCAGATTTGCCACACCAGACTCGCGTTTTGGCATACCTGCTGCAAAGCTCGGCTTGGGTTACGAGTACGAGGGCTTGGCCAAGCTGGCACGGTTAGTGGGTCCAAGCAATGCAAGAGACATCATGTTTTCGGCACGTTTTATGCCAGCTATTGAAGCCAAAGAAATGGGCATTGTTAACTTTATTCACGAGCGCGAAGAGATAGAAAAAGTCTGCATGGAGTACGCACTCAATATAGCCGCTAATGCGCCGCTTACGGTGAAAGCCGCCAAGGCAGCAGTCAATGCTTGGGAGCGAGACAGTCGAGCCGAGGAAGTTAACCAAGTGCGCGCCATGGTAGACGCCTGTTTCAACAGCGAAGACTATAAGGAAGGCCGCAAAGCTTTTGCCGCCAAGCGCAAGCCAGCTTTTTCCAATAAATAAAGCAAGCCGGTTTTTTGCAAAAAATAGCCAATGCCAGTTTATGCACAAATGCCTAAAGTGCGCCCCTACGCATCTGCTAAACTACAAATACAACTCAATAACAAAAAGCGATACTGATATGCAAGATGCGGTCACAGCCTGTGTTCTGATTATCGGCAATGAAATTCTTTCAGGCCGGACTCAAGATATAAACCTCAATCACATTGCTAAAACATTAGGCAAATGGGGTATTCAAATTAGGCATTGCAGAGTTATTCCAGACATTGAAAAAACCATCATCGATACCGTAAATGAAGTCAGACATGAGTTTGACTATGTCTTCACTACCGGTGGCATTGGACCAACCCACGATGACATTACCGCAGTGTGTATTGCTAAGGCCTTCGGCGTAGAACTCATAGAACACCCCGATATTGCGGTGCGTATACGCAAACGGCCTGCGCCGGATGACATCATGGCCTCACGCCTGTTGATGGCGCGTGTGCCAGTAGGCGCAACCTTAATAGATAATCCGTCTGGTGGGCCACAGGGCTTTGCTATGGAAAATGTCCACGTTATGGCGGGTATTCCATCGGTCATGCAAGGCATGCTTTCAAGTCTAGAAGGCCAGCTAAAAAGTGGTCCCGTTATTCACAGCCATACCGTTCGCGCATTTACCGGCGAAAGTTCCATTGCTGATGCCCTGGCCAAAATCCAAGACCAGCACCCGGATGCAGATGTGGGTAGTTATCCGTTTTTTCGCGACGAGCGCTACGGCACGAACCTCGTGATTCGTGGCGCAGATGTCGCGCAACTGCAGACTATCGCCAACTTGATTATGGATGCCGTCACAGCAATTGGCGAAACTCCGGAAGATCTGGGCCAAGATGCGGAAGCATAAGACGCATAATTTGACCAGACCCAGCCAAAATCAACGACTTAAAAATATGTTTGAAAGAGCTCTGAGAAGTACTAAGTCCAAGGCATTCGCACTGACATTAATAAAGGCATTGGTACCGGCATTAGCATTACTCTCTATCAACTTGCTGCTCTACGGCAGCGCGTTCGCCGAAAGTCACGAATCGATCGCCATTCATACCGCCCAGCCCAGCATCGAATATACCAGCGGCCCACAACCAAACAGAACTGCCGCAGCCTTGGCCGCTAACGACAAATGTAAAACAGCCACTACAGAAATTCACCCGCAGGGGTATTGTGAATTAGTGCGCATGGATAACGTGCCCATCACCCAGGCAAGCGAGCTGAAAGCAAATACGCGGCGCCACCCACTGTTCCTTTGGCGTTTCACTTCCAATACCAGCACACTTTACCTTGCCGGTTCCCTACACCTGCTTAAGCAGGGCCTCTACCCTTTACCATTGCAGTACGAGCAAGCATTCAAACTGAGCAACAAACTGGTTTTAGAAGTAAACACTGATCAGATTAGCCCAAGCGAAATATACGCAAAAACCCAAGCGGCAGCGCGCCTGACCAAGCATCGCTATCTGCGCGAAAGCCTCAGTGCGCTGGACTACAGCCGGTTGGCACGTACCGCAGCATTGTACGGCGTCCCGCTGCAAGCCCTCCAATCCTATAAGCCTGCAATGGTCTATACCCAACTGTCACTTATGGGTTTTATTGCACTGGGCTATGACCCGGAGCTGGGTGTAGAAGAGCATTTTTCGAAAAGCAAAACGCCCGAAGACATACTACAATTAGAGAGCTTAGACCTTCAGTTAGGCTTTCTTTTCGCCCAATCCATGGAAACGCAAATTGCCGTGTTAATGGATACCGTAAAGCAGTTCGATGAAATCGAAACAGTGGCCAGCAGCCTCGTGCAAGCTTGGGCAAAGGGTGACGACACGGCTATGGCAAAACTCGTAGCAGAGCAAAATGGCAGCTCCAAACTTTTGCGCGATTTTTCAGAGCAGTTACTAGATCAACGCAACGTGGGCATGAGCAAAAAAATTGCTGACTATCTCAACACCAATGAGAATTATTTTGTCTTGGTCGGCGCAGCGCATTTGGCTGGCCCAAACTCAATAATTAAAGTGCTCGAGAAAAACGGTTTTCATGGAGAGCGAATATACTCAGACCTACCCAACCTTAGAGACGCACCAATAACCCACAGCACAACAGAAGTTAGTCACACACCATGAGCGAGCATAAGCCAGAGCACCAGCGTCTACCGGAATTTTTCAACGAACCTTTTCGACCCCCATTGGGGTTAAGAAACCCACACGCGCAAACCATTTTGTCCAGCATGGGGCGAAAACTCCTGAAGCCAAAGTGGCAAGCAGAGTTTTTAGCACAAGCCCAGGTACGGGAAATGAATGTGGCCGGCGTGAAGCTCGTTGTGCACACCAACTTTCAAAACATTACCTCGGACCAAACGCCTTTGATCATGATGATCCCAGGCTGGTTAGGTAATGTTGAATCAACTTACGTGCTCTCAGGCGCCCATACCCTATGGCAGGGCGGCTTTAACGTGGTGCGAATCAACTTACGAGACCATGGTGATACCGCGCATCTGAACAGTGGGCTCTTTCATTCGGCCCTCATTGACGAGGTTGTGGCCTTAGTCAAAACTCTAATGAGCGAGTTCCCTAGCGCACCTGCAGGCCTCATTGGCTATTCGATGGGCGGAAACTTCGCGCTACGCATTGCCAAGCAAATACCAGAGCTTGCCACATTGGCCATCTGCCCAGCACTGAGCCCTGAAGAAACAATGCTTAAAATCAGTGGCAACATAATCTATGAACAATATTTTATGCGTAAATGGCGAGATCTTTGGGTTAAAAAGCAGGCTGCTTTCCCACAACTCTATAACTTTAAAGATGCGATGAACTTGTCGTCCGTAACCTCGCTAACAGACTATTTTGTTAAGTATCATACGGAGTACACCAATACCGATGATTACTTTGCAGCCTATGATTTGAGTAAAGGCGCGCTTGAAGGGGTAAACGCAAAAATTTTGGCAGCGGGGGACGACCCAATTATCCCTGCCAAACATTATGCCAACCTGCCAGACTCAATTTCCTTGGACTGGGTTGATTATGGCGGCCACGGGGCTTTTTTGGAAAACTGGCAGTTCGAGAGCTGGTGCGATAGGTACAGTTGTGCCTTTTTTAACCAAGCGTTCACCAATGAGCGCAATCTGTTGTAGTGAGACCGATGTGTCTTAGTACCTGGACTAAAATGGGCGGAGAGAGAACTAATGCACACAGTAAAAATTCCTATTAGGACTAAAACGTTATTTGGTTTAGGCACAGCTGCAGAAAACATTTGCCTCTACTCATTTAGCTTTTTGGTAATGCTCTACTACAACCAAGTCTTAGGCCTGCCCGCCACGCTCGCTGGTCTTGGCCCAACCATCGCGCTGATCGTTGACGCAGTAACAGATCCGCTCGTGGGATCTTGGTCCGACCGCCTGCGCAATAAGAAATGGGGCCGGCGGCACCCGTTCATGCTCACTGCACCAATACCGGCAGCTCTGTCTTTTTATATGATTTTCTCACCACCCGCCGGGTTAGAAACAACTGAATTGTTTCTTTGGTTAATTTGCTTCTCAGTATTACTTCATCTTTTCATGACGTTGTTCTTTGTTCCCCATCTTGCCTTTGGCGGCGAAATGTCTAAGGACTATCACGAACGCTCTACCATCATGAGTTACAACAACTTTGGCGGTTACATAGGCGCCGCCAGCGCTCACTGGTTTGGCCTAACCTTTTTCTTTTACGCAACAGCCGAGCAGGCCAACGGCCTACTCAAGCTCGAGGCTTACCAAGACTTCGGCTTGGTCGCCAGTGTCGTCGTAGTCATCTGCCTTTATATCAGCGCCTGGTTCACCCGAGACCGAATCCCAACACTTTCGCAACCTGCCGAGTCCACTGAGCCGTTCAGCATGCCCGCTCTCTTTACGGACCTCAAGCAAGCGCTACAAAACCCTAACTATATGTATTTGCTTTTGGGCTTATTGCTTTTGAGCGTCACAATAGGCATGCGTGCTTCGTTCAATAACTATATGAACCTTTATTTCTGGGAATTGGTATCTGATCAAATAAGGTGGTTTATTATTGGCAGTGTCAGCGGCTATATCGCAGGTTTCCTACTGACATTTTACATCCACAAACGCTTCGACAAACGCGCCTCAATCGTCATAGCCACATTGGGCTATGGTGTGTTCGACGCGCTGCCGGTGTGCCTGCGCATGCTGGGTCTATTTCCCGAAAATGGCAGTGACAAACTTTTTCCGTCTATTTTAGTTTGTCATGCGTTGGGCAGCGCCAGTCTTTCCGTACTCAACATCAGCGTAATGTCAGCGTTAGCTGATATAGCCGATGAAAACGCTGCTAAATTCGGCGTACGCCAAGAGGGAATACTTTATGCAGCTAGAGCTTTTTTTGCTAAAGCTGACCGCGCCATTGGCACCCTGATTGCCGGCATAGTGCTAGATTTAATCAGTTTTCCAGCCAAAGCTATTCCAGGTCAGGTGGATGCAAACGTTGTTATGTGGCTCGGTATTATGGACTCACCTGCCACTATTATTCCGGCGCTGTTAGCGGCCCTACTGTATTCCGGGTATCGAATAAATCATGGTAAACACAAAGCATTTACCCTCACTAAATGAACTTGAGGTTGGTCGCGTCCTGAAGCGGTGAGTAGACCGCTTTTTATCTCGCATTTCTCAGAGCTGACAGTTGTAACTAGCTGATCGGCGCTGGGTAATGACAACGCGCAGCAAAGGCGCTCAAAACCCACTGACACTTTGAACGCTAGTATCGACTAACGCTATGTCAGTCTTTTGGTAGATATTTCTACAAGAAACCGGTGCTGCGAAGGAGTAGCAATTAGCCATCTTAGCTTCGCCTTTGTGAATGATCTTATCTTCTTGAAGACCGTCAAATGAAGCGCCAAGTCTAAAGGCAACGGCGTTACTGGCTGCGTTATCTGGCAGAATCCTCATTTCAATGCGCTGAAAACCAAGCTGCTCAAAACCGTACTCGATGGCCAGTTTTACCGCCTTTGTACAATATCCTTGGCCCAATGCACGCTTGCGTAACCAATACCCAAGGTCACCAACGCGGTTGGTTCTGCAGACAGTTCTGATAGCCACCGAGCCCAGCATCAACCCCGATTCTGGCTCTTCAATGACAAAACGATAATCCGAGCCTTCTTGCCATTTAGATGCAGCGTCCTGAGTCCAGTTCACTGCATCACTTAGGCGGTAACTGGGTGTGCACCAATCTAGCCATGGGCGAATGTGCCCTACCGACTCTAAAACAGCGGCCTGCATTTCACTGGCGTCTGATCTTTTTATTCTTCTAATCACGGGTTGCATGGCGGAATCCTTATCCATTATTGAGGCAAAAGAGCCTTCAACTACGAATAGTTATTCCACTAGATTTGGAGAAATTAGTCGCTACCGCCGGTCATGTAAAACTACCCGCTAGGCCAGTTTTAGCCCTCTTACGACCTAACTCGCGCCTCAAATAAAGAAGAGCGGGTCAACTCATAGACTAGTTGAGTAGTCACAACCGGCGCCACTACTGGAGCCTAAACTGAGATCACCGCTGATCTCAGTTTGAGTCTTTTCCGGATTCAGCCCAGAGGTCTATTCAGATGCTTGGGCATCTTTGGGTTTTCTACCTACAACGTAGGACAAGACAACTAAGACAGCCGCTATGATGAAGTAGTACTTAATCATATAACTAAAGACTGGCGACATGCTGGAGAGTCCATCGCCCAATGCTTCGCCCCCTAACAACCCAGCCATCACCCCACCAATGGCAGACGCCAAGAACCATAATCCAAACATTTGGCCCACGTATTTCTTCGGTGAGTAACGAGCAAACGCAGACAATCCGATTGGTGAGAGCGCTAACTCGCCCCAAGTCTGAAACAAGTATGTGAGCAACAGCCACTGCAACCCAATGGGCGCGGACTCTAATGCTAAGTCCACCGCCACCAACATGATGAGAAAGCTAATGCCCATAAAAACTAAACCAATGACAAACTTCAAAGGCAGCGATGGGTCCAAATTTCGTCGCGCTAACTGAGCCCACATACCGGCAAACACTGGGGCAAAAATTACTACATAAATTGGGTTGATAAACTGCACCCAAGACACTGGCATGGTGAAGTCAAAATAAGTGAGGTCGGTATAGTCACGAGCAAAAATATTGAGTGAACCACCGGACTGATCGAAGCCCGACCAAAACGCGGCGGCTGCGACGAATAACAAAAACAGTAAGGTGATGTTCTTTCGCTCAGCGACATTGAGTCCAGCGAAGAAATACAGATAAATGAAGTATACGCCCGCAAGCGTGGTCAAGAAATAAGCGAAATTCTCAGCGAACACCGTCGGCGCAACTGAGATGACTCCGGTTAAAACCAGAACAAACAAAACCACAACTAAGCCAAGGACAATCTGAGTAGCAGCCATCAGCTTCTTGCGCCGTTCCTCAGGCATTGGATTAGGTTGCGCGCCCGCATCACCCAGCAAGTGACGGCTGCGAATGTACTGAACCACGCCAAAAATCATGCCCAACCCGGCTGCACCAAAACCCCAGTGCCAACCGACTTTTTCCCCTAGGTAACCGCAAATGCCATAACCAATAAGGGAGCCAATATTGATCGACATATAAAAAATGGTAAATCCAGAATCTTGGCGCTCATCACCCGCGACATAGAGCTTACCGACGATGGTAGAAATATTGCCTTTCAATAACCCCGTGCCTAGCACAACAAGCGCAAGACCGAGGAAAAAAGAATGCTCAATGGGTACAGCTAAGGTTAAATGTCCCAAAGCAATGATCACTGCGCCATACAGTACAGCGCGCTGATGCCCTATAAGGTTGTCGGCAACCCAGCCGCCGGGCACCACCATAAAATAGACCATGCCCACATAAATACCGTAAATCGCCTGGGCTTCCATTTGTGACCAGCCCAGTCCACCATTTACGCCGGTGACCACACCCGTCATGTACAAAACCAGCAAG
>Ga0257126_1000023_pt1 | contig 111309 bp, 102 predicted proteins | sample SI060_120mmetaG_FD_190151 | JGI IMG/M metagenome (GOLD analysis project Ga0257126, IMG submission 190151) | Marine microbial communities from Saanich Inlet, British Columbia, Canada - SI060_120m | ecosystem: Environmental > Aquatic > Marine > Inlet | place: Canada: British Columbia | collected... | reverse complement strand
TTATTATTGGTATCCCATACTAAAAAAATTTATTATTGGTATCCCATACTAAAAAAATTTATTATTGGTATCCCATACTAAAAAAATTTATTATTGGTATCCCATACTAAAAAAATTTATTATTGGTATCCCATACTAAAAAAATTTATTATTGGTATCCCATACTAAAAAGAATATCAATAATAAAAAATAAAATGTTTAGCATATAAAGGTTTTAACCTTAAAATACTTAAATTTGTTTTAGTTCCGCACCGGGTTCGAACCGGCGACCTTTTGCGTGTAAAGCAAACGTGATAACCAACTACACCAACGGAACTAAAATATTGCGACTATAACAGGATTCGAACCTGCTTAAGCAGAGCCCAATGGATTAGCAGTCCATCGCCTTAACCACTCGGCCATATAGTCCTAATTTATATATTAAAAATAATTTTTAAATCATTTTTAAACTAATATATTTTTATTCAATAAAAAAGTATTTATTCAATACTTTAACTTTATTCCATAATTTCCAATCTCTCAAAAAAATCATGTAAAGAATCCATATCCCCAATTTGATTTCCACCCACTATCGCATTCACTTCCCCTTTATCTAAAATTTCTGTTTTCCATTTCTTGAAAGCGTCTAATTTCGACTTCATTGCTCTATCATTATTCTCATTAAAAAATTTACTCGCTTCCTCTAATAAAGTTAATTGGTTCATTTTAGTTTGGATAATTTGATTATCCTTATCAACTTGTACTCCTTCCATAAATGTAGGAATGGCATAGACTTCACCGCTCTCTAATTCATAAATCCACCACCGAAAACATAATTTATGTGTTTCTTCCGGATGATTAGTTGAAGAAAATACCATTAAATCACCGTCATATACTCCAACGGAAGCACTTTCCACCGGAACAGATTGAATTCTATCATACATTTTCATACTGTCTTCCTTGAACTTATAAATACAGTGTCCTGATTTAATTGTCTTTATTTTAGTTTTATCTACACCTTCTGATAAAACATCGTTTAATGTTTCCAAATGCTCCTCTGAAAAATCATTAATACCATTCAAACTTGAAACCATTAATGAAGCGCCTTCACATTCCTTTGGATATGGAGTTTCTCCAGTATAATTTTCTTTTAAATGATTATGAACTGCTGTTAAAAATCTATTCAGTAATTCCTTATCTTCACTTGGAACATATACCTGTGATAACAGAACATTTAAGGGACAATTTTCCCCAAATAGACCCAATAAATCTGAAGGTATGTTTTCTTCTGTATATGATGGTTCATTTAAAGTACCTATGGTATTTTTAACATCAGATATTTCTGATAATGTATATTTAGTTGTAGAAAATAAATTACCCATTTTTATTTAATTAGTTTTACATTTAGATTGTAAATCCTTTATAAATCAATTTTTAATAATTTTTATTTAAGATTTATTTAAGAGAACTTTTCTATCTACACTTCTATTTATCGGTTATTCAAAAAAAGAGAAATAAAAAACTAAACTAAGTCTTTTATATTTATAAATAATATTTAAGGTTTATTTATAAAGGATTTACAATCTAAATATAAAACTTTAATTAAAATGGTTATTATAGATGACTATATTAAAAATTTATATACCATAACTTCGAATAAATATATTGGAACTTATGATATTTCTTTTATATCTAAATTGGAACTACATATTCCTTCCGTTCAAAGACTAGAATATAAAGATAAAATCAAAGATATCGTATCATATCAAGAAGAATATTTCAAGAAAAATAAAAAATTTAATTTTTTAGGAGTGATTAATATTCATTATTGTTCCTTTGATAAAAAATTATATATTTTAGACGGACAACATAGATATAAAGCAATTCTTGAATTATATCACAATAAATATGAAAATGAGCCTATACATATAGAAATGATTATAGTAAATAACTTAGAAGAATTAAAAGAGAATTATGAACTCCTCAATAAAAATACACCATTGCCGGAATTTGAGTTCGGTATTCCAGAACAAAATACTATACATAATGAAGTATTGAAATATTTTATAGATAAATATGGAGAATTATTTTCCACTAAAACGAAAGTGAGAAGACCTAATATTTCCAGAATTAGATTTGAAGAAGCACTTGAATTTTTACAAAATAAATTGAAAACAATTCACGCACAAACTTTAATAAATCAAATTGAAACGGTAAATGAGAAAATGTTAAATTGGAATGAAACTAATTTCCCTAATATTTCTAATTTAAGTAATCCACAAAAAACATTGAAAGAATGTAAAACTTGGAAATTCTTTCTAGGTATGTTCCTTTTTAATAATCAAGAATATAGTTATGAATGGGTTAAAACTATTATTAAAAATGAAACAGGTGAAGATATTATAAAAAAAATAATCAAACAAAATAGGAAGAAAACAATACCCAAAAAATTAAAAACTCAAGTATGGGATGAATATATTGGAAAAGAATTGGGTATCTTTAATTGTTTATGTTGTAATGAAAGTGAAATAAGTAAGAGCGAATTTCACGCAGGGCATTATATTTCAGAAGTAAATGGAGGTAAAACGAATAAGGAAAACTTAAGACCAATATGTGCGGGATGTAATTTATCAATGGGAAAAAAGAATATGGATGAATATATGAATCAATATTATAAAATTGAAAATAATTAATTTAAGAGAAAATTATTTAATCATTGATAATGTTAACAGTATTTTTCTGGGAAACACCTAAAATTAGATATCCTACATTTGAAGAATTTATAATTTTAAAAAAAACACCTACAATAAAAAAAGATTTTTAAAAAATATTAATGTTTATGGTTTTATAAAGTATAAATGAATACTAATCTGTGAGATACCAATTGCTATGGCAATGTATTGGAAGAATTTACTAATATTTCTACCTATTAAACCTATATATAAGAAAATGAAGAAAAAAACTATATAATGAAAAAAATTAATCCAATTTCTTCTGGACCAATTTTTTATTTTTTCTTTAATAAATTTATGTCTAACAATAAATGGTATAAATAACGCATAAACCGTTATTGCTCCAAATAATAAATCTATAGAAATATTTTTTTTATTGCTAAGTTGTGATTTACTTAATGCACCAGCATAAATCATAGTGGGTCCTAAAAGTAATATATGAAGGAAATTTACTTGGTTCATAGACATTTTTATAATATTTATTTATAAAATAAAAAAATTTTATTTTCACTTTTCTATTTTAGTAAGGTTTTACTTTTCTGTTTTAGTAAGGTTATCCACCTTAGTCCTTACATATTTAGAATTGTATATAGGTTTGTCTTTTTTATTTCCGCCTTTTTTCCTTTTTTCTACACCCTTACCTTTACCATTTGGTTTTTGTTTGGTAAGAACTATATCATAGTCATCTTCGTAATTTTCTTTTGACATTTTATTAATTAATATTTATAATATTTTAAATATCAATTTTTATTAAAATAATAAAAATAGTTGTCAATTTTTATTAAAATAATAAAAATAGTTGTCAATTTTTTTATAAAACTATTATATTATGAATACACCAAGAATAATTTATTACTATCAAACTTTTAATGGATTGAAAAATATTTTATATCAAAATACACCTGTAACACATATTCATTTATCTTCTATACATTTTGGAACAACTGATACTTCGCATTATATTCACCTTAATGATTATTCGCCATATGATAAAAGATTTGATCAAGTATGGAAGGATTTATTAAACGCGAAAAAATATAATATTAAAACTATTTTAATGGTTGGGGGAGCAGGTGGTGCTTTTGAAACATTATTTAGTAATTTTAATACTTATTATCCACTTTTGAGAGATTTGATAATAAATAAAAATAAAAATGAAAATATAATTCAGGGTGTGGATTTGGATGTAGAGGAATACACTAACATAGAAGATATTAAAATGTTAATTAGAAAATTAAAAGAGGATTTCGGCAAAGATTTTATTATTACAATGGCTCCTATTCAAATGTCACTTCAAGAGGACACTACTGGAATGGGGGGTTTTATTTATAAAGATTTATATAAATCACCAGAAGGAGAAATGATAGAATATTTTAACGGACAATTTTATATGGATTATTCGGAAAATGCTTATACACAAGTTATAGAAAATGGTTATCCTTGTGAAAAAATAGTTATGGGTATGATTTCGGGGGAAAATTATGAGGAAGAATTAAAAAAGGTTTATCAAAAATATGATACACGATTTGGAGGAGTATTTATATGGGAATATTATAATTCCCCTGTAAATTGGGAAAAAAATGTAAAAAGTATTATGGCACCTAATACTAATTGTTTGATTGTTTAGTTTTTCTTTTTGGTTTCTTTTTTTTATTTTTAGTTTTTTTTCTTTTTGGTTTCCTTTTTTTCTTTGTGCTTTTTTTTCTTTTAATTCCTTGGCCTAATGCTTTGTTGGATTCTGCTTCTAATTTTTTGCCAAGAGATTTTTTAGCACTATATGTTTTTTTACCGATTTGTTCGGGTGTGACACTATAAGAAGTAAATAACTCTTTTAATCTTTCAATAGAAGCACTTTTACTTCTTGTATAAGAACTATATTTAAGCTGGTATATTTCTATTTCTTGTAACATTCTCAAAACTTCATTAGGATTTTCTGTTTTAAGTATATCACCAGCTAGAGTATTTTCCCAGCTAATACGTTTAGATCTATCATCACTCCATTTACTAAGACGATTATAAGAAGCAGATAATAAATTTATATTTTTATTTGTATCTGTAAAAGTAATAACTTTATTATTACAAGAATTACTATCACATAATTCTTTAGAAAAACTACTTAAATCAGGGAGTAATATTGTATTATTTTTTTCTGTAGAATTAGATATATTTTTTAGTTCTCCTTTATTTTTATTTGAATAATTACATACTGCTAAATAGAGTTGTAAGTAATTAAAAAAATAAGCACAATCAAAATATTCTTTTAAAATTATATATTTCGTATCAACTCCAATTTCTAAGTCTAATAAATCTAAATATGGGATGGTCATATTATATGCTTTTTTAAATAAATCATACATTAACATATTTAATTCATTACAATAATCTTCCTTAGAATTTATTTTTTGTAATGTGGAACTCCAAAAAGACCTAAGTTGGTGCAAGACATCTTCACAAATAGCATTATTTTTTGAAAAAATCATAAAATAATTTTCAGTAATGAAATCAAAATTTTTATCTCGTATACTAATTAATTTATTCTGTATAGGAATAATACTATTTTTATAAGTTCTCATAGTTATAGATTCAAAAATTTCAGAAGACAATTTAATTAACCAACTGGCACATACATTACTCGGCATATAATAACATGTAAATCCTTCTTTATTTTGTTCAACCAAATTATCAAATGATGTTACTAAAAATGTTGATAAATCAACCCAAACCCCCCCCATTGTATACAAATAATAATAACGTAAAGCATCAGATTTATGTGCTGGACCTACATAATCATTATTTAAAAGTTCTAAAAGCCATTTTTCAGATTTAATACTTTCTAAACATTGTTCCCAATTAGATATAAAATTAATTTTCCAACCTTTATCTGTTGGATGAAGGGTTTCAATTCTGTCCTTAAAAAAATTTAGTGTAGTATCTAAATTGCCATCAGCTTTATTATTAAAATTTAACCATAAGAAATGAATAATTTTTGGTGTCATATATATATATATATATATAATATTTTTATAAAATTGAAATATTTAAACATTTCTAAATAAAATTATTTAAATGGAAAAATCATATTCAAAAAATATTCCAACATTATACGATAAAGATATAAAATGTCTATATCCTATAATAGATGGAGAATGTTCTTTTATTTGCCATTATGCTAACTTTTTAGACGAACAAGAAAAAAAAGTGTTACAAAAATGGTTGGAAAATAAAGACTATAAAGAAGGTAAAAGTATAAGTGGTAAAGAAATACCACGCCTTCAATTATGGTATCAGTTTGAAAATAAATATTTTAATGATAATTGGAAATATAGGTATGATAGGTGGATTTCTCAAAAATATGACGATATATTAGAGAATATTCAATTTAAAGTTAATAATAAAACTAATAAATTGATAGAAGAGTATTGTCCATTTATTACGAAACCTAAAATAAATAGTTGTTTAGTAAATAAATATCGTAATGGGAATGATTCTATTAAACCGCATAGAGATACGCCTGATAGTTTTGGGGAATATCCAACTATTGCTGGTTTATCTATAGGTGGAAAGAGAAATATTGTTTTTAGGAAAATTAATTTAGATTTACAGAATTATAATTCTATGAAGAAAGATAATAATTCGGTGATGGATTTCGAAATGGAATTAGAAGATAATTCACTCTTTATTATGGGAGGAGCAAGTCAAAAATACTATTCACACGAAGTTCCCAAAAATTTTTCCAAAGATATCAGATATTCGCTAACTTTTAGAGAATTTATACAATAAATATTTATTTACTCTACCCTAAAAAATTATTTAAAATAATTTTTACTAACCTTTATAAATGAAAAAGGAAACTAAGAGAAAAATAATATCCAAAATACATCAAGTTATTACCATATATTTTTCAACTTTTCCATATATAACACCCAAATTCCTTTTACCATATTCATTATATTTCAGTTATACTATTATTTTACATTGGTATTATTTTAATGGTAGGTGTTGGTTATCTATTTTAGAAGACAAATATAAACCTAAAGACGAACCTAAAACTAATATGTTTCATTTTTTTAAAACTTACAAAATACCTTTATTTGTTTTTGATTTCTTTATATACATTAATATAGTTTATAGTTGTTATATTTTGGATATGTTATGGAAGTCTTTATATTTAATAGGAATGTTATTATATTTTAATAAGATAATTTATGGTAGTATAAAATTTAAATAAAATAAAATAAAAAGAGTTTAAGTGTCTATAATTATTTATGATTATGGTTTCTTATTCAACTAATTTAGCAATTCAGTTTGTATTATTATTTATATATATAGTCCAATTTATAACTGATTTAATTTTATTTGTCGACAATGATATAGTGAGTAATTTTATTAGTATAAAAATTTTTGTGATTATAAATCTTGTTTTTGATATATTAGTGTTTTTATATTTGATTTACAGAATTATATATTATACTAAGAATATTAAAAAATATAAATACAGAGAAGATAGTATTACCGAAACAGATTATTGGTTTTTCGTAATAGGTACTTTAATGTATTTTTTAGGTATAGGATTTTTCTATTCCACTAATTATAATACTACTAAAAATAGAAGTATATGTATGAATGACCAAATATTTAGGATTTATTTATTTTCACATTTACCAATTGCGGCAATATGTTTTACAATAACAGTATTATTTTTTATTTTTATGGTATTATTTTTTTTATGTATATGTATAAAATGTTGGTGTACTGATCCATGTAGTAGTAATAATAAAATTTACCCTTATTAATAATTATAAAAAAAGGTATTTAATTTAATTAATTTTCTTGATAAAATAAATATTGTTATATATTATAATTTAATAAATGAATTGTTATGCTTGTGGATGTGTAAAACAACAACAAAATAATACTGAATTTTGTGGAAGATTAGTTAGAAGTGGCAAAACCGTAACAACTATGGGGTGCGATAAAGAATGTCCTCAATGTGAAAGTTGTGATTATGACGGAAGATTTACGACAAATAACAATAATAATAACAATAATAATAACAATAATAATAACAATAATAATAATAATAATAATAATAACAAACCTTTTTCATATACTAATCAAAATAAAAACAGAAAAGAATTAGATACAAAGTCATTTTTAGAAATGGTTAAAAGACAAAAACAAATGAATATCGAACAAGGTATTTATGAAGGAACGAATGAAGATGTAAAAATTGGAAATAAAAATAATACACCTTACGATTTAGTAAATGTCAAAAGAAATATTCACAATTCTAATAATGAGGGTATAACGAAAAAGATGGATATGGAAATGGAAATGAGTTGTTCTGGTAAAATAGAAAAAAATTGTTTAAATGAAGAAGGTTGTTATTGGTATAATAAAGGTGTAGAATGTAGAGAATTAGAAGTTTCATTTTATACAATAGAAGGATTAGGTAATACAACTTTTAAATTACCAATAGGAAATTATGACAGAAAAGAAATAGATAATTTAGATTTTATGCCAACTTATATTTTAGTTCCAATTGGTTTAAGAGTTAAAGTATGGAAGGATAGTGGATTTGTTGGAAATGAAAAAGGATATTTAGGAAATATTACACCTGGTTCATTAGACCAAGAAATGAAGAAAAAATTAATGTATAAAATAGAATCACCGATAGGTAGTATTCAAATATGTAATATGAAAGAGTGTGTTAAACCTTCTGAATATGATAGAATGAAATTAATTAGTATTATAGACGGTAATAATATTGATCATATTGATAGTTTAGGTGTTTCTGGAATCGAAGGATATAAAAATAGATTAAGACAAAATATAAAAAATAGATTGAAATTTGTAAATTTACAATATGCCGAATGTTTAGAAAATGTAGGTAAATATTTTAAAGAAAACAATATTAATGTTAATAGAGACTTAGACGAAATAGAAGATATTTTTACACTTCAAAAAATTAAATATATTATTAATAATTTACCTTCCTGTCGCGATTTATCTGTTTTTAAAAATAATGTAAATAACAATAACGCAAATAACAATAACGCAAATAAAAATAATGTAAATAACAATAATTCACCTAGTATTTCTGTCAATGATAAAAATATAAATGTAAATGTAAATGATACAGTATTATTTCACAATGAAAATATAAAAAATAAAAAAGTAGATAGAACATTTATAATAATTTTAATTATTGCTATTATTGTATTTTTAATTATTGCTTTAGGATTTATATATTATAAAAATAAAATTTAGGTATAATATAAAATACTTATGGTTAATAAATTTAATTTATATATTAAAACTCATAATATAAAAAACTCATAATATATTAAAATGATTAAGTTAATTATTTTAATATTAGTTATATATTTAATAGTATCAATTTCATGTAAAGAAAATTTTATAGTAAATCCTAATTTACATATAAAGAAATTTAAAGACATACATAGTCATTTTAGAAAGTGTAGGCAAAATAAAGGAATATATAGTTGTATTGCGTCGAATCCACATAAATCTGTAATTCCATATAGGAGATTTAAACCAAGAAGTAAAAGGATAGATTATACTAGGTATAAAAAGAGTGGTCATTTATTGCCCGTTACTTTTGATTAAAATTGATAATATTTAAACTTTGTTAGTAATAAAATAAATAATGACAGAAAATATATTTTTAGAAGAAATATTTGAAAAATATGGAAACGAATATTATAAAACGAAATTACTTAAACCTATCGCAATTTTTATGATTGGAATACCAGGAGCAGGAAAATCAACAATTATAAAACCTTTTATTAAAAATATTTTACCATTATTGTTATATGATTTAGATATATTAAATTCGCAGGAATATTTAATAAAGAATAATTTTATTATCTGTAATCCTGATATTCTTATGGATGAATATGAAAAAAGTAAAGAAAGAGAATATTTAACAAAAGCAACTATTCAAAGCAATGAGTTAGTTAAAATGATTTTAGAGAAAGAAGAAAAATATAATTTTATATATGACTCTACCGGTTCTTTGTACGGACATTATATTAAACATATAGAAAAAGCAAAAGAACAAGGATATATAACTATTTTGGTAAATATTTCTATTGAACCTATAAAAGCATTTGACAGGGTTTCATATAGAGAAAGGAGAGTTTCTAAAGAAATAATTAATAAATTATATAGGGATATTTATGATAAGAAAAATGAGAAATCAAAATACCCGAATAAGAATAATTTAGAGATTTTAAGTGAAAAAGTAGATGTATCTTTAGTTGTAGATAATAATCGCACAGGAGAACATTATATTAAAGGTATAGGGAATGATAAATTAAAGGAGGAAGTATATTTAGATATGATATTCTAATAAAATTGAATTTAAAAATATTTTTTACTTTATTTTATAAAAATGTGGAGACAACAATTTATTAAAAACCTTGTAGAAACAAATAAAGCACTTAATATTATGTATAGAAAGAAACGATATTATCCAGAACTTAAATTACCGGAAAAGTTAGATACTGATGAAGAATTGCTTAATTTTGCGAAGGAAATACATAAAGCAATTAAACACCCAGAACTTTCTTATTTAAATAATAAAAAATAAGTAATTTAATAAAATATTCCAATATTTTTAAATTCTTCACTATAATAATTATCAGGAATTACTCTCAAACCATAATTTTTGTTATCAGATTCCCTTTTTATATTTATTATTTTTAAATTATTATCAATATTATCATTACATATTTTTTTAATTCTTTCAATATTTGGAACATAACCAATCTTATTATTATTATACATAATTTGTATAGCAGTATTATCATATTTATTTGTAGGTTCAAGTTTCATAGTTATTTCACTATTAAAATTTATATCTTTTAAATTATCTTGATAAAAACTTATACCTGCTATAAGAAATGATTCATCCGGAAATTTTATTTTGTTACCATAATATTGAGCATTATAATGGTCATAGTTAGACATTTATATATATAATTCAAAATTTATCTTTTAAATCTTTAAACTTTTTATAAAATAAATATTATTAAGAATAATTTTTATTTTTATTTTCTGTAAATAAAATATTATGAAAAATTTTATTTTTATTTCATTCTTTGAAAATATTTCTATAGGCGATACCCAAAAGGTTGGAGGTAAGAATTCTTCTCTTGGAGAAATGTATAACAATTTGGGAGTAGAAAATATTAGAGTTCCTAATGGTTTTGCTATAACTTGCGAAGCCTATCGACATTTTATTACATATAATAATTTAGAACCTAAAATTAAAAAACATTTAGATAAATTAAAAAGCAATGAAGAAATAAAACAGAGTGATGGAAAAATAAAAAATAGTAATGAAATTATAAAGAAAGTTGGTGAAGATATAAGAAATTTAATCAAAGAAGCAGAATTTCCAAAGGAACTTATAAATGAAATAACTGAAAGTTATAAATTATTATCAAATCAATATGATACAAATAATTTAGACGTGGCGATAAGATCTTCTGCAAATGCCGAAGATTTACCAGACGCTTCTTTCGCGGGGCAACAAGAAACGTACCTAAATGTTAAAGGTTTAGATAATGTTTTAGTTTCTATTAAGAATTGTTATGCTTCTCTTTTTACCAATAGAGTTATATCATATCGTATAAGCAAACAATTTGACCATACCAAAGTATATATGTCTGTAGGTGTTCAAAAAATGGTTAGGTCTGATTTAGGTTCCGCGGGTGTTGCTTTTTCACTTGATACTGAATCTGGAAATAAAAACATTATTTTAATTAATAGTTCTTATGGTTTAGGTGAAATGGTAGTTAGTGGACAAATTAAACCAGATGAATTTATAGTCCATAAGGATAGATTGATGAAAGGATATAACGCTATTATAGATAAAAAGTTAGGTAATAAAAATGAACAATTGATTTATAGTAAAAGAGGAAATCAAAGATTAGAAAAAACAATAGTAAGTATGGAAAATCAGGAATTATTTTCTCTAACAGATAAACAAATATTAGAATTATCACTGTATGTTTTAACTATTGAAAAATATTATACTAAAATGAAAGGTACACATTGTCCCGTTGATGTAGAATGGGCTTTAGATGGCAATGATAATAAATTATATATAGTACAGGCAAGAAGTGAAACTATTCACTCTGCTAAGAAAAATTTAGATTATATTGAAAAATATAATCTAAAAGAAACAGATAATAAAAAACTTATAGCACAAGGTGTATCTGTCGGAACCAAAATAAGTAGTGGCAGAAGTAATATTTTACACGATATTGATATTAGTATAGAACAAAACCTCTTTAAAGAAGGTGATATATTAGTTACTGATATGACTGACCCTGATTGGGAACCTCTTATGAAAATATCTTCTGGAATTATAACAAATAGAGGAGGGAGAACTTGTCACGCTGCTATTATTGCGAGAGAAATGGGTATTCCCGCAATAGTAGGAACAATAAATGGAACTGAATTGATAGGAAATGATAAAGATATTACTTTATCGTGCGGAGAAGGGGAAAATGGTTATGTTTATGAGGGATTATTGGATTATGAAGTTAAAAAAACTAAGATAACTATTAATGATAATAAATTGGAAACGAAATTAATGATGAATATAGGTAATCCTGAAAATTGTTTTCAATCTTCAATGATACCTAATGAAGGTGTTGGTTTAGTAAGAATGGAATTTATTATAAATAATTATATTAAAGTTCATCCTAAAGCACTTTTAGATTATTCTAATAATCCAGATTTTAGTTTACAAAATCCTATTATTTACAATAAAATACAGAAACTTATATTTAATAAAAATTGTAAAGGAGACCAATATTTTATAGATAAATTATCTAATGGTATTGGAAGAATTGCAGGTGCTTTTTACCCTAAAGATGTAACAGTTAGATTTTCAGATTTTAAAAGTAATGAATATAGAAATTTATTAGGTGGTGAATTATATGAACCAATAGAAGAAAATCCTATGATTGGTTGGAGAGGTGCATCCCGGTATTATTCAAAAGATTATAAAGAAGCATTTAGGTTAGAATGTATTGCTTTGAAAAAAGTAAGGGAAGAAATGGGATTTGATAATGTAATATTAATGATACCATTTTGTAGAACAGAAGAAGAATGTATTAAAGTTTTAGAAACAATGAAAGAGTTTGGTTTAGAGAGAGGAGTTAATGGACTAAAAGTATATCTTATGTGTGAAATTCCTTCTAATATTATTTTAGCAGAGGAATTTTTAAAGTATGTTGATGGTTATTCTATAGGAACGAATGATTTAACACAATTAACATTAGGTTTAGATAGAGATTCGGGATTAGTATCACATATTTATAATGAAAGAAATATGGCTGTTAAAAAATTGATAGAGATGGTAATTAAAAGTTGTAAGAAAATGGGGAAGAAAATAGGTGTATGTGGACAAGCACCTAGCGATTTTCCGGAATTCGCACAATTTTTAGTAGAAAATAAAGTAGATAGTATGTCTTTAATTCCAGATAGTATTACTCCCCTTAGAGAATTTTTACTAAATAATTAGTAATAAATTAAATTGTTGTTGTTTTCTAAATATACCTAAGTTTTTTATTAAACATTCCATAACATATTATCCAACCCAGAATACTAAATATAGTATCTCCTATACTATTTGCTAAACTATCTCCTTTATATTGAGGCGTTTCAACTTTAAAACCTATATGTTTTGTTATACTATTAAGATAAAACATAAATTTATATTCTACTTTTCTTATTATAGAACCTAATTGCGGAATACGTACTAAAACATTTTCACCTATTTCGAAACAAGTATGTATTAAAAACCAATATACTAAAGGTATCCCTAAATATCCGGCAATTATTCCAAATATAAAATGGTATATAGTAAAATATGAAACAAAATCTTGTTCATCCCCACCTTGGAATATTATCATTATATATATATTACTCAGATTTTCCAAAATAATAATAGTAAACAATAATTAAATTATATACTACAAACACTAAACAAGCAAATGTCATACCGTAATTTTCGGTTAAAATACCTATAATTACATATACAAAATTTAAGAAAGTCATTAATGAAATAAATTTCATAGAGAAAGATTTTACTTTTTGTGTTTTCATTGTTCTATATAATTGGAAAACAACAGATACGAAATTTGCGACTGCCGAGACTATTCCCCACTTACTTACATTTAGACTTAATATTTTTCTTTGTTTATCTTCTAATTCATTTGATATTTCTTCATTACTTTGTGTTTCATTACTTTGTGTTTCATTACTTTGTGTTTCATTACTTTGTGTTTCATTACTTTGTGTTTCATTACTTTGTGTTTCATTATCTATTTGATTATTAACTAGGTTATTTATTTCATTAATTGGTTGATCACTTAAAACATTATTTTGTGTATTATCTATATTCATATTATTATTTATTTGATTATTATCTGTATTATCCATTAATATTAAAAAAGATAATAATAATTATATTTTATAATTATAATGAGTAATTACGATAAGTTTAAAAAAAAAATTATGATTGATAAAAATATAGATTTAAGTATAATAGGATTAGGTAATCTGTCTATAATAGAAACCGTTGCTTTTTTTACAAACTGTTTAGTATTCCCAGCTGTTTTTTTTCAGGCAAAAAAAACAATACAAACACAAGAAGCAAGGGATGTTGATTTTTGGTTTAATGGATTACAATTATTAGGGGGTACACCCGAAGGGTTAGTAGGATATTTTATAGGTAATTTAATTAATAGTACACAAATGATGGCCATTGGTATTTATGCTGTTTTATTTAGAGTATTAATGACATTCTATATATTATTTGGTAAAAGAGGATTAATAAAAGATTTATTTACTAAGAAAAAATAATTTTTCGTTGTTTTGATTATTTAATTATTTTTTAACATTAATATTATCTGTAATTTTATATATTTTATAAATATCTTTTAAAACATTCAAAGGAGCATTAGTATTCTTACTAATTAATTCTAATTTTACTAATTTATTTATTAATTGGTTTCTACTTAACTTATCAATATCTTTATCTAACTTATTATTATTTTTTTTAATTGCTTTTTGAATTACTTTAGTAAATGGATTTACTAAAGAATGGTCACTTGATATAATATTTTTTTTTTGTAATGTTTTTTTCTTTAAAGGTTTTTTCTGTAATGATTTTTTATTTGATTTTTTAGTAGATTTTTTTAATTTAGGAGCAACTATACCGGATGATATTGTTTTTTTTTTCTTACTAAGTTTTTTGAAAAAATTATTCAAATCCTTTTTAGTTAAGGGTTTTAAATTAGTAATCGATTTAGGCAATTTGGGTTTATTATTTTTTACTTTCTGATTTAAAACTTTATTATTAACAACAAAAGTAAAGGGCGATATATTATTTCCTTCTTGTTTTTTGGGTTTTTCAATTTCTATTGTAGGTTTTTCTTCAATATTTCTTTTTTTAGTAAAATTTCTTTTAGAAAGTAATTTTTCTATTTCTTCATTTTTACTTAGTATTTTATTTAAATCTTGTTGTGGTTTTTTAGGTTCTGAAGGATTTTGTTTTCTAATAATATTTTTAAGATAATCTAAATCGTGATTATTTTGTCTTTTTTTAGTTTTTTTTTGTGGAACATTTCCTATAGTAACTACTTTAATATTGCTCATAGTATAAATATTAAATATATATTTATTTTATAAATATAATGAACAGAATTATAAAAAGTTTAGTAACTAATAAAAAATTATTAGAAAATAATAATATTTTAAGTTCTTATAATTCAAATGATTGGAAACAATATATTTTTTTTGACAAACAAGAATATAAGAAAAACTTAGTATATAGAGATAATAATTTTGAAATGTTTGTTGTTTGTTGGTTTCCTAATCAGGAAACCAAAATACATAATCATCCAGAAGGAGGTTGTTTATTAAAAATATTAGAAGGAAATATAAATGAAGAATTATATGATAAAAATTTTGTTTTACAAGAAAATAATAATTTAGTAATGAGCGATGTTAGATATATAGATGATTCTATAGGTATTCATAAAATGAAAAATAATAAAGAAAATACAATATCATTGCATATATATTCTACCTAATCATATACTAATTTACTTATATTTTTCTATATTATTTAAGAATTAAAATATTTTACTTTAATAATGTCTTCAAATATAAAATGTTTTAATTGTAAAAAAGAATTTCCGTCAGAAGAATTTGGAAAACACGAATTAGAATGTATGTCTCATTTTTATCAAAATGAAATGGAAAATTTAATACCATGTGATGTATGTAATACTTTAATAGATTTTGAGAAATATGAACAACATATTAATTTTTGCGGTTTACAACCATACTTCCCCATAGCACCACCTCGTATAAATATAGCAAATACTTCAAGTACAATAAATACGGAAGAAACAGTAAATACAGTAAATACAGTAGATATGGGAGAAATAGTAAATACAGAAGAAACAGATGTGGAAAATCCTTCAATGATAGAACTTCCTGCTAATTTACCAAGTGATTTAGTGAATAATATAAATCTTTTAATGAACAGTCAAAATGCATTATTAAATTTAATTAATAATATAGAACAAGGGCAATCTGTAGATACATATGAAGAATTAACTTTATTAGATAGTGAAAATATAAAAAAAGGATTAAAATTAGAGGATATTTCAAAGGAAGTTTTTTATGAAGAATTTAATTGCCCTTTATGTTTCGAAGATTTTAAAAAGGAAGATACATTAATAAAATTAAATTGTAAGCATGAACTATGTTTAGAATGTAGTAAGGAATGGTTTTTTGAAAATAATAAATGTCCTATATGTATGACGGAGTTATAAAAGTGTAATAGTGATAATTAATTTTTTTTTTTTTATTAAAATATTATTTTTTTTTATATATAATACATATATGAATAAAAATACAAATATAAGAAATATTGAGGAAATAGACAAAATTATGACAGAAAGAAGAACCAAATTCAATAATGCTACTAAAAAAATAACAGAGGGTAGTAATTTATTTAGTAATCAGGAACCACCTAAATCTATGGAAGAAGAAGAAAATGAATTTATGAATAATTTCAATGAAAATTATTATTTAGAGAATAATAAAAAAAATAATAGTGATATTGATACTAATTTACGTAATTTTTTAGCAGAAGATACTAATAAAAAAAATCCAAATTTAAAAAATAAATCTTTAGAATTAGAATCTTTAATTGTTGATAGTCTTGCAAGAAATAATTTTAATAAAGCAAATTCTATTTTTGGAACTTTAGAAAGAATGTATGATAAATTTGATGATGAAGATATTAGAGATACATATTTTCGTGTTTTAAACGCTATGCCAAAGAAGGCAACTCAAGACCAACAAATATATTCTTATAGACAAGATAAAAATAATTTTAAAGATATATTAGACGAAATGCACAAAAAAGAAAATATTAAAGCATTTAATGAAAATAATCAATGTATTAGTTCTTTAGGATTAATGTGGGAAGAATGTGATAGAAATATTTGTAGCGATAGGTGTAAAGATAGAATTATGAGAGCAAAAGAAATATCAGAAAATGAAGAATGTTCTAGATTAGTAACAGGAGTAAAGAAGGATAATAATAACAAAGATGTAAATATTCGTATGACTGACGATATTAAAGATATAATAATAGAGAGATTAAGATATTGTAAGAAGGTAGCACAATTACAAAAAGGTAATTTTGACGTAGTATCATACTCAGACCAAACCGAATTAAAACAAAAAATGATTGAAGAAATATTTAAACTTTCTAGAATGGCTAACGTTCATTATTCTAGTTGTGCGACTGATGCTGCGGATTTCTTAGAGACAGACGATAAATATAAAGAGATTCTTAATCTTCTTAAAACTATAGATTTATCTAAATTAGATTTAGAAAAATTGCAAGGTATTAGAAATGACTTAACTAAATTACCCAATTGCTCTCATTTAGCATATCAAGAATATGAAAAAAAAAGAGATAAAAATGTAAAGAATGGTATTAGAGTAGGAAAATATGTTATTCCAAAAAATACTGATTATTATAGTCAATTGAAAGGAAAGGATAAACCTATTATTTATAGAGATTTAGTCACAGATAAACAATATCTTTATGACTCTTTTTCTAAAACATTAACTACTTTAGATTATCCTACTAATAAAGAAAAGGTTGTAGAAATGAAAAATGACGGAGAAGTAGTCAAACTTATTAGTAAAAATAATTATGAATCTCCTTCAGCCAGTAATACAAAGAATGAATATTTATTAAAAGCAGAAAATAATAATAATAATAATAATAATAATATTAGTCAAGCACCTTCACAATCGAATTTTATAACACACGCAAAACTTAATAATATGGCAATGGATATGTATAATAATGATATAAAAAATAATAAAATAAATAAAGTAAATAAAGAAAATAAAGTAAATAAAGAAAATAATGCAAATAAAGAAAATAATGTAAATAAAGAAAATAATGCAATTTTAGTATTTGGATTAAAGGGTTCTAATATTATGGAATATGTTATTTTAGTGTTAATAATTATTATAGTAGTTTATTTAGCAGCGATATTATTTAATAAATTACATAATTAAGTTTTATACTAAAAAAAGAATATATTAATATATTAATAATATGAGTCAATATCTAAGTAACTTTTATTGTGGTAATAAGAAAAATTTGTGTAATTTTCATAAACCAATAGAATACAATAAAATGCTAAATAGACAATTCGATATGGGTCAATACGATATAGTTAATAATTGTAAAGGATATGGTAAAACCAAGGGTTATTGTTGTAATCCTTTACAAGAAGGTATACATAAACCGATGGATAAAAAATATATGGAACATTTAAATAAAGAGTTTGGGCATACTATATTTCATAAAAATGATAATGGTAATATAGAAGATAGTGTTCCATTAGTAAAAACTATTAAGAATAGTTCTGGAGAAATTCATACAATAGACGTTTGTCAATGTGGAGGAGAAGAAGAAGATTATAAAAAATGTGTTAAAGAAAATTGTAAAGATTATAAAATACCAAGTAGATATGAATATTGTAAAATGGGTAATAGTGATAATACATTTAGGTGTTTTACAGATGTAAAAGAAAATGAAAGTTATTATTTTAGTCCTTCTGAAACGTTCGGGGATTTCCCAACACCAACAGAGTTAAATACAGAATTAACTCCCGCCCCTACTATAGATAAGAAAGATCCAAACTCTTCTAATAAAGGTTTTGGGAGGTGTAAGTTATCACCATTAGAAAAAGGTGGTGACGATATTATGTCTACAAATTTTAGAATTAATAAAGTTTATCCAGATTGTTATTTAAATTTATGTAGTAAAACACCAGGAAGTCAAAATTTAGAGAATGTGGCTCCCGATAATTATAATCATAGAGTTCATAATTTAGGAAGTAATGAAAGTATGGGATTTAGGGAAATAAATAATGGAAATAGAAAAAGAAATGAGAAAAAATCTATTGCTGATTTTTTAATAAAAAAATAGACAATATTATCTAAATATTTTTTATAAAAAATATACTATTAATATATATTAATAATATGTTTAATAGTATACCACATTCAATAATACAAAAAAATACTTGTCAACACAAAGAACAAAAATGTAATCATCTTAACCCTTACAATAATTTAGAGTTATATGGTTCTAAATTAACAGATAAAGAAAAGAAAAATAATTTAAAAAGATATAATACTGCTTGTCAAAATAGAAAAGGAGATTTAAAAGTATGTTGTGATAAAAATGATCCAAGATTAGAGGATGTATTAGCTAAAATGAAATATAAAAGACCATTAGGGAAATCTGTTTATGATAAATTTGGTAATTTAGAGTCTATAGACTTTTGTTTAGAAAATGATCCTGAAAAGTGTGATTCCAAATATAAAAAACTTAGTGCTTATGAAATATGTAAAATACCCGAAACAAAAAATGATTTAGTAAAAGGAAAATTAACTAATTTTAAACAAGATTGTTACCAAGCAAAATGTAATCCACAAGAGAAAACTATGAATATTAGCGGTATTGTAGAAGAGAATTACACCTATGAATTTGATAAAGATGTCGCTGAATCAATTAAACATAACAAACTTATAAACGTTCAGAAATTTATTCAACAAGATAGAACTTTACTTAAAAGACCTTTAACTCATAGTAATGAAGGTAATACAATTTATCACGAAGCATTAAAATATAATGCGAAACATGTATTAGTATATTTATTTAGTAATATAACTCAAGATATTATAAATAAATTGAATAGTAGAGGTAATACCATATTACATATGGTTATGGAACAAGATAATAAAAATACATTAATGATGGCTTTAAAAATGGGTTGCGACGTTAATGCTAAAAATAATCAAAATGAAACTCCTCTTTTTAACGCTATTAAAGAAGGATTATATGATAATATTAGACTTATATTAAATTATAGTGCGAATTTATATGTAGTAAATAAGGAAGGTGATACACCATTATTACTAGCAGTTAAAACACCAAAAAAAAACTTGAAAATTATAAGATTATTAGTTGATAATGGATCAAATATAAAAGATACTAATGATATAGAAGATTATGATATCCTAAGTTTATTAAATGATAAAAAGAATAGAACAGTAGAAGAAGAAGAAATATTAACATATTTTAATCATAAATTTGTCGAAGATATGGATATTACAACGGGTGAAGAATTAGATACTGGGAAAACTAAAGAATTAGAAGGTTATTTATACGAAGTTGAAAATAAAGATAAATATGATAAAGCATATGATTTTAATATAACCGTGGAATTTGAAGAAAAAAACTTAAATTTCCCGAAAGAATTACATTACCCTAAAGATTTAAAAGAAAAAAAAATGAAACCACACGATTTAGGTGATAAAAATTATAGTCATGAACCATATTATAATAAATTCAAAAATTTACAAAAAGATAAAATTAAACAATTGAGACAAACTATACAATTAACTAAATGGGATAATAACTTAGAAAAAGAACAAAAATTACAAATTATTGATGAAATTATGAGTGGCGAACTTTTATTAGATAACTATAGAAAAAAGGTTTTAGTTAATAATAAAATTACCAAAGAACAAGAATTTTTATTAGATAATATATTAGAAGATGATATTTATGATTATGAAAGTCCTATGTATTCTCCCAGTTTAGAAGAAGAAGTTGTTTTAATTACTGAGAAAAATAAAAATAATAAAGAAATACCAATTGATATAACAACCACTAAAATTATGGACCACCAAAAAGCATTACCACCTACTTATATTGAACCAGTAGAAGAAGATGACTTTTATGATAAGAATTCATATATTATTTTAGCTATATTAATACTTATCTCAATAGGGGTAATATACCTTATTTACAGAGTTACACAACAGAAAAAATTAGATTTTTTTAATTAAATTATTAATTGATAAGTATCAATAACTATATTATGTGTATCAATAACTATATTATGTGTATCAATAACTATATTATGTGTATCAATAACTATATTATGTGTACAAAGAATATTTATACGTCGTATCTTCCTCTACATTTCTCCTTTCGAAATTTTCGTCTTTTAATAGTAATTTAAACGCATTTTGAATATCTTCAAAATTTATACTTTTTTTAAGATTTTCGTAATTTTTTTCCTGTGTTGCTTTTTTACATAAATTAAAATACCTCAAAGAATGTGTAAATTTACATTTAGTGAAAAGATTTAGCATATCACCTCCATTAAATGGAAAATATTTTTCATTTTCTATAAAAAATGTATCTGGTATTTCTTCTTTATTTTCTATATTCCACCCTTCTCCTTCAATAATCTTAAATAAAATTAATTTTAATTCCTCTGGTTTATATTTATGTATAGAAAATCTATATGTAAATCTCCTTTCCAACCCCTTATTATGTGCGAATAAGCATTCCTCTAATGATTCCTTATATCCCATCATAAAAACAATAGTTTCAGGTGATTCAGATAAAAAAGCAGTAAGTGTATCTATACATTCTTTCGCATATGAATCCCGTCCTTCTTTATTTCCAAGAGAATATGCCTCATCGATAACTAAAACACCTCCTTTACAATCATTTAAAACTTTTTGGGTTTTAATTGCGGTTTGTCCTAAATAACCACCAATCAAATCACTCCTTTTTACAAATTTTACTTTTTTGTTTTTACAATATCCCATTTTATGATATATTTGTGCTAAAATTTTTGCCAATTCTGTTTTACCTACTCCTGGTTCTCCATCTATAATTGTATGAAGCATATCTTTACTTTTATCGAATTCTTGAAGTTGATATAATAATAATTCGAAAACATCCTTTTTAATTTCATTCATACCTATCATTCGGTTTAGTTTCTCTAAAGGTTCCACTAATTTAGATACGGTTTTAACATTAATATTATATTTTTTAAAACCGTTGTCATATTTTCCATCAAAATAATTTTTACCAATTCTAATAAAATCTTCTATATTTTCTAATTTTTCATCTAAATATAAAGTTTCCAATTCTTCATCACTGAAAACTTCTTCTTCTGAACTATATACTTCGACCGGATTATTTTCATCACACCCACCGCCATTATCGCCACATAAATTTCTATTTTTATTTATTTCTATAATTTCAAAAAATATTGGAATATGACGGGGTTTTTTTATAGGAGGTGAAGGTATTTCTTCATTTTTTCTTTTACCATTTTTATTTTCGTCTTTTTTATTTTCGTCTTTTTTATTTTCGTCTTTCTTAGTCATACAATTAATATTTTAATATTTTAATATATTTTTAAATTTAAAATATAAAATATTTTTTATTTATTACTCTTATAAAATATATTTTTTTTATTACTTATATATAATAAAATCAAATAAATTATTTAAGAACATTATTTATATAATTTATAGTGATAACACTCTTTCTAAAAAAAAATTGATAAATGTTAAATCAAAGTCAAGAATTATTTATAATGGAAAAACAAAAGAAAAAAATTCCAATTAAAAGAAAAGTAAATTTAGAGAATGATACTTGGGAGGTTATAAAATCGTATTTTAGTCAAAATGACGGCAAAGAGTTAATTCGACATCAGTTAGAATCATATAATGCGTTTATGAAACAAAATATTCCCAATATAATTATCCAATCAAATCCTTTGGTTGTATATCATGAATTTCACGAAGAGCAAAATAAATATAAGTATGAGATTCAAATTCGTTTTAAGGAACCGTATTTTACGGAATCAATTGTAACTGAAAATGACGGTAGTAGTTTTAGGATGACTCCTAATATTGCGAGATTACGAAATTTTACTTATTCTTCTCCTTTACATATTGACGTAGAGGTAAAGTATATTGAAAAATATGGAGATAGTTTTGAGAAAACGAATGAGAAAGTTAATCTTTTAAGGAATATTACTATCGGTAAGATTCCTATAATGTTAGGTTCAGATTTCTGTATTCTCAATAACAAGGATAATATTTCAAGAAGAGAGCACGGAGAATGTGTATACGACCCGGGGGGTTATTTTATAGTAAATGGAAATGAAAAAGCAATAGTTCCACAGGAAAAGATTGCGGATAATAAGTTATATATTTTCAGGGTAAATAAGACTAATAACAAGACCATATGTGTCGCAGAGATTAAGTCTATGAATGAGAAGAACTTTTCAGTACCTAAGAACTTTAGTGTTCGTTTGGTAAAGAAGGGTAATTCGTTAGTTATAAGAGCAAATATTCCAAATATTCGTCAAGAAATACCAGTCTTTATATTATTTAAGGCACTTGGTATAGAAGGTGATAAGAATATTTTAAAGTATATAATTCATAATTTGGAACCTAAGAATAATAGATTAATTTATTTGATTAGGGATTCTATTATAGAAGCAGAAGAATACAAATCACAATCTGATGCGTTTGAATATTTAATGAAGTTTATTATATCTTATGGTCAACCCAAAGATATTAAATTAGATAATATTCGTAAGAAAGGATATATTAAGGATATTTTAGATAAGGATTTATTACCACATGTAGGAAAGGATAGAATAAGTAAGTTATTTTATTTAGGTTATATGATAATAAATATGTTAAAATGTTATTGTGGTATAAGGGATTTTGACGATAGGGATAGTTATACTAATAAGAGAATAGAATTACCCGGTATTTTACTAAGTAATTTATTTAGACAGTATTGGTCAAAAGGAGTTAAGGATTGTAGGAATGGTATAATGAAGGAATTGAATAGTTGTCATAATAAGTTAAACATTATGAATGTAGTTAATGAGACTAACATTTATAAATTGTTAAAATCGACAACTTTAGAAACTGGAATAAAATATGCCTTGGCAACTGGTAATTGGGGTATTAAAACTTCAAGTAATAAAGTTGGTATAGCGCAGGTTTTAAGTAGGTTAAATTATTCCGCAACTTTATCGCATTTGCGAAGAGTTGCGACACCTAATGAGAAAACTGGAAAATTGATTGCTCCCAGAAAATTACATAATACTCAATGGGGTATAGTATGTCCTGCCGAAACTCCAGAAGGGGCTTCTGTTGGCGTGGTGAAGAACCTCTCAATTACAACTTTAGTAACAAATACAGTGAATTCTAAACCTATTTACGATAGAGTTATAGGATATGAAGTTATTCCTTTATCTGAAATAGGAGACGAAGAGGATAAAATGGTAAGATTTGAAGATATAGAGAAGTATGGGAAAATATTTATAAATGGTAATTGGGTTGGTATTCATTTGAATATCAAGGAAATTTTAGATAAGTTAAAAATATTGAGAAGATTGGCAATTATAAATATCTATACTTCATTATCGTGGTATATTACAACCAATGAGTTGTTTATTTATACAGATGGGGGAAGGTGTATTAGACCTTTATATATAGTAGATAATAGTGAAACTAAGAAAGGGGTAGTAAATAAATTGCGAATTCAAAAGAGTGATATTGAAAATTTAAAGAATGGGAAATTTGGTTGGAATAATTTATTATTGAAAAGTTTAAATGATATTAATACTTTAGATTCAAAATCAAATGGTATTAGAGATATAGAAGAAGGTGTTATAGAGTATATCGATGTCGAAGAATCATATAGTTGTTTAGTTGCGATGAGTCAGAAAGATTTAGCAAAAAAGCAATCATATACACATTGTGAAATACACCCTTCAACTATTTTGGGAGTTCTTGCTTCTTCTATTCCGTTTCCAGATCATAATCAATCCCCTCGAAATACATATCAATCTGCTATGGGTAAACAGGCAATGGGAGTGTATTGTTCCAACTTTAGGTTAAGAATGGATACATTAGGACACGTCTTAAGTTATCCAAATAGGCCATTAGTAGGAACTAATAACAGTAAGTTAATTAAAATGGATGAATTGCCTAATGGTATGAATGCGATTGTTGCAATTGCGACTTATTCCGGATATAATCAGGAAGATTCCGTTATTATGAATAAATCCGCAGTAGACAGGGGATTATTTAGGTCAACATTCTATAGGTCATATAGAGACGAAGAAAAGAAAAATCAATCTTCTGGAAAAGAGGAGAAATTTACAATGCCAGATGCCAAATATACAAAGAATATTAAACCTTGTAATTATGATAAACTAACTGAAGAAGGTTTTGTCCCTGAAAATACTTATGTAGACGGTGACGATATTATCATAGGTAAAGTATATCCTATTAAGGAAAACAAAAGAAATGGTTATATTTACCGGGATAGCAGTACTGCTTTAAGGGCAAACGAAAGTGGATTTATTGATAAAACATATATTAATTGGAACCACGAAGGTCATAGATTTTGTAAGATAAGGGTTCGATCTGAAAGGATACCGACCGTAGGAGATAAATTCTCTTCGCGACACGGACAAAAAGGAACAGTAGGAATGGTTTATAGACAAGAAGATATGCCGTATACAAAGGACGGTATAGTTCCGGATATAATTATGAATCCTCACGCTGTCCCTTCTAGAATGACTATCGCACAATTAGTTGAGTGTGTATTGGGCAAAGCCTGTGTGCGTTTAGGTGGACACGGAAATGGAACACCATTTGTGGATTGTAATTTAGAGAATATACAAAATGTATTGGAAGAATATAATTATGAAAAATACGGCAATGAAGTATTATATAATGGAAGAACCGGGAAACAAATGAAGGTTTCAATCTTCATTGGTCCTACATTTTATCAAAGATTGAAGCATTTAGTGGATGATAAAATACATAGTAGAAGTCACGGACCTATCGTTCAATTAACACGGCAACCTTCTGAAGGTAGGGCACGTGATGGAGGATTGAGATTTGGTGAGATGGAACGTGATTGTATGATTTCGCATGGAACAACGCAATTCTTGAAAGAGAGAATGTTGGATGTTTCTGATAATTACAGATTATATATTTGTAATGATTGTGGAATTAAGGCGGTAGTAAATCCTGATAGGGATATATATTATTGTAAGAATTGTAATAATCAGTCTTCGTTTTCGGAAGTGAGAGTTCCATATTCTTGTAAGTTATTAATGCAGGAGTTAGAGGCAATGTCTATTTCTCCTAAGATTTTTACATAATTTATAATTGTTAAATTTTTACATAATTTAAAATATTATTTATACATTTTTTATATTTCATTTTTAATAAAAAATTGAATATTAAAAAACTATAATTTTTTTATTAAAAAGAAATTTAAAATGTCTGATTCAAAAACATCATCATTATTTATAGCATTTGACCGTTCTGGATCTATGGGAGTTTTCCCCAGAGATACAGTTATTAAAGGTCTTATGGATTTGATTTCTAAACAAGAGAATATTGAGAAAATTGTTCTCATTATGTTTTCTACAACTTGTGAAGTTATTCACAATGGAAAAACACTTACTTCGGAAATAATCGATAAAAATTTTATTCCTGACGGTTGTACAGCAATGAATGACGCTTTTTTGAAAGCACTATCATATGTGGAAGACGACACAAGTGACAATAAGATTGTTCTTTTCCTTACAGATGGAGAAGAAAATTCTTCTAAAGCAAATATTACAGAAACAAGAGAAAAAATTGTAGAAGCACAAGAAAAAGGAGTAGTAATGCTTTCTTTGGGCGTTTCTCCAAGTGTTGCTGAAACATACGGACTTCCTACAAAACAATGTATCGAATTTCAACATTCCGAAGGAGGTATGAGAGAAGTTATGCGCGCTGCTTCAGAAGTAATGCGCAGTCATACTAGTGGAGAAGAAGGAGAAAGATCATTTACTACTTGTCACAGAGCAATGTCTTCTCAATTGGCGGATGATATAGAAGACGAAGTTGAAATACGATCTTATACAGGAGGTCCCATTCAAAGAGCGAATGCTTGTGAACCAACAGATTATATCAACTAAATTTAATAATATTTTAATAAATTGGAATATAAATAAAAATATAAATTTTTTTATTTTTATAAATTATATGCTACCCAAATTAACAAAAAAAAAAAAGAAATTACAAAAAAAAGCAATATGTGTTATACACCAAAATAATAATAATGTTTTCGGAAATATTAAATTTATTCAATTTAATAATAAAGTTAAAATTATGTATGAAATAAACGGACTAAGTGACGGAAAGCACGGTTTCCATATACATAATTACGGCGATTTAACTGATGGGTGTAAATCTGCTTGTGCTCACTTTAATCCAGAAAATAAAAATCACGGAGGAAGAAATACCGAAGAAAGACATATAGGAGATTTAGGAAATATTACTTCAAAAAATAATTTATCTAAAGGGGTTTTTTATGATAAATATATTTCACTAGATTATAAACATAAATATTGTATAATAGGACGTTCTATTATTATACACGAAGATGAAGATGATTTAGGTAAAGGTTGCAATGAAGAATCAAAAAAAACTGGAAATGCGGGTTCTAGACTTGCTTGTGGAGTTATTGGTATAACTAAGTAATAATTTATAAAAAGATATCTTGTTTTAATCCCGTTGATGTCGCAAATAATAATGAAGTTACAACATATGGATCTAAACTAGAAGAAGGACGCCTATCTTCAAAATATCCTTTATTTTCTTGGTGTGTCTGATTTGGAATTCGAATACTTGTATTTCTACTTCCTACTCCCGAACTAAATACCGATAGACTAGAAGTTTCGTGTTCTCCGGTTAATCTTTCACAATTATCGATACCATAATGTTTTATATGTAAATCGTGATTTTTTGATAAATTATCAATAGCTTGTTTAATAGTTGAATAACCACCTTCTTCTCTCATTTCTTTGGTGCTAAAATTAACATGACAACCTGAACCATTCCAATCGCCCTTTTTGGGTTTTGCCCTTAAATCCATCATATATCCGTCCTGTTCCAAAGTTCTATTACATATATACCTCAATAATATTAAATTATCAGAAGCACTTATTCCTATATCACATACTTGAAATTCCCATTGTGAAGGCGCAACTTCCGCATTAATTCCTGTAATTGCGATATTAGAATATAATAGATTTTCCAATGTTTCCTCTATTAAATCCTTGCCTAAGACATTTCTACCGCCCACTCCACAATAATAATCTCCCTGTTCTTTACATTCATATTCTTGGTTCTTTTCATTTAAAAAACCAATAGGAACTAATTTATCATTTGTATATTTGGAAATGAAAAATTCCTGTTCTAAACCAAACATCGGTTCATATTCTGCATAACTTGTAAAGATTTGATTTGCTTTAAATCTCATATTAGTTTTATGAGGTGTTCCATCAATATTATAAATATCACATAAAACTAAATAACTTTTTTCATTCCGTCTAAATGGATCTAAACAAATATTTATAGGGTTTAATATAATTTCACTATTTTCAGTGGTAGCCTGCTTTGTCGATGAACCATCATAATTCCATTGTGGAATTGTTTCTAAATTTAAATCTTTTAATTTTACAACTTTTGTTTTACTACGACAATTATTATTTGCGTCTAACCAAATATATTCAAGTATATAATTCATTATAGTAAATAATATTCATAATTTTTTAAATAAAAAAAAAATTAATTCTATTTGTATTTATACTAGCAATTCGAATTCTATTTGTAATTAGCAATATTTATTCCTTCTAGCCAAATAAATGGCTTTCTTATTAATTTTTTTCTGCATTTCTTCAGACATATGCTTATTCCTCTGAATCGCGCGTTTATCTGCCAGTTTAAAACTGTCTCTAGAATGCACAATTTTTCTTGATCTTCTCGAATCTTCGCGGATTTTCCTCTGCTGTCCGCAAAAAATTTTTTTCAATTCTGAATTCATTTTAGATTGCATCTTAAAATTTTACTTTACCTTAATATTTTTATTAAAATCAATTTTTTTTAAACTAATTTAAATTATTGAAAAGACATTATAATTATACAATGCTAAAACTTTTCATACTATTATCTTTATCTGTAACACACTATACTTCTGGTCCAGAATCATTGAATCGGTTTGAAAAATTTATAAAAACATATAACAAAAGTTATTTAACTGAAACAAATTATTGGGGAAGATTCGCTATTTTTATGGAAAATAGTAATTATATTGTAAATAAAAATAGTCAAAATATCACATATAAGTTAGAAATGAATAAATACGGAGATTTAACTTTCGATGAATTTAGTATTCTTCATTTTGGATATAATGGATTAATTAATCGCACCTATGAAAATGAAAATAAAAATAGTTATGCGGTTGATTATTATAAACCTATTAATCGAACTTCTGTAGATTGGCGCGCTGAAGGATTAGTAACAGACATTAAAGACCAGGAACAATGTGGAAGTTGTTGGGCGTTTAGCGCTGTCGCAACTATGGAAGGAGCACACGCCAAGAAAACTGGAAATTTAACTTCATTAAGTGAACAAGATTTAGTGGATTGTGTTCCCGATTGCGATGGTTGTGACGGAGGGTGGCCATATCTCGCAATTGATTATGTTATTAATGGTAGCACACCTGGACCGGGAAATATGGCAAATGTAAGTGGTATTGATACAGAAGTATCATATCAATATATGGGGGTAGATGAAACTTGTAATTTTACCAATTCATCTGTTGGTGCGAGATTCACTAATTTAACTAGGATAGACCAAGGTGATACGCGTGGTTTATTAAATGCTGTTTTAAATATTGGACCCATTTCAGTTGCGATTGACGCAGAAGAGGATTTACAGTTTTATTCATATGGTATATTTACTTCCACAACTTGTTCTACAACTATGTTAGACCACGCGGTTACAGTAGTTGGATATGGCACAACTTCTAATGGAACTTCATATTATATTATCAAGAATAGTTGGAATACTGACTGGGGACAAGACGGTTATGTTTATTTCAATGCGGATATTCCAAATATGTGTGGAATAGCTCAGGACGCTTGTTATGCTTCATAATTTTTTATTTTCACTTTAATACTTTTTCACTTTAATACTTTTTCACTTTAATACTTTTTCACTTTAATACTTTTTCACTTTAATATAATTATATTAAAAATATAATTATATAATATATGCGTAAAAAAATTACTAAAAAGATTATAAATAATAAAAAAAATAATAAAAAAGTTAGTTTAAAAAAAGTTATTTTAAAAAAAGGTAAAAAATAATAAATTAAATATTATTTTTGATTTAGATGAAACATTATTAAAAACTTTAATTTATAAGGAAGGAATTAATTATATGAATAGTGACAAGAATACTGAATATAAATCTTATCATATTAATAGTAAATCAAAATATAGAAACGTTTTTATTAGAAATCATGCAATATTTCTTTTAGATTATTGTTTTACACCCTTGAAGATTTAAAATGAACATATTTTTAAGTCAATTTAAATTCAACAAGGTTTGCCCATTTCAGAGCGTGTAAATTTTGATTTTGGTGTATCGTCTAATACACCTGATAAATTGCCTCTACATAAATAACTAGGTCTTATATTTTTATTTATATGACTTTCTGCTATTTTGTAGATATTAGTTGCACCAATTGTCGATAAGGAAATTGAATTAAAAAAAATATTTCCAAAGGAAATGTATGAAAAGTTTAATGTAATAATTGGAAGAACCAGTCACGATTTTTCAAAAATGTTTTTTAAAGATATTAAAAATAATAAAAAATTTAAAATGTATAAATATAATAGTTTTTGTGGTAAAAATTTAGATTTCTTATTTGAAGATAAATTTTATTCTAAAATATTTAATCAAAAAAATACTTTATTAATAGATGACGCGCCACCTAATATGGCAATATCTCCACTTAATACTATTTATATTCCAAAATATTGTTATTCTAAAAATGATAATTATTTATTTGATTTATATCTATGGTTAAAGAAAAATAAAAACACAAAAAATATTCAGAAAATAGAAAAAATAAAATTTCACGATTATAAAAAAAACTTCAAAACAGACTGTCAGAATAAAGAAATTTATAAATTAATTAAAACAAAAAAACTCAAATTAGGGGACTATATACAATTCAAACAAAAAGATAAAGATATTAATGGTTTTATTACATATAAAAATAAAAATATATATAATGTAGTAGAATATTATAAAATGAAAGAAGAAGAACAGGAATTAAAAGAATATAGAAATATTAATATTAAAGATATAAAAAAACTTGTTTTTAATTAATTTTATTTTATTATATTATATAAATGGCAGTTAAAAGTGGATTTACTGATAAAAATATTATCATATTTGTTTTAATTGTAATTGTTATTATAGGTATCGTTCATTTTAATGATAGATCTATTAACAATAGAAATAATGTAAATAATAATAGAAATAATAATAATAGAAATAATGTAAATAATAATAGAAATAATAATAATAATACTAAACCAATACAATACATAAATCAAAGACCTATATATGTTGAAAATGATAATGATGAAGAAAGATTAGAAAGATATTTATTAGAAAAGAAATTAAATAATCAAGAAAATGAATATGAAAATTTAATTGAAAATCAAAAAAATACAATAAATAATTTAAAAGCAAAACAAGACGCACAACAACAATTACTTAATAATATATTAAGTGAAAATAATAATAGTAATATTAGTGGGAATGAAGTAAATGGAGGAGAAGAAAATAATAATGGTAATAGTAATGTAAGTGGAAATAATATAAATAGTGGAAATAATGTAAGTGGAAATAATATGGGAGGTGGAAATAATATGGGAGGTGGAAATAATATGGGAGGTGGAAATAATATGGGAGGTGGAAATAATATAAATAGTGGAAATATGGGAGGTGGAAATAATATGGGAGGTAATACAAATGTAAGTGGAAATGTTATAAATATGTTAAATGAAGAAGACAATTTTGAACCTTTTGACGGTAATTATGTCGTCCAAGATTTAATATAAATTTTTATTTAATGATTTACAAAAAAAATTTTATATCATATGGTTTTATCCAATTCTAAAAACATTTTTTCACTAAATTTTAATTAAATTTTATTAAAATAATAATATTATATTTCTTCAACTTCGTAAATTTTTTGATAAGAATCCAAAAATCCTGCTCTATAACCATATCCTTTAACTTTATATTTTTTCCCTTCTCTAAGTTTGGCATAATCATCCCCTCTATTATAATCAAATTTAAACCATAAATTACCTATTTGATATATATTTCCTTCTGTATCTACTACATTATAATTAGATGACTTACTTCTATATCTAGTATATTTTTCTTGAACTGTTATAACCTTTTCAAATTTTGTAAATTGATAAACTATCAATGAACGAAATAAACTAAATATAATTATTATAGCGAATACTATAATATAATATTTAACTTTATTATCTGAAATTTTTTTCATTAAATTATTATTTTTACCCATCTTTATATAATAATATAAAATAAAATAATTATTATAAAAAGAATTATTTTGTAAAACCTTTACCAGTTAATTTACATTTTAATACTCTTTCTAATTTTTGTAAAATTTTTATATCAGGGGCTGCTTTCCCATTTTCATATTGTTGAATTACTTGAGGTTGAACATTAATTTTATTCGCTAAATCTTTCTGTTTCATTTTTAAAGCACTCCTTGCTTCCATTATAGTCTTGGAAATACTCTTATTAACAGTTTCCACTTTTAAATTATCCATATCTTGATCTAATTTTCTCATTAAATCATTTTCTCCTTTATTAGTATTCTTGGTTTTAATTTCTGTATTACCGTTTCTTTCGGCGTTTTGTTTGTCTTGTTTAGTTTTTTGTTGTTTGCGTCTAAGAACGAGAGGTTCCCAATCTTGGTCTGTTATTTGAATATTACTCATTTATATATAATAATATTTTTTATTTTTTAAATATAATAAATTTTTATGGGAAAAAAAATTGTCTTTATGAAAAATAAAAAAAAAACTCTAATCTCTAGAGAAGAACTTTTATAATTTTCTTTTTCTATTCTAAAACTCTGTTTTCTATTCTAAAACTCTGTTTTCTATTCTAAAACTCTGTTTTCTATTCTAAAACTCTAATTGACTTTCACAATTAGCTATGCTCCGAGTAACAAATTGGTGTATTTGCTTTACCTCTCTATCTATTATGAGGTTACTCAATATTTGTATTACAGAAAAATAAAAATCAATTTTTTTTTTAATGATACTAGATATAACATTATAATATTTAGTTACCTTTATCGTAATAGGTGTCATTCAGTAGACTAAATGGATTTGTATTTTGTGCTTTAGGAAAGTCGAAGTTAAAGATTGAATTCTTTGGGATATCCCCAATCACAATTTTAGAATTGTGATAGGTTGACCTCATAGTTTCCAATTTGATATAATCCGGATTGGAAAGAAGAGTATTATACCCTTCCGATTTTTTAATTAAACCAATCTTTTCTGCTTCTGCTTCACTTCGCTTGGTGTCCAAAATCATCCTATCTTGAATATGTTGTTTCTCTGCCATAGCTCGCGCTTTTGACAATTGAATTTCCATATCAAGTTCGGTTGTTTTCTTTTCCCTTTCTTTTTCCATAATTTCCTTTTGAAGCTGTTTTTCCAAAATAACCTTATCAGTTTCCTTTTTACGTTCTGTAAGTTCCTTTGCTTTTTCTTCATTCTCAATTGATTCGAAAATCTTTCGCATTTGCTCATTCAACTTCGGGCGATTAATCCTGACATTTTTAATTTCAAGGCAATCACCGAGTCCATAAGAATCGATATTTTTCCTCAATTTACCAAGAAGAACCTCGTCCAATTTGTCAAATTCGCGAATCACAATATCGTTAAGAGTGTAATTCTTACAAAATTGTGCTACTTCCGAAGGAATGTAATCGTAAATCAAAGCCTTGTCGTAATATCTTGTATGTTCCTTAACAACTTTAAGAATACATTCATCCGTGCTGCTAAGTTTATTAACCACTTCAATATCTAGAAAGGCACTCCCTCCTTGACTTGACCCACATATAACGTCTGATACGTGATCATTATCCCAAGTTACCTGAATCGCTTCTGCCCTGGTAATAAAGGGCATTTTGTAATTATATCCTGGATCCGCAATTTCATCTAGAAGACTACCTCCTCTATAATGAACGCAACGGTGCCCTTCCGGACATTCGTATACGGACATAAGAAGAAGAAATCCTGTTGTTGCCATTGTTGTAAGTTCATAAATCATTTTGATTTTAGTAATTTTTTACTCAATGTATTTATGTTTTTTTATAATCAATTTTTTTAATTGAACATATAATAAAATTGATTAACTTTTTTTTTATCTCTTCTTATTAAAAATGACTATAAAATGGAATATTAATGGATCTATCTTATATTCGGAAGAAACCGATAATACATCTAAAAAAAATAAAATCGCCAGTTTCGATTTAGACCATACTTTAATTAAACCAATAGGAGATAGAACACACCCAAAAGATAAAAATGATTTTGAACTTGTCTTTCCTAATATAATTGAAAAAATGAAAGATTTACATAAACAGGGTTTCATTATCCTAGTTTTCTCAAATCAAGACGATTTAATTAACAAAACGGAAAAAAAGGAAATTGTTTTATATAGGATACAAACACTTTATGACCAAGTTTTTAAAGCAAATAGTATCCCAGTTCAATTCTTTATTTCAACTGGGAGAGATTATTGTAGGAAACCTAACACCGGTTTAATGGATTTCTTCTGTGAATTGAAATCTATAAATATAGATAAAAAAAACAGTTTTTATGTAGGTGACGCCGCGGGGAGAACTAAGACACATAAAGATTTCTCGAGTATTGACCGAAAGAAAGATTTTTCTTGTAGTGACCGTATGTTTGCTCTGAATTGTAAAATTAAATTTATGACACCAGAACAATTTTTCGAAGAAGACGACCATAGGGAATTTATATTAGATAAAACATTTGAAACGCATTTTATGAAAGAAGATAAAGACGGCAAATTAGATAAACAATATATCAATTGGGAAAAAATAAGTAAATATAATATTGTTATGTTATTAGCACCACCTGGTGCGGGTAAAAGTTCTTTGGCTCATAGAATGTTGAATGAGTTTGGTTATACAGATATTATTAATATGGATACATATAAAACTAAAAATAAATGTTTGAAAATGTTTGACGGATTACTAAAATTAGAAAAAAAAAGAATTATTATAGATAATACATACTCTAAAAAATCAAGTCGAAAAGATTATTTAGACTTAGTGAAAAAAAATAAATCAAAAGAAAAAATTTTACTTCTAAAATTAAATGTAGATAAAACACAAAGTTTCTTTCTTAATAATTTTAGGTGTAAAGTTGAAAAAACAAAAAGATTAGGAGATGTAGTAATACACTCCTACTTTAAATTCTATGAAGAACCTAAGTTAGAAGAAGGATTTGATAAAATAATAGAAATACCATTTATTCCCAATTTTAAGGGGAAACCTAAAGAAAGAGAATTATTTAATCAATATTATTAGATTTTTATCAATATTATTAGATTATAATTACATTTTATAATTTTCTAACATTTTCATATCAATATATTCTAAAGCTTTTTTATTTGTTGCCTTCAAATCTAATTTAGGTGCTTTTCCATTTTCTTGAGATTCTTTCCACCTTAAAGCACATAAACACCATTTATCATTTTCTTTTAATCCTGGAAAACTTGGACCACTAGGAGTGCTTAAATTATTACCTTTTGATTTCGTAAATTTTAAAAATTCTTTATCTACCTTAGCACATACAACGTGCGTTCCACTATCAGTTTCATCAGTATTACATATTCCGTCTCTGAAATATCCAGTCATTGGATTTGTTGAACATACCGAAATATTATCATTATATATATTTTTTGTTTTATTAGTAAATTTTTCCTTTTTATTATATTTTTTCTTAGATTTTTTTTTAAATTTTTCTATATTATCTTTACTTTTGACTAATAATACAGAATTTGTTCTCCAATAATAATTTAAATACATTTCAGCATAATCGTCATATAAAGCTATATTATTTAAAAAATCAAATTGCCTACTTAATTCAAATTTATAAATATATTTTCTATTATCTTTATTACTTATTACTTCTACAAGACAATTAAAATTCAAATCATTTTTAGAATATTTTATTTGATAAATTTTATATTGTAAACAATTTAATAAATGCCGATATGTATTATTCCTAACCATTTTACTGAATTCTGAATATGGTCCAGTCGCATTTCTATTATCGGGAGAAGCATAAAAATATGCTTTTTTAATACCACTTCCTCTTTTATTGTTTTTCATTGCTTCAAGTTGTATTTTAACTATATCTACTGCAGACATTAAGGGAGGTTGAAATTTTTGGTTCATTTATTTATATAGAATAAAAAAATAGTTAACTTAATTTAACTTAATTTAACTTAACTTAATTTAACTTAATAAGAAACAAAATTCATATTAACAATATCTTTTTGTTCCTTTTTTGTCAAATCTTTAATTGGTAATCTTTCAATTTGATACCTTCTTGGATATGTAATTACTTTTTTTTTCAAATTATTAGGAATATAAATAATATTCCTAGCAAGTTGTAATGTTCCTCGTTCAATTTGTGAAAGTGTCATTTTCATTTTTCTTTATCTATTTATTGAAAATCAATTTTTTAATTATTTGTTAATTCTTATATTTAATAATTCTCATATTTAATAATTCTTTTATTTAATTTGCTGATAATTAAAATTAATTCTCATATTTAATAATTCTTATATTTAATAATTCTTATATTTAATAATTCTTATATTTAATAATTCTTATATTTAATAATTCTTTGATTCATATATCTATATAAAACATTGATAACCCCCTTTTTCTGCAAAGAAATTACTATAAAAATTAATTTTAATTATCAGCAAATTAAATAAATAAAAATCTATATATATATATTATAAAATGCCAAGTAAGAAAAATATTTACCGAAATAAGAAATTTTCTAATAAAAATAGGAAGAGAAATTTGAGTAGAAAGAAAAATGTAAGTAAAAAGAATAAGAATAAAAAAAGTAAAAGAAAATATAATATGAAGGGGGGGGCCAAGGGAGATATGGCATTAAATTATCTGAAAGAATTTTTAAAAAAATTAAAATTTGACTCTCCGGAATATTTTACAAATTTAGGAACAAAATTAGAAACTATAACACCTATAACACCTATAACACCTATAGACACTATAAAAAAAAAGTTTAACTGTAATCGTTGGTGTAAGTCTGTTAAAATATCAAGTTTATTATATGAATTATCTTCGTTATGTTTTAAAAAAGAATATAAAGTAGAAAAAATTATGTGGGACAAAGAGGATATTGAAGCTGAAGTAATAAAATCATTTATAAAAATAGCATATGATGTTGTAGTAAAAGAAGAAGAAGAAGAAGAAGAAGAAGAAGAAGTAGTTTTTGCGGATTTTGGAATAGATGTTACAGTGTCAATAACACATAATACAGAAGACATATCTTTTAATATAAATTTTGTAAATGATATATTCAAAGATAAATGGGAAGAAAATGATCCGGATAGAAAAGCAAAATATACTCATGAAGGACCCGCAAATTCGCCAGGTACAAAAAAAACATTAATACGATCGGAGCAAAAAGTCGGCACGATAAAACCATCTAAATATTATTCACACGGGTTTCCCTATACAATTAAATCAAATGATATTAATTTGAAAAAATATTTTGAAGAAGGAACATATCAATTATATTTTACTGATGAATTTAGAACGGAATTAATAAAACTAGATAGGGGTACATTTTTATGTGAAGACACTTCTGTACAAGATACACACGAACATAAGAATTTAAAAGCAAGAAACTATAGAATTGTATCAGAATTAGCTGGGGGTGGAGAATATTATAATCCACCTAAGTGTATTGGTTGGGAATTTTTCGATCTTGGTAGGTTTAATGTTGAATTATTTACCACTAACTTAGAAAATGATAATACAATGATTAATAAAACAGGTAAAGGAATCAAAGGAATAAAAATAATAAATTAATAATTCTCATATTTAATAATTCTCATATTTAATAATTCTCATAACTTGTAAAACGTTCATTTATTTTAATATTCCTTTGATTCATATACCTATATAAAACATTGATATCCCCTGCTTTATCATTTGTCCCCGATTTACCAGAACCACCAAAAGGTTGTTGTCCTACTACTGCTCCTGTGCTTTTATCATTAATATAAAAGTTCCCCGCACTATATTTCAATACATCGTCGGCAGTTTGTGCGAATTCTTTATTTTTACTGAAAATTGACCCAGTTAAACAATAATTATTATTATTTTCACTACATATATCTAATGTATCTACTCTATCTTCGGGTTTATATGTATAAACTGCGAGTAAAGGAAGGAAATATTCGTCATGGAATATATTATGATTCGGATTATCACATTTAACCATAACCGGTTCCATTAAATAATGTTTATTATTATTAAAAGCACCACCATATACTAATTCCGTTTCTTTATCTTTTAATATATTTTCTATTAATTTCTGTCCTTTTAGGAACGAAGTTTTATTAATTAAACCGTAATTAATATCACCTTTCATAACATTATTAAATAAATCTTCAGATTTTTTAATCATTTTTTCTTTGAAAATAGGATATAAATCTTCAGGTAAATATACTCTCGAACACGCGGAACACTTCTGCCCTGAATAATTATAAGCACTCTCAAATGTCATATCTACAATATGATTTATATACTCCTCATCTTGTAAATCTATGGTATCAATAAAATGGAAATTTTTACCCCCGGTTTCTCCAATTAATCTAGGATAATTATCATATTTTCTAATATTTTGCCCCACGCTTTCATATATATTCTCAAATACTTCACTACTACCTGTAAATGTTATACCTCCCAATTTATTACTATTTTTAATTTCATTCATAAATTCATTTGGTTCCATAGGAATAAAATTACATATTTCAGGTGGCATACCACTTTCCACTAATATTTCCCATATCATAAAATTAGATAACACCGCATTATCACTCGGTTTCCAAACAACACTATTACCTAACATTAAAGCACTCGTTACCATATTTCCAGCAATTGCGGAAAAGTTAAAAGGTGTTACTGCTGCGACAAAACCGTTTAAAGGGTGATATTGTGAAATATTTTTGGTTCCTTCTGGACTAATAGGTTGTTTTTTATATATTTGTTGGACGTAATCCACATTAAAACGAAGGAAATCTGCCAATTCACAAATAATATCTAATTCTGCCTCGTAAGGTGTTTTATTTTGACCTAAGATAGTAGCAGCAATTAACCTATCATAATATTTATTTTCTATTTTGTCTGCTGCTGTTAAAAAAACTTCTAATCTTTTATCGATACCCATATGATTCCAATGTTTTTTTGCGTCAGGAAATGTCTGTAAACCTTCATTTAATAAATTTCTAGGAGTATAATGGAATTTAGCACTATAATAATCTTTATCATATGGAGATATAATTTCTTGATATTCACCTTTATAATGAGCTACACCATTTATAATTGCTGGTACTGGGTTACTATCATTAACAATTTTAAATTTATAAATATATTCTTCTATTTTAGGTGATATAGAAGAACTAGGTTTTAGTTTAGGTAATAAATTTGTTGGTTTTACTTTAGTTAAATGTGATAATCCTTTAAACATATAATTTATTTTTACGTGATTTCTTTATATAATTTTTATTGAAATTTCTTTATATAATTTTTATTGAAATTTCTTTATATAATTTTTATTGAAATTTCTTTATATAGTTTACAAAAAAAAAGAAATTATTTTTAATATAATTATTTTACTTTTTACATATAAAAAATTGATATTTAATTTTCTGGAATAGATAATTAGAAAAATGACTAAACAAATATTGGTTCAAATACCAACAAAATTGTCAGATATCGCAATGCAAACTTCTTACAAAGAAGAAGTAGCAAGAAGTGATATAGTTCAAGAAGAATATACACTTCTATCTGAAGGAACAAAAGAAAACTTATTCAATTTGGTTGAAAAGTTTTCTGATGTAGAAAACGAACAAGACCGAAAACTAGTTCAATGGTTATTTATTGTAATCGATGAAGCAGAATGTAGAGCGATTGACCCTTTTTATCAAATGATTGAGGGAACTCGAAATCTTGTGGATGCCGAGGAAGCAGACCAAACAGAAAGAGAGAGAGAGGAAAGGGAATATGATGAATGGTTTGAAAAGTGTCCTGATCCATATGCGATACAATACAAAACTGATCTATGTGAGAAAAGACATAATGAATGTATGATGATTGGTTGTGACTTGGAATATCTATGGCACAACACATCAAACCTTCCTATGTCTTTGTAAATAAGTCAGATACAATATAAAAAAATGTTAGATATTTCTAACTATTTTTTTATTTATAATATTATTGTTTCTATTACTACTACGTTTGTTATTATTTATTAAGTTTTTTTTAGTTTTTTTGAATTTCATTGAAAAGTTTTTTTGAATTTCATTGAAAAGTTTTTTTTAGTTTTTTGTTTTAATTTTTTTTTAGTTTTTTGGTTTAAGCTTTTTTTTAAAAAGTTTTTTTTCGTTGAAAAACTTTTATATAATTCACCTAAATTATATTTATATGTTTCAGAGAAAACTACTTCTTCTTCCATAAGTTCTGATATAAGTAGAACGACTCTTTTATTAACTTCTGTTATAATTTCTATATAATTTTTCCCTTTAATTTTGGTAGTATTTTTCATTGCTTTTCTATAATCTTCTAAAGTTTTACATTTTTTACCATTAACTTCTTCAATAATATCATATTCATTTAGAACTTCTAAGTTTGCTAAAGTACTATTAGGGAAAACGTGTGTTATAATAAGTTTTTTTTCTGTTTTATTTTCATTATTTAAGTATTTCATTATATTATTAATACTGTTAGTGATTTTAGAAGCATCTGTTAAATTTAATTTATTTATAATTTTATCTAAATGATTTTCAGTTAATTCCATAACTATAAATCCACCAAATACTTCATAATCTATAATTTCTTTCTCATATAATTCGTATTTTTTATTAATTGTAAGTTCGAAATTATTGTATTTAAATTTCTTTTTATGTAATTTCTTGCCTCTCCAATATTCTATATTTATCATTTCATTATTTTTTACCATTTTTAAAATATCGCTAAGTTTCATTTTTTCATTAAACCATTCCTTATCAAATAAACCGAAATTATCCACTTTGATACGATTAATAGAACATATAATATCACCCTTTTTTAATCCTGATTTTGAAATAGGACTACCTTTAAATACTTCCTTTACATATATACCATTTTCACATTTACAACTTTTAACATCCAATAAAGGTTTATTAGTATTTTGATATGATAAACCTAAAAAAGGTCTCTTAATCATTTTATCCTTATTATTTTCTAATAATTCTTTTATTAAATAATAATAAGCAATAGGTGTAGCATATCCAACATTATTAGCAAATAATATACCCGACGAATTAATACCTATAACTTTATTATCCAGTAATAATGGTCCACCTGAATTTCCCGGGTTAATAGGTGTGTCTGTTTGTATTAGTGTATATTGTCTTCCACTAATAATACCTTTAGTATATTTAATATTATCTTGTCCTAGAGGGAAACCTATGGCATATACGTCGCTTCCTGGTTTAATATCGTAAATTGTTTGTTGGTCGTGTAATTCGTAATAGTCTGTATTTTTATAATTTTTAGTTTTTAAGAGAGCAATATCTAAATCAGGACATAATCCAACGATATCAACTTCTATTTTTTCTTTACCATAATTCGGTATTTGGATATATACTTTTTTTGCGTTTTCTACAACATGACTACAAGTTAGTATATAACCTTTATCGTTAATAAAAAATCCCGTTCCGATACTTTTACTGGTATTTGAGTTTTTATATGGGTGGATCCAATCTAGACTAATTTTTTGTGATAGTATTTTTACTGTTTTTTGAGAAAGTGACTGTGTATTTATTTCCATATATTATTTATTTAGAAATAAAAATGAAAATATAAAATTGATTTAAAGAATTTAAGTAAATTTAATTAAGTTTAATAAATCACAATGGAAATGTTTATGAATAAATATAATAACCTATATAATGATATTTTTCTTGAAGAAGGAAAGCAAATTCAGAAAGAAAATATTTTAAAAAAAAAGGAAGTAACCGATTATCCGAAACCTACAAAATATAGAATTTCAACTATGACTATGATAACTAGTTTTAATTGTAATATAAATTTGGAGGTAGTAAGTCGTTATTTTAAATTAGATAATAAAATATTTTCAATGGTCTATGGAGATAAACCAGTTAAAAGTATTAATATTAAAAAAAATAATAGACCATTCTTTAATCAGGCAACTATTATTGTGAAATTGAATCCATTAAAGAATATAAATATTAAAATATTCAGTAATGGAAAAATCCAAATGACCGGTGTAAAAAAAAAGGCAGATGGGGAGGAAGCGTTGAATTTGATTCTGGGAAAATTGAAGAAAACAAATGGTATTATTCCAATTAAATATTTGTTAGATTCGCAACTTATTAAATATTATTTGGAATTAACAGATAAGCAATATATTGACGAAGAATTTTATGAATTAAATAAGGATAATAAACCAATATTATTAAGGGAAGAATTATATAAAATTATATATGAGAAGCAAGGAGAAGATATTGGTATATATGCGGAATCTATTGAGGATTTATCGGTTATTAAAATAGAGAATATTGATATAGTTTTAATCAATAGTGATTTTAATATTAACTTCAAAATTAAACGTAATAATTTATTCTCTATACTTTCCAAGGAATATAATATAGTTACTAGATATGAACCGGGCATTTATCCAGGAGTTAATAGTAAATATTATTGGAATAAGGAATATGAAGGGTATCAATACGAAGGAAAATGTTATTGTACTAAGAAATGTATAGGTAAAGGAAAGGGTAATGGAAATGGTGATTGTAAGAAAATTACTATTGCTGCTTTTCAGAGTGGGAGTGTGATTATTACTGGGGCGAGGGAAATATTACATATTGAAAAGGCACAAACCTTTATTAATAGGGTATTTAGAGAAAATTATGAGTTAATTAAGAAAGTAGACGCACCTTTTATAGAGAAAGTAAAAGAACAAAAACCTAAGAAATATATTAAATCTAGCGACATTATTTATATTAATAAAAATGATTTAGATAATAAATTTAATAAAGATATTTATAAAAAATATTTGAAGTATTACTATGAAAATATAATTAAATGAACTTATTTATTTTGACCATTCAAGTGATGATTCAGGAATAATATTATTTTTTACTTGCCAATTCATAAAACCTAAAATTTTTTTTAAATTTTTTTGTCCTTGTTTTCTTAGTTTATATCTATCATTAATTGAATCTATAACACTTAAATTAAGTGCCATTATAGAAGAGTGTAATTGTTTTTCGCATTGAAATTGAACTTTTTCTAATTTTTTATCTAATTTTTTACTATTACATTTGTCTGATAAAATCCTACTATATGCTTTATCATTTTTGGCGCTATCTTCCATAAGTTTTTTAAAATCATTTTCTGAAATATTCATATGTAAATATGGTAATACTCCATAAACACCAATATGTATATTTGAAAAACCTTTTTCTTTATCAAAATGTATTTCGTCTTTTACACCTTGTAACATAAAAGCACCTAATTTAGTTGCAAAACTAGGTTTTTTTGCTAATTTATTATTATTTTTAATACTTTTATTATTTTTAATACTTTTATTATTTTTATTATTTTTATTATTTTTGGTAAATTGTTTTAATTTTTTGGGTGGTCTATACATAAACATTTTATTTTATAGATTAATAAAATATTTTTTTTTTAATTTAATATTTTATTAATTGATAATATAACATTAATGGTAAAAATTTATCTATAATTTCTTGCGATTCGATATCACAATCTATTAATTTTTTTATTTTTTCGTTGTTTTCAATAATACGTTTATTTTCAATTATACTTTTATTTTCTTTATTTTTATTATTTAATTTATATTTAATTTCATAATTTATCATTTCTACAAAATTCTCTAAATTATTCATAATTTGATTTATAAAATATATTTTATCAGAAAAATCTTCATTATCATTTTCCGAATTATTTTTTTCATCTATACACAATAAACTTAAATTTTTATTTAATTTATTTAGTTTTCTCTTTAATTTATTTGTTTTTTTTCTTTGAATATTTAATATTTTATTATAAAATTTCATTTTATAATAACATATTTATTTTTTGTTAATTATAACCGTATTATATAATAACCGTATTATATAATAACCTTATTATTTATATCATTCTACCTTATCTACTAATCCATATTCCAAACATTCATTACTATCTAACCATAAATCTCTCTTTAGTAATCCTTTTAATTGTTCTTTTTCTATTGTTGTATGTTCTTTATAAATTAATTTTAATTTTTTAGTTAGTTTTTTTAAATTAATAAATTCATCTTTAATCTCTTCCATTTTACCCCAAAATCCACTACTTAATTGGTGTATTAACATAAAAGAATTGGGTCGAATAATTCTTTCAGAACATACAACACTTATAATAGTAGCAGCACTTGCCGCACTTCCTTCTACTATAGAAGTAATTGGTATTGGATTAGATATAATAGTATCAATAATGGATAAACCCGCGAAAACACTCCCACCAAAACTGTTTATATGAAGATATATATTTAAATTTCCTACATTAAAATCTGATTGAACTGCTAATAATTTTTTAGTAATATCTCTAATAGAAGTATTAATTCTAACGGCATTTTTAGTATTTACATTTCCATAAAAATAAATGTGATTATCTCTAACAGAAACAGAATCACCCATACCAAAAATATCTAAATCAACCATTTCCGGTTCTCCAGAGTCAACATCTTCATCTACTTTTCCTTTTTTATTTCTAATAGTATTGACACCAAAAGATAAATCATAAGAACGTTTAGGCATTTTTATATAAAAATATTTAACTATATTTCTTTAGATTAATTTAATAAATTATTTTTAATAAATTTACACCTATATTTTTTTAATATTAATAAAAATTGTTTCATTAACAAATTTTTATATAATAAAAATTGAATATATATTTTCTATATCATTACAAATAAAAATGAATACTTGTTCAATTTGTTTAGAGACTGATACAAAAGAAACCCATACTACTAATTGCGGGCATATCTTTCATAAATCGTGTATTTCAACATGGTTAAAAGAAAAGAACTCCTGCCCTATGTGTAGGAAAGAACAAATTATTATGTATATGATACATAGTATTAATATAACTAAAGAGAATCCAGATTATAAAATTACTCAAAGCCATGAAGTCGGTGAGCAAGAATTATATCTGGATGAAACTACTTTCAAATGTGCATATGAGCAATTGTTAAATCAGGTTCCACAGGGATGGGTTAATATTGATTCAGGTGAAGAATCGAGTCCGATTGCTCCTGTATATATATTAGAAGAAGAAGGCAGAGAAGTATTTATCGATTATTACTTTCGACAGTTACTATTGTTTAATGAAGGAGAAATAGATACAACCAAAATTGTAGAGAAGAGAGGAATTGATACAGTTTACTATACTTCTACACAGAATTTGAATAGAAATGGGAAAAATATTACACCGAAAGAATACTCTATTATGGTTGAATGGATATATGAAGTTATGTGTACTCTCAAGATTGAATACAGTTTTTCGTATAAGTCTTCTATGAATTCAATACTTCTAGATTTAGTTACTATGACTATTATGGAACTCGAAATGGCAAAAAGAAGTACATATCAAACAGCAATTATTGCTGCCATTTATATAACTATAAATTTTTATGAGAAAAAAGAAGTTAGTAGAGAAAAATTGATTTGGTATACGGATAACTCTTCTGAAATGAGTGTTTTAAATAACTTCATTCATTTTCAAGATATAAAAGTAGAAAATAATATTTCCAAAGTTTTGGAAGTGTAATTGCGCAATTATAGAAGTGTAAGATATTCATAAAGTAAAAAATTGATTTTATATAATCTTTTTTTTATATTTAAAATGAGTTATAATTTAGTTCAAACCGGTGGTTCTTCGATAGTTCTTGGAGAAGGTCAATATAATAAGTTTGTTTCTGTTAAAAGAAATAAATTGTTTAAAATTACAAAAGTTAGCGATAGACACGATGAATTTAAATATTTATCAATTATTAGGGAAATAGAGGGTTATGAAAATTATTATTCTATACCTGACGAAATAACATTTATAATAAAACCAACAGATAAGTTCTATATACATTTACAAAAGTTAGTTCAACAAGAAAATCTAAAAATATTCGGCGAACCTCTTAAATGTTTCTATATTAATAATGCGGGAGATAAAGAGTTATATGATACTATAATGGATATAAATGAGAGAAAAGACTTCGGTTTTTGGGAATCTTATAATGATATCATAGATTTTAGTAAAAAAATTATGGAAGGTCTAAGTTTTCTTCATCAAAATAAAATTTGCCATCTTGATATAAAACCAGAAAACATTATGGTGAATACTTTAACAAAGGAATTTCGGTTAATAGATTTTGGTTTCTCTTCAATGGAACCATTTGAAGATTACGTTTATAAAATTAGAGGGACTCCTGGATATTTTCCGAAGTTCTTTAATATTGAAGAAGTCTATCCGTGGTTACCTATAATTAAAGCAAAAGATGCTCATTTGGTAAATGGTAAAATTCCTTTCAGACAAGATAGAATATTAGTCTATAAAATAGACAGTTACTGTTTTGGAAGAACTCTACATTATCTTAAATATATATATAAAGAAAATAAAAAATATTCTTGTTATAATTGGGAAAAAAAAAAAGGTAATAAGATAGATGATATACTTTCTTCTTTACTTGAAAATGAACCAGTAAAAAGATTAACTATAAAGGAATGTTTGTCTGAATACTTTTGAATGCTAAATAAAATGAAATAATAAAAACTTTTTTTTTTATTTTAATGAGTTATTATTATAATTTATACTAAAGGAAATAGGTATAATAAATATAATGTAATATAAATTTGTATAAATTATACCAAGATAGTATATTATATGTTATTTTTATTTTTTCATAAAATGATAGTTTACATCTCTTTGTAAAAACATCATAATCAGTTTTAATGATTTTATTATGAATAGAAGAATATAATACTTTAGATAAATATATACATTCTCTATCGTCTAATCTATTTATTCCTATTTGCGCAAAATCATAATATTTATTTGCCTGTTGAATTTGATAACTAATTAACTTTTTAACATTACTAAATTGATTATCTGTAATAGTATTATTTAGTATTTTAGGTATATCAAATTCTAAAGATACTTTAAATTCTTCTTGGTCTTCTTTTGGAATATATATTCTACTCGGTTTCATTTCATAATCTTCTCTAATATCCCTAATAAAATTAGTTAATTGGAAAGCGCGACCTAAACTGTAGGCATAATCTAACATTTCGACACTTTGGTCTTTATTATCCATAATTGAAAACATAACTTCGCCTATAATTTCAGCAGAACCTAACATATATTCTTCTAGTTCTCTGTATGTATTATAACTAAACTTTTCTAAATCCATTCTCATAGAAGTAAAAAAATATCTAATACAATTATCGCTAATTTTAATTTTACTAAATGAATTTATGACCGCTGGTAATATTTTATAAAATAAATCAATATTTTCATTGTTTTTTAAAGAAAAATTATCTAAATAACTTAAATTATCATAATTAGTATCTTTATTTTCATTATAAATAGTAAAAAATAAAGTTTCCAAATCTAATAATATCTCCTTTTTCCTATTTAAACTTGTTTTTTTATCACAATCTACTATATTATCAATAACTCTAACAAAACCATAAAAAGAACATATATGTTTAAATTTTTCTTTTTCAAATAAAACTGCTCCTAAATAATAAGTTTTAGCATATTTGTAAAATATATTCCTACATATCTTATATGATTTTTGTAGTTTATTCATTTTTTTATAATTATTTAAATAGTTAGGGTAATTATTTAAATAAGTAAATATGAAAATGTTTAATTTAAATGAAGAATTAGATATACGACAAAGTATAATGACGAATTTTTTAGTTTCATTTGTTATATCACATGGATTTTTAGATGTTTTTAAATTTAAAAAATTAGAAAGTGATACATATGCTTATTTATTAATATCCGGAGTATTCTTTATGTTATTAAAATTAGTTACTAGTAAACTATTATTAGTTTTTCTTGCTTTATCTGTTGAACATTTTAATAATGATTTGATAGTTATTTCGAGAATGCTGAAATTAGGAACAACTTATACATATCATAAATTTTTTGGATACGGTACTTCTGTATTTGTAGGAACATTACTAGGAAGTAAAAATTATAATTTTTATATTACGGTAATAAGTTATTTAAATGAAAGTAGAAATATCGCAAATGTAATATATTGTATATTTTTATTTATAACTCTATTACATACTACTATCTGGTTATATTATTTTAGTAATAAAGAAAGACTAATGTCGGGAGTATTAATTTTAAGTGGTTATTTATTAGGTCCGTTTTATCATATATTATATTACTTATCATTTATTCATTTACCTATTGCGATAATGAGGTTATTAAAATTCAATGAAGTGAATATATGGGGAAGAATATTATATGTGTTTTTTTTAATAGGTTTATCACTAAATAATTTGAGTAATTCGTTTATAATATATGAGAAAAGTGATATTCAAAATATAGCATTTATAGGTATAGCGATATTATTAACTCATATGACAATTGCGAAAATTTATTATTAAATTAATTATTTTTACGATAGAAAAAGAAACTAACACAAAATAAAATGAGAATGAAACACGCAAATATAAAAAACTTAACTTTTTATAATAATCCAATTCAAGTATAATATATTTTAAATTTAATTCTTATTTATAATTTATCTTCTACTAATATCATAATTTTTATTAAACCAATTTATAGTTTCTTCTAAACCTTTTTCGATATCAGTAAATTGAAAATCAGGGAATACTTCTTTTAATAATTTATTCGAAGCAGTTTTTTTATATTGTCCGTCACTATATGTTGTATCATATTGTATTTCCTTTTTAATATTAAATGTTGTTTTTATTATATTAGCAATACCATTTATGCTATGTTCTTCTTCTGGAGCCAAAATAATATTAGGATATGGAAAATTTGTTTTTTCTATTATTTTCATAATTAATTTAGCAATATCTTCACTATAAATAAATTGTCTTAGTGCTTTTCCATTTCCTTTTAATATAAATTCTGTATTATTTTTTTTAGCTAAATAACATTTATGTATTAATCCTGGTATAACGTGACTATCTTCTAAATTAAAATTATCATTGGGTCCATATATATTGGAAGGTATAATACAAATAAAATCTTTATTATATTGTTCTCTATATTTTCTTATATGTATTTCCATCATTCTTTTAGCGTAGGCATATCCTTCGTTTGAAAGATGGGGTTCACTATTATGTAACATATTTTCATTAATTGGATATTCTGTATTATCTGGAAAAATACAAGTAGATAGACACGCAATTAGTTTTTTAATATTATATTTATAACAACATTGAACTATATTGAAATTAATTTGTAAATTATCTTCTAATATTTCTACTTTTTTTTCCATATTTTTATATAAACCTCCAACATTAGCTGCTAAATGAATTACTATATCTGGATCATTACTTAAAAATAACATTCTTGTTTCTATTAAATTTGTTAAATCATAATCCTTACTATTTACAAATATAAATTCATAAGTAGGATAATTTTTTATTATTTTTCTTATTGCTGAGCCAACTAATCCAGTTCCTCCGGTTATTAATATTTTCATTTATATTATAAAAATATTTTATTATTTTATATATGAAGAAAGAAATTATCGAATGTCATAAAGATACCTCTGTATGGATTGGTTCTTCATTATGGGATAAAAATAAGAGTGGTTTAATAGGATATAATAAAAAAACTAATAAAATGGTATATAAGAAAGATAATAGTAAAACTTGGTATGAGGCAAAAAATCAAAGTTTAATAATTAAAAAATTATTAGATTATTTGGATTTTGAATCTGGTAATATGAATGATAGAAAAATTAAAGAAATACTTATTAAAAATAAATCTATTAAAAATAAATTAAAGAAGAAAACTAAAAATATAAAAAATAAATCTAAGAAGACAAAAAAAAAATTTATACTTTTTTAGTTCCTCCGTGATAAACATAACCATAATTATTATCTATCATTTGTTGATTTACAGATATTTCATCTTCGTGATTTACAAATAATTCACCTAATAATCTACCATATTTATCAAATCCCCCGCATTTTAAATATACTAATTGGTCGGGAGAATTTGCGATTAATGATTTTAAGAAGTTTTTAGATTCTATTGCTTTTTTTTTTATTTCCAATCTATTCTCTAATGATTTTGAAGGTCTCATTTCGGGCGAATCATAACCATTCATTCTAATATTCCACTTATTAATATGTCCATTATGATTGAATACTACTCTACAAGTATCTCCATCGTATATATCAACTACTTTACAAAGTTTCATTTGTCCATCAAGAGAGAATTTGGGTGTTTTTTTATCACAGGATTTTAATTGACAAATAATTTCGTCCGTTTCCAGATTTCCAGATTGTGTAATTTCGATTTCATTATTCATTTTATATTATGTACATATTTTTTTTATTTTAAATATATACAATGTGTGAATAAATACGGTAAAGTTTTTGGTTCTTGGAAAAATGTTTCAGATATTTATAAAGATAAAAACGGATTTTTTTATAATTGATTATAATCCGCAAAATAATTTAGAATTTAAAAATTACATCAAAAGTCTTAAAAAATATATTAATAAAGAAAGTAATAAAAAAAAAAGTAAAAGTAAAACTAAATTAAAAAATATAAAAAAAAGTAAAACTAAAAAAAAATATAAAAAGAAATAAAAAATATACAAAAAGAAAAAATAGATTGTGAATAAAATTGATAAATATTTATATATAAATACTTATATATAAAATGATTATATATGATTTAATTCATAATAATTTTGGTATAGATATGAAACTAGTTTTAGATAAATTAAAACAAGAAATTACTAGTTTCAAAAAAGAAAATCCAAATAAAAATTTTAATAGAGAGATTAGGGGGGATTTTGATTATACACCTCTACATATGGCTGTTTTACGAAATGATTTTAAGATTGTGAAATTATTAATTGAAGAAGGTGCTGATCCGACAATAAGAATATTAAAAAGTGTTTATAAACCAAATGGTATTCTTGCATTATATCTGGCAGAAAAATTTGAGAAAAAAGATATATCGAATATTTTAAAACCATATACAGAAAAATACTATTTAGAAAATTCTTATTATAATAGTATTTTACATAGTAATATTATTAAAAATAAAAGAAAGTTACTAGCTATAAAGTTACAAGATATATATTTCAAAATACATCCTTTTATAATGAATATTGAATTGATTAGAAATAAAATAGATTTTGAGTATTTACCAAATGAGATATGGATAAAAATACTGGAATTTTGCGAATTAAAAGATTTTAAAATATTAGTATAAGTTATATGATAATTAATATTATTTATATAGCAATTATTATGCTCGTTATTGATTCAATTTATTTAACATTAATTAAAGGATTTTTCAACAAACAAATTAAAACTATCCAGGGTTCAGATATTAAATTGAATTATTTAGGAGCAGCAATATGTTATCCAATTATGATTTTTGGTTTATATTACTTCATTATTAAAAATAAAAAAAATTATAAAAATAATTATCAAATGATTAGAGACGCTATAATTTTAGGGTGGGTTATTTATGGAGTATATGAAAGCACTAATTTAGCAGTATTTAAAAAATGGGATTTAAAAACTGTATTTGTTGATGGAATATGGGGTGGTATTCTCTTTGGATTAACCACCTATATTTATTTATTAATTACTTGTAAATAATTCGTCATATTTTCTTTTTTGAACTCTCTTTCCTATTTTAGTATATGGTGAATGATATATTCTTGCCCACCACATTTGTATTTTTACAATTTTCATATAATATTTTAGATTATATAAACTTATCGACCTAATAAAATTTTCATTTTTAAATAAATCAATATATTTCCATTTTATATGTGGATTTTTTAAAAACCATTTATAAGTTAAATTTTTAGTTTTGGAAATATGTGCCAAATTCCAATTTAATTCTGGGTATTTATCTAACCACTTTAATTGGAAATTTGGATTTAGAATTCTATAAAAATATGTATATTCTTTTAAAATAGGATATTGTTCTAACCATTCTATTTTAAATTTAGAATTACTTAAAATATTGGAATAAATAATATTTTTGTCAACTAACTTATTATAATTTTCATTATATAGAAATATATCAAGCCATTCCAGTTCAAATTTATTTGAATAAATTAGTTGTCCAAAATCCCAATTTAATCCAGGATTATTTTTAACCCAATCTATTCGAAAATTAGGATTTTTTATAAGTATTGATAAATCAAGTTTTTTTAATAGTAAATTTTGTATTTTAAACCAAGATTCATTAAAATATTTACTACTTGCGATTTCTTGATAATTCCAATTTGCGTTTGGATTTTCTAAAAACATCTCAATCTTAAAGTCTGATATGTCCCTTAGTTTTTTATCAAACGTATAATTATGAGAATAGAAATATTGTTCCCATTCTAAGAAAGGATATTCCATAATCCAACTTGTTTTATAATTTTTGCTAGTTTTAATTAGGTTAGTTTCCCAATTAGAACTAGGATATTTTAAAAACCATTTTTCAGTTAAATTATTATAACTGATTAATTTAAAATCTGGTTCTATTCCCAACTTTTCAATCCAATCAATATCAAAGTTTTTATGTTTGTATATATAATATAATTCTTTCTGTGTGAAAGTTTTTTTAGGAAAATGTGTTAACCATTCCAAATAGAAATTATCACTAGCAAAAATCATTTCCATATTCCAAGATAGTTCAGGATTTTCAATTATCCACTTTATATCAAAGTGTTTATTATGATATATATATGGTTCAATATAAACAAAATTATTTTTTACTAACATAAAACATTCATAATCAAAGTTTTTATGTTTAACCAGTTCTGTATATGACCAATTCATATTAGGAAACTTTACTAACCATTCCTTTTCAAATAAATTACTATAACTTAGTACTTTGAAAATTATTTTATTTTGATTTATATATTCTTCGTCAAATAAATCAAACCATTTAATAGTAAAATTTGGATTTTCTAAAATTAAATTATTATTTTTAATATTGTTTTTTTTTAACCATTCAAAGTCTGTTTTAGAATCACAAATAATATCGTCAATTGAAATATTTTGTAATTTTTTTAATTCAAATTTATTGCTTTGATATATTAATTTTTTAATTTCTTTGATTTCAAATTGATTTACAATATTTGTAAAAAAATTATAAATTTGTTGTTGATTATATTTTCTAAATTTATTAGAATACATTTTATTATTAAAATAATAATTTTTTTTATTCAATTTTATAAAATAAAAAAATTTTTTAAGTAAAAAGAAATAATATAAAGAAAATATTTAAAATTTTTCGTCGTGTTCATCGTGAACATTTTGTGCTCTACCAGAAGGGTCTGATTTAACACCCTCCCACGATGTATTAGGTATCCAGTATTTAGATACATTCTCGCAATTTGGAAATAATTCCTCATATATCTTTCTATAATATAAAGCCTCCTTTGTCTTTGGAGTATTTATAGAATACATATTATCTAACCCTAACATTTCATTGTCTTCAATATTCTTTTCGGTCTCTTTTATAAGTGAATCAACCCAGTTATAACCTACACCATCACTAAATTGCTCTTTCTGCCTCCACAGGACACTATCTGGTAAATATTTATATCCTTCTGGATTCATACTCTCTTCAAATGCTTTTCTAAGAATATATTTCTCTATTTTTGGTTTTCCTACACATCTTTCTCGTATCTTTAAATCGGGTCTTATTGGAATTACTGTTTCCAAAAATCTCTTATCCAAAAAAGGAACACGAACTTCAACACCCCACGCCATAGTACTCTTATTTGCCCTTAAACAATCAAAATAATGTAAGTTATTTACTCTATCAATACATTCTCTATGGAAATCTTCCTCACTCGGCGCATTATGGAAATATAAATAACCACCTAATATTTCGTCTGCTCCCTCTCCCGATAATACCATTTTTATCCCAGATGCTTTAATCATTCTAGACATTAAATACATAGGAGTGCTTGCTCTTATTGTTGTTACGTCATATGTCTCCAATTTATATATTAAATCACGGATAGCGTCAATACCTTCTTGGATAGTAAAATTAAACTCATGATGAACTGTTTCCAAAAAATCGGCAACCTCTCTCGCATACTTTAAATCGGGAGAACCTTTTAATCCTATAGAAAAAGAATGTAGTTTTTCACCCCATCCTTTTTTATCATTACTTCTTTCCTTTAAAATTTTATTTGTTATAGAAGTTATTAAACTTGAATCTAATCCTCCACTTAATAAAACACCAAATGGAACATCCGCCATTAATCTCTTATTAACTGCGTCCGTTAAAGCAATTCTAACTTTATCACATTGTTCTTTTTCAGTTATATCATAGTCTAAATTTAAAATATTCTTTTCCCTCCACATTGGTTGATAATATGGTACCAATTCTTTATTCTTCGCCATATAATGTCCTGGGGGGAAAATATGAATTTTACAATCTTTATCCCACATACGAATAGCTTTTAACTCTGACGCAAAACAAAATTCACCTATGGTATTGGAAGAATAATATAAAGGATTAACGCCAATTGGATCTCTCGCTACAAAGAAATCATTATTTTCCTTATCATACAAGAAAAACGAAAATACACCGTCTAACATATCAACAAATGGCGTCCAATATTTCTGATATAATGGAATAATAACCTCGCAGTCACTCTTTGTCTTAAAATCATAACTACCTTGTACAACTATATCCTTTAATCCTTGGTGATTATATATTTCCCCATTTACGGTTAATACTATATTTCCATCCCTACTTATTAATGGTTGTGCTCCATTATCCACGTCAATAATAGAAAGTCTTTCGTGAGCAACAACAACCTTTTTTTCATTATCAATATGAATACCATTCCAATCGGGACCACGATGTCTTAGAGTTTTAGAACATTCTAAGAATTTTTCTCTTTTTGTATCATAATTGTCGGAATATTCATTTCCAACTACGGCAAAAATTCCACACATTTTCTTATAGATTTATATTAAAATAATTATTTATTTATTTAAATTAAATTAATTAATTAATTTTCTTTTTATTTTCAAAGAATTTATATCTCAATAATAATATATTTTCAAATTTTTCCATAACATTTGAAAGGAAAAAAATCAATACTTCTATAATATTATCATCTTTTTGTATCATATTTTTAATTTCTTTTTCATATAATTCTGTTTTAGAATCTTCAGAGGGTGATTGAAATTTCCATAATAATCCATTTACATATTCCACTACTTTAACTAAATCTTCATATCTATAAACATTATGTTTAATCATTTGGTCTATTAATTCTACATCAATAACTCTATTAATTTCTTCTCTATATTCTACTTTATTAGGTACACAACTAATTATAGTATTTATAAGTTCTTTGAGATTATTGATAAAGTTTAATGTTTCGGGGGGGGTTTTCTCTAAATCTTGTTTCATTATATCCCAAAATGATTTTTTCATATTTTTTTGGAATGAAAGGACTAACTTATCTATAAATTCTTCTTGTTTTTCTTTATATTCTTCTCTTTTTAATAAAAGTTCATAATAACTTTTAAATTTTTCTTCACCGTTTTTTTTATCTAATAAAATAATTTTTCTCATTGTTTTGTTTTTTTCTGATTCAACATTTTTTTTAGTTAGTTCATATAATTCTTTCGAATTTTTATTTCCCTCTTTTATTTCTATTTCTCTAAAATCTGTTTCTAAATTATAATATGTTTTAGTTAAATTATAAATAAGATACTCTTTATCCATATCCTTCCAATCATTAAATCTTAATATGTATTCACTATAATTATTCATAAATCCACCTACTCTTAATAACAATTTCATCTTTGTTTTATCATCCCATACTTCTTCATTTTTTATTAAATTAACTATCATTAAAAAATATATTTTCATAGTGTAACCTTTTGATTTAAGATTTTTAAATGTTATTGATTTAGTGTCGGTATTCATTATTTTGGGGTAAAATAAAATTGTATAAAAAGAAAAAAATTTTTTTATATTAACTAAAGTAATATCAACTTTTGGATATTTATTTTTTTTTTTCTTCCTTTCATTTTCTTCATAGTATTTCTGTAATAATAAAAAAAAAGATTGTAATATTTTTATATTTTCAGATTTAGATATTAATTTAGTAAATTTTAAAAAATCTTTCGTATTAAAATCCTTATGATTTATTAATAAATCTACTTGTATAGATAATTTTTTTAATTCTTGCTCCATATACTATATATAAATATATTTTCTATTTTATTTTATTTTCTATTTTATTTTCTATTTTATTTTCTATTCTATTTTATTTTCTATTTTATTTATTACTAAAGACTTATAAATGAATTTATTTTTCCAGTGTTTTTTACTAATGTATACATATCCTTAATTATTTCACGTTTTTCTATTTTTTCTTTATCAGAATGAAAATTAGACATATTAGGGTTTTTATTAATTTCTAACAAATAACAATTTAGGTTAGCATCGCAAATTATATCTATACCAAATAATTGAAATTGACTAAAATTAAATAATTTATTTTCATTTTCACATTGTTTAGTAATTATATATTTTATACCTAATAATATATCCATTTTATTAGTATCCATTTTATTAGTATCTATTTTATTAGTATCCAATGATTTAATAATGTTTTTTAATTCTGCTAAGTTTTTAGGATTTTCCGGAATATTATGTTTAGAGTTAGTAATTAACATTTTACTTTTAGAGTTAGTAATTAACATTTTACTTTTAAAATTATTTTGTGCTAAGTTTTTTTCTGCGAACAATAGTTTATTATATTTATTATAGTAAACATTAACTTTATTTTGATTTAGTCTTTTAATTGCTAAAATATAAATACGAATAACAAATTGTTTATCTAAAATAGTATTGAAAATAAATTTCTGAACTAACTTATGGTTTTCTAAATTATATATATTTATAATAGTATTATAATCTCCCTGTATTAGTTTTAGTCCCTTTTTATTTTGAATATTTTTCTTAAGAATATATAATTTATCTTTTTGATGTTCTTTTTTAAAATTCTCTAAATCATAATAGTTATCTAATAAATATGTTTTAGGAACAATATGGGAATATTTAGTAGAACGGAGAATATTCCATAAATTATTTTTACTAACAAATGAATCCGAATTAGGCAAAAAACCTAAATATTTTATATTTATAATTTTTTTCTCTTTAAAATAATTAATATAAAGTTCATTATATGTAGGGTAATCTGGAATAAAAAAATCATTATATGTAAGGTTATCGATAATAAATAATTCCTTATATGTAGAGTTAGAACTATTTTTTATTTCCAAAAAATATTTACAAAAATAATAAATAATAAGTATAAAAAAAATAAGATATATAATACTTATTAAATGTATAAAGGAGTTAGATATATACATTTTTAAAATTGAATTACTTTAATCTTAAATAAGAAAAGAAAAATGGTTAATTCACAAATGAATATTGAAGATAACAAAGTTCAACAAGCGAATCAGCAATTTGTTCAAGAAAATATTGACATACATTCATATGTCAATTATTATACAAACCAAAAGACAAATAAAACACAAGAAGAATTTGAGGTATTTTATTATGCCAATCAACCAACTTTCTTTGGAATCTGGAAGGAAAATGTGAGTAATCTGGTTCTTAGAAACCTAGAACTTAATGTTCTGGACATTCCAGATTTTCCATATTATGATTTTTTTACAGACGGTATTATGCCAGAACAAATTGTACAACATATCGCAAACAATCTTCCCTAAATAGTTTATTTATAGAGGGAGATTTATAATTCGTTTTTGATAGAAATAACATTTGTATTTTCTAAATCAAAAGCAATAAAATAAGATACATTTTTTACATTTATATTTTTTTTTATTTCTTCAATTAATTTTACTCTATAATCCTCAGTCATTTCGTCCATAGTCCAATAAAAAACATCGACTTTATCTTCTTTACTAAAATTTATAATTAAAGCACCTTCTTGACCTTGATTATTAAAAAATCTTTCTTTCTGATATATTTCAACTAATTGTTGTTTATTGGAAACTAAAAAATCGTGATTAATCATTTATTAAAAGGAATAAAATTATATTGTATTTTATTCGCATTTCATTCCTATATTTATTCTTATTCATCTTCTAATAAATCGAGAAATTTAAACTTAATCTTTTTAGGAATAATTTTGTATTTTATAATATCATTTATTTTAGGATAAACTGCTGTTTTTAAAAATTGTCTCTTATTCATTGTTGTATCCACTAACTGAATTAAACAAATAGAACTATTCTCTATATTAGTATTATCATTATCTAAATTGTAAATGATATTATTAACTAATGCCATTAGATAATCATTTAGGAATTCTTCATTTACAAAATTATTTTTATATAATTCACCTATAAATTGGGCGAACCCCTTCTTAAATACTTTCTGCTTATTTTTTAAACAGAAATCGTCATAATTTTTCGGATTTAAAACGTCGTCATTACTCTCTCCAAACTCCTCTATCATAGATTTAAATAATTCACATTTTTCTACTAACAAATCCGAAAATTTCCCTTCATTTTCACTATCCATTGTATTATGTTTTTTATCCATTATAATAAATAACTTAACATATAAAGGACAATAGGTTGGTTGCATAACTGCCTTATCAAACAAATTATCTACAAATGTTTCATAATCAAATATATCAATATTTTCCTCAAATATTTTTAAAATCGATAAAAAAACAGAAGAACTATTCTCTATAGTTAATTTATTCAAAGTTCCATTAATTTCTTTTTTAATTTTATCTTCCTTTCCAGTATCTTTATTTAAAAATGTTGTTTTTCTTGTTTTTGGAACATTATAATGTTTTTTCTTATTATAATTATTACCATTATAATTCCTTTTATTTTTCTTATTTTTATAATTTCCTAAAAATGAGTCTTTTTGAATAGATTCTTCAATTATTTTTAGGGAATTTTGAAAACTAGTATTATAAATAGAACTAAATAAATCCGTAATTTCTGTATTTTCCTTATTAAGTATAGGATCTAATTTAGTATATGTATCTGTAAATATTTTTTCGTCATATTGAATAACCATTTATGTATTTATTTATATTTTATTTAAGTATTTTTTTATTAAAAATCAATTTTATAAAAGTAAATATATTTATAAAAGTAAATATATTTATAAAAGTAAAAATAAAATATATAATAATTATAAATGTCTAATTATCAACAAAGAAATCAAGAAAATATATATCAAAATAATATATCATTAAATGCGAGACAATTTGAATCTAACTTAGTAGATAGAAATTTCCAAGGAGCAAGAAACCCTATGGAGAGTGGTATTATTCCGAGAGATTTTAATCAAAATATATTAAATAAAAGTAATAAATTTAAAATACATGAACAATTTCAGGATATGGAAAATTCTGGCGATGAAAAATATATAACTAGTAATTTAACAGGACAACAAATTAAAGCAAGTGATTTTAAACATAATAATATGGAACCTTTTTTTGGTAGTAATATAAAACAAAATTTAACTCCTGAAGCAACTAGTTCTAAATTAGAAACCTTTACGGGACAAATTAAGAATTTTAAAAATAAAGAATCGGTGGAATTTATGTTTCAACCACAAAAGAATGTAGGACACGTTAATGGTAGTAATATTCACAGTAATGAATTATTCGAAAGATTTATACCCTCTCAATTAAGAACTAATGAACACCCTGTAGAAAAAGTTAATGTAGGACCAGGTTTAGACCAGGGTTATTCAAGTAAACCTTGTGGTGGATTAAATCAAACTAATAAAAGAGAATTTATAATGCCTAAAAATGTTGATCAATTAAGAGTATTAAGTAATCCTAAAAAACAATATAAAGGAAGAGTTATTGCTGGACAAAAAGAATTACAAAGAGGTATCACTGCCAAAGTTAATAAAAACAGACCCGATAAATATTATAATAATTGTGAAGGAAGGTATTTTACTTCTGTTGTTAATTCCAAAAATAAAGTAAGAGAAAAGGTTAGAGCTAAAAGAACTAATAGACAATGTTCCACTTCATATTCCGGTGGCGCTGCTCCTATTGTTAATAAAAGACCAGAAAAAAAAGGATTATATAGAAAATCAAGAAGAAATTGCTATATTAATAGTGGTATTCGAAATCTTGCGAAAGAGGGTTCTTGGAATCCAAACGAAGATGAAGAAAATTACGGTAAGAATTCTATTGTAATGCCTTTAAATGAAAGAGATACTACTCAAAAAGAAGCACCTAAACTTAATCTTACTTCCGCGATTAAATCTATAGTTGCTCCAATTCAAGATTTATTTAAAACAACTAGAAAAGAAAACTTTATAGGAAATCCAAGACCAAATGGTAATTTCGGAGCACAATTACCAAAGAAAATGACGGTATATGATCCAAATGATGTATTGCGAACAACTGTTAAGGAGACTAATATTCATGACACACGATCTGGTAATATGGCAGGACCAAAGAAATTAATAGTATATGATCCAAATGATGTGGCTAGAACAACTATTAAGGAAACTAATATTCACGATAATAGAAGTGGAAATATTAACGGACCGAATAAAACTACTGTTTATGACCCAAATGATGTAGCGAGAACTACTCTTAAAGAAACGAATATTCACGATACTCGGTCCGGAAATATTAACGGTCCAAGTAAAGTTACTGTTCACGACCCTAATGATGTCTTAAGAACAACTATTAAAGAAACTAATATTCATGATAATAGAGAAGGAAATGTTGGTAATGAAGCTAAGAGAGGAAAAATATATAATCAGGATGAAGTTAAAAAGACAGTAAGAGAAACATTAGACGAAGTTGATAAAACTATTAATCTTGCTGGTAATAATAGACATATAGTATATGACCCTAATGATGTCCCACAACCAACCATTAAAGATACTAATATTAATGATATTCGAACAGGAAATGTAGGAATGCCTGGGGTAGATAAAGGAGACGGATATCTTACCAAAGGTGTACAAGCACCTAATACTAATAAACAATTTACTTCTGATAATGAATATACTGGACAGGCGGACGGAGACGTTGGTAAAGGTGGTGGAGAAGGTTATTTAGTAACAGAATATGACGCTAAAACTACACATAAACAATTTACTTCTGATAATGAATATACAGGAAATGCCGATAGTAAAAATGATAAACCTATGTCATATGAAGACGCATATAATGCTGCTTTAAATTTCAATAAAGAGAAAATCGCGGTAGGAAGAAAACCGACGGATTGCAATGTGCCTATGAATTCTGGAGAAGATAGTATTAATATTGATATCCGGAAATTAGAAAGCGATATTGTTAATATAAGAGAAATGAACGTTAATAAAATATATAGTTCCGTTCCTGGTAAATTAGATGGAAGAAATACAAGTGATAAAGTTCCACTACCGCAAGAAATGAATACAGAGAGAATTGAAGATGATATATTAGCGGCTTTTAAGAAAAATCCATATTCCCAATCATTATCAAGTTATTAAAAAGATACCTTTATTAAAAAAACAGTTATTAAAAAAAAAATTTATTATATAATTATATATAATGAGAACTTTATCAATGAAACATATGTTAAATTCGGTTAAACCGGAAAATAAGGAAAGAATGGTTTTAAATATGAATACTATTATTAATAGTTTGTTCGGTTTCCTTATTGCTTTAACTTTTAATGATATAAAAGATACATTAGTGGAAAATGTTTTATTAAAAATAGTTCACGCTAATATAAATGAAAAAAAAACAAAAGTAAAAATTTTAAAAGCAGAAATTAATTTAGAACTAATTTTAGATATGTTTATTAGAATACTATTAATAGTATTATTTATTTATCTAGGATTTAGAACTAGTAAATCACTTAATGTTTAAAGTTAATATATTTTATTTAATATATTTTAAAGTTAATATATTTTATTTAATATATTTTATGCTTGTAATAACACCATCCGGGTATTTTAATTCTAACATTTTATATGGTTTTGCCTCCAGAGCATATAAAATATCAATAACATAATCTTTCCAAATTGATTTAGTAAATTTGGTGAATAATACTTTTTCAAATTTGTCCATAGTAATTTTTTGTCCTTTTTTAAAGTTTTCTTTCATAATATTTTTCATAACAGTTTGATATTTATCATTGAATGATATTTGCCAAGAAAATCTATTTAATTCTACTATATTAGGTGCTTCTCTATATCTTTTTTCAATCATAAGAGTCGTGAAGAGACCATTTTTATGTTTCATAAATAATTCATCATTAACTGCTTTCATAAAACCGATTGCTGTTTTATTGCGGAAATTAAGTTCTAAATTAAGATTTTTCCTTAATTCATTTAAATAACTATCACTTAAAATAGCTTTCCATCCTTCTTTCATAACTTTTCTAACTGCTGTTTTCCAATTTAAATTATCATAAACGTAATTTTTAGTTTCGAAAACTCTGGCATTTTCAGATAAATAAACCATAAAACGTAGAAGATCTATTAAATGTGAACTATTAAAATGGTCAAATATACGGATTTCTAATCCATTTGGATATACCATAGGAGCTCCACTTACTTTAGGACATTCCTTACTTATTTTTTTACAATTTTTAGTATAATCAAAACCAAATGTTCTTATATCACTACTTAAAATTCCTACACTTTTATCAAAACGGACCTTACTATTACAATTCATTAATCTTTTTGTTTCTTTATAATCTAAACTCTTTCTCCATACAGATTCTATATTAGCATATCTACCTACACCTTTAGTACCTATTTTTCTTACATCACTTCCTGCAAGATTTCCCCAACCTGTAGAAAGTATTCTAAATGAACCTCTAATTTTCTTTTCATAATCTTCTTTGGTAATAGTTCTAGGATCACCTGAAAATAGAGAAGCTATTAAGAGTGGTTCAATCCATTGAAATTGATTCGCAAAGTTTTGATGTAATTCTACAAATTCTTTATCAGTAATAGTTTCCCTACAAGGTAAAGTAAAAGTTAAATGATAACTACCTACATAATCTAAATATTTATATTTATAAAAATTATATTCTTTTTTATGCATAGTCCCTTTTTCCGGAACTAAAATATTATCAACCGAACCATATGGAACAGTTCTAATTTCACCATATTTTTTAACTTTCTGTCTTGTATGTGGGTTTTTCATTTGAAGGTCTATAAATTTTTTTTCAAGGAATAATAATTCATCATAAATTGATTCTATTGTTCTATTTTTATGATTACCTGTAATAAATTCAGGCATTAAAATTGGTGTTCTTTGTAAAACAACTGATGTCGGAACACATTTTTCAACCCATCTCCCTGTTGCCTCCCATGGTATTTTTTTTAACCATTCTTCATCATCTTTATTTAATCTAACCCTACTTTTTATTAATTTTTTTATTTCCGGAATATCATAATAACACCTATCATCTTTAATCATTTTACAACAAGAACCGTTTTTCGATTTATCATGTGTTAAATAACAAGTTGATTCCTGTGAATCAAATAATATATTTGTATTTTTAAAACTACCTGTATTTTTACTTATATGAAATAATTGTGCTTCATGTTCTACACCTATTCCCCAATTAATACTATTAGAACTTATATCTAAATCTTTCCCCTTATAAGCAGTGTCAAAATACTGCGAAAGATAATTATCATATATATCATCAACAACTTTCTTTCTTGTTACAGGTTTTTTAATTTCTACTCTACCACCTAATAAATTTTTTAATAATTTTGTATTATTTTTCTTATTATTTTTTTTTGTAAATTTACGCATTATATAATATAACAATAAAATTTTTTTTACTAATTCTATAATAAAAAAAAATTATTTTAAAAAATATTAATTTTTATATATTTAATTTTTATAATCAATAGTATTATAATTAACTTTTGCTGGTTTTTTCGTTCTATAATCTATTACTGCTCCAGCATTTAATGGTGTTGGATCATTATCTTTCCAATTCCACCATTTACCACTAATAGTCTTATCTGTAGATTGTTTAAAATATGAATTTTTCCATTTATAATTATTATGTGCCGGATGACTAAAAAATGGGTCGTCTAAATTAGATAATTGATTACTTCTAACTACTTTATCATTTAAACTTCTTATTAATCTATTTGATATTTTATTCACCGACTCTATATGACTTCTATTATAATTCATTGACTTAATAATTTTCTCATTATGTAACATATCAATATTTTTTATTTCTCCGTCTTTTTTTCTATCTACTAACTTATCTAAATTTAAATCATACATTTTCTCCGAATTCCTATTTTCTAAAATATATTTATTATTTTTACACAATAAATTTATTTTTTCTTCTTCACGACTTTCTATATAACTATAATTATCCTCGTAATTTATTCCATTAATCTTAAAATCGGATTGGTCTAAATTATAACTTGCTTTCTTATTTAAATTTTTTGTATTACTTACCAATCCGGAATTACTAAGAGAAGGGGAATTGCTGACTGTTGGCGGATTACTAAAATTTTCAAAATATGGTTTGTAATTATCTGTATAAAGCGGATTACATTTTATGTTTTTCCTAGGATTATGTCTATAATAAATATCTTTATAATTTGTTGCCATTTAATTATATATAATATTTTTTTTTATTAATCAATCATATTTTTAGGAATTAAATTAGGTAATGATTTTCTAAGTTCATTTAACAAATTATTTTTATCTTCATTAAAATTTTTTTTGTCAACTAAATCTTCTACTATTTTATTTTGTATAGTATTTTCATTTATATCACACGAATTACTCCTTTTTAAAGTAGGCGGTTCCTTTATTTCTAAATATTCTTCTTCTTTATAATCATTTTTATTTTTATTAGAAACAGAATATAAATCATTATTTATTTCTTGTGGTTCATAATCTCGAAAAGCATTATTTGGATATTCAAAACTATTATGACTATTATGACTATTAATACTATTATGACTATTTTGTCTATATGGTTGATTAAATATATTATGTTGCCTTAAACTATTTTGTCTTAAACTATTTTGTCTGTATGGACTATTTTTAAGTTGTTGATTATTTAATCTATTCTCATAATATACAAATTCTTCATCAATATCATATCGTGGATATAGTGGATTATGATATTCTGTTATTCTTCTTCTCATATTATTAAAAGTTCTATTATTTCTTATACACAAAAATGAAAAAGCAATGAACATAAATATTAAAGTTCCTACTAATATTCCTAATATAATTAAATAATATTCTTTAGGTTCTAATAAGTTATTAGTTGTAGTATTTTGCGCAATTGTAAAATCTAATATAAATGGCGACACTCCCAAAAATAATGTAAAAATATATAATAAATTCATATTTATTATTAATAACTTTCCTTTTAAGTTATAAAAACCCTTTATTTTTAAAATTGATTTAAATTATATATTTTGTTTTTATGTAAAAACATGGAAAAAGCAAAATATCAACTCAATATAAATAATGGTAATATTCGTTTAGGTTTATCAGTTAAATATTACGGACATCAATTTCTAATAGATAAATCAAATGAATCTATTGTAGGTAAAGTTTATAATTGTGAAACAGGCTCATATTATTATATGGTACCATATGGTAAAAATAATATTTTATATAAGGATTTAAATATACAAATAGATATTCAAAAAATAGGAGAAGAAATTAATGATGAAAATATACACCGTTATTTATATAATACGGAAATTACCCTTAAAATTTTTAAAGGAGATAAAACTCTCGAAGAATATAAGGAAATAGTTAAACAATTTATAGATGAAGCACGTGTTTTTTATGAGGAGAATATTATGGAAATAGATAAAGAAGAAGGTAAGGTTTCTATTTATTTCTTTGACGAATATTGGGAATTATTAACAAAGAGATTGCCGCGTAAATTAAATACTATTTATCTGAATGGATTAGAAAATGAAGTATTAGAATATATTAAGAAATTTAAATCCAAAGAAACAAAAGAAAGATATTCGGGACTGGGTATTCCATATAAGAAAAATATTATGTTAGAAGGTTATCCCGGAACAGGTAAAACCAGTTTAATATTTGCACTTGCTTCTGAGTTAAAGTGTAATATTGCGATTCTAAACTTTAATAAGGATTTAGATGATAATGCTTTTATGAGAGCAATTCGTAAAATTCCAAAAGATACAATATTAGTCTTGGAAGATATAGACGTATTATTTAAGGAAAGAAAAGCAAATGACGGATATAAAAGTAATTTGAGTTTTAGTGCTCTATTAAATTGTTTAGATGGATTGGCGTTTAGAGATGAAATGATTACTATAATGACAACTAATTATGAATGTAATTTAGATGCTGCTTTAAAAAGACCCGGTAGAATTGATAAGTCAATACATTTCACATTTGCTACAAAGAAACAAACCCAATTTATGTTTCAAAAATTCTTTCCAGAAAAAAAAGAAGATTTCACTGATTTTTATAAATTAATAAAGAGATTTAAATATACTACTGCAGTATTACAACAATATTTAATGATTTATATGGATGATTATGATACTTTACATAAAGGTATAGACGAGTTTAAAGAATTATGTGAAAAACATAATTATGATAAGAAATTGGATTTATATGCTTAATGAATTTATATGCTTAATGTTAATAAATAATTATTTTTTCATTTTTTTTAATCTTTTCATTAATTCCTTATATATGTTTTCATTTTCTACTTTCCAAATGTTTTGTTCCCTTCTTTTTTTGTCTAATTCAATATGTTTCTTTTCTATGTCTTCTATTTTAATATTATTTTCTAAATATTGTATAATTTCATTGATATTTGCGTCTTTAATAGGTATATCTGGTCTACTTTCATATAATTTTTTAACATAATCATATATTCTTTGAATTTCTCTATGTTTTTCTTTATACGCTTTTTTAATTCTATTACACTGATTCAAATAAGATTTCATTTTTTCATATAAACTATCTGATTTAGGTTTATAATAATCATTTTTTTTACTAGTTCCTACCCTAAAGTCCTCTATATTAGGTATATTATTTTTTCTTGTTTTTAGAATTCCATGTAGTGATTGTTTGTTTAAATTAGATGAAGAATAAGGTATTTTTGAATTTATTTCTGTTATTACAGAAATAAATTTAGTATCTTCTGAATTGATTTTTTTTATTTCTATTATTTCGGTATTTTTACATTCCAACTTATCTTTTTTATAAAATATTAAATGATATATTTCATTTGTATAATCAGATATATTTTTAGGTTGAGAATATGTATAATTAGCAGATTTTAATTTTTCTATAGGGTCATTAAAAAAATTGAAAATTTCGGTTTCATTATCTGTACCATTAGCCTTAATTATATCTATTTTTTCTTTAATTTTTTTATTATTTTTATTAAATTTAAATAATGTATCAAAAAAACCAATAATAACATCCGCATCTAAATCTATAATTTCATTCATAAATTTTGATTTTAAACTCTCTGTAATACCAAAGTATTCTTGCAAATCTTGAGTTGAATATAAAGCACTTGTATTTACTTTTATATCAAATCTTAAATCTATTTGTAAAAATTTTAGTCCCTTATATTCAAAAAAATTTTTTATAAAATCAGCGTCATTTGATATAATAGAATTATTTATATTATTAGAGGGTTCTGTTATAAATTTAACGCGTTCTCTATTATTAAAACGTATTTTTTTTGGTCTTTCTGTAATAGCATTTTCATTATTTCTTTCTATATTAGCATTTTCATTATTTATTCCTCCGCCTCTTATATTAGTATTTACTATCTCTGTATTTGAAGGTTTGTAGATATTTAATACTTTATATTTATATTGATAAAAAGAGGATTCGGAAATTAGAATTCCTGATTTGGATATATAGGAGGTGAATAGTTTTGAAGATTTTTTTTTAAATATATCATATTTTAAATTATCTATTAAGATATGTGGTTTATCACTCATTATATCAAAATAATCTTCTTGTTTAAAGACTAATTCAAATTTTTTAGTATTAGTTATTAATTTTGTTTCTATATTATCTTCTGTCATTGATAAGGTAAGTATATAAAAAGGATTTGGTATATTTTTATCATTAGTATATCCAACTTTTTCAGCCAATACTGGATTTGTTGGTGGCCAAGATAATAGAGAAATAGCACTATTTGCTCCTATATATCCGTCTAGTGAATTATCCCCACTATTTCCATTACCTGCAATACTATGAGGATCCCACGCATTTATATAACATATTTCATTACCTTTTAAATCTTTAATAGTATCAAATATTTCTTTGTAATTGTCATTAGAATCTTTTTTACGATAAATAGTTTTAATAAAATTATCTTCACTTGTCAGAAATTTATCTTTTCTTCCTTTTATATAATAATTAGGTTCCGGGTTTTTTCGTTCTTTGCTAGAATGTGTGTCAACTCGAAATTTATCAAATACTAACAAATCTTTATATTTACCCCTAAAATCATATCCACCACCTTCTATTTTTTCTTCAAAATCTGTAATTAATTTTTGGAATACAATATCTCTAATCTTTTCATTAAATTCGGATTCACCAATCCCAGGAGGTCCAAAAGCACCTGCTCCTACACCAGCAAAAAATATTGCTTTCATACCATTTATAATTGCGAGTTTACACGCTTTTTTATACATATCTAAATATAAATCTATTAATTCTTGTTCAAATGTTTTTGTAACTTCTATTTTCCAATTAAGATTTTCATATTTACGTTTTTTCAATTCTTCATATTCTAAAACTATATCACCTTTATTTAATAATTTAATTAATTTTCTTCCATCTTCAACTTTCATATCTGATAAATAATAACGTTGATAATCGGGTTGTAAATAGGAATCGAAACCATAACCTATTAAATTAATAATATTTACGTATTTTTCTTCTTCCCATCTTGCTTGTTTCATAGGTGTATTATTCATTACCATTACATTTAATGGAAGTATACCTTCACCGAATGTTTTTGTAGTAGTAACTGGCATATCTGGCCAATTATCAATTTCTTGTTCATTTAAACCTAAACTTTGTAACCACATTCTTTCATAAGCAGATTTATAATTTTCCCTTTTATCATATACATTCATTTCTATATTACAAGTTTGTCTATTTACTAATAATTTTTTATAATATTCTTTTTCTTCCTTTTTTAAATTTGTAGGTATTGGTTCTTTTATTTTATTATATAAATAAGACCACTTTTCTTTATCATCGTAATAATTTAAAATCCATTCTGGAAATTTATATTTGTCTTCAGAATATAAATCTCTTAATTCTCTTGGTGTACTATGATCTACATATAAGGTTCTTTGTGGTTGATTATTATTAACGGCGGCTATATGGTTTGGGGTAACTATATGTACTCTATTAACTATTTGTAGTTTTTCTTTATTATCATTAATTAAATTCAATAATTTTTGTTGTTCCGGTAATAGTGATCCCTTTAATATTTCCGTTTTATACACTTCTAGTGTTAATTTAATATGTTTAACCGAAGATATTAATTTTTTGAAATCAACACCCCCCATAATTTTCTTTATTTTTTTATTTTTTGTTTTCGATGTATTTAATAAAGTATTCAAACATTCTCTATAATTCATAACTAGTCTTTTGTTTTCAATAAATTTAAAAGCTTCTTCTTTACTATTAAAACTGTAATTCAATGAATCTTCAGTAGGAGTTCCTCGGTTATCAAATACATTTAATGGTTGTGGGAAAATATACCAAATCCAATGTGTTTCTTTTTTTCCTTCTTTTAATTCTTTTAATGCTTCTTCTATATTTTCATAATTTTTTATAATAAATGCATTTATAAATTCATCTGGAGATCTTTTTAATTCATCAAAATTACTAGTGTTAATATAAGGTCTAAATGGATTATTATGTGTTGCGCCTCCGTGTATTTTTCTTCTTATATATTTTTTAGAATAATTTATTTTTTTATTCATTATTTTCCTTGTTGTATACATTAATATATAAATATATATATTTTTCAAAAATAAATTTCTATTTTTCAAAAATAAATTTGTATAAAAAAAATTATAAAACCCTAAATGGTTGATATCCATTACTTGCTTTTTTTTCACCATTATCCAATATCTCTAAAACTTGAATATTATTTTTATCCCCAAAAGCACTAGACATTCCTGTATCTACTCTCCATACTTTCCCTCCACATTTATTATTAATACCACTATCTTGAACTGTATGTCCGACTATTATTCCATTCACTTCATAATATTTAAGGACTTTCTCTAACTTTTCACAGTCAGGACTACCTAATGATAAATCTCTATTCCATAATATACCATTATAAGCCATATAATAATCCATAAAATCTTGATTATATAAAGATTTGTCGCCATTTAAAAAATCTCTCATAGTTCCATTAATTTGTTTAATATTCTTTTTCATATGTTTCTCATTCATTCCACCATGAACGAAAAGAAAACTACCTATTTTCATAACAGCATTTCTACTACACGCAAATCTTTTTGCCAATTCCCCACCTGGTTGAAATGCCTTCTTTCTACCTTGTTCTCCTCCAAAACATTGAATACTCATATTTCCACTATAAGAAAAATTACCTACTACATTCATAAGTTCGTGATTACCAAGTAAACAATATACACCTCCTCCATATACTTCTGCTTTATCATTCAAATCGTCCAAAAAATCCATTATTTTTAATTCACTACATTCATCTCCTATAGTATCAGGTCTTCCTCCCCTATCTAATATATCACCTACTTGAACTATTTTTGTGTCTTTGGGTTCTGCTATCCAACGATTATTAGTATCAATTATATTATACTTTAAAAATAATTTCTTTGTAATTTCCCAGTCTCCGTGTAAATCACCTACTACTATTATACGCTTACACTTTGGTAAGACTTCTGTATTTTTTGAATTACAACTCATTTAGTATATGTTTATATAAAAATATTGATAAAAAATATTAATATAAAAACTCATTTATACAAAAACATTAGGTGGTTCGTATCCCTTTGTATTATAATGAACTATTTTTTTAGTTTTTTTCTTATTTTTAATTAAAAATAATTTATTATTTTCCTGTTTTATATAATTATTTTCCATATCAAATAATCCCAATAAATTCTTTTCCTTATATACAATATTACCTAAATTATTTTCTTTTAACTCAATTAGTTCACCCTTATCATTTAAAATACATATATTTGTTTTTATAGTATCTCCATTTTTTATTATACAAGATAAGGGTAATATATCATTTTTATTATATTTTGCTGGTTTCATTGTTCCTCCTTTTAACATTTTTTTAGGTCTTAATGTTGTAGTATCATTTAATACAAATGTTATTCTATTCTTACCATATTTATAAAGATATCTTAATGGAATGTGTAATCCAAAATTCATATGTCCGTGAGCTATTACTTGGCAACTATTTTCAATTAATAAATCAAATAATTCCCTCGAATCCATTAATTTATATAGTCTTCTAGGATTACCACTAATACCACATTGCGAAATAAAAGAAGCAGTTTTTATATCATTATCACCTCTAATACACATACACATTAATATAAAATAATCTTTATTCATTTTTACTTTTTTCCCTGAAAATACTAACTTAGCAGTATTATGTAATAATCTATTTGGATAATTAATTAGAGATTTTATATCACTAAATTTTTTATTCCCTTTAATATCTCCCATAAGTAAGTTCCTAATTCTTGCTAACTCCCCATAATAAAAATGCGATTTCCCTAAATTTTTATTTAATGTAATATTCTCACCATTGAAATATAATAATTTATCACTAAATCCTCCACTATGAGACATAAAAGTTTTAAATTCGGCGTCATAATCTGCTATTTTACCTTGAGTATATATAATTTCTACATTTTTTTTAAAATTTTCTCTTAACTTAATTACTTTTTTTTGTAAAGAATTATTTATATCTACAGATTTAAAAATTTTATCTGAAACTTTTTTATTATATGGATAAATAATTACCACTAAAGTTAGTTTTTCTAATAATTCTATACTCAAATTATAATTTAATAATTCATTAAGAGGTATAATAGGTTTAGTTCCCATTGTATTTTCCATAATAGATTTTCCAATTTGATAGTAATTTTCATAATCATTTATATCATCAATATATTTAGACCAAAAAGGAAAATATTCTTGCTTCTTAGTTTTATCATATTTTTTATCAAAGAATTCAAAAACTAAACGAAATTTATTTACATCACGATTACCCAATATTATATAAACTCTATCTTTATATTTTGTTTTTAATTTAGCAATTCTATCTATCGAATATAGAACATAATTACCCCTATCAAAATAATCACCTAAAAAAGCAATTTTATTATTTTTATTCTTTAAAAATAAATCTAAATTATCGAAAAAATTCTTAGTACAAAAATATAAAGATTGTTTGGTATCTTTATTTATATTATATAAAGAGCACCCTTCTATATCAGAAACTAATAATAATTCTCCTTTACTATTACTAATATTCATTTACATTATACTTATATAATTAGTTTCATTCATAAATTACTAACACTTCTATTAATATTTTTTTCTATACCTTCTAAATTTATAACTTCGTCTGTATTTATATTTTTATCTTTATTTAATAGTGCTTCATTTTCATTAGTTAGATTCCTATTTCTTAAATCTGTATTAACTTTATTACTATTTCCGGTAACTATACTATTTATAGAGTTTGTATTTTCGTGTTCTTTTTTTTTCTTAGGTTCCATAAACATTAATTCTTTATCTACTTGATTTTCTTTTATTTTTTCTATTTCTTCGCAAAATTCACTAAATGATATTTTGTGAGTAGATTCTTTATAATCACCAGTTAATTGAAAATAATACCACCCTTCTGATAACATTTTTTCTCTTGTACGAATAAAAGATAAATATTGTTTATTTAATCCCAATAACTGTATTAGACCATTACAAATAGTTATCATAATAGATATAGTCCACGTTACCCAATAAATAGTAATTTGGATTTTTTCATCAGTTTCGTCATTATCACTATAATCCATTTGCTGAATAGATAATAAAGCAGGTAAAATAATAGAACCTATAGTAATGAAAACACTAAATAAAATATAAAAGAATTCTGCGGTTTTTGCTTTTTTATCATATAAAACAACTTGGTCTAAAAATCTATTTTTTAATAGAGTTTTTTGATATTCTAATAGTTCTAATTCATCTATCATATTCCCAATTCTATTATGGGTAACATTAGTACAACAAGATACCATATTTCAAAAATATTTATTTTAAATAATTTATATAATATTTTTTTAAATCAAAATATAGTAAATTAAAAACTCTGTATAAATTAAAAACTCTGTATAAATTAAAAACTCTGTATAAATTAAAAACTCTGTATAAATTAAAAAATCTTTATAATAATATATGGGAAAAACACAAGGAGAAAAAAATAAAGAAACATATGATTTTCATTACAAAAAAGGAAAAATGGATTCTGAAAAAATATATACTAAAAAATTATATGATAGACGCTTTACAGACGAAGATAAAGAAGAAGCGGAGAGTCATTTTGCATATAGAAAAAGACCAATGACTTCAAAACATTTTTTAATGTTTGTAATTATGTGTATATTATTCCTATTTTTCGGACACTTCTACTTTTTTAACGAAGATAATATTACACCTATACTATTTATAATTATATTCTTCTTTGTCGCAGTGGGTTTATTCTATAATGTAAAATCTAATTTCTATATACTATTATTAGGATTGATCGTAATTACATTATTAATAGTTTCTGGGTTAGTTTCAAAAGGATTTAATTATGCCGTGGTTGAGTTGTTACCTGACAAAAATAAAGGGAATAATAAAGGGAATAATAAAGGGAATAATAATAATAAAGGGAAATAATAATTTTACTTATTAGTGAAAAAAAATTGTTGTTTAGTATCTGTGGGATAATGACGTTTATAATTTAAATCTTCTAGTTTATTAACATTATCTGTTAAATTATTATTTTCGGAAATATTTTGATAATTTCCATATTGATTATATGATATATTACCTTCTGGTTCTATATTCTTTGAAAAATCTGGATTTTTAGGTTTATTAATAGGATATCCAACATTACTAGATAATGGAGATAATTCCTCTAATCTTTTATTAGTATCTTCTTTAAAATTGTTATGGAAACCCGAATTAAATAATTTATTTTCTTCTTCTGGATTAGGTTTTATATTACTAGCTAAAGAATTATAATTCATTAATCTATTATTAAATTCGTCTTTATTAGTATCTACCGTTATATTATAATCTCTAATATTATTGTTTAGAGGTAATCTTTTAAAAAATAATTCATCGCCAGATATATTGTTCATTCTTTGATTTATATCATTTTTAAAAGTCTTTTTATCATAATTATTATTATTTGATATACTTACTGGTTCTTGTTGTATATTATTTATTAATTTACTATTTAGTTCTTTATAATTTACTAAATTAGATTTTTTAGATTCGGGGGATTCGGGACCATAAAATCCTTGTATTCTATTATTTATATCATTACGTGTATCTTTATTTTTGAATTCTACTTTATTGAATTTATTATTCATATTAGGATTTAATAATATATTTTTTAATGATAAAAAACATATTTTTTTTTAAATATATAAAGAGTATTAAATATAAAAGAATTAATTATATAATGTATTATGCCTGATTATTTCTTTCTTTATTTTTTTTAGTACTATTTTGAACTAATACATATATAATAGCAATAATTACAACTATAATCGCAATTTCAATATTGTAGGCACTAATTAATATAATAATTGCCAAGAGGAAAGCTAATTTAGCTTGGTCTGGAACGGCAACTTTCTTTCCCATGGCAAGTAAAACAATACATATTATTAATAATACAACAGATAAAACATCACAACACATTGGAACTTTACCAATTCTTAAATCTAAATTTAAAATATTTTTTTTCATTTATAATATATATTTATAAAAAAAAAATTTGAAATATCTAAATTAAGTATTTAATTATTATTTTTTTCTTTATTCATATTTTCTATAAAATCCTTTATTTTATCAATATCCTCTTTTTGTTCAATTAATAATTCTAAAGTTTTTCTCTTTTCTTTTTCCTTTTCAGAATTATCACTCCCATATATTAAATATTTTATACTATAAAAAGTAGCATAACCTAAATTTTTTATTATCCAATATATTAAGTCTTGCGAAGTATTCAATAAAATATACAATAACATACTTATAATAATTATCTATAAAAAATTGATTTAGAATTATCTCTAAGTATTTTTTATAAAATGGAAATTAACGGTACTAAAGAGGAAACTCATACAATACAAGCACAAAAACATTCAGTTAATATGAATGTCGGACAAGCGCCCACTTGCGGTGATATGTTTTCTTATAAACCACAAACAGGAACGGCATTTAACCACCCAACAGGAGGTGGACCATCAGAAGAAACAGATACCGCAAAAAGAGAGATGATTTTTCAATATACACAGAAAAAGAAAGTGAGACTAGAAGAAATTAACCAAGTCAATGAAAACGAAATAAAAGAACCTAGAACAAAACCAACCGGTTCTTTTAATCTTAAGACATTAACTGATCCAAATTCTGATTATAAGAGTGTTATAGAACCTTATCTCAAGTCATACTTCAATAAACTAAGTAATCTTATTGAACTTTCTTCTGATAAAGTGAAGAATTATTATTATGATGGAACAATGTTTACTTTTAGTCGACTTGAAGGGGGGAAATACATTCAACAAGAAATAGTTGGCGATACTAATATTTATACATTTCTATCTAATATGAGTCAATTTAGAAAGTATAATGTTGCTTTCTTTAACATTCAACCCGGACTCGGTCAAGGAGCAAGTGTGTTTCTTATAGGAACAATCGGAACTATACATAATGTTCACCAACATAAGTTTACAATGAGTCTTCAACTCGTTAGACTTAGGAAGAAATATTACATTCAAAACCAATTCTTTCACGTTGAATAAATTTTAATAAAAAAAATAAATGAAATAAATTTTTTCTTTATTTTTGTATTTGGGGAACCCAATGTGTAGTTCTCTTATCACTTGTTTCTTCTCTTTTTACTGTATTACCAAATGGGTCTTTTTTCTGTCCATATACTTTTAAGAAATTAGTATATTCGCCGTCTTTATGGTCTAAATTAGAATAATCTCTAACTGACGCTCCTCCGTGTTTATAACTTAATTGTGATATTTTTTTAGTATTGGTATAAATATTTTTGATATCGGATACTGTTAAATCTTCTACAAGTCTATGAGGAGATATTTTACAAGAATATAAGATTTCTGCTTTTAAATAATTTCCTACACCGCAAAACAATTTCTGGTTCATTAAAATAACTACTATAGTTTTCTTTTGATATTTTTTAGTTTTTAAAATGTTAGTAACGTATTCTAAAGTGAAATCTTCTTCAAAAATATCAGTTCCTAAAGATTTGATTTTTTTATTAAAATCAGTAATACTATTATTAAACTTAAAAGTTCCAAAATTTCTCATATCCTCAAAATATAAAGTAATATTATTAAACTCAAATGTTAAATGGGAATGTTTAGTTTGATTTTTTTTCCATCCTCCTGTCATTCCCAATGTATTCCAAATTTTCCATCCATTTTCAAATTCTAAATAAATAAATTTCCCTTTACAATTTATAGATGATAATTTAGATGGAAGATTTTTAGTAAATTCATTAAAATAATCTGGTGTTTTTTTAGAATATCTACCACTATTAATTGTAATAGAATTTAGTAACTTATTCTTAACTATAGAGTTAAGTTGGTCAATCATACTTTTAACTTCTGGTCCTTCTGGCATTTTTATTTATATTTATTTATTTTTTAATTAAATTGAATTTTAAATCAATTTTAATTCAATTCTAATTTAATTAAAAAATATTTATTATATTTTTTTTGTAAATTAAACTTCATTTTCATAACATAATCTATGAACCTTTAATGGTTCTTTTCTCCCGGGTCTTTGTGCCCTTCCAATAACTTGTTTTTCCATAGTTTCTGTCATTTTATGTATAAGAAACATATCTGTTGTATTTTCTAAATTCAATCCACTCCCAAAATATTTAGAATTGAGAAGTAGAATATCTATTTCGTCTTCCTTGTATTTTAATACTTTGTTATTTATAGCCATAGTAGAACCTTTAAGTTTATCATATGTATAAGGTGAATCTTTAAGGAAGTTTTCAATATCATTGAAAGATTGTTCATATTCAGAGAAAATGAGTATCTTTTTCCTACTTTTCTTAACTTTTGATTTTTTATTCTTAGACATAATCTTATTTAAATAATATATCAAATTTTCTAATTTAGTTCTCTTATTATCTTCATCTTCTTCCAATTCTTCTATTTGTTCTTCTAAATCTTCTTTTAGAACAATCATATCCTTTTTCCCAATTAATTTTCTACATAATGGACAGTTTGGTTTATGATTTAGACTCATTGTTATACATTCCAAACAGAATGCGTTATTACAACATTGAAGAATAGATTTATTACAAATATCGTCAAAACATATAGGACAAGCATTAGTATCAATAACTCTTTCAGTAATACTATTAATTTTATCTTCCAATTGATTAATATCAAAGTTCAATTTATCTATTGCGGTTTTTTTAGCAGTAATGGAAGAATATTCCATTTGCTGTTTCGCATTTAATTCTAATTTTTTATTTTTCAAAGTTTTCTCTAAATCTTTAGTTACTAACTTAATTAATCCTTCTTCATTTTGTGTGTCACAACCCATTGCTTCAACTGCTGAATTTATATCTCCGGCATTAATCATATTCATGACTTCTTGTGGAACTAAACCATTAAGAACATTAACGTATAGATTACCTAAACACTTAATAATATTAAATTTAACTGGTGGCAATTTAAAGGAATTTTCTACGAATTCTTCTTTACTCTTTAAGAAAATATTTTTTCTAAAAGGTAAATTTTGTAACTGTATTAAAAGATTTCTAAAAAATCCACTATGAACCATTTTATCAACAGTAACTCTCCTCATAGTATGTATCTCTTCACCGTGCCAATTTACATAGGTATATGGTTCCTGTATACCGTAACCATAAGGATGACTAAGTTTTCTTGTAGAAGAAGATATAAACCAAGTAAATTCAGCAGCTATTTGTTCACTAGAAGGAACCTTTATAGAATCAACTTCATCTATAATCAATCTAGATACACTTATTGGTTTAACTAAATAAACAGTCTCACCGTAATTTATAACCTTCGCAATTTTATTATATTGAGATGAAGATATAAGAACTATATCCATATCGAATGCTTCATCTACATTATAATCTTCGTTATCTATATTTTGTCGATAATCCCTTAATTTCTTCTTGAATTCATTAAGTGTTGCCGTATTCTTCAATATAAAACTATTAAGAATTGTATGGTCATTAATATACGCCTGCCATTGAGACATAATTCCATGTGGCACTACTATAATATTAATTGGTAAATATAACTGACTTTTACTATACATATGAACCATATTGCCATATGAACTAAAACATTTTTTTTCCGGTTCTAAAATTTTATTGTTAGAAATTAATCCTAAAACAGTAAGAGATTTACCTGCTCCTACTTTATCACAAATGGCGCCAAAATCAGTTTTAAACCATTCACTATTTGCTTGATTTAATACATTCATTTCTGGTTTTTCTAAGTCATTCATCTTGTGTATCAAAGCAAGTTGGTGAGGTTTAAGAGGTATAGTTATATCTTCGGGTTGCTCTATTTGTGGAGAATTTTCATCCACAATATAATCAATTTCGGTATCTTCTATATAACTCATTTTTTACTATTGAATAATATTTTTTTATATTAAATTAAATTCAATTTTAATATAAAGTTAGTTTTTATAAATCTTATATTTAGAAACTATTTTTTGCTGACATATATAGCAAGTATCCATATTATTAGAACAATTATTACAATAACAATGTCCACAAGGTACTAATATAGTTTCAATGAGACTATCGAAACATATTTTACAGTCTAAACTTACATATTTTCCATATTCGTGTTTACATTTTACTATTTCATTATCTAACTTTTCTTTTCTTTTTATTCTATTATCTATATCTAAATCACACATTTTCTTATGGTGACCTAAAAATTCTATAGATTTATTTAATGTTCCAATTTCTTCAATTGCTTTATTTTTTTTTTTATTTAGGTGCGATTGGACTAAACCCATAATTAAAATTAAAATACTTTACTATTTTAATTTTAATTTTTAATTTTAAATGATAAATTAATACTGAATAACACAATTTTATACTATATGTTATATTATATTTAATATTCTCTAGTTGGATCAGTAACTTTAATAGTATAAGGACCTTTATTAACTGGGTGAGTATCACTATACCAGTATACACCAGGCATAGCAATATAATTATTTCCTAAACGGTTGGTTCCGGGATATTGTTCTGTCGCCATAGGTGGCGGATTGGCACTTCTTAAATTATTATTTATCATATTAGTTGCAGTAGGTGTGACATGAATAGACGCATATTCACCCATAGCTTGAGGACCTCCAAATAATCCCCCATTAGGAACTTGGTCAGGAACTCTAGTATCGTGACTATTCCACCTTTCTATATGTGGAACTTCAGAATTCTTATCAACAGGGTAATTTTCATTGACAACTTTGACAACTTTGACAATATTCTGATTATTATTTAATTCTTTATTTAAATTTTCTACAGTATTTGAAGCAATAACAGCATTTGCTAAATTATTTCCATTTATATTATTATTTCCATTTATATTATTATTTCTATTTATATTTACATTATTAGCTAAATTATTCGCATTCTTTTCAATTCTGTTTCCAATTTGATTATTAATATTATTTTGATTCATATATTATATTAAATATATTTTTTTTTATGTTTAACTTATTTAAAATAAATAATCTATAGAAATATATAAAATGAATCTTAATTTAGATCAATTTCAAAACGCTCAACCAGATGAAATTAACCCAGAGGATATGCCTGATACTGAATATATAATGGTAGACGTTCTTAAAATAAAAGATTTACTTAAGAAACATAAAAATAAAGAAATAGATACAAACCTAAATGAAAGAAAATTTCAAATGAAATTAGATAGAGATTTCCATAAATTAAAAGAAGAATTCCCTACTATTTATGAAAAAACTTGTAATAACTCTTTAGAAACAGAAAGATTAAGATTTATGCTTAAAATGCAGAATGAAATTAGAAAGAAAAAAGTAACATCTCATGAAGCATCTGTTACTGTAGGACAAGAATTAGTTGATAATATTGTTAAACCTAATTTGGAAAAATAAATTTTTATTATTTAATTTTTACGATATTATATATATATATATAAATATATATATGACAAAAAAAGTAAATTACAAAAAAATTTTTAAATCAAAATCGAAGAGAAGAAAGACAAAGAGAACAAAAATAAAGAGAAAAAAAAAATTATCAAAAAGAAAGAAATATAACTTAAGAGGTGGCAATAATGAATATAAGGTTTTACGTAATACAATGGTAGTTCCTGATAAAATGGAAGATACAGACGATAATAAAAAAATAATATTTAAAAAAGTACTAGATAGATGCTTACGAAAAAATGGGGACTACATAATTCAGAAACCTCCTGAAGAGCAAAATAATACAGAGCAACCAATAGTGTGTAAATTATTTGTTTTATATGAATTCCCAGAAAAATATGAAAATTATTATTATCAATTAAATAAGAATCAATGTAAAATTAGAATTTTTAAATCTTTCATAATGGATAAACCAAACGGGACATACATGTTATACGAGGAAGATCACAACAAGACATTCAGACTATTCTTAAAATACGATGAAAAAGTTACGCAACATCAAATTTTAATAGATGAAACCAAAAGTTTTTTAACAATTAATGATAAAATAATAAAAATGTCGCCTCCCCAAAAAAGTAAACTTCAAGAAGTATTTTTACGTGGAAAAATAATAGAAGTTATAAAATTACTAAAAAGCGAAGAATTATTACCAGATTGGCCATCAGACGCGACACTCGACACTCCAATAGATAATGGGATATATACGATATTCGATTATACTTTTTACCATACGTACGATGGAATTGTTATAGAACATTCTATTTCAGTTAGTACAGAAGAAGGTAAAAAAAAATACAATATTAAGATTGGGAAGGATCTTATAGCAACTGCGGGAGGTGGTCGAGATCTTATAGAAAAACTAAAATTAGTAATTAAAGAACAAAAACCTGGTTCCCAGTGGCCATCAGACTCGAAACTCGAAACTCCAATAACTGATGGGATATACTTGATAAACAAGACCTTGGAAAGTAACATATACCATTTATACTATACTGACCAAGGAATTGTTATAAGAATAATAATTTCAAAATTAGGTGAAAAATTTAGTAGTGAAGGAAAAACTGCCGAATCTTTACTAAAACTTATAGAAATTCTAAATAAGAAGGGTGGTTTGAATCTCAAAACTTCAATAGTACCTAAATACAGGAAACATATCGAACTTGATTGTATACATGATGGAACAAATATATCATTAAAAACTAATGGAGAGAAAAAAATAAATATTACTGAAGAATTATTAGACCAAAGGTCTTCAGAACAATTTTTATATACAGATGAGGAGGAGAGGGTATTGGAAATTAGTTTAAAAAGGAATCGAGCACCAACCGATTATAACATGACGGATTTTTTGTTCACAGAAGTAGAGTTGACTACACGCGAAAACTTAAATAATAAAAATGTAGATATCGGATTTTCTGATAACCTCAGCAGAGGAGTTGAAATAGGTGACAAAGTAGATGAAAGAATTAATTTTTTAAAACAGTTTACAAAACTTGTAATAACTCTTTAGAAACAGAAAGATTAAGATTTATGCTTAAAATGCAGAATGAAATTAGAAAGAAAAAAGTAACATCTCACGAAGCTTCTGTTACCGTAGGACAAGAATTAGTTGATAATATTGTTAAACCTAATTTGGAAAAATAATTTTCTAAATATAATATATAAATGAAAAAAAGTAGAAAAAATAATTCAAAGAAATTAACTAAAAAAAAAATGAGGGGGGGGGAGTAATAGTAATGGTAATGATACTAAAACGCGTGTACAAAAATTTCTAGAGGCAACTAAAGAAATTAGAAAATCAAATGCCTTAGCAAAAAAAAAATTAAAAAAATTAAAAAAATTAAAGCAAAATAAAGAATTATGTTTACATATAAAAAAAGTAATTAAATTTCTAAATGACAATACAAAAAAAATTAAAGAGTCTAAACTTGTCCAAGAACTTGTCCAAAAACTATATGACAAAAGTCTAAATATATGTATTCCAGGTTTTAATGAACATATAGAAACTATAAATGAAAATTTATGTTTATATTTACAAGAAGCAATTTCTTTTCTACAAAACGATAGTAATTTTATAAGTAATAAAGATATAGATAAAACATATAGGGAAAATTTTATTATAAAATTAAAAAAAGAAATTAAAAAAAATAAATTCTGGGAATATAATATTAACGAAGAATCTTTTTTTAATTCTAGTGATATGTCTACGAGTAATAACTCACCTAGTTTAAATGATAGTTCATTCTAGATTCGGAGTTAATACCTAGTAATACAATACCTTGAAATAAAATGACTTTTTTCGTTTAATTCCTCGCCATATTTCTTACACCAATCCGTTGCCTTCTTTACTTGTTTTTCAACTATTTTATTTATTTCACTTAAATCCCTTTTCTTTTCCAATAAATCTATTGTAAATTTAATAGTTTTAATTTGTAATTTTGAATTAGCAATATTAAAATTTCTTATTTGTTTTATAAAACTTGGTGGAATTTTCGTATCAAATATATCATTGATATATATTTCGTCATTTACGTTATTATCACTTATATCATTATCTTCCCACATTTTTATTACATCCAATAATTTTTCTAAATATCTATAATCAATTCCTCTAAATCCCTTTGCTATTATATATTTTTCAGCATTCCCTGGTCTACTTGTATATGGTTTAAAGATATAAAGTTCTTCATAAAAACACCCTACAAAATATAAGAGTTTAATAGTCATAAATGTATATAAGTCAAAAAATTTACATACTAAATTACCATTTACTTTTTGTAATAATAAAGCAGTAACTATCTCGCAGAATATTAACCTAAATGAGGTTTGTTCTTGTTTGTTAAAATCAGAAGAAAAATCAAATCCCCCATCACCAGTCACTAAATTACACGTCCCTATACCAATTTTATTCACAAAATCAATTATATTTTTATAATTATATAAAGAACCTGTATTATCTAAACCATAAGATAAATTAACATTCTTACAATTATTTAAATTAGTTGAATTACACCAACCTGGAATATCATTACTATATGATTTTAAAGTTATACCATAATATGAATAATATTTAAAACCTATTTTATGACTGGTATTATAAACTGCTTCTATAAATCCACCTGGACCTTCTGCCAAATGTGCCGATTTAAACGATTCATCTTCTATATCTAACAAATTAAAGTCATAAATCATCTCTATCATTTTAAAATAAGACCTACTAAGAGGATTATATAAAGCAATGGATTCTGCTGTTGATTTTTTATTTGGAATATGGATTAATTCATACTCATTGGCATATTTTTTATATTTATCCCACTCTTTGGAATTTATAATTTTATTTTTATGATCTTGTAAATCCCTATAGTTTTCATTATTTAATATTTTATAATCCATATTAATATCTCTTTTAACATTTATATTCATATATACTTTATCTTCTATATCTAACTTTAATAATCTACCATTCATTATAAAATAAAAAGACTTAATTATATTTATTATTATTATTTTAAATCAATAATTTTATTACTTATTTATCATATTTAATGTTCCTTGGTCAGCACTAATTTTTATTACTTTCACATTAGGAGAAACTATTGGTCTTTCTTCATTTACATGCGGTTTTAACGGTGTTTCTTCTACTTTTTCAGTTTTAAATTGGATTTCTTCCAATCCTCCTAAATTATGTGGTTTTAACTTGGTTTCTTCTACTTTTTCAGTTTTAAATTGGACTTCCTCCAAACCTCCTTTTTCTTGAGGTTTTAATTGTACTTCATTTAAACCTTCTGTTTTAAATTGTACTTCCTCCAAACCTCCTTTTTCTTGAGGTTTTAATTGTACTTCATTTAAACCTTCTGTTTTAAATTGTACTTCCTCCAAACCTCCTTTTTCTTGAGGTTTTAATTGTACTTCATTTAAACCTTCTGTTTTAAATTGTACTTCATTTAAACCTTCTGTTTTAAATTGTACTTCATTTAAACCTTCTGTTTTAAATTGGACTTCCTCCAAACCTCCTTTTTCTTGAGGTTTTAATTCTACTTCCTTTAAACCTTCTGTTCCTTCGTTACCTTCTGTACCATTTAAATCTAAACTTACAGGTTTTAAATCAATTTCATTTAATTCGCCATTTCCCAAATCAATATCTTCTTCTGCTCCACCTACTAAATTAGGTTTGCTTAATTCTTCTTTTATATTTAATTCTTCTTTTATAGGTTCAGTAGGTCCCAAATCAAGTGTTTTCATTTCCTTTTTAATATCATAATTATGTTCTTCTTCTATGATACTTTCTTCGTCATCATTATCATTATCATCATCATCATCTAATATTTTTAATCCATAATCTTCTGTTTCATCTGTATCTAAAACATTTTTGTTGGATAAAAACCTTTCCACGTCAACTTGTTCTTCCCCTCCTCCAGTTTGTTCATAAGGTTTTTTTTTAACAATTGTTAAAGTCATATTGAGGAAACTAAATTGTTTTGATTCAATTGATAATTCGTCTTCTAAAGTGCCATTTGCTTTAAATTCATTATAATGTTTTTCAAATGGTTCGCATAATTCTAATTCTAAACCGAATTCCGGTAATATTTTCTCTAAATATTCAATATTCACTAAATATTCGTCTTCCATATTATTAAAGGTATTAACATAAACACCTACGGATAAACCTAACGAGGTTTCATCTTTGGGTAATTGTTTTTCTCTGTATTTTTTCTCTATTTTCCAGATAACTTTTCCTTGTTCATTTTTCTGTTCAATTTCTTGTTTTCCATCCAATATCTTAAATATTTTTCTTCCGTCGAAACAAGTAGCGATAAATTTACCACCTATCATTAGATTTTGACTAATATTTATCAAAAATTCCTTTAAGGTTGTCTTATTCTTAAAGAAATAATGCATACAGAATTGACAACTTACTATATTAAATCCCCCTTTAAATCTTCCTACATTATCCTTCAATTTTGGATTTCGTAATAAATATTTCATTTCTCTATCTATAGGATTACCCCATAAGGCATCCATATAAAATTTATTCAATTTATCCAAACCACATGAACCATCTAAGATATTCTTACCTCCATCTCCCCATAATAAGAAGATATTTTTAACTAATTCCTTATCTTTATATTTCTCATTAGTCATTGCTTGTATTATTCTCTTAAATCCGCCATTAATATTATTATTAATATTGTAATTATTATGTTCTATACCAACAACATATGATAAATCGGAACTTAACCATTTATGTAAGTCTCCGCATTCACCAGTTCCAATATCTAATAAGGTTGCTGCCGGTGTAATGGCATTATGAAGTAATGATTTCTTTAATAGATTATGGAAACTTTTGAAGATATTTTTTTCTTTTTTATCTCCTGAATAATATTCACTTTTTGCTTCCCTTAAATGTCTGCCAGTACAAATACTAGTTTCACTAATAGGTTCGAAAATAGTATTCCAAATATTATTGGCAGTTTCGAATGAATTCGGGACGGCACTATTTCTTTTTCTCATAGGAACCCATCTAAATCGCGGGTCCTTGTTAACTTCTAATTTAGAATCATAATCGTAATAGAATTCTATTATGGAATTGTCTTTAATAACATCTCCAACATTTCCATTACTTTTACATACTAAACCTCCATTATTTGTTATTTCTAAATAACATTCAAAAGTTCTAGGAATAAAATTAGTTGTCGGTTCGAATAAAATAGAATTATAACCCTCCAAATAAGTTGGATTCTCATTCACTATTTTTGCCCTATTTACCAATATATTCTTCTTATCATACGCAACTTTCAAATATACTTTTCTATATTTCTTCATATCTTCCATAAAAACCTTATCAATATATTCTCCATTTGGATTTTTCGCAAATTCCACCTGAAAATCAATACTGTTTTCTTCACTCTTCTTCCATTTAAAAACACGACCCCATCTACCCCCATATTTATTCCTCTTGAAAATTTCAGGTTCTTCACCTACTGTTAAATTTACGGGTGTATAAATAAGTCCGTCTGTTTCATATTCATAATCTTCGTTCTTAATTCTATCCAATATTTCTTCAGAACAATTAAAGATTTTTGTATCCTTTAATTCCTTTTCCAATTCTTTATCTAATTCATTTTTCTCTGATTTAAAATTTTTACTGTTTTTATCTAATCCGTCTAAAGCAATTTCATATTGCTCTATCCTCTTTTGCCCATTATCGCTAACTTCATCGCAATCACCGAATAAAAATTCCTTCTTTCGAATTTCCATAGATTCCCCTATTTCTATATCTTTTAACATATCATCTAAGATTTCTAATCTTGATTTCTCTATACCAGAATCTTCAGTCTTCTGTTTTCCCATTCTCATTAAAATACGTTCCCTAAAATCTTCTCCATCTAGGAAATATAAATCAAATACTAAGAATAGTTTGACATCATACCCACCCTTCAATTTAGTAACATATTCACCATCTAATAATGTATTAGGATGATTTTTTATTGTTAAACCTGTTTTTCTTATAAGTTCCTGTCTATTAATTAAATAGACAAAACCTAAGTCGTCTATATATAATAGATTTCTTTCTCCGTCTGCCTTTTCAGTTACACAGTAATTTCTTCTAATATTTACATTATTTTCATATTCCTCATTTGGAAGTCTAACAATGTTTTTAGTTTCTAAGGTTTTAGAGAAAGGGAAGGATTGTCTAAAATTATATTGTTTAGTTAATGTCTTATATTTTCCCTTTAATTGTCTAATTTCATATTCACTTACTAAATTATCACTATCTTGTAATATCTTTAATATTCTTTCAATTACTCCTATATAACTATTCAAAACAAATAAATCTTTGTCTCTTTTAGTTTTCCCTTCTATTTTTGTATTACTATTACCTAAATAAATAACTGATACAGAATATTCTAATTCATTCTCTAAAGTTCCAGAATTATCTAAACTTTTAAATGATACCTTCTTATTATATTTCTCGTCATTTAATTCAACTTGTTCATCTTCTTGTAACGAGTTCCACCATACAGAAAATGACCTTTGATCACTTTTTGGTTTTTTAACATATTTCTTTTTATTAAATCGAATGTCCTTTTTCGCAAAAACACCTCCTTTATTAACAAATTCTTCTTTACTAGAAGATTTAGATATATTGAAATTAATTTGGAATAATTCATCACTACTTACAAAACTATAATTTTTAGTATAAGTATAATATTTATCATACTTAAATAACTCGCTTAACACTTTGGCACCGCGAGCAGATTTACGAGTAATACTCTTTTCATCTTTTAATTCTAATTCTAAATTATAATTATTAATATTAAATTTATTATCCCTTCCTCTTATATTATCAAGTAGTTCAACACTCTCAATAACATCTTCTATCTTATTAGTTTCACAATACTTGGTAATATTTCTATCGCCATAAAGTTTTAATATAATACTACTATCCCTAATACTAATATTAAGATGAGTATTATTTCCTTCTTCACTCTGTAAATTGAAATCCGAATTTTTTATCTTTTTCAATATGCTAGTAAATTGACTCTGACTAAGTTTCTCATTATAATTGGTATTTACGGTTGTTTCCATTATACCATTATCGGACTTCCATTGTAGAAGTTTTGATATTTTTTCTTTTTCTTGTTTAAAAAGTTCCATTATTTATAATATATACTTATGAAAAAATTTAAATATAAATAAAAAAAACTTCAATTTTATTTTTATATAATTACTTTTGATTTAATTTTATTCTTCCTTCAATTTACTTTCTATTTCAGAATATAAATCTTCTTTCTTCTTATTTCTATTACCTGATTTAATATTGATATTTAAAGTTTTCGCAATATTATGTAAATCAGATAATTTATATTTCCATAACTTCTCTAACTTTTTTGGTGCCCATATAGTTTCTTCTTTATTAATAGTTTCTATTTTAGGTTCCATAGAATTAGATTGTACATTCATATCAATCTCAAATTCTGGTTTCAAAATTGTTGATATTTTTTCCATAATTTCCCAAGTAAATTTATGTTTTCCATCTACACCCAAAATAGGTTGGTAATAATTATTTTTTCTTATCATTACAATAAATTCCTTATCTTTACTAAAATCATTTACCAAAGAATATAAATATGTTTCAGTATCTATAATCAATAAACATAGATTATAATAATCCGCTATATAAGTATTCACTTGTGGAATGAAATACTTACTGTTTAATAGATTTTCTTTAATCGCACTTTTCTTGAATTTTTTTTTTTTATAATCAAATTTCTTATATAATTCGTCTAATTTATATACTAACTCGTTTCGACAATCATCGATCATTTTTTCTTTATGAATGCTTCCTTTTAATATAAATTCACTATCAATTATATTAAGTATTGAATAATATAAACTGAATTTTCCAGGAGTTCCATAAATATAATAATTTTTAGGTTTGTTAAATAAAGTTTCCAAAAGAGGCGGAATATCTCTAATTTGGTCTTCCTTACATAAATATATTTTTTTATTATCTACTTTAGGTTTTTCCTCTAAGTTTTTTGCTTCCGTTTTACCTTTACATAAAGAATTGAATTCACTTCGAAAATCACTATTTCTTAATGTGTTTTCTGGTTTATAATTATCAATACAGAAATCGGGGTTAATATTATCAATACCAATATCAATAATATTACCACTTTTATCAAAAAATTTTTGAACAGATGTTCTTAATTCGGTTGGGTTTAAATAGTCCATTTATAATACTATTTATACTATACTTTAAATAAAAAAAATCAATTTTTTAAAATTTCAGGGTTTTTAATTCTAAATAAGTAATTGTATCTTTAATATTATCAAATATTGGTATATTATATTTTTTAGCGTGTTCATAAAATCCAAATCTTTCCTTTTAGAAAAATATAATATATGTTGTTTTAATGGCAATATTACAACTGCGTCTGCTTTATATTCCCAAAATAAAGCACCGATTATTCTATAACCATATATCTTAGACTGTTCTAACATATAATCTGCTCTTAAATAAGAAAGTCTTTCATCGATAGAATTGTCGGAATTCAACCAATTTATATTTAAATTTTCTTTATTAAATAAAATATCTGAATCTATCCAATTTTTTTTTCCTTCTTGCTTATTTACAAATGTAGTTTTACCAGAAGCAGGAGGAGCCAAAATTACATATACAGTTTTATGTTTAATATAATTTTTATCTAAATTATAATATGTTTCATTTGCGTCAATAAATTTAGACAATTTCATAATATTTATTAAAATTATAACTCTAAATAATTTACGGTATCTCTAAATAATTTACGGTATCTCTAAATAATTTACGGTATCTCTAAATAATTTACGGTATCTCTAAATAATTTACGGTATCTCTAAATAATTTACGGTATCTCTAAATAATTTACGGTATCTCAATATTACTCTCTGCATAATATAATTCATTTTGATCTATTTCATTTTCTCTTACATATTCAATTCCTTTATTAACATTTATAACTGGTTCATCATTATATATTTCTTCTCTAATATTGAAGTTTTCTTGGGGATAATTTTCCTTAATAATTTTTTTAATATCGTCCCTTTTATTTGTTTCCATATTAAATAAATCTTTATTATTTACATAGTAAGAAACATGTTTATTTAAATCTAATAATAAATCAATAGGAAGTTTATTGAGATTTACAAAAATTCCATTACTATTTTCAGTATATTGTATTTTACCCTTTTTAATTATATTAAATATCTCAATATGTTCATATTCTTTTAATGTTTTACATTTATTTATAATAAATTTACGTATTTTATCTAATTCTTCTTCGATAATTTTATATTCTTGTTTTTTCTCAACTCCTAACATTTATATAAAAATAATATTTAAAAATTATTATTTAAACATAATAGAGATTGAATAAAATATGGAAAATAAATCTAGAAAAAAAAGGAAAACTGAAACAACATTATCAGATATAAATAAAAAAAATAGAAATATAACAATTTATGATGATATTTATAAAGAAATAAGTGGATTAAAATATGATATATATTTAGTAAAAGAAAGTATTAGTGAAATTATAAAAAAACATATTTCAACTAACCTACAAAGTGGAAATAAAAATAACTACAAAAAAAAAGATAAAATACTAAATTTGGAAAGAATTATAAAAGATAATGAAATAAAGAGAGATGAAGAAATGTATGAAATTAAAAGTGAAATACAAGAAATTAAGGAAATGATATTAAGTATTCATTTACAAAAAGTAAATATAAGTGAAGGAAATATAAGAGGTACAATAAAAGATAATGATATGTCTTATATAAATTAAAGATAGGTGTAAGAAATTATAAATTTAAATAATAAAGGTTATAAATTTAAATAATAAAGGTTATAAATTTAAATAATAAAGGTTATAAATTTAAATAATAAAGGTTATAAATTTAAATAATAAAGGTTATAAAGGTCTAAATGGAGATAATGATTTTTCCCCTGCGTTAGATAAATTTGTTGGGTGACTTAACGGAGTTGGTAATTTATTTAAAGTGTCTTTATATTCTAAATATTGTGATATTTCTGTAATAATTCTATCAACAGAGTAATCTATTACTTTTCTATCTAAATCTATAATTTGTTGTTTAATATTACAAGGATCATTTTTCGCATATTGTAAGAAAATAGATCTCATAATAATTTGTAATTGTAATTCAGACTGTCTCGCTATTTTATATCCAGTTCTCTTTACTATTTCGTTTATAATAGTATTTTGTATCATATCAATATTATTTTGTGAAAAAAATGTTCTATTAAGAACATTTTCACTATTTATACTTTTTAAAGAATTTTTAAATTCATATGGACTTCTTTCATTTTCATATAAATTATATGTTGTTCCTGGTTTATTATCAAAGATTACTCTACCATTCATTTAGTTATATAATATAAAATAATTTTATAGAAAAATCAAATAATTTGTGAATTTAAATTAGCAAAACTTTTCTCTATATTTTCTATTGTAAAATACATTATTACCTGTAAATTTTTATTTAAAATATTACCACTTATACCTGTAAAATCCATACTGGTATAATCACTATCTACAGCAAAAGAACCCATAGTATGACTCATTTTATTAGTAATATAAAAAACATTAACTAAATCATTTAGCGATTCAATATTATTTTTTTCGGTAAATATATTTGAGAAATATATTTTATGTCCACTTTTTCTTTCTAAATAATTTATTAAAGTAGAATTATATATATCTAATTTAATATTCTTAAAAATAATAATATCACCTTCTAAATAATCTAATCTACTAAAATATGTTTTAGTCTTTATTTTTAGATAATTATTACTTGCACCACTTGAAGAATTTTCATATTCTATTTTTTCTATTTCTAACTGTTCATCCCTAAATTTCAATTGATTGCCCATATTATCTTTTATTTTTATAGTTAAAGTATTTAGTGTATTCAATGGAACCGGTTTAAAAACCTTAGGAAGTCTAGTAATATTCTTTAATTCGATAAACTTTTGTATAGTTGTATTATGGTTATATACACTTGATAAAGAAATCATATTCGCAAAACTATTATTCAAATTACTATTAGAACCATATACAATATTACTAAATTCGTCAATATGAATACTCAATAATGGAAAATCCAATAAATTAACATAATTTCCCTCCTCTAAATATACCTTCCTATTCGGTATTACCATTTTCTCCAAATATAATGATTTAATATTTTTAATTGATATAGGTATAGATAAAGCATTACTACCTTGATATGTCTTTATTTCAGACTTTTCATCATATATTGTAACATCCGTTCCGTGCTCATTTGTTACATGTTTTAAATATGTAGTTCTTATATCTTCGACACTCGTTTCACTTGCGTTAAATCTCACTTGAAAATCAAAAACGCTTTTATAACTATTTATCCAATCCCTATTAGTAGTATCCACTAATACCTGAATTTTATTTATTTCATATTTTACATCGTCATTTTTAACTAAAAAAGATTGCTGATTATCGTCTTCTGAAAAATCACTATCCGTTTCACTATTATCAGTTTGATATACTATATGATCCGGATTATATAATAAATTACTCATTTATAATATATAAATTAAATATTTTAAATCTATTTACTTCATTTATTTTTTCTTTTTTCCTTTCCCCTTAATCATAACCTTTTTAGGTTCTTCCTCATTTTCTTTCTCTTTAACTACTAGGAATTTCTTATATTGTTTGGTTAAAATATTCAATTCCTCTAACCAAATATCATATGTTTCTTTCTCATCCAAATTACTATACATTTCTGTTTTCATATCTTTGTCCTTATTTAATTCGTCTATTCTTTCCTTTGTAAGATTATAAATAGGCATTTTGATTAAATAATCATAGTTATCTTCAACCATATGATAATCTCTCTCCTTCAATTGGTCTAAGAGATTTTGCTTAGTTCTATTACTAATAACAATATCCCCCGCAATAAATTCCAGAATAAATCTCACTCTCGCATTTAAAATAACTAACTCATTTTTTAAACTTTCAAGTTGATACTCCTTTCTCTTTACATAACAGTTCAACCGAACCATAAAGTAATTCTCTAAAATATCATTTACGTTATCATATTTCCTCAGGAATCCCTTCTCGTCATACAAAACCATATTAGTCATGCTTATCTTACTTGTAAGTTTAAATACTCTCTCGAAAATATTCTGCCCTTCTTCATTCTGTTCCTTATAATAAGTTAAATCATCCAAATCGTCGGGATGAAGTGTCAATTTGAAATGTACCTTTGAATCAGTACATTGAGAAGTATAATTCCTTATATACTCCTTCTTCTTCCCCTTCTTATCCTTACTATTATCAATAAGCATAGTCTCTAGGAATTCCTTATACTTATCTGTCCAAGTTCTAATAGGTAATTCAGTAATTTCAATTGTAGTATCATTTACTACATTAAATTTACCTCGTGAAATATACCTCTTCTCATCCAATTTCTCAATTGTTCCTGTATATCCTCTATACCAAGGTCTTAACTCTTTTAAATCTTCCTGTAGGTTAATAGTTTCGTCTTTTAAACTCTTCTTATAATTATTAACCATAATCTTAATATTTTCAATAATCTCCAGAGGATTAAAGGAAGGAATGAATGAACTCCATCCTGTTCCAATGCCCTCCGAACCATTTACCAAAATCATTGGAATAATAGGAATATAATGCTCTGGTTCTACTAAATTACCATCATCATCATTATACTTTAAAACATTAAAGTCTTCCTTATTATAAATATATGGAATAATTTCCGGAATATGTGTATGAATATACCTAGGTTGTGCCGAATCGCTACCACCCATAATCCGAGTTCCAAACTGTCCCACTGGTTCCAAAATATTAATATTATTAGAACCAATGAAATCTTGTGCCATATTTACAATTGCTCCTTGAAGAGACATCTCACCGTGGTGATATCCCGCGTGTTCTGACACATAACCCGCGAATTGCGCAACTCTTATTTCCTTTAAAAGTTTCTTTTTAAAAGCACTAAATAGAATTTTTCTATGAGACGTTTTAAGACCGTCTATTAAACAAGCCAAAGACCTCTTATTATCCGAATTAGAGAAGTGTATCATTTCGAGATTAATAAATTCTTCATGAGTTACATCACTCTTTGTATAATCTAACACTTTATTCTTATCGTGATTTGCCAACCAATCTTTTCTTTTATCCGCCAATTTCTTATTGAAAGCTAATTCAATTGCTTCATCACTTGTTTCTTCCACAAATTTATAATTTACAATCTTCATATCTTTAAAATATTCCTTTGCTTCCTTGGGTGTGCTAGTGCCTAACCCTTTATAATATTTGATTGACCAACCTTTTTGTCCGTCATTTTTCTCCTTCCAATTTTCATAATCACTCAGGTTATAAAACGATTTAACTTGCTTTCCCTTTGTTGCCTTAACAATAGGGGTTAACATTGACTTATTAAATCCATCTAATCGGAATAACTCAGGCCATAATGTTTGAAATAAATTAAACAGAAGTCCTTTAATATGACTTCCATCCTCATCTTGATCCGTTAAAAGCATTACACTTCCATAACGTAAATCTTTTACCGATTCATATTTCTTACCACTTTGAAGACCTATAATTTTTTTTAGGTTTACAATTTCTGTATTTTCACCTATCTTTTTTAATATATTCTTATCGTCTCCCTTCACATTTAAAACTTTCCCTTTTAAAGGGAATACTCCATATTTATCTCGTCCAATAATACTTAGACCAGAAATCGCTAAAGCCTTTGCCGAATCTCCTTCCGTTAGAATAAGAGTACATAAATGTGACTTCGCAGAACCTGCCCAATTCGCATCATCCAACTTTGGAATACCTCGAATATTTGTTTTCTTTTTACCGTCACTTTTTTTAAGGTCTTTATTTTCCTTAAAAGCAGATAGGTTCATTGCGGTTTCCATTAAACCCATTTTCGCTATTTTATCAATAAATTTGGTATCTAGTTCGCACTTAGAACCAAATTTCGACATCGGAGTCGTTAAACACTCCTTGACTTGACTATTAAAACTAGGGTCATTCACCAAACACCTTATAAAGATAAATAAATTTTCCTTTATATGCGCTGGTTTAACTATAACCTTTTTCTTCTTCTGAATATAATCACCCAGTTTCTTTGTTACTTGATTTGTTATATATTCTACGTGTTTTCCTCCTTGATAAGTTGTAATACCATTTACAAATGATACTTGTTCGAATTGTTGTGTTGGATTCATCGCTACACAAATTGCCCACCTATCATTTATCTCTTGATATAATCGTGGAACTTCTTTCTTATCTCCCAAATATAAATCCGTATATTTCTCAAAAGACTTACACTCTAACTTCTTATCATTAAGATAAATTGTTATTGTTGGGTCTGTAATTGCTGACGCGTCATAAGTTCTTTTTGTAATTAATGTAATCATATCATCAGTTAATCCTTCAGAACCGAATTTCTCAAAATCCGGATAATATGTAATTTTAGTATAGGGTTTTCCTTTATTAGAAGTAATTTTCGGTTTGTCTTTTTCAGACATATTATTCCTAAATGTTTGGACATATTTTTTATGTAATGTATTATCTACAGTTTCTATAATAAACTGTTTTGAGAAAATATTTGCTAGTTTCCCGCCATAACCATTCTTACCTCCGGTAACCTTTTCCTTCTTGTCATAATTGCCAGAAGTTAATAGGTGTCCGAAAATAAGTTCTGGAATATAAATTCCTTCTTGACTATGCTTTTCAACTGAAATACCCTCGCCGTCATTATAAACGGAAATCCAACCTTCTTCCTTATTAAAAGCTACTTTAATAGTTCTAACAGGAATAAGGTCGTCTCCCTTTTGAATTAATTGTTTTAATCTTACAATTTGGTCTAACGCATTAACTAAAATTTCATCGAAAATCTTATATTCACCAGGAGTATAAGTAATTTTCTGTTTTACCATTTTTTTTAATTCTTCCGCGTATATCCATATTTCTTCCTCTGTTTTATCCATTGAACCTACATAAGTATCAGATACTTTAAGAACGTGTTCAACGTGGGTATATTTCGTAATACCACTCTTATCTTTACTAGATTTTTTATTAGTTTCTTTTGAAGACATTTGTAATTAAATATTATGATAAAAAATAATTCAATTTTATTATTACGAAATCAATTTTTTAAATCAAATTAAATTTGAATATTTTTTTTATCATAATATATTAAATTAAGAATGAAAAGAATAGTTATATCCAAGAAAAACAATAAATATAAAGGAAAATATAAATCTAGGAAAAATAATAGGATATTAGTAGGAGGAAATAAATATGATTTAACCTTGGAAAAATTATATTTACCTTCTCCAGAAAATTTAGTTTTAAAAACGGATGATAGTATGTTAGACGTTGCCTATAATACCCTTCAAATGTATAATATCGATATTACAAAAGATGAAATTAAGAGAAATTTTATTGAATATGTTAGATTAGTAAAAGACGCAGTAGAGAAAGTTAATAATAATTATGATATGGATTATTCCAAAGATAGTAATGTTTTATTGAAAAAGTTTAGTGAAAATTATAATAATTATGAAATGATAGAATTAGTTAGTGCCTTAGATTATAGTGTTTCTATTTTTAGTGAATATAAATCTTTAGGAGAAAATAAAGGGAAAAGACATATTTTAGACCAACTTTATCAAAAAAAAATGGATATGATGAAAGAAATTGACAAAGAAGATCAAGAATATCAAGAAACATTCAATAAATTAAATGAAAGTCTTATGTCGAATGAACAATTTTATCAAAAATATGATATTAATGTAGAACATAAAGGTGGAGCAATAGTACAGCACAGTAAGACAAAAGTCCAACAAGGAGGAGCGGCATTAATGAAAACAATTGGTAAATTTGGAATGGTTTTAGGTGCTTTACCTATCGTTACACAAATTATGACACACTCATTTCATTATAATATTTTTGAATTTATTACCGGTTCCGAAAGAGAAAATCTTAGAAAAAATATTTTAAAACAAGTTATGAATAAAGGAAAACATTCTGGTAATGAAGATGAAGAAGGTGAAGAAGACGAAATAAAAGAAGTAACCTCTTTAAAAGGATTTTTAGATAAAATAGAAAAATTACAAGAAGACGTATATGAATTAGATTTATATCTTAACTCTTTCTTTATGAGTTATTATTTAAAAAAAGACAAAAAAGAAAAGGTATGGGAAGATTATACAGATATATTAAGAACAAAGAGAGACATTAAAAGAACAAATAATCCTTTGGACCAACTGAAGTCAGACCTTGGAAAATTAGATATAAATTTAAACCCTAGTTTTTTATTTAAAAAAATATCAGACATTGGAGAAGAAACAGAAGCAGAAGCATTAGGAGAAATGGAATTACAACAAACATTAACACCGGCACCAGCTATAGAAATTCCTATAGAACAAGCAACAACAAAAAACGTAAATATTTTAAAGGGAGGAGAACCAGAAAAAGCAAAACAAAATATGATACAACTTGAAGGAGTAACAAATACAGAATCATCAACCGATCCTAAAGAACCAGCAGCAGCAGAACCAGGAGCAGCAGCAGAACCACCAGCAGCAGAAGCAGCAGCAGAACCAGTAGCAGTAGCAGGAGCAGCAGCAGAACCACCAGCAGCAGAACCAGTAGCAGTAGCAGTAGCAGCAGCAGGAGCAGCAGCAGAACCACCAGCAGAAGGGACTGATCCTATAGAACCAAATAATACTAAAAAAGCAGTAGTATCAGAAAAATTTATAAATGTGAGACCAGACGGTAGTTTGGAAAATAAAAAATTAGAGAGACAAATGGAAAGATATAATGATGTTCAATCTACCAAAGAACAAGAAATAAAAGAAGAGAGAATAAATGAATATTATGAGACGGCAAAACCAATAGTTGATTTATTAGGTATTATGTGGGATCAATTAAGAGGAACTTTTGCAGAACAAGATGCGGTAGCTTTAGAAGAAGCGGGTGTACCATCCGAAGCAGCAGCAGCAGCAGCGGACGCAGAAGAAGTATTAGAACCGATGAATCCTTTTGATTTACTAGCAGCCCTTATGTCTTTATCAAAAGGAGAATATCCAGATTTCGCAATGGAAATGTTACCGGTTCTTATGTCTACTATGCCTCATTTAAAAGGACCGTGGAAAAAATTTTTTGATAAAATGAATAAAGATAAGGGTAAAGGTAAAGGTAAAAGAAAACAATTAAATGAAAAACAAAGAAAACAGCATCACGAGGCACAATATAAAGAAAAGAAAAAAAAAATGGATGAAGAATATGGAGAGAATAGAAGAAATAAAACAAGAGAAGATATAGAAACAGAAAATGAAACATTACTTAATAACCATCAAAACAATAAAGCAAGAATAGAAGCGGACGAAGAATTTCAAACAGCACAACAAGCTAAAATAGACGCAGACACAAATTTAAACAAAAATAAAAAAAAGATTGCGGAACAAGATAAAGAAATAAAAGGTTGTGAAGCAGAGTTGAAAGAGCCTAATTTATCACCAGCAAAAAAAGCAGAGATTGAAAATAGAAAAAACGCAGCAATAAACGAAAAAACGGACTTAGAAACAGAAGCTACAACTAAAAATTTAGAAACTAAAGCAAACGATGCACAAACTGAATATGCTGACAAGTTAGACAAAAAAAAAACAGCTGACAAAGACATGTACGGCGAAACAAATGATCCAGGTATTGGAAAGTTAGAAAAAGAAAAATTAGAAGCACAAACCAATAAAGCAAAAGCACAAGAAGAATTTGATGATATTGACAGACAATTAAAGGATAAGCCAGATGATACAGATTTATTAGAAAGAAAAAAAACAGCAGAAGGAAATTTAGACGCAGCAAATAAAAAATTCGATGATACAGAATTTGAATTAAATAAAGCACACGGTAAACAAGCTCAACTTGACGCTGATTTAGAACTTGATAGAATTGAAGCTAAAATGGATATTAATAAAACAGAATTAGAAAGAAGGAATGCTATGGGTGATAACAAAGAAGCAGCATTCGAAGAAGATATTAAAAACAGACAGAATAAAGCAACAAAAAAAAAAGATTTAGATGAAGCAGACTCAAACGTAAAAAAAAAGGAAAAAGAAATTGCGGAAAAAGATAAAGAAATAGAAGGGTATGAAGCAGAGTTGAAAAAAAAAGAAACTGATGAATTAACAAAAAATCAAATAAAAGAAATTGAAGCAAAAAAAACATCAGCAGCAGCGGAAAGAAACGCTTTAAACGTCGAAAATGATGTACTTAAAACAGACTTGGAAGTAAAACAAAATAAGTATATAGATATAGATACAGGCGATTTTGACAATTATAAGAAGAAACATCCCGATATTGACGATGCTGCTTTAAAAGAGTCTTTTATAAAAGAAACAGAATATAATGATATTATAAAACATAGTGAAGCTCAATTAAAAGAATTAGATGATATATATAGTAAAAACACATTTGGATTTGGAAAAATGAAAAAAAAAAGAGACCCAAAATATAAAAGATTAAAAGAAGAATATAGAGAGGTGTTGATAGATAAAGAATTAAATCTACCTAAAAAAAAATTACAAGGTGAAGCGAATGTGTCAAATAGACTTAACTCTATTACGGAAGAACTAGAAACTCTCAAAACACGAAAAAAAAAAACTAGTTATAATCCATACCAAAACGCAACAAAAAGAGAAATAAATAAAGCAACAAAAAAAAGAAGTCAAAAATTAAGAGATGAAAGATTACTTCTGGAAAATAAATATACTTCAGATATGGCAAAAAAATCAGCAACAAAATTAGATTCAGTTGAAGCAGCAAAAAAAACTGCAAAAAAAACAAAACAAACTGCAAAAAAAGCGTTAGAAGCAGAAAGAAAAGCGTTAGAAGCAGAAAAAAAAGCGTTAGAAGCAGAAAAAAAAGCAGAAAAATTAGGAGCAAAGAGTACTAATGAGCAGGGAAGAGTTAAAACTTTAAAAAAAGAAGCAATGGAAGCAAGAGAAGCAGCAATAGAAGCAAGAGAAGCAGCAATAGCCGCAAAAAAAGCAAAAAGAACTAAAATAAAACAAAAAACTATTGAAAATAAAACAAAAAAATATAAAACAGAAAAGCATCAAATTAAAAAAAAAAAAGCAAGACTGGACGCACAAAAACAAATAGCAGAATCAGAAAATTTACTGAAAACACTAAAATCTGAAAAACAATTAACAAAAGAAATAGAAGATATCACAAAAGAAATAGCAGAATCAAAAGAATCACTGAAAAAACTAACCCCTACAGATGATTTAAATAAAGGTATAGAATTATTTGAAGAGTTAAAATTCCAAAAACCCGATATGAATGTATATCGACAAGCAACAAAAGAAGCAAAAAAAGAACTTAACGCAAAAAACAAGGCAATAAAAGAACTTGAAAAAAAACAAGAAGCTCTTATACAAAACAAGGAACTGCGAACACTGCACGAATCAGGAATAAAAACAGCAAAGGAAGACTTTGGTATAATGGAAAGAATGAAAAGAAACTTGATTCATAAAGGGAGAAGAACTAAAAAATTAGAAACACAACTGAAAATTGAAGAAATTAAATTAGATAAAAAAATTTTAAAAGAAAAACAAAGATTAAAAGCTTTAGAAAGCCAAGGTAGAGATATAGAAAAATTGTTAAAAGATAAACCCACACATGGATATACTGTAGATATAATTAATAATCCGACAACTACTGGGAAAGACTTAATGGAAATGGAAAAAAAATTTGGGAACGGTCCTATTGATAATAAATTACGCGAGATTTGGAAAGAACGTGTTGCGTATGAAAAATCTATTATAGAACATAAAATATCTTCTGGACTTCATACTGAAATACCTGGAAAAGATTATGAAGCATTATTTCCAGGTGAAACTATGTCATTACCTAATAATATTAAACAAAGAGCTATAAGGCAAGCAGAAGAAACGCAACACGCTTTAAATAAAAATGATTTAAAACTTGAAAAATTAAGGAGTTTACCAACAAATGATATTAATAAAATACAGATAGAAACATTATTAGAAGAACAAAAAACTCTTTCACTTAGAGTTCAATCTAAAAAACTTAGAAGTTATGGTGATTCTGGAGTAATTCACCCTACTCAAATAAAAAATCTTTATAATTTGGAATGTAAAGGTGTAAAACCTATGAAAATTTTGGAAGATTTTAAGGCAAATCCTGGTATGTTTGATTTTTCCATAGCAAAAAATAAAGAGTTTATGCTACAAAAACACCCCGAATTACATAGAGTTTTTGAAAACGATCCGACAATAAAAAAATTATTCATTGAAACATTTAACACAAAAACTCCTATAGATATTACAGAATTAAATAAATTTACAGAATCTTATATACACCCACAATTACATTGGGATTGGAAAAAGAGGCCACAACCGCAAATAGTTAGTGAAGTACAACCAGTAATAAAAAATTTAGCAGAAGCAGAAGTAACACCAGCAATAGCACGAGTACAATCAGCATCAGCAGCAGACGCAGCATCAACAACAAAACAAGCAGAAACACGAGTAATTACATTAAATAATGAACTAAATACTAGTAGCATAGTAAATTCTATAACAATCACAGATACAAAGGGATATTTAGATTCTATTGAAGCTCAAGCAAAAGAAATGAAAATAGATAATACTGAAAACTTAACAGCACTTCAAAGACAAATAAGAGACTCTACTAAAGCAATTGATAAAAATATGAGTGGTAAATCTTTTGATTATATAGCAATTCATAATCAAATAGACGGGTTGGTTAGAAGTTTATCACAAGAATATAAAAAGAAAAAAGAAAAAGAGAAAAAAAAAGAAGTTAGGAAAATGTTAGAAAAGTTACAAGAACAACAACCTTTACAAAGCAAAGCAATATTAGCTTTACTCACCGGTTTAGATACATATTCATTTGATAGAATACCAGGAGTCAAGGATACACATAAAAAAGCAAAGGATGATTCTAAAATATACAAAGGGAGTTTTGGATTAGGTGGTATAACTACCGGTCTAAAAAGTAAAATGTTTAGAGGAGGTAGTAAAACTAAGAAATTAAGATCACTTGAAAAGAGTATTTTTCAAGAAATTAAAGAATTAAAAAGAAAAAATAAATCAGCACTAAATCAATTAAACGATAAACAAATTGAATTCGAAACTCTTATTAATATTAAATTTAGACATAATGTTAGTGAAAAAATAAATTTAAGCAAACAAGAATTAATGTTAGATAAAGTTCTAAAACTCTATGAACCTAAAATAGATAAAAATAACCAATATGTTAAAGAAATAAAAGAAAAATCAAAAGATAAAAAAATCAATTATTTTACAAATATTTTACAAGGAGTAAGTGGCGAATTTATGAATAAACTAGATAGTTCCTTCAATTTATTTAAAAATTCATTAGAAGTTCATTTAAGAATACGAGAACTTACTAGTTTGGCACCAGATAAAGAAATAGAATTTAATAAAAAATATGATATTGATGTAAAAAATAATACAAATAATCAAGACGAATTTAGTAAATTTTTAATTATGATAAATACTTTGAAAGAAATGGAAGAAGAAGAATTTAAAAATTTTAAATTAGCTAGAATACAATTGGAAAAAACAGAAATATCATATGACAATTTTGAACAAATTAAATTTGATTTCGAGGATAAACAAAAGAAACTCATACTTTATAAAAATCGACAAAAAAAAAGTGGAAGTGAAAAAATAAAGAAGTATCTAAAAGATTATGAAGAAATACAAAATAATAAAAAATTAGAAGAAGATTTTTACCTATTTATAGAATTAATTAAATCCAATATTGTTAATTATAATAATGATTTAGAAGAAAAAATGAAATATTTTGTTAAAATTCAAGAGCTTTGTAAAGAAGAAATAGTTTATATTAAAAACGAATTTTCTCTTTTTAATTATTTTAAATTACAAATAACAAAAGATAATAAGGAAAAATTATATAAAATTTTAGAGGAAATGTATTATTATTTTGAACAAATAATTAAAAATTTAATTAAATTTAATCAGGTATTAGAGGATAAATTATTACCGGCAATTAATGAAGAAAACTTAGTCATTGAAAAAGAAAAGAAATTTATTGATGATACTCTTAGTAAAATCAAACTCAAAAATAAACAAATTGAATTCCAATACAAAATGACTAAAAAAGAAAATCTATTCAAAATATTTTATACTCTCAAACATAATATAGATACCGAAATAATATATAATAAAGAAATTATAGCCAAATGTTACGATTTTATGAACTTCATTGAATATGAAATTAATTATATAGATACCCAATATTTACATAAGCGAATTATACATAAAACTAAAAGAAGAAAAGGTATTATTGATACTAGTAATCTTAAAAATATTTCATTAAATGATAAAAATGAAAATAATAAAAATAGTAAAAATGAAAATAGTAAAAATAATAAAAATGATGTTTATATACAAAAAAATAAATTAACTAACATTTTAGGTGAGATAGCAACATTAACTACAAGAAAAAAGAAAAGTAAAAAAAATCTTAAAACAAGGCAAAATGAAAGAATGAATAATATTGATAAAATTGTTTCCAACATATCTAAATTAACAACTGAAAATGAACAAAAAGTAGTAGGGAATAGAGAAAGATATGAAAGAGAAAAAGTAATGACTCAAAAAAGACTTAGTGAACTAAATAAAATTAAAAACACTAAGAAAAATAGTATTATAAAAATGGGTGAAATAAGTAAAAAATATAATGAATTACATAATCCACTTGACCTGTTAGCAGAAAAAAATATTTTAACTAAGAAAAAAAATAAATATGTGCTAAATAAAGAATTCTTAAATTCTAAGAAAGTTAAAATTACTAAGAAAATGAATAGAAAACTTAGTATAATTAATAAAAACCTAAAACATTTAGAGAAGATAAATTCGGATACAACATTTTATAATACTAAATAAAAATGTATTTTATATTTATAATAGTATATGTTTCAATATATTATTTTTTTACCTAATTCATTAGTTTTGAAAAATTGTATTTTAGGTTATTCCAATATTTTTTGTTGTTCTAAATATGTAAATTTGATAGAATCCCTAACTAAAAATGGCATAGAAATAAAAAAAGAAAGTGATATAAATGGTTGGTTAGATGAAAATATGAATTCAGAACATAACGAAAATTTAACATTTGATTATGAAAACAGACCTGAATTGAATAAATTATATATTTATTTATGCGGAACTTTATATTTTAGTGCCGAAAATTATACAAGATATAGATTAAATTTAGAAAAAGACCTTTTACTTCTAATTTGTGGGAACTTGGGAGCAAAAGAAATATCAGTAGAAGAACAAAGATTAAATAGAGAAGAACATAGTGCTAAATTAAATTTAAATGTAGAAAATGTGAATACCGAAATTGAGAATACTAAAATGAGTGAGGATAGTAGTAAAAATGAGTTAAAAGAAACTTATTCATTAGATACGAAAACATTATTATTTGAAAAAGACCGTGATACATTTGAAACGGAATTATTCAAAAAATTACAAAGTATTAGTATTAATTATAAAGAATATTACAATATTTGCTCTAAACTAAAAATATTTGCTTGTAAAAGATTTGACCTAAGAATGAATACCTACTCGTATCACCTCGAACAAGAAAGTAAAAATGAAAAAATTAGAACTGCTAAATTACTATTAAGTAATTATGGTTTAGGTATTAGTGATACAAATAGTACAACTGTTAATTTTTCATATAATTATAATATTGTTTTTTATGATAATGATGAATTATTTTTTTATAATAAACTAATTGACGATACTAAAAAAGATATATTTGTTAAATTACGAAGAGAATATGTAATAAATAAAAAAATGAATTTACGAACAGACCTTAATTGGGGAGGAGACTCTACCGAAATACTTAAAGAAATTGAAGAATATACCAAAAGAAAAAATACTTTTAATGAATTGGAAAAATGGTATAATGAAGATTCTAAAAATCGAGGGGAATTAGAAGAAAAATGTCATTATATTAAAAATGAAATAGATACTATAAAATATTTAAAAATGTTAGTAAGTAATATAAAGTTATAAAATATTTTAACTTTTATAAAAAGAAAAAATATAATCATAATGTATAATGGAACAAAAATATATATATTTTTTTATTGCGTTTATAATACTTATAGTAATATTATATTTCGCGGGTTATAATGTTATGAATGCTTATCAAAAAAATAACGAAATTATGAATAATAAAATTAATAATCTTAATACAAAATTAAATAATAAAATAATACATAAAAAACTTAGTCTGGATAGTAATAATATAAATGTAAATGTAAATGATAATAATATAGATATAAATGATATAGATATAAATGATATAAATGGTATAAATGATAATTCAAATGGTATAGGTGTTTTACGAGACCCAAATTGGAGAAAAAAAGTGGAAAATCATATGAATTATCAACATGGAAACCCATTTATGTATAATAAACCAGTTAAAGTATTATATGATGATTTATAATTTATATTTTGATAAGTATTAAATATTTTGATAAGTATTAAATATTTTATGAATAAAAATTTTATTTTCTAATATAATAATAATTATATTAAAAAATGAAAACACCAAAATTTACCATATATAGTTTTTTATTACTTTTATTTATTCTTTTAATTACGGCAGTTATAATAGAATATAGGAAAAAGAAATTAATGAATATGTTAAATAAAAAGGATGAATTAGATTTAGACATTATTCTAGAAAACTTCGAGGATAATGATAATCCATTAGAATCTGTAAAAGATTTTAAAATTACAAATGCGATAGTAGTTAATCCATACGCAAAAGTAATTAATCCAGATAGTACTGACCCAAAAGAAGTTTCATATGTAAAAGAGTATATTGGGCAAAAAGTATTATTTATAGAAGGAACTAATTTAGGATATATTAAAAATGTATTTTTTGGAAATTTTAATGGAACTATTATTACACCAAATGAAATTTCTAATGATAAAGCCAATATAAAGAAACTTTATATTTTACCTCCGGATTTTAGAACATATAGTGAAGCAGAATTAGATTTAAATAATTTAGAGATTAAATTTTTGATTCAAAAGAATGATATTTTACAGAATCCAGAATTTCAAGGTAATGAAGAATTAAATTTAAATTTTGATGATGATAATTTAACTTTAAATTTTACAGATAAAAATGAAGGAAATAGTAATTTAGAAACATTAAAATCTAAATTAAGTTTTAAATTATCTTCTGATAATGATATTGATTTTGATATTAAAATAAACAACAAAAACTTAGGTGAATATGTTCTAGAAACAAATGAAACTAAAGAATACAGTTTTATTATTAATGTTCCAAACCCTAAAAAAAATAAAAATATAGATATTGAATTAGAAATAGAAGATAAAAATTGTTCTCCTTCTTCTTCAGACAAAAGTAATCCTTCTTGTAGTGACGATAGAAGAACAAGTATTAAAGTTTTAGAACCTAAATTAGAATATATGTTTGACGACTTATATAATATTTTCCCTACCGGAATGTTTTATAGATTTAATAATTTAAAAGAATTATTAAAGAAATCTGATGCTTGGAATATTTATTTAGATTATAAGGATATTGACGGGGAAAAGAAATTTGAGAATCCAGAAATACAAGGTTTTTATAAAGAAATGTCCTCAATTTTTAATGATGATGAAGTTATAAAGGAACCCAAAGAAGAAGTAGTAAAAGAAACATATGAACCTAAAAATTTATCTTTGACAATAGATACTAAAAATGATTCCTTAATGAATTTAACATGGGATAAACCAACTAAACCACTTGATAGAAATTTCACATATGTATTAGATTTAAAACCTATAGATACTGATACACAAAATACAGAGACAGATACAGATAATCAAAAATCTGCTGATAATATTAAGGAGTTAGAAATTAAAAATAAGAAAATTTCTTTCGAGGATACTAAATTTGTATTTTCTAATAATGAAATGATACCTATGAATATATATGAGGTTACATTATATGTTTATAATTATTCAAATTCTAAGAAATTTAAAGGCACAAAGATTGAATATAAATATCAACCAGGAGATATAAATAAATATCATAAACATATTTTCAAAGATGGTAAATTTAATACGGAATTAACACAAAGTAATCCAGATTTAGTTAAAACTTATTTCCAATTAAATGCCTATAATAAAATGAAAACACAAGATAATTTATTAGCTACTAATGAAAATATACAAGCAAGTTCTAAATGTTTAGCTAATAATCTAAATAAAATTAATAATAATGGAACTAAAGATAAATATGATAATGCCTTTGAAGAATTATTGAAAAAAGAACAAGAAGAAAAAAAAGCAATTTTTAGAATTAAGCAACAAGAACAAGAAGAAGATTTAGGACGAATTAATACTAAAATTGCGAAATTAGAAAAATTACAAGGCAAAGTTAAAGATACACAAGACTCCAAAATAAAATCACTAAAATCTATGAGTGACGGCACTAACTTATCATTAATAAATCTTAATAATAATAAGAGATTAGTAAAATTAAATCAAGGTTGTTTAACTAGAAAACCAAATGGAGAATATGGATATATTCCATGTAATTTATTAGATAAAGAACAATATTTCAATTTAAGTCAAGTCAAAAATGTAGATGAATATAATAATTTAATGATGATGAATAATAATACGCCAATAGATAAAGATGATTCAATTGAATATCCATTTTATATTTTACAACCTGAACATTCGCAAAAATGTGTTAATGTAGAAAATAAAGAATTATCCATAAAACAATGTTCTAATGATAATACTATTAGATTTACCGGAAATTTTGTAAATCAAAATTGTTCTGTTTAATTCTATCTATTGAATTCTATCTAATATATCTACTCCTTTTTCTATACTAACAATTATCTATTAATCCACGTATTTTAGCAATATCATAGTATATATTATATAATGGTGAATCATATTCATCTCGATATAATTCGTCATAATCATCTTGATATAATTCGTCATAATCATCTTGATATAATTCATCTGGATGATTTCTATATTTTATAAATATGAAATGACATGGTTCATCAAAATGCATATCATATGATACATCCATTTCTTTTATATTTAATTCTATTTTTGTTAATTTCATTTTATCTTTCCAATTATCAAATCCTTCTTCCATTTTATAATCTAAAACTTTATCATAACATATTTGATTTATTTTTTCATTTAAATTAGATATATTGCTATTCGAAACATATTGAACGCATAAGTTAAATAAACTTTCCATGCTTAATATGTTTAATCCATAATTTATATATTTTTTCAATTTTTTTATATTTTACAACCGGAAAAATATAAAGAATTATCCATAAAAAAATGTTTCTATATATTAAGTATGAAAGAATATATAGTAATATTAATTCTAATATTAATTTTATATTTACTTTTTAAAAAAAATATTCATAAAAACACACCATCATATGAAAACTTTACTCAATACTCTAGTGTCAAAAAAAAATATTATACTAATGAAGATATAACTGAAATAAAATTAACATATAAAGAGTGGTTAAGTAATAATGAAGCTTATTTTAAAACCTTTAAAGTTCCTGTATCATATGGAAAACATTATTTAGACAATATAGAACACCAAAATATGGATTCTCATATGTATCAAAAAATGAATACAATTTATAGGTCTGAATTGTTTCGCCAAATTAACACTATTGAAACCAAACCAAAAATAAGTAGTTTTATATCTTATACTGCTCCAAGTGCTACTTTAAACTTATCATTTAGTACTAAAAATAAATTTAATACAAAAGAACCAGAAAATGATAAATTATTTATAAAGTATATTATAAAAAAAAACGGAGGAGGTAAATTATATGAAAATTATATTTGTTATCCAAATAAAATCGTGGGAGAAACATATTTTAAGGAAAATCCTTTACAAAAAATTGTAGATAATATAAATAATAATAAAAAGAATAAAACTAAATTAGAAGATTCAAATTTAGAATTAGCTTTTGAAAGACCAAATAATTTCGATGGTTCAGAGGGTTATAACCAAAATGAATTAAAAGATAATAGACCGGTATATAGTGTTAATAGGGAATTATATTTATATGAAGGTTCATATAATATAGAAGTTCAATTTATTTCTTCAAATGAAAACTTATTAAAAGAAATTAATACAGATTTAATATTAAATATTAATAACGAAGAAATTAAGTTAAATGAAAGTATAGAAAATATTAGTCATAATAAAAGTAATACTATTACTGATAATGAAAATATAAAAACTATAGATAATTATTTTGGGAAATTATTTTTAGGTTATACTTTAGAAACTGTTAAAGAAAGATTAAGGTTGGGAGATCCTAAAAAAGAAGATACTTATGAAACAAATAGGGTAAATAAAGGTAAATATAAAGATTTAATAATATCTAATAATAATGATCATTATAATTATTATAAATTAGTAATTATTAATTTGATTTATATGTATGATATTTATTTAGAATTAAGTGGAGAAGAAAAATTAGGATTAGATAAATATAAAGAAGAATTAGAAGTGTATTTTAGAGATTTAATGATAAGTAAAGTTGACCCCCCTAAAGGAAGACCAATGACTGAAGAAGAAAAAAAAAGTGTTATTATCGATTTTGGAATACAACTTCATTTAGAAAAACCAGATGATAGAGATACAGAATATGATAAAATTTTAAATAGTGTAACTATTAAAGATATAAATAAAAAAAACATTGATGTTAAAAATAAAGAATATTTACCTGTAATAGAAAAATTATTAAATTTATTAGATAGTATTGAAAATAAAGAAGTAGACAATAAAGAATTAAAATATTTGAAAACAAATTTACACTTTAACTATGTATTTAATCTATATAAACCAGAAGACATAAAACCATTTGGATTATTAAAAGGAGTTTCCCCAACTGATTATGTAATAAATATAATAAAAATAATTAAAAATGATTTTAAGAGAATTTTTGGTAAAGAAAGAACTTATTTAGGAAAAGATTTCAAAGAATTATTAAGTGACGATTTGAAAAACAAATTAGAATTTTTAAATAAATATTCTAAACTTTATGAAACAGAAAATCAAAAAGGAGCAAATGAAACAGAAAATCAAAAAGGTCCAAATGAACCAGTAAATACAAATTTTGAAGAATATAAAATTATAAATAAAATAAAAATTATTATAGAAGACTTTATAGAACAAATTAATAACGCAAAATTAAATACTTTACAAGAATTGGCAGATTTGGATGTAAGTGATTACAAATTT